>JAABUV010003953.1_pt1 | contig 18264 bp, 23 predicted proteins | sample 5559971 | NCBI WGS metagenome assembly JAABUV01 (sample SAMN10711881, study PRJNA513362) | rock metagenome | isolation source: Antarctica rocks | place: Antarctica: Victoria Land, Knobhead nord | collected 2015-12-19
CTCAGAGATGTCCAACGAGGGAGGGAGAGCACTCATGTGCATAGTATAGTGGAACGGCCGGTGGCGTCGCAGGCACCTTGTCCCACTCCCCTGCTCCTCCCCATGCTACAATCTGAGCGATTACCTAAAGCCTACTGGCCGCACGCTGTATGGGTAGCTTCCGCGGGAGGGAGGTTGTATTTCAACGAAACCCTCTATCAGGGCAAGCTGACAGCTTCTACATCACGCGCGCGGGCAGGAAAAAGCGATCCTCGGGGATGTCGAACTCCTTGACGTAGCGCAGCGGCAGCGCGATATCGGCCGTGCGGTCGAGCCAGTGACTGTCGCTGCCCACAGCGAAACGCGCCCCCGCGTCGAGCGCCTCGCGCATGAAGACCGGCGGCGGGACGTTGTAGCGTGTGCTGATCTCCAGGCCCACCCCCGCCTCCACCACGGCCTCGATATACGCGCGGCGCCGCTCCGGTGTCCACAACTGGTCGTGCATCCCGCCCCTGATCAGTGGCAGGAAGGTGGGGTGGCCGATCATCTGCACCGTACCCGCGCGCACGTCGCGACGGAAGGCGGCGAGGTAGAGGTCCATATAGCGATCCCAGCCGCCCTCGGGCTCGCCCCGCGACGAGACTTTGACGCGCGTACCGTCCGCGTCGACGACGTTGTGCATCGAGCCGATGCGGTAGTCCAGGCGCGCCGCGTTCTCGGGCGAAACGGGCAGTTGATGGCCCAGGTCCATCTCCACGGCGCGGTAGACGGGGTAGCGCTCCAACTCGTCGAGGTAGGCGGCAAGCTTGTCGTTGTCGTTCATCTGTTGGGCGTCCGAGTAGTGGTCGCTGACGGCGAAGACGAAACCGATCGAGTTGGCGCGCTCCACGAGTTGCGCCACCGAGGAGTGGCCGTCGGAGTACGTCGAGTGCATGTGCAGGTCGGTGCGCAAAAAGCGCGGACGCTCTGTAACAGGTGTGTTCATACTTGAAGTGTATCAGCCGGCGCCGGCGCGGCCCAAGCGCTCAGGCTACGGCTGCTTTCTAACCATTCTCTAACCATTTCCCAGACACGCTGTAATGTTTTGCTGCGATGATAACATGGTGGGAGGGCATGGACGATGCGTCATCGGACCGAAGGGGCGCCGCGGGCGGTGGCGCGTGCCAATCATCGTCGGGAGGAAACGTGATAGACAAACACACAACGCGCGGGCCAACCGGCTCGCGCACTCCTCCGACGAGACCGCCGTACGGTTCAGGCGATCCGCAAGAGACGTCCTCTGTCGAGGGCCAGCCGCGTCCGTCCCAGAGTCAGACGCGGCCGGCGGTGGGGGTCGACTATGCGCGCCAGGGGCGCCCTCGCCAGCGGACGCGCCCGATGGCGTGGCCCAACCGCCCCCATCAGACGGAGGGGAGGCGCGCCCGGAGACGGCGGCGCCTGGCAGGGCTGGGCACGGCGGCCGTGGCGGTTATCGTGTGCTGTGCGCTGCTGGCGCAGGCCAACGGCAGGGGCGGCGCCCTAGCGGCGGACCTGCTCCGCGCGGTCATGGGGCCGGCCGCGACGGTGCGCGTCGAGGTCGCCTACCTCAGCCTCGCCGATACCCTGCGCCACGCGCGCTACCATTTGGGTGGCCAGAGCGTGCGCGCGCCCTGGACGGTCCCGGCCACGACGACCCCGTTATCGTCGCGCTCAACCACGGCGACGCCGCGACCGGTGACGCCGCGCTCGGGGATTGTCCCGCCGCCTATCGTCCCCTCACCTGTTGCAACAGACGCTCCGACGGCGGCGCCGACGCCGCTGCCGCGTGACGCGCCCACGGGGGTCGCGATGGGGCGAACGCGCGCCATGCGTCAGAGGGGCACACGTAGACGGGCACGTTCCACCGCCATGCGCCGTCCTCCCGTTGCGGCGCCCCCGCCACGACCACACGCCGCGCCCGCGCCCGCGCCTCGGGCGTATAGACCGCTACCGATGCCGCTCCCCGCGATTGCCGCTATCGTCACGCCCGCGCTCCCCGGCGAAGGGATCTGGACCACCGCCGGGTTGCCCGGCCCTCGCCCCGGTCCCGGCGCCCTCCCTCCCATCGCCAAGGCGTTCATCCGGCCGGACGCCGCACGCCCCTACGCCCTCGTCACCCTGCTGCAGGTCGACCTACGCGTCGCCCGGTTGCATATCGTCGCCGGGACCGCGCAGCCGGGCGGGCCGCGTGGCCTGGCCGGCGCCGGCGTCATCCCCGGCGTCAATTGGAGCCAGGATCGCTTGCTCGCGGCCTTCAACGGCGGATTCAAGTATACCGATGGCGCCTACGGCCTGATGAGCGGCGGGACCGTGTACGTCCCGCCGGTCTGGGGCGCCGCCACGGTCGCCCTGACCAGCGCCGGCCACGTCATCATGGGCTCTTGGGGTCTGGACCAGCGCCTGACCGGGGCGAACGGCGGCTTGACGGCGTGGCGTCAGAACGGCGCCCTCCTGATCGACCATGGGCGCATCGCTCCGCTCACGCAGGACGGGGCGGCGTGGGGGCTCACCATCTTGAACCGCGCCTACACCTGGCGGTCTGGCATCGGCCTGACGCGGCGCGGGACGCTGCTCTACGCCGCGGGGGACGCGCTCTCCGCCGCGACGCTGGCCCAGGCGCTCCACGCCGCCGGCGCCGTGACGGCGCTGCAGCTCGACATCAACCCGTTCTGGGTGCGCGCCTTCACCTATGGGCAGAACGCCGCGGGCCAACTCGTCGCCGCGCCGCTGGACCCAGGGATGCACGGGACCGGGGTTGAATACCTGAACGGGGACGCGCGCGACTTCTTCTACGTGTCGCGCCCCTGACCGCCTGTGACCGTACGGCTCATGTGGTTCACGATTTCTATACCGACCCCTAACCATACCTTAATGGCGGCTTAATCCGCCGATGCGATGCTGAAGTCAGAGGGTAGGGGGAACCCGAACCTCGACAAATCTGACAGGAAGGAGGTGAGCAGAATGAACGATACCACTGGTCTGGATACCGCCGTGGAGCCGGTGTCCAACGAGCCCGACACGGGCGCGGACGTGCAGCAGGACGGCGATTTCCAGGGCAACTACTAGCCCGACCCAGGGGTGGGCGGCAGACCCCGGGGTCTGCCGCCCGCCCCTTCCAATCCGCCTGACCTTACGTGCGGGCGACAAATGGCGACATACAAGGACAACCATCGAACGTATCAGGAACGGACGAGGAGACGCTTGGCGCGCATGAAAGCGACGTGCTGGGCGTTTTCGCTATAGTGTGGGATTACGGACAACAATGGAGACATGCCGTCATCTGGCGCGCGCTTGGGCGCCCGTCCGGCCGCGCCAACAGGACCAGGAACGAGAGCGGGAGGAAGGGGAGCGGACGCGCCATCCGGGCGTCGCGCTGTATCGACGCTTCCTGCCGTTCCTGCGTCCCTATCGCGGCCGGCTGGCGGCGGCGCTGCTCGCCACGCTGGCCCGTCCCGCGCTCAACGCCGCCAAGGTCTGGCTGCTCAAAGTCGTTATCGACACCGTCGTGCGCGGCCACCAACTCGCGCTGCTGCCCTGGGTCTGCGCGGCCTACCTGGGCATCGCCCTCGCCAAGGGCGCCGCGTCATTCGCGGATGACTACCTGGGCGGCTGGGTTGGCGCGCATGTGACGCGCGACCTGCGCATGGCGCTCTACGACCGTTTCCACGGCCTGTCCCTGCGCTACTACCACGGCCAGCGCCTGGGCGACCTGCTCACACGGCTCACCAGCGACATCAGCGCCATCGAGGATCTGCTCGTTTCCGGCGTCACCGACTTGGTGGCCCATAGCCTCACCATCCTCATCTTCGCGGGCCTGCTCGTCTACCTCGACCCCGCGCTCGCGCTCGCGGCGCTGGCCCTTGTCCCCGTCCTGGCGCTGGCGAGCGTGAGTTACGCCAGGCGCACGCGGTCCGCCCAGCAGGCGCTGCGGGAGCGGACCAGCACGCTCACGTCGGCGGCCGAAGAAGGACTCTCCGCCATCGCCCTCGTCAAAGCCTTCGCCCGTGAGCCGTTCGAGCGCGCGCGCTTCGGGCAGGCGGCGACCGGCAGTCTCGGGGCGCGCTTGCAATCGATCCGGCTGCGCGCCCTCTTCGCGCCCCTAATCGACGTCACCGCGACCGGCGGGACCGTGCTGGTCGTGTGGTTCGGCGTTAGAGCCGTGGCCTCGGGCCACCTCACGCTGGGGGGCTTGGTGGTGTTCCTGGGCTACCTCGGCGCGCTGTACGCGCCGATCCAGGGGCTCTCGCACCTGGGCGGCACGATCCAGCGGGCGCTGGTGGGGGCGGAACGCGTGGTCGAGGCGCTCGACGCCGACCCAGCCCTGCGCGAGCGACGCGAAACCCGCGCCTTGCCGCCCGTGCGTGGGCAGGTCGAGTTCCGCGGCGTTACCTTCGGCTACGACCCCGCGCGGCCGGTGCTGCGCGACTTCACGCTCACCCTGCGCCGGGGGGAAACGGTCGCGCTCGTCGGCGTCAGCGGCGCCGGCAAGACGACGGTGGTGAGCCTGCTCCTGACCTACTACGATCCCGACGCGGGCGTGATCGCGATCGATGGCTATGCCCTGCGCCGCCACGATCCGCCCTCGATCCGGCGTCAGATCGCGGCCGTGCTGCAGGAGCCGATGCTTTTCCAGGCCAGCGTGCGCGACAATCTGCGCTACGGCCGTCTGGACGCGACCGACGCCGAGATCGCAGCCGCCGCGCGCGCCGCCCAGGCCGATGACTTCATCCGCGCCCTGCCGGAGGGCTACGACACGCCGGTCGGCCCGCGTGGGGCGCGCTTGTCGGGTGGACAGCGGCAGCGGCTGGCCCTGGCGCGGGCGCTGCTCACCGAGGCCCCCATCGTCATCCTCGACGAGGCCACCGCCGCGCTCGACGCCGTGACCGAGGCCGGCGTGCTGCGCGCGCTGCGGACTGGGTTAGCCGACCGCACCGTGCTGGTGGTGGCGCATCGCCTCTCGACGGTGCGGCAGGCGGACCGCATCGCCGTCCTGGCCGACGGCCGGGTGGCCGAACTGGGTTCCCACGAGGAACTCCTGGCGCTGGGAGGGCGCTACCGCGCCCTCTATGATAGCCAACTGGGTCAGGCCACGTAGGGAAACTCCGTCATCCTTGTTAGCCCTTGCCGCGCGCTTCATCGACCAAGCGTGCGGCTTCTTCCGGCGAGCAATCATCCAGGTCTAGCGATTCCCCCGCGGACCGAACGTATGCTTCGACGACCTCACGGGGCACCATGATGCGGCTGCCGATACGATAGGCTTTCATGCGCCCCTCTTTGACCCAATTCTTGATGGTCTGTCCCGTGACGCCAACCAAATCCCCTACTTCAGTGCTCGTCAGCAGGTCGAGGTCCATAGGTTGCTGTATACGGTTAGCGGCGCGGCATGCGGCGACCGATGGTATGTACGACGGCGCTGCGCCTCGTGTTTGTCCATGGTCCGTACGACCGTCGCTGAGTTCGCGGATCAGGGCGAGGCTCGCACGGAGCCGCTGGTTCTCGACGAGCACCGTCTCTAGCGCCTCGGCGCGTTGCGCCTCGCCGCGTCGCCGCAGTTCCTCCACCGTTTCCCTGAGTGTGTCAACAGCCGTGTCTGTAACCATCACGTCCCCCTTGTGTTGTTTGCACTTTTCATGCTAGTGCAAAAACGTGCATATGGCAAGATGATTTTGCTTTACGGGCGCGCCACTTTGTCAGCCACTTCGCCAAGGGTACGTACTCGTGGCGCATGGCGGCGGTTGGTGGCGCGGGCAATCTCCTGACGGTATGGACACCCGACCAGAGGATCACGCTACGCTAAACACGCCCACAAACAAAAAAGACCCCTGGCCGATCTACTGTGGATCGACCAGGGGTCTTTTATCACGAGAGGACGGTAAAGACTTGCTGTGCCTGTGCGATGGCGATAGGAGCGAGCGTTGGGAGGTTGTAGAGCATGTCAGTGTAGTCACACAGATTGCGCCATTGGCGTAGCTGGTTCAGCGTGCGGGCGATACCATTCATGCCCTGACCCCGAAAATGGTCTCGAACGAGCTTGTGGTCGCTTGGGTCGTACGACGGCGCGAATCCGTGGCGATCACGGGCGTAGTTGCGCGCATGGCAAAATGCCGCGTAGTAGGCTCGACTCATCGCGCAACGAAGCGCGGCCTCTTGCGTGAAGTCAGTACTCGGCTGCGTCAGGAAACGCGCCAGGTCGAGATACTCGCGCCAATCGAAGGCCATATACTATCGGGGAGGTTGAAAGTCGGTCGTAATGAGAAACCAGCCAGGGGTAAGCCGTAGTTGACCATCGAATGATGCGGCTATGCCATTAAGCTCATTCAGAATGTCGCTATCGTAGTGCTCTTGCCGCACGTAGAGTGTCAAGTATTCGTCCTCGATCTCGGGATCTCGGTATAGTTCAAGCGACAATTGGACATTTTCATCAAAACGTTCGCGAACATTCTTACTGGCCACCGGTAGAATGTCACATAACTCCGGATAGCGATCCAGATACCCTTGCACCTCAAGTGGGCGTGGTATGGTGACCCCTTGTTGCAGCAGAGCCTGTAAGACATCCTTGGGATTAGACGTTACGCCGACACTGCCTTGAGCTTGCATACTTTAGCTCCTTCGCCAACACCTTGCCTACTATCTTAACACGGATGAACAAGAAAAACTGGCGCCGGTGATATATGGGTGCGCGCCACTTTTTCGCGCCGACTGGGTGATAGCGTGGCTGGCCGTCTCTACTGGGACCGCCGCCGTCCCGGCGGCTCACGGGTGCGGCCACAGGTTCGCCATATGCCACACGGTCGCTGGCAACGACAGGCCGCCGGGACGGCGGCGGTCCCAGTAGAGACCCGGCGCGAAAGAGTGGCGCGCACCCGTGATATATACATGGTCCGGGAGGTTGCCCCCGACGATCCGCTAATGTGACAAGTGGGTGCGGCGAGGGGCGGGTCGAGTAATCTACTCGCTGCCCCGCCCCTTGCCCGCTGGTTACGCGCTAGCGCCGTTGGGCGCGACGGCTGCGGCGCTGCCGGACGCCGTGACGGACACGGGGACGAGCGCGCCCTCGACGACGGGCGTCGCGTGCGTCGCGCCTACTGGCACGGCGCCGTCCCGGCGGCTATCGGACTCGCTGGACGCGGCGTGGTCCGCGCGCCCATTCGCCTCGCCGGACGCGCCGGTGGCCTGGCTCTGCTGGCCCTGCGCGATGATGTCGCGCAGCTTGAGGCCGGTCGTGGACTCGAAGACCGCGCCGAGCAGCGGGATCATGCCCGCGACCTCCTGCGTCACGCGCGAGGTCACGCCCCCGTTCTCGCCGGCGCCCGTGCCGACGTAGGTGACGTTGCCCACGCGCCCGTAGGTCTCGAATAGGTGTTGCGCCACCTGGGGCAGCACGGCCAGGGCCGTGTCGGTGATGGCCGCGCCGTTCTGCATGTTCAGCGCCTCGACGGCGCGCTGGCGCGCCAAGTAGATACGTAGCGGCTGGAACAGTCGGGTGACACTCCCAAGGCTACAGGCCTTGGGCTTCTCGGCTAGGCCGAGCTATTTCCGGCGTGTCCGACCGAACTACTCGGATGACTCCGAGATACTTTGATGGGGCGTACATACACGACTTCCGTTGCCAGGGATTGCCCGATCCGCATCGCCTTATGTTGGCCGATGCACAGGATATTCGTACTGCCCACGACATCGCGTGGGGCGACTATCCCGCACGCCCGGCAGCGATACACGCGCCGGCACGTCTGCCGCGCCCCACACCGGGGGCACGTCTGGCTACTGTAGTGCTCATCGACCTGGATGGCGCCGCTCGTCTTATAGTCAAGCTGGCGCGTTATTTTGCCGGTGCTGGCCTGGCTGACCTGCTGCGCCCACACGCCGTTCATCGTCTCAGGCGCCGCAGCCGATGATGCCGCGCCACGAGGTCGGCCCACAACCGCGCCGCCTCGACGCGCGCCGCCGTGTAGGTCGCCCACTGCGACGGCCTATCCGGCATCCACCTAATTTCTATGGTGCGATATCCCATACCTGCAGTATAAACTATCGCCCGATAGATGTCAAGCTACAGCCGCTACAGCGGATGAAGCCCTTATATCCCAAGGCTGAAGCGCTTGGGCTCTACGGGCTGGTTCTGTAGAATAGGGGGACAAGGAGGGTAGAGCTATCACGACCGTATTGATCACCGGCGCCACCGGCTTCGTGGGCGGCCATCTCGTCGAAGAATGCCTGCGTCGCGGCTGGACCGTGCATGGGACGACGCACCCGAGCGAGCAGCCCGAACTCACGCCGGCTCTGCGCGCCACCACTATCCACCCGGTCGAGCTCTCCGACACGGCGGCCGTCCGCGCGCTCGTCGCCGCGGTCCGGCCCGCGCAGATCTACCACCTGGCGGCGCAGGCTTCGGTGAGCAAGGCGTGGCAAGACCCCATGGCCACGCTGACCAACAACAGCGGAGCGCAACTCGCCATCCTGACCGCGGCGCGCGAGAGTTGTCCCGACGCGCGCATCCTCGTCATCAGCAGCTCCGAGGTCTACGGTGGCCGCGACCCCGCGCGCATGCCCTTAAATGAGGACGAGCCGCTCGGCCCGCTCGATCCCTACGCGGTCAGCAAGGTCACGCAAGAGATGCTGGGCCTACAGCACCATCTTGCTTTCGGTATGTCGGTGGTGCGGGTGCGTCCTTTCAACCACATGGGACCGCGCCAGCGCCCCGGCTTCGTCGCCGCCGACTTCGCGCGTCAGGTCGCGGCCATCGAGGCCGGGCAGGGTCCGCCGGTCATGAGAGTGGGGTCGCTCGACGCCGTGCGCGACATCTCGGATGTGCGCGACGTGGTGCGCGCCTACGCGCTGGCCCTGACCGAAGGCGAGGCGGGCGCCGTCTACAACGTGGCCTCGGGGCGCGGCGTCTCCATCGGTGACCTGCTGCGGGCCTTCATCGCCGAGGCGTCCGTGCCGATCGAGACGGTCGTCGACCCCGCGCTGCTGCGCCCCGTCGACCGCCCGTTCATCGTCGGCGACGCGTCGCGCCTGCGTGCCCGCACCGGCTGGACGCCGGCCATCCCCTTCGCCCTGACAGTCCGCGAGACGCTCGAATACTGGCGGGAGCGAGTCGGAAGTCGGGAGTCGTGAGTCGTGAGTGGAATTCCTACCCACTCCCGACTCCCGACTCCCGACTCCCGACTCCCGACTCCCGGCTATGGCCGTCGTCGCCGTTTGCGGTACTGCCACGCGACGACGATGGCGGCGATGAGCAGCAGCCAGGGCAGGAGGCCCAGGGCGAAGGCGATAAGCTTGAAGACGACGGCTAGGACGACGATCACGGCGAGCACGATGACGGCGAGCCGCAGCAGGCCGCGCGCGTTCGACGCCCCAAACGAACTCCCCAGACCGGAGAGCGTGTTCATCAGGGGGTCGGCCCCCTTGACGGGCGCGACCGGCGTTGGCGCCTGTTGCACGCGTGGCAGCGGCAGGTTGCCACCGTACACATCGTTGTTGACATAAGCGGGCGTGTTGGGCGCCGTCGTGGCATTGGGGTCGGCGTACGGCGGCTGCGCCGTGTAGGCCGCCTGGGGCGCGGGCTGCCGTTGTGGTTGTACCGGCGACGCGTACGCCGGTCGCGGTTGTACAGGCGACGTATACGCCTGGCCTTGGCCGGACGCTGTGGCTCCGTTGGGGGACGGCGCCTGGGGGGAAGCGGCAGCGGACTGCGCCCAGGGCAGCAAATAGCCGCAGTGCGGGCAAAAGCGGTCGGAGGTCGCGGCATCCTGACCGCAGTTAGGACACGGTCTCATAGTTTTGTTCCTACTTGAGAGAACCGGGGGCGTAGCATGTATGGCGCCCTCACCCGCAGTATGGCGCTGCCCCGGCCTAACGGCAAGTCGATAGTCGATAGTCGATAGTCGATAGTCGATAGTCGATAGTCGATAGTCGATAGTCGATAGTCGATAGTCGAGCGTAATATGTGGTGCAAGCTCGTCAAGCGCTTGTCCACCTCACGAGCAATCGAGCTCGCCAGCCCTACTAACGACTAACGACTAACGACTAACGACTATCGACTGGTTCGATCGAGCGCAGCTTGCCCATGAGCAGCGGATCGGCGATGCGCGTCCAATCGGGCGCGAGCAGGCCGTAGGATTCGGGTTGTCCGTAGCGCGCGTTGTCCCCCCCGCTGATGGTCCCGTTGATGGCCCAGAAGCCCCATCCGACCTCGGGATGCTGGCCCAGGTAGGCGATGAGTGACGTAAACCATTGGCCCTGCGAGGCCGGGACGCTGCTCTCGATGAGCGATGGCCCGTAGTGCGGCGTACCAAACTCGCCGATCCACACCGGCGCCGCGTCGGGACCGGTGCGCGCGAGTAGCGCGCCCCAGTGAGCCTGGAATTCGTCAAACCAGTCCTGCTCGGTCATCGTCGGCGTGAACCAGCGCTGCGCGTGCATGCGCGGACCGTACTCGTGGGCCGAGTAGACGAGGCGGCCCGGTAGGTCGAGTCGCACCGGGTAGTCCAGGGCTCCGCGTAGGTTGCCGCCCCACCAATAGATGTCGGGCGTGCCGTTGGGGTTTGGGTAGATCTCGGTCCCCTCGACGATGATGAGCAGGTGTGGGTTAGCTTGCAGGATGGCGTTGCCGGCGCGCTCGGCCGCCAGCCGCCAGTCACTCGCCGGGTTGCTCACGCCGTTGTATGGGCCCCACGTCGCGCCCTGTCGCAGGTAGCCCAGCCCCAGGATCTCCGTGCCGGGGCCGTTGGAGTGTGGCTCGTTGCGCAGGTCGGCGCCCACCACGGTGGGATTGTCGCGGTAGCGCGTGGTCAGCGCGACCCAATCGGCGATCCAATGCGCCTCGGGGTATCGCGGCGTGTACCACAGCCCGTTGCCGAGCGCGCTCCAGCCCGCGTCGGAGCGGTGGTCGTCCAGGATCACCATGATACCGGCGCGGCGCGCTCCGTTCACGATCGCGTCCATGATGTCGAGCGCGCGCAGACCGACGAGCTCTTTATTGGCCGCGAGGTGCTCGTAGACGCGGGGGTCACGCTCGACCAGTTCATTGGAGAAAGGGAGCCGAACGCTGTTGAAGCCGAGTGCGCGGATGGTGAGCAGGATATCCATGTACGGGCGCTTATCCAGGCCGCCGGGGATGAAATCGGGACCCTCGGCGCCGTACCAGTTGACGCTCGCCAGGGTCACGGTCCGGCCCTGGGCGTCGACGATGCGCGTTCCCTCAGTATGCAGCCAATCCAGCGGCGCCACGGCCGTGGGCAACGCGGGCGTCGTCGTCGTCATCGTCGGGACCGATGTGGCCGCCGGCGTAGCTGTTGGACCCTCCGTGGCAGCGGAGGGGGTGGGTGACGACGACGCGCTGGGGACGGCCGTGATGATGAACGGGGGCGTGTCGGCGGGCGTGCGTGCCGTCGCGGGGCCGGCCAGGGGTAGCGTCGTACTCGTCGGCCGCGCCGTCGCAGCCGTGACCGGCGCGGTCGATGCCGGCGCGGGCAGCCGAGGGGACGCCGATGGCGCCGGGGGTCCGCTATAGGGACCGCAGCCGGCCAGAGACACGAGCGCCACGAGGGCGGCAAGGACGAGAAGGGCACGGCCGCGCCGTGCTATAACCGCGCTCACTTTTCTTGGGGATCTTTCTGGCTAGGTATCGTCCGCGGGGCTTCCAAGACGGATAAATTATTCGACCCCGTTATCCTACCAGGAGCGCGCCCTTCGGGGGGATACGTGAAACTCACAAGTCCAGTCGTGAGTCGTGAGTCGTGAGTCGTCAGAAAGACGACGCTGGTTGCCGTGGTTGCTGGCGGTGGGCGTCTACTCGTGGCATCTTACTCACGACTCACGACTCACGACTTCCGACTCAAGCGCGATGCCCCGGCCGCCGAGCCACGCCGCGATGTCGTCGAAGACCGTGCGGCGTTCGATCTCGCGGAAGAGTTCGTGGCGCAGTCCGGGGTAGATTTTGATGGCGCGGCCGGGCGCTGGCGCGCCGTCGTAGACGCGTTGCGACGCTTCGACGCGCACGAGGGGGTCGTCGGTCCCGTGCAGGATGATGAACGGCACGCGCAGTTCGCCGACGTGGGCGAGGACCTCGCGCGGCGCGCGGTCGAACATCTCGCTCAAGAGGCGCGCGGTGGTGTGGGTGTGGCGCAGCGTATCCCGCGCCGTTTGCTGTTGCAGCGCGGGGTCGCGCGTCAGGGCCGCCGGATTGGACACGCCCGTGCGTGTGTAGGTTGGGTAGAGCCGTGAGAGGGCGCGCAGCATGGCTTGTTGTACGGGCGAGACGCGTAGGCCGATGATGAGCGCGGGGGCGGAGAAGACGGCGGCGGAGAGCAGGTCGGGGTGGCGCAGCGCGAAGAGCAGCGCGATGGTCCCGCCCATGGAGTGCCCGACGAGCACGAGCGGCAGGCCGGGATTCTCGGCGCGGGCGCGCCGGACGAGCGGGAGCAGATCCTCGACGTAGCGCTCGTAGCGCGGCACATGCCCGCGCCGCCCCTCGCTGCGCCCGAAGCCACGGTGGTCGTGGGCGTAGATCGCCGCACCGCGCGGCGCGAAGTACTCGACGAAGGGCTGGTAGGGGCCGGCGTGCTCGCCGAGGCCGTGCGAGAGGACCAGCGCGGCGCGCGCGGCGGTGTGGGCTGGCCGCCAGCGCTGCACGAAGATTTTCTCGCGGGGGGAGGCGTCCCCAGGCGCGGCCACGTACTCCGTATCGTGCGTGATATCCGCGTTGCTCACGTCGCCTGCCGCCTGGTCCGTCGTCGCCACGAGCTAGACCATCCCTCTGGCGCGCGCGACCGCGCCGACGATCAACACGATTACGACGACCAACACCAACGTACCCAGGCCGGCGTGAAGCAACCCGCTGAATAGCCACCAGTAGATCAGCAACTTGAAGATGCCGATGCTGGCGATACCGCCGCCTAACTTACCCAGGACCACGAAGAGCGCGACAATCGCGGCTCCCACGCCTTGGAATAAGCCCTTGCCGCCGGCGTTAGCGGGGCGGCCGTTGAGCATCGTCCCGTTGCTAGGCGTCGAACGCGGGCCGCCGAAAGGGTTTGGCCGCGGCGTGGACGAGCCCGAGGCCCAGCCGCCTTGTGGCGGCGCGCCGTTGTTGTACGGCTGTTGCGCGGGTGGCGCGCCCATACCATCGCCGTAGGCGGCGCCCGCGTATGGAGGCGGCGTCATAGGGGCGGAGGGCACGGCTGTCCGCGCGCTTGGGCTGGGGATGTTTGGACTATAGGTAGCAGCGGACGGCCCGCGCTCCGGCGCGTCGGCGCCATTGGGTTGCATATCATGTCCGCAGCGGATACAGAACCGATCGTAGGGCTGCGCCGCCGCGCCGCATTGTGGACAATTCATCGTCTTGACCTCTTGACCGCGTTAGCGATAGGGATTGTTACGACGCGCGGCCTCGCGACCGCGCATCCTCTATCCTTGTTATACTCCGTCTCGCTGATAGGCGCGCATGGCAGATGGTAGCTTGCGGTACAATGACGACACGGGTGTGGATGAAGATGAAAGAGACCGAGGCGTATGCCAGGGATACGTATTCCAGACGCGATCAAGACCCAGGTGGAGGATCGGATCACCGTATTTAACCGCGGGGTCCTCCAGGATCCGAATGTCTCCTACCAGCCGCGCTATAGAGGCGCTTTCCTGTACCTGGATCGGTGCGACTACGGGCAGATCAGCTCCATCTGTCGCCTGCGGTACATGGGTACGCTCGACCACTGGGAGTTCGCCATCTTCAAATACAGCGACGAGCGCTATGACCCCGAAGAGTGGATGTTCCCTGGGTCTGAGCATGTGGACGGCACGATTGAAGGCGCGATGCGCGCCGGCATGGCGGCCTATCCATCCTGAGGGAGTTGGGCGCCGGTGCGACAGGCTACCGGAGGACGCTCCGCACGCGACGCATGAGCGGGGGCGCGATCAGGATGAGGAGCCCCAGGGTGGCGAGGCCGAGCAGGCCTTGCCCGATCCAGAGGGCGGTCGTCGCGACGGTCTGACCGACATGGGCGGCGATACTGGGGTGGTGGCGTAGGCAGGTCTCGGACGCCCCGTCGCCGCAGATTCCCCAGGCGCTGAAGGGCGCCCAGAAGGCCCAGAAGACGATGCCGATAAATCCGAATACCTGCAATGCGATCCCGATGACGAAGGCGATGGCGACATGCGTCGGCCGCAGTCGCTGTGCCAGAGCTTGCAGGGCGCTCATTGAGGATACCTCCTACGGTGAGGATAAGCGAGCCGCACGAGGGGATCAATAGCCCGTCTGGCGGCGACGGTGGCGTACGGCCATGATTGACAACATAGCCGTCGTCGTGGCGGTGCGCGCGCCGGTCAGACCCGAGGCGGGGGGCGATCTTGCGGTGTATTGGCAGGTGGTGGGCAGGGCGCTGCGTGCGGAATGCCGGCGGAGTAGGGGCGTTAGGGCACGAGCACGGCGCTGTAGCACGGGAGGGGAAGGGCGGGGCACGCGCGCGTCAGGCGCACATAGTAGACGCTGCCCGCGGGACGGGGGAAGAGGGGGCCGATGAGGGGGAGGGCGCGTAGGGGCGCGGCGAGGCCGTCGGCGGGGGCGGGACGGGGCGCGACGTGTGGAGGCGCGAACACTTGGAAGGCGCCGACGAGGGTGGGCGTATCGGCGGCGGCCAGGCTGAGCCACACGATGCAGCGGGCAGAGGGCTGGGGAGGCTGGTTCACCGTCACGGGGCTGCCCCGCGTCGCCCAGCCCACACGGACGCCGCGCAGGTAGATGGTGCGGCCGAGCCACGCCCCCAGCTGGCGTTGCAGGCCGGCTTGCACGGTGGCGAGGGGATAGATTGGGGGAGAGGTGGGGAGCGCCCGACGGAGCGCATTGGGGAGAGCGAGGCCGACAGCGAGGAGCAGGACGGCGAGCAGGGGGAGTGCGAGCGCGGCGTGTTTCATAAAGAACCTCCCAGGAAACGGGTGCCTTTAGGCGTCAGAGGAATGGGAGCGGCGCACGCCGCTGGGCCGCGCCTCCGCTGAGGCGAGCGGCGTATTGAGCGTCGATCTGATATGCTTATCTTATGAGCGATACACTCGTAAGAACCGTGCCGGTCAAACTTGACGTGGGGGCCAACGCCGCCGCGCTTGTGGAGACCGCGCGCCGGTTCAACGCGGCGGCAACGTGGATCGCCCGCGTCTGCTGGGACGAGGGCATCACCAACACCAACACGGCCCATCACCGCGTCTACGGCACCACGCGCGCCGACTTTGGATTGGGCGCGCAACTGGCCGTCTGCGCGCGAGCCAAGGCCATGGAGGCGATCAAGGCCACGCGCAAGAAGGGCGGGGATAGCTGCCCGGCGTGGCGCGCGGACGCCGCCGTGCGCTATGACGCGCGCACCTACCGCCTGCTGCCCCTGGACGGCGTATCGCTCAACACCGTCCAGGGCCGCGTCACCTGTCGCCTCTTGCCCGGTCAGCGGCAGCGGGCCATGCTTTTGGAGGCGGGCTGGCTGATCGGTGGGGCCGACCTCGTGCGCAAGAAGGGCGTGTGGTATCTGCACCTGACGCAGCACTGCTCCGCGCCACCGACCGACGAGCCGACCGGCTACATCGGCGTGGACCTGGGGGTCGCGCGCATCGCCACGACGGACGAAGGGATGACCTACGACGGCGCGACGGTCAAGGCCGTGCGTCAACGCCGGTTTGCCCATCGTCGGCGGTTGTAGAAGCGGAATACGCGCCGCAGCCGCGCCCGCTTGCGCACGGTCGCCAAGAAGGAGGCGCGCTTTCAGGCCAACAGTCGCCCCTGTTAGAGATATGTATGCTATAATTGAAGCATACATATCTCTAACAGGGAGGGCATAGCTATGAGTTCCGCCCGACACTATACAGAAGCCGAAGACGACACCATCAGGAGGCATTACCCGACTGCAACAAGCGACGAATGGGCATCTTTGCTGCCTGGTCGCTCCGTGCATGGGATCTCGGTCAGAGCCAGTCGGTTGGGTGTTCAGAAGGACGTTAATAAGTGGGAGTATAAAACCTCTGCTCCCACAACGATCATCGGGCATCTGTCTGATATTGAGCGCGCCTACCTTGCTGGTATTGTTGACGGCGAAGGATGTATTCAATTCCATCGCCGTAACGCTAAAGATGGCCGAAAGCCTGTTTACGTACTGGCCGTTTCTATCGCAAATACCAGCCCTGCTTTGTTGGATTGGCTGGAAACGCGTTTGCCCCATAGGGCATACATCCATCGCCACACGCACAGCAAGCCTCAATGGCGAGACAGGTACGATTGGGTTCTGTCCGGTAACAGACAAGTACTCATTTTCCTGAAAGAAATCACTCCCTATCTCGTCATAAAGAAGGAGCAAGCCATCTTGCTCGGCCAAGGATACTTGCACTTGTCGGATGAGAGCAGATCGGTCCTGTTTGAGAAGATGCGCGATCTGAAAAGAACGGCGTGACACACCAACCACGTCATCAGCAAGCGCCTCGTCGCCACGGCGAAAGACTCGTGCAAGGCACTCGCGCTGGAAGATCTGACCGGGATCAATCAGCGCGTGACGGTTCGCCACGAGCAACGCCGGGAGCGCATGGGATGGGCGTTCTATCAGTTGCGGGCCTTTCTGACCTACAAGGCGTTGGCGGCGGGTGTCGTCGTCGTGTTGGTTGACCCACGGAACACCAGCCGCACCTGTGCCGCGTGCGGGCACTGCGCGAAAGCCAACCGCCGCGATCAAGCCCATTTCCTGTGCCTCCACTGCGGCCATGCCGCCAACGCCGACCACAATGCCGCGCGGAATATCGCGTGTCGGGCTGCCGTCAACCAGCCCATTGTGCTGCCAGGAGCGGGTCTCAGGCTCCCCATGGCGAGCACAAGCCGTCTGCTTTAGCTCACGGTTGTTGACGTCATGCCCACGGTACGGTGTGGCGGGGTTCCCGGCAAGCGATAGCCGGCTAATGCGCGCCCTGGAGGATGAGGAGGAGAGCGGCGACGAGGGCGAGGATGGAGCCGCGCAGGGCGAGGGTGAGATAGGCGCGGCGGGTGTCGGCGAGGGCAAGGTTGAGCCAGAGGGGGGCGCAGAAGATGGCGAAGGTGTACGGGGTGATCCAGGCGCGGGCAAATGGTAGCAGTTCCCAGAGGAGGACGGCGGCGGCGACGAGTAGGGTGAAATAAAAGATCTGGCGGTCCGTTTGGGGCTGATACTCGGCCATCGTCGTGTCTCCTACGTACTCTTGTACTACCAGCAGGATACCGCATCGTGCGCGCGATGCGCGCGACGCGGAAGCCCTGTTCGCGGTTCGCGGGCGGTGCACACGTTAGCTGTGCGCCAGGGTGCGAGCCGGGGGCGATGGCGGCATATTGCACCCGCTGGTGGGGATCGTGCCGGGCAAGGCGACGCGGGGCGCGGGCACTGTGATAGACTTCCGGTGATAGCTGCGGGAGAGACCATCATGGCACGAGAGAGAGTCATGGCGTCGAAGAGGCGCGCCTCCGTGTCCAGGCGTGAGCGCATACCCGGTCTCCTAATCTCCGCCGTCGTTGTCGGCGTCGCGGCAGGGTGTTACTTCGCCGTGGCCGACGCCGTGGCCGTTCATTACCACCTCAGTCATGGCCTTGTCGGCGCGGTGGAGATCATCACGCTGGCGCTTGTCGGTTCTCTCACGGTGCGCGTCCTGCGCGCGACACGGTACGGGGCCGCGTTCAGGCGGTAGTGGCCCGTCGTGCCCCCGCGACCCCTGGTTCCCGGTAGGCCCGTCGCGCGACCCCTGGTTCCCGGTAGGCCCGTCGCGCGCCTCCGTGGCCCTCGTGGGCTGCGTCCCCGGCCCTGCGTGGTCCCTCATTCCTGCCCCTAACGGGCGTGCGCCCCGGTGTAGTGCACTTGGGCTTTTCCATGGTGATACGGCGGTAATGTTGGACGGGGATCATGGAGTAGGTCCCATGTCAATGGAGAGCCGGACCGGTGCGAGGCGTCCCGGCGGCGTGGTCCAACGGTGGCAGAAGGAGGGCGAGGAGGCGTGCAGTACGGCGCGCGCAATGCCGGGTCTGCGCATCAGCGTGTAGGGCGTCGCTACCGAGCAGCAGCGGGCCTGAAATGCGCGGGCGTTTCAGAAAAGGGTCATGGAGGCCGGACTGGACATGAGCGCCTGCCGCGTCATGGTGCTGGTCTACAACGAGGAATGGGCGCGGGCGCACAGCATCGGGACGCAGCACATCGGGGGGACGCCCTGACCGCCGCGCTGGAAGCGGCGACACGGCAGGGGCGGCTGTAGTGTTCGGGACGGCCTGGCTAGAGACGTACGGGATAG
>JAABUV010003954.1_pt1 | contig 18261 bp, 14 predicted proteins | sample 5559971 | NCBI WGS metagenome assembly JAABUV01 (sample SAMN10711881, study PRJNA513362) | rock metagenome | isolation source: Antarctica rocks | place: Antarctica: Victoria Land, Knobhead nord | collected 2015-12-19
CGCCAGCGGTCTTGGCCTCGTCGCCTTCCTCCTGATGCTCAACGGCTATGTTGTCCACCTCCGCTTGCCGATCGGGTGACACGCGCGGGCGGTCTCACCCCGCTCAACGCGACGCCCGCCCATCTCTGCGCGCGTTTGTCATCACATCCTGTCGGGCAGCGTGTCGCCGCCATGACATGACGGCCCCTATTCTCATGGATCCGATCCGGACCCATGCCACTGTCTGGCTCACCGGTCGTTGCGATCACTCACGGTATGGTACAGGCGCTGATCCGTGTTTACCGGGAACGCCCGCTTCCCGCTCGTATTCCCGATGGACACGACAAAGGGGCAGGACGCCACGGTGAATGTGGCGTCCTGCCCCTTCTAAACGGAGGTGAGCCCAGGCTATCGTGCCATGAAGCCACCGGCACGCGCTGCGTGCACGGCCCGCGCGTGCCCCATTGGGGCGAACGCGTCAGCCTACATCATCGACGAGAGGGCGCCGCAGGCGATCGGCTTGGCGTATGCCGGGGTGGCCAGTGTCGGACCCGTGTGCACGTTGATGTAGTATTTCTTGCCCGAGAAACTGCCGCGGAACGACAGGCTGGCGCGCATGATGCCGTTGTTGCCGGCTTCGGTCATCATCATCTTCGAACTGCTCAAAGGCCGGAACGTGTACACCACAGGGCCGTTGGACAGGCACCCGCTACCGAGGTGGATGTGCGCCGGGTGGACGGTCATAGCCTTCAGTCCGGTCACACGGAGCGATACGGTCGTGATATTGGTGCGCGAGCTGTAGTCGAAGACGGCGGTCCCGCTGACCTTGCTGCCGTTCTCCGCGTTGATCTTCACGGTTGCCATAGAACTGTGCGCGGCGGGCGTGGCCGCATGGGCCGTCCCCAGCGCGATGCCACTGATCATCAACGCGCCGGCGGCGGCGACTGCGAGCATGTGCTTTGTCATAAACGATCTCCTTATATAACGACGGGGCACACGACCCATGTGCCCAAAACAGGTGTTCGAGAGGACGTGCTAATGAAGTCCCTACTGACTATAGATGACGCATATGAATGCGAGATGAACGAGATCCAGGAGCACTCTGTGCTCAAGGGATTGGTTGTGTCAGGAATCGGAACGCACGTAAGCTCTGGCTCGCATTAGCCCGTCGTTTCCCGCCGTCGACGGCGGCTACGCCACCTGCGGCAGTGCACAAATCTCGCCCCACCGCTCCACGAAGAGCCGCCGCTGGTCCGCCAGGGAGACCGTCTCGTTCAGATGCCGCCGGAAACGCAAGTGGTCGCGCAATTCATCATGGGCAGAGCAGAAGCGGGCCTCCGCCTCAAAGGGGTAGTACGCCCAAACCGCCGGAAATTTTGTCGTCCGAGTTCAGAGCCTGCCCCCCTAGCATTCCAGGCGATAAGAGTCCCATCGCCGCTTGTACGGGAAAGCTCTACCATGTGGTTGGCGCATGGGAGCCCATAGCGACAGGGTTTTTCGCACTGTTTCTGTAGGGGCTGTAGAGAGGGCACAGTCGTCTGTCGCTTGCCTGTCGCCAAACAGGTGTTTTCCGACACGGCTGGATCAGCCACACGCAGGACGATAGCGTCCACTCCAGCGCACGCGACGTTCTACGTGAGCGTGACAGAATTTTCGGCGGTTTGGGCTTACACCCCCATTAACGTCTCACCAAGAGCCTCTCAAGGCTTGGACGCATTTTCTGTTCGCCTGCTACTCGCTACCTATGATGTGGACGACGCTTCCGCTAACGCCGTCGTCCGCTCTGTTATGCCCGCTACCCTCTCCGCATGATCGGTGGCCACGTACGGGAATCATAGTGGCGGACACTGGGAGCCATTAGACTTGTTGCAGAATAAAGTTTCCTCTTACACCGCGACCGGGAACACGGCGTCGCGCTGGTCGGCGCGGCGCGTGACGACGCTGGCGATGGCCACGACGATGTGGTCATAGAGGTCGAGCGGGTGGCGGAAGACATCGGTGAGGGCGCGGCAATGCTTCATCTCGGCCAGGGTGTTCTCGACGACGATGCGGATGCGGGAGAGCAGGGCGTGGTGCAGCTTCTGCTCCGGCGTGAGCGGGTGGGCCTTGCTGCCCTTGTAGGGGAGGGCGACGCTGCGAGCGGGCGCGTCGTTTTGGCGTCCCTGGAAGCCGCTATCGCCCATGAGCGAGAGGTCGGGGGGAATCACCTGCCTGGCCCCGCACTGACGCAGCAAGGTCAGGTCGTGGGTCGACCCTGGGACCGCGGGGCTGACATGGCGCAAGCGGCCGCGCTCATTGACAACGATGAGCGTCTTGCGCGTGTGCGCCTTCTTCTTGCCCGCGTCGTGCGCCTTCTGCGTGGCGTTGTCCCGAGATCGCTCCACGCGTTGCTCGGTGGCGTCGACGATGACCGCGCCGTCCGCGCCGTCCGCCGTATCCAGCAGCGCGGGCCTCCTCCAGCCAGCCCAGCGTCTCCTGTCCGCGGTCCCGCACGAGCCGCAGCAGCGGCCGCGTGTGGCGCGAGACCGTCCTCTTATCCACGGCGAAGAGGACGCGCACCGGGTAGCCGGTCAGGTACACGCGCAGCCACACCAGCGTCATCACCAAGTGCTCCCGCAGAGCATGGCACGGCTTGGCCCCGCCCCCGGGGGCGCGTCGGCGGGGTGTCGCTGCCCTCTCTTCCTGGCGCGCGGCCTCGTAGCCTGGGCCCAGGTCCGCCCGCACCTCCTTGAACTCGTCGACAGTCAATCCGGTCATCGATTTGAAGGCGCTCGGTTTGCGCGCCAGATCTGCTTATTGGCCCGCGCCGACGCGGGGCGCCACCAGGGCCAGCGAGCGGCAGCGTTGCGCCCTTCAACCGCACCCCCCTTCCAGCATAGATCAGAGCACCCCTCTGGGAAGGCGCCCAGCCTCTATGTCCACGCACTGCGCGTCGGTGTAGGGGGCGATGAAAAGGCCCGGGGCGAAGTGGTACGTGCGGAAGAGGTCGCAGATGAAGTTCATGCGGTCATGGATATCGGCCCAGTTGGCGGCATGGCTGCCCAGCAGGCTGTCGGGCGTGCGGTCCCAACCGCCCGGACCGCCCAGGAAACCCAGAAGTTCGGCGTTCTCCAGGTGCCGGAGGGTGCACGGGCAATCCACGTCGTCCAGGGGTACCACGTCCTTGCCAACGCTCATCTTCCGCAGACCAATGTAGAAATTGAGCAGGCGCTGGGTGGTGAGCCGGCGCGCCAAGAGCGGCATAGCGCCCGCGATGTACGGCTGCAAGCGGATGTGCTCATGCAGGATGGTGTACAGATTGGCCAGCAGCATCTGCTCGTGCTTCTCGTTAAGATCCTGAGCGTGCCGGGCTTGGTAGTAGTGGGTAAAGGCATTCTTGAGGAGGGTCTGGCCACCCGCCGCGGTTGGGCCGGGGCGCAGCGCGCCAAGGAAGACCTCCAGGCGCTGCGCATCTGGCGCGGGATGCCCGTGGAAAGTGCTGACGAACCGGGCGGTCTGGCGGCCTATATCGTCGATCACAGTGATGTTGCCGCCCAGGATCATCCGGCTGGCGTGGTCGAGTAGCTGTTGGGTCAAGGCATGGATACCCCAACTGCCGAGCAGAGTGCCTGTCGTGGAGGCGAGGAGCCGCGTCCCTCCCAGCCGATGTCGCACTTCGGCCGTGCCAAGCAAGCCAAGACCGCCGCCGGTTAGCAGGGCCAAGGCGCGAATATGGGGCACGTCTTCCTGTCGGATGGTCGCGCCCGCCTGCTTGGACCCCCAGGTAGCCCAGGTGTGGAAGTTGGCTCCCGTTTCAGGGCTGAGGATCTCCCGTAGGGCCAGAGAAAGCCGGTAATGGGTAACCGTGATGCGCAGGTTAGCTAGCACCGGATCGGGGGACGAGATGGCCCGGCCGATCTGACCCTCCCACCATGCGTTGTCGAACCAGTGTGCTGGGTAACCGGCCATGCCTTCAGGCGCTGTGCTCATGTCTGGTTACCTCCGGTTCTGACAAGGAGAGGGCATGATCGCCGAAATGAACCTCCGCGCTGCGCTGCATTAACGCGTGGGTGATGGTGACACAGGCCGTGATGAAGATGCCGCGCCGATCACGCTGGTCGCGCCGATCGCAGAAGATCCGTTCTAGCCGGGATAGTGCGTGGATAACGTCGTCAACCGTACGGAACTCGTTCTGTATAACGACATCAATCGGATTGCTGATACTGATCATGGATCACCTCACTCGTGGCTGCTATCCATGGAGACCCACGTCGCGCAACTCCATGGTGACGTACCAGTCGCCGGTCTCTTCCAGCGCCATGGCCTCGACGAGCCGCGCCAGCGCATGGAGCGAGGGTAGATCGGGAGCGCGCGCGATGCGCCCCTCCAAGCGCGCCAGGTAGTGGGCCATACGACCGCTACGACGCCCGTTGCGGGGATGCTCACGCAGCGCCCCAATACCGGTGAGCGCTCCCGCCAGGGCGGGCAAAATAATGGATAGGAATAGCACGGCCGGGGCGGTCGTTTCCCACAACGAGCCGCCCCGGCCCACGTCGAGGGCGTCTGTCGCGGCGAAGACGAAGGTCATGATAAATATGAACGCGCCCATCCGTGAGATCCCTTCGTGCGCGGCCTCATGCCGGCGGCTCTTACGCGCCTGGTAGGCGCGTTGATCGCCGACCCAGGCGTCGATCAGGAAACGGCGCAACGGCGCGACCGGCGGCGTCGCCTCGACCGTGGGACGGCTCTGCCACACGCTATCGTAAGCCCGCTCCAGCCATGTGTCACCCGCTTGGTGCAGCGCCGCCGGCTCCGGGCTCCGTATGGTGGGGCCAGGCGGCGTGACAAGGGCTAGAAAGAACGCGGCCCGCAGCCGCTCCGCGAGATAGCGATACAGGACCCAGCGCCGGTGGTACCCCTGTCGCCGTCCGAGATAGATGGCGATCAAGCCGAGGGCCATGAGCAGGCTCTCAATCAGGGGAGCCAGGCGAAGCGCGCTGTGCGGCGCGAGCCGAGCCAGCACTCCGACGCTGGTCAACTGTGGGCCGGCCGCGGCGATCACGGCCAGGGCCGCGAAGATAAAGGTGGCGTCGCTCAACTGAAAGAAGCGGCGCTGGGCGCGGCTGGCCAACAGATCGGCGCGCACGAACGCGGGGATGATCCAGGAACAGTAGGGGCGCAGCGCCGCCGGGTCCAGCCCCGCCCTTTCCGCCTGCGCGAAGAGATCGGTCGTCGTGCGTTCGATGGCCTCCGTCACCCGCGTCGGTCGCATCGAAGCCCGGTTAAAGTCGTCGAGCGCCCGGTACGCGTCGAGACCGTGCGTAAGACCGGTCTCGACCCACGCGGCGCGGAAAGGCGGCTCGGTGTGTATCCAGTACACGGGTACATCCCGGTCACGCGCCCAGGCCACGACATCGGCCGTCCCGCCCTGTCCCGCCGCCGGCCGCCCGTCCCACAGGGCAAGCAGCACATCACAGCGCTCGACCACGTACTGACCGGCTTGCTCGTAGGCTTCCTCGCGTGTCTCGACCGCCGGCAACTCCGTCAACGTGGCGGCGCCGGCCAGCGCCTCGCGAAACTCCTGCCTGGATTCCTCGCTGCTAAAAGTCGTCTGATAGTCGGCCACGGGTAGGGGCAGGACGGCCTCGAGCGTGGCCCCCGGCCGCGCCAGCGCCTGGCGCGCGACCAGGCGGTCGGCGCCTTCCGCCAGCGGGGAGACGACCGTGAGCAGGACCGGCGTGGCCGGAGACGTACACACCATATTCTGGATCAGCGGGAGCGCGCGGGCAACCTCCTCGGCCAGGCGATCCGCGTGTGCAAGGACGCGGTGGCCGGTGACGCCGACGCGCACCTGGCACGGGATGGCCACATGGCCGTCGGACTCGGATATAGCATCACACTGCATCGGCATGACCTCAGAGTTGCAGCTCGCCCGCCCAGGTAACGGTATTGCCAAGCGTGTCCGCTATATTTTCTACCGCCGGCTCCAGTTGCGCGGGAACGGCATGGGAACCTTTGTCCGGCGCGAAGGGGCTGACGGCGAGCATCTCCACGGCAGTACCATTCCGTACGACAGCCTCGATGATGACCCGCGTATCCTGCTGTTGCCCGCCCTGTGGAGATACGAGTACGTCGTAGATGGCGCCGGAGCCGAGCGTGTAGCCGAGCGCTGCGTCGGGAATCGTGAACACGAGTGTGGCGTTGCCGCCGAGTTGGCTCTGTTGCAGCGCCTGCACAAGCTGCTGGGAGCTGCGGCCATTGGCCGCCTCCCCGTGCACTGAGATTTGGAACGAACTGCCGTCGTTGAACTGGCCCGACCAGCCAATCGTCTGGCTATCGTTAGTTGAGGGGCTTAGAAAATCGGGGTATTCCAGGGAAAACCCGGCGGCGCTGCTGGTGTAGAGATGTGACGGGGGCAGCGGCGGCCCGACTGGGCCCAGCGGAGGCGCCGCGGGCCGGGGCGGTGGGGGCGGGGGGCAGGACACGCCGCACGGCGGCGCGGGACGCTGTATAACAGCCTGCGAGACGACGGCCAGGGCGACGGCCGCGACGCCAACCACGGCGACCAGCGCGCCCCAGGGCGTTCTACGACCGGCCTTGTGCGGGGCCATGCGCGCGACCTGTGTCTGGGTGGCGGCAGGGAAGGTCGGCGCCGCCGGCGCCGGAGGGGCGGCGTAGGCCGGCACCGGAGGGGCGGCATAAACCGGCGCGCCGGCGGGCGGGGCCGTTGCGGTAAGCTGCAGCGGCTGGCCACAGCGGCGGCAAAACTGAGCGCCTAGCGCATTGGAGGCGCCACAGCGCCCGCAGAACAGACTGTCACCGGCGGGCGCGGCCGTGGCAGACGCCGCCGCTGCGACGGACGACGCTACGACAGGCGGCGGGGCCGCGACAGACGAGGTTGCGTCGGGTAGTGGGGCCGCGACGGCCTGGAGCGGCGTGCCGCAGCGCCCGCAGAACCGTACGCCCTGCTCGTTAGCCGCGCCACAGTGAGGACAGATCATTGGCGCCATCGTTCAAAACTCCTAACGAACAACACGGTGGGTACGCCCGCTACCCACCTTGGGGGTGGCGCGCGTGGCGATGCCGCAGTTAGCGCAAAAGGCCATGCGCGGGACGACGAAGTGGCAGTGCGAGCAGGGCGTGGCCGGCCCGATCGGCGTCTCGACCGCCTCGGTCAGCAGCATCTGGTGGATGGCTACGCGTACCCAGACGATCAGTAGGACCAGGGCGATGGCCTGCGCCGCCGCGTTCCGCAGCGGGTCCAGCAGCAGCACGGAGACCAACCCCAGGAACACGCGCACCACAACCACACCAGTCACGACAGCGCCCCATGACACCGCGGCGGCATGGAAACGCAACCGCCGGATCGGCCCGCGTTGCAGCCATAAGGCGGCCGCGAGCAGGCCCGTGGTACTGGCGTTGATCAGTGGCGTGAGCAGCCCACGCTGCAGGATGTCCAGTAGATTGCTCCCAACCGGCACGTTGGACTGTAGGCCCTGGTGTAGCGTGGGCAGGAGCGTGACGATAGTGACGGCGAGGGTAAAGCCGAGCGCGCCGGCCACGCCGAAGGTGAAACCGTCCAGCGCTTCATCGTAGCGCCTGCGGGGGTAGAGCGCCAGCGCGCCGAGCAGCATGAGCGCCTGCGCCACCAGAGGAAACACGACAGCGCCAAGCGCGACGTTGCCGGCCGTGGCGCCAAACGTACTGTCTTGCAGCAGAATCTGGGTGATGCGCGGGCCGGTGACGTAGGCCCACACGGCGCCTACCACAACCCCGAGGACAAGCGTGGCGCCGACGATCAGCACCGGCTCGTCCTCGTATACTTCTACCTGATAGAGATACAGCAAGTAGATCAACGGTATGGCCAGCGCGGCCACGGCGATAGCAGGGCCGGTCAGGCGCGCCAGGCTCAGCACGATGAGCAGCAGCAACGTCAGCCCAACCGCGATCTGAAAGGGCCGCCGTTGGCGATGGGGTAAGTGCGGAAATAGCGTGCTGACGATGCTGGGGTGCAGCACATGCTGCGCCGGGTCAGCGGCGTACGCATAGCGACGATGGGCGCTGGCCACCGCCGTGCCGCCCAGGTGCGCGCCACACGCGCCGCAGAACGCGCCGTCCGGCACGGCGCGTCCACACACCGGGCACTCGACGCGACCGGCGTCGGGCGCGTCGGGCCCCACCTGGGGTTCCAGTGGCGGCTCCGTGTGGGGCGCGTTCACTGTCCACCTCCGCGCTGGTAGGCCTCGAGGTCGCGGGCCAGGTTCCAGACATCGGGCGTGCCGAGACCCGACGCCATGTCGTAGCCGGGCGTGGCCGGGTAGTGGAGGTTGGTCCCCATGGTGATGTCATGGAACGCCTGGTAGGGCGACGCACGGGCGGCGATTTGGTAGAGCGCCGGGTTGAGGAAACCGGCGGCGTGCAACCCTTTGCTCTGGAGATATTGATTCAGCAGCGCGGTGATGCCCGCCCAAATGGGCGCCGACTGGCTCGTGCCGCCGCCGGCGCTCCACTGGCCGCCACTCTGGCCCTCCGATGAGTAGATCGCGGCGCCGCTCGCGGGGTCGGCGTCCGCCGAGACGTCGGGGATCTCGCGCCGATCCTGTGGGTTGTATTGTGAGTTCTGCACGCCTGCCCCCTGCTGCCAGCTAGGCCGCGGGAAATACGCGGTCACGCCACCGCCCGTACCGTTCACCTCCGCGGGCTGCTCCCAGACCGTCTCGTTGTACCAGCCGCCGTTGGCGGCCACACTGATGCGCGTCCCGCCGACGGCGGTTACACCAGGCACGGCCGCCGGAAGCGGGACCGCGAGCGTGTCCGGCGAGGGCGGCGTGCCCTTTTTAGCCGGGCGCAGACATTCATAGGCCGCGTTGTCTCCAGTGGAGACAAAAACGCTCTCGCCCAGCGCGTCGGCATGGTCGTACACGTTCTTGAGCGCATCGGCCTCAGCCTGGTTGTATAGCTTCTCGCAATAGCCCCAACTCTGGCTGATCACCGCGCCCGGATTATCAGTGACCATGCGGTTCTGTAGATCGAACTGCGCCGAAATAGCCTGGGCATAGGAGGTGAACGCGTGCGTGTCCAGGTTGTAGAGGACGAGCTTGGCGGCGGGGGCGATCTCGTGGACCACTTCCAGGTCCATCTCGGTTTCTCCTCTGGGGTCCAGCGTCGGGCCGGTCTTGATCACCGGGCTCATGGGCGGCAGGCCGAACTTCTGAGTGAAGGTATCAAGGTTGGCCTGGGCGAACCCATCCGACTCTAAAAACACGACGGTCTGGCCGGCGCCGTCCAGACCCAGCTTGCGCAGCGGGGCGATATCATACGCGGCTAACAGATCGATGGGCTTCAATCCGCCCGGCGGCACGGCGTCCTGTTGCGGCTCGTAGAAGCTGGAGAGATGCCCGACCTCGGCCATCAGCGGACGCAGCGACGCCGGGAGCGACGGGTCCTGGGCGCTGGCGTAATAGCGCGTGCCGTGGGGCGAGCGATACCAGCGCGCCCGTACGCCGAAGGCGGCGGAAAAGCCCTCCGCCGCGCCGTTGACCAGCAACCAATCGTCCCCGCGGCGCCAGGTGGCGCGCAGGCCGAAGCGCACCAGCGCCTGGCGCACCCGCGCGATGACCGCGGGCGACGGACCGTAGCGCGTGGCCAGTGCGCGGGCGTCGAGGTAGTGGCCGAAGTGTGGCGACCGGGGCGTATACATGGCGGTCAGATCGGCCGCCTGCCGCGCCGCGCTAGGATCGCGCAGCACCAGCAGCAGAGACAGTTCTTGTCGCGCCGCCACCGGGCCAAGGTCAGCGGACTCGCCCAGCAAGGTCCCGAAGAAGCCCTGCGCCGGACGCGTCGCCGCTGAGGCGGACACTGCCGGCATGGGCGCCGTGCGCGATGTTATCGTCCCTGAGGCGCCGAGTGCGATGGTGGCTGTGACGAGCACGGCCAGCCACGGTACTGATCTACGCATCATTGCCCTCCTGTCCACTTCAGCGTGTTCGTCACATGTCCGGCGTTGGTGAAGAACGCCTGGTTGTCTTGAGCGGCGATTTCCTTTACCACGAAGACCGAGCTACCGCTGGAACTGGTGGCCGCCCACAGTAGGGCAACGGATTTGATAGCCGCGCCGCCCTGCGGCGTAAGGGTGAAGCACACCGGAAGGACCGTTCCCTGCGCGCCGCCGATCGTTAACGCTTGCCCCTGGCCGCACGGCTGGGCATCCGGGAAACCCTTCTGAAGTTGGGCGAGCAGATCCTGGAGCACTGTGGCCAGCTGAACAGGTGAACTGGAGGTACCACCGGCGATGTCGAGAAAATTCGGCGCGGTGCTCGGGTCCTGAAGCTGGACCTCGGTCCCGCTTTGCTTCGCCTGCCATCCGGACGGTACCACGACCGAAAACAGACTGGTAGTGACGGTCTGGCCGCCACTTGGCGCCGGGCCGGGCCCCGGTCCGGGCGCCGGCTGCGTCGTCGGAGGCGATACGACCGGCGGGGTATCCACCGGCGTCGCCACGTCCGGCGCAGTCGGTTGCGCTTGGGTCGTCGGTTGCGCTTGGGTCGTCGGCTGCGCTTGGGTCGTCGGCTGCGGCGGCGTGGTCGGCTGGACGGGCGCGCTAGTCGGTTGCGGCTGTGTTGTCGGCACGGGGAGTGGCGTCGGGCTAGGACTGGTGCGGCCGAAGACGATCGCCCCCGCTGCCAGCAAGCCGAGCACACCAGCGACACTGCCAAGCATCGTGGCCAGCGGCAACCGGTGAGCCGGCGCGGCAGGTTGGTAGACCGGCGGCGGCTGGACCGGCGGCGCCGGCTGTTGATAGACCGGAGCGGTTGGCGGCGCCGGCTGTTGATAGACCGGAGCGGTTGGCGGCGCCGGCTGTTGATAGACCGGCGGTGGCTGAGTGGGCGGCGCTAGCGGCTGGACCGGAACCGACGCGTCCGGGGCGGCCAGCGGCGCGCCACACTGCTGGCAAAACGCATTGTCCTCGCCATTCTGAGCGCCACAACGCGTACATGTACGCGGCATCATCCCACCTCCACTGTTCTTGGCGCTGTGTCCGGTAGAACGTGTGGAGCGTGGCCCCGGTCGCGGCCGCTGCCCAGCGCGCGTCCACACAACGGACAGAAGTTGACCGCGGCGACGCTGTTGTGGCAGTTGGGGCACACATAGTGCTGGAAGCCCATGTGCGTCGCCTCCTCCAACAGGGTTCGGTGCAGCAGGTACCGGATCACGATCAGCAACGCGCCGACCATCGTCGCTTGCCAGGCCAGGATCAATAGTGATCCTACCCCGCGATCGGCCAATAACTGGCTACCCACATTGAACCCGATGTGCGCGGCGAGCGCGAAACCAATCGTCGCCAACTCCCCGACACCGAACGAGCCACGCCCCCGCCGCCACAATGCGGCCGTGATGGCACCCGTCGCACTGCCGTGGAGTAGGGGTAGCAGCACCGCCAGGGTGAGCAGATCGGCGGTCCAATTGCCAATCGACGTCTGTATCGACGTTGTCATGATCACCGAGGAGAACCGGACAAGGGTTTCGGCGATGCTGAAGCCGAGTCCGGCCGCGACGCCAAAAACTAGTCCATCCACGCGCTCCGGGAAGGCGGGGCGGCCGCGTAACAATAGGGCCGGGATTGGTTTGAGCGCCTCCTGAACGATCGGTACCAGCACGCCGAGTGTGAGCAAAGCGGGAACATCATCCCCAGACAGAAAACGTAGGGAGAGCGAGCCGGTGAAGGTTTTGACCAAGACGGTTACCACGACGCCCACGATGACCCCGCCGCCGATGGTAAAGCCGAGCACGCGCGCGGGCTCATCGCGGTAGATCTGCGCCTCGTACAGGTAGAGCAGGTAGAGGATGGGCAATAAGAAAGCCGCGCAGAGCAGGGCTCCGACGATGAGCCCCGCCAGGGCAAGCACGAGGACGCAGCCAACCCCGACGATCAGCGCCCAACGGAAATCGTGCGCTTTATGGGCGTCGATGTGCGGGAACAGCGTGGTGATGACGGACGGCTGCGCCACATGCTCTCGTGGATGCAGCGCGTAACTGGTGATCTGCCTGGCATCGGCCAATTGGCGTTTGCCGCACCAGGTGCAGAATGCCCCATCCGGAGCATCTTTCTGGCAATGTATACATTGCATCGCTTGCCTCCTGTAGGGTTCGCACCCTCTTGTCTATGTCCAGTTCATCCAGTGGGCCGCGGGTTGATGTGCGGTGGGCAGTGAGTAAGGGTAAAGATAGCGGACAGGGATGCCACGCGCCTCCTTCAGCGTGGCCGCGCATGTGATGGCGCGCATCGCGGGGCGCATATCGTGGGTATCGCGGGCCGCCGCACGATGTCGCTGCTGTTCGGAACAGTCCCGTTGAGGTCGACGGTGGTTATGGTCGAGCCGTCGGCCGTGTTGTTGATATCGATGGTTGCATAGTAGATGCCCCCGCTCACGTCGCTGGGCGGCTGAAAGGTGACGGAGATGGAGCAGCTGCCGCCGCCGGACACCGTGTCGCAGTCGTTGCTCTGCGAGAAATAGTCGGAGTTAGCGCCCTGCAACGACATGGATAGGTTGGCGTCGAACTTCCCGTTGTTGGAGACGTTCACGGTCCCCGACGAGGTGGTGTCGTCCAACGCGAGGCTGGCGTTATCGACGCTGATGTCAGGCGTGCTCGATTGGCCGGTCCCTTTGAGGGCAACGGTCGCGAGGGTGGCGCCCTGCGCATCGGGGAAGGTGAGGGTAGCGGCATAATCGCCCTCCTTGGGCGGCGTAAAGGTCACGTCCACCGTACATCCGCTGGCCGCGCTCAGAGTATCGACGCATGTGTCGACGCCGAGCGCGAAAACATCGGGGTTGTCGCCGCCCAGGGTAGCCTTGCCCAGCGGCTGGTCTGTTCCGCCCTCATTGCTGAGGTGGACGGTTTGGGCCGAACTACTGGACCCAGGATCCAGCGGATCGAAGGTGAGTGTATCTTCGACCGTCGCGATCTTGGCCGGATCGGACGGCGACCCGCTCTGGGAGGTTGGGGTAGGCGCCGAAGCGGTCGAGTCAGTCGGGGTGGGCGCCGGAGTGGTGGCGGGAGCGGTCGGGGCGGCTTGATCCGTAGGGTTGGGCACGGGTGTGTCGCCGGCGGCCGGTGCGGTAGCGGCGCTCGTGGGCGCGACGACCGGCGGGACGGGGGTGGCCGTCGCGCTCACGACGACCGGCGGGGTGGCATGGCCGCGCAGGCGGAGCGCTCCCGTGAGCGCCAGCACGCCGCAGAGCCCGAACAGGATGCCCACGCGTGATCCACGTCCTCCGTTCATACGCCGCCCTCCTGATGCAGATAGAGGCGTCGCTCCGCCGGTGTGAAATCCCGCGTGATGCGTGTGCGAGCGCGGGCGAGCAGGGTCGCGGTCGAACCGCACACGTCGCAGAGGGACTCCTGGACCGTCCCGCTCGCGTTGGTGGTCACGATCGACTGCCCATCGGGGGTGAAGGCGGCGCTGATCACCTCTCCGCTCGGGCTCCGCAGGGTCGCGATAGACGGCCATTGCGGCGAGGCCGCTTCCCAGAGACGGGCCGTGCCATCGAAGCTGCCAGACAGCAACCAGGCCCCATCCGGGCTGAAGGCCACACTGTTGACGGCCGCGCTGTGTCCGCGCAGCGTTGGCACCGCCTGCCAGGTCCGTGTATCGAAGACACTCACGGTTCCATCATTGTTGGCCGTGGCGAGCAACGCCGCATTGGCGCTGAAGGCCGCGCTCCTGACGCCGCCCGCGTTCTCTGGCAGGCTGGCGCCCAGTGCGCCGGTGCGGGCGTTCCACACGATGACCGTGTCGCCCGTGCTGATGGTCGTGCTGGGGGCCGCCAGCCAGTGGCCGTCGGGACTGAAGCGCACGTCCGTGAGCGTGCTGCCGGCCGGGAGCGTTTTGACTGGCGGCCGTAGGGAACGGGCAAGGCGCCAGGCCGGCGCGTCCCATAACCGCACCGTACCGTCGGCGCTGGCCGTCGCCAGGGTGCGGCCGGCGGGATCGAACGCGACGCCATTGATCGTGCCACTATGCCCACGCAGGACGGCCACGCTCCGCCAACCGTGCGTATCCCAGACCCGCGCGGTAGCATCCACGCTGCCGGTGACCAGCCAGCGACCGTCGGGGCTGAAGGCCGCGATCTGCACGTTCGCGTGATGCCCCGTCAGAGTGGCGATCACGCGCCCTGTGCGCCTATCCAGAACGCGCGTGAGGCAATCGTCGCCCGGCAAGGCTTCCCAGCGGCCATCCGGGCTGAAAGCCACGACGTTAATAGCGTTGAGGTTCGTCCGCCGCGCCTTGGCCGCGTCGCGGCATCCATCAAGCGCCGGCAGGCTATAGACGTCACGCCCGGCGCCGGCATCCCAGACCCGCGCGGTCCCATCCACGCTGGCCGTCACGACGCGCGTCCCGTCCGGACTGAAGACCGCCAATCTGACGGCTTGGGTATGCCCGCGCAGCACCGCTATCTCGGTGGCCGACGTCACCGCTGTCAGGGCGCCCCTCGTGATAGACCAGACCCGCGCGGTGTCATCCGCGCTGGCCGTCACCACCAGACGGCCGTCTCGGCTGAAGACCGCGCTGTAGACCTTGCCCGTGTGCCCGTATAGCGTCCACGCCGGGCTACCGGTCGCGGCGTCCCACAGGCGCGCCGTCTCGTCTTCACTGGCGGTAAGGACCAGACGGCTATCGGGGCTGAAAGAGATCATATAAATATAGCCTTTGTGTCCGCTGAGTACCGAGATCGGGCGCCCGTCGCGCGCGGACCAGACGCGCGCCGTGCTATCGAAACTGGCCGTGGCGATGTAGCGTCCGTTGGGGCTGAACACCGCGGTGTTCACGATACCCGTGTGCCCGCGCAGCACCGCCAGCATCCGTCCCGTCCGCGCGTCCCACAGGCGCGCCAGCGCGTCGGCGCTGCCGGTGACGATACGCCGGCCGTTGGAGCTGAACGCCACGGCCGCTACCAGCGTCTGGATACGCAACACCAGGCGCGGGCGCCCGCTCGGTACGTCCCACACGCGGGCCGTGCCGTCGGCGCCGGCCGTCGCGACCGCGCCGCTGTCGCGGCTGAACACAGCGTCATAAATAGCCCCACGATGCCCACGCAGCACCGCCAGCAAGCGGTCGTCGCGGGCATCCCATAGCCGCGCCGTGCCATCCTGGAGACCAACCGTACACACCACGCGGCCATTCGGACTGAAGATGGCGCCGGTGGCGCCGTGCTGGCCGCCCAACGTCGCGAGCAACCGGCCCGTTAGCGCATCCCACAGGCGCGCCGTGCCGTCGGCTGCGGCAGTGAGGATTGTCCGGCCATCGGGGCTGAAGACGGCGCCGAAGACCGTGCCGCGATGGCCGCGCAATACCATCCGTACATGCGACTCACTCAGGGTCGTGCGCAGGGCGTCCAGCGCCTCGGTCGTGGGCGCCTGGCGCACCGCCTCGCGCGCCAATAATAGGCTCAAATCAGGGTTGTTCTGCGACTGGACCGTCGCGTTGGTGGCCAACTCACGGGAGACGGCAACCCCCCGCGCGGCCTCGGCCTGACGCCGCTGCAGGTCGGCCGCGCGCTGTTCCGTCTGCGCCAGGCGTTGTTCCGTCTGCGCCTGGTTGCGCGCCGCCCGCGCCTGGTCGCGCTGCTGGAACGCGAGGACCGCCGTGGCGATAGCGAGCACCAGCACGACGGCCAACCCGCCGGAGAACACGCGCGCCACGCGGCCACGCCGCCGCTCGGAGCGGACCAACGCGCCAGCCGCCTCCGCACGTTGCTGTTCCGTGGCGGCCAGCCGCTGCGCGGCCTCTAGCTCGTGTTGCTGGCGCGCGCGCTCCGCCTCCTCTTCGCGCTGCCCGAACGCGACGCTGGCGTCGAGGAAGGCGCGCTCCTGGCTGTTCAGGCTGTCCTCCTCGATCGCCCGCCATTCAAGAGCCTCGGCGAGGCGGGCACCCCGATAGAGCAGCCCGTCATCCCGGCGCAGCCGCTCCCACTCGTGGGCGGCCTCGGACAACCGTCGCTGCAGCCGCAGCCCGGCGCGGTCTTCGTCCAGCCACGCGCGCAGACGCGGCCAGCCCCGGATGAGCGCCTCGTGCGCGACCTCCACCACCTGCCCATGGGTAGGGCTATCCTCACTGGTTGTCAGCAGCCTGGCAGCGACCAGGTCTTGCACCACCACCTCAACCGCGGCGCTCGTGTCGCCGCGCGTGACCAACTCACTCAACTCGGCGCGGCGGCGCGTATCATCGGTGCCCTCGCCGGGCTGAGTCAACCGCAGCAGGGTGCGGCGCGCGATGCGCTGTTCATTGGGCGAGAGCCCACTGTAGATCGCGTCGGCCCGCTTGGCGAGGGCGCCGTGGACACCGCCGCTCTCGCGGTAGCCCTCCAGCGTCAATAGATGGCCGCGGCGGCGTTCCCACAGTTCGAGCAGCGCGTGCTCCAACAGGGGCAGCGCGCCCGGCTGACTGCTTACGTCGGCCAAGATGGTTTCGATCAGGCCATGCTCGAACTCCAGGCCGGACTGCCAGGCCGGCTCCTCGATGGCCAGGCGCAACCCATCGTGGTCCAGGGGGCTGACCAGGAACTGTTGCGCCGCGATACGCGCCGCCAGGTCGGGGTACGCGGCGCACTTCGGGTAGAAGTCCGCCCGCAAGGTCAAGACCACGGTGCACGACCCATCGGCCAGCGCGGCGGCGTAGAGCAGGTTGGACAGGAAAGCGGCCCGCTCCGTAGCGTCCTGACACAGCGTGAACACTTCCTCGAACTGATCCACGACCCAGACGACCTGCGTGGACGCGCCACCAGGCTGGCCCGACTGCGCCGACTGCCCCGCGTGCGCCAGCGCCACGGCCAGATGGAGTGTGCGTGGGTCGGCGGCGAGCGCGTCCAGCGTCCTGTGCATAGCCTCGTGCGGGTACAGGCGCGCCAGATGCGCGGCCAGGCTCGTGAGCGGATGCGCTCCTGGGGTAAAAGTGCAGATCGTCCAGTGCTGGCTATCGGGCAACGCCCCCTGCCGCAGCGCGGGAATCAGACCGGCGCGCACCAGCGATGACTTACCGCTGCCGGAGGGGCCGAGCACGGCCAGGAAGCGCGCCCCTTTGAGCTTCTCCGTCAGGCGCTGGATATCGTTGCCCCGCCCGTAGAAGAGGCCGGCATGCTCCTCGTCGAACGTTTGTAGGCCGCGATAGGGGCAGACATCCGTATTGGGCTCGCTGGGCGTTTGCTGCCCGAACGGCACGCCCTTGATGGCGTTGATCAGATGCTGGAAGGCGCGGGTGTCTTCGATCCCAGAGCGCAGGTCCACCCATGTGCGGGTACTCAGGAACGGCGGGAGCGAGGTAGGGTCGAACGGTTCCGGCAAGCCGGGCAGCAAGACCAGGAAGAGGCGGAAGCCGCGATCCTTGGCCGCGCGATCCAGCGCCACGCCCAATTCTTCATGCACCCAATCGCCCATGCCATGCGGTCCGACGAAAACGGCGCAGGCGGCGGAGTCGCGGATGCCCGCGGCCAGCTCCTCCTGCCAGCGTCCGCCGGGAGTCAGATGCCACTTATCCAGCCACGGCTCCATGCCGTCGCGTTTCAGCTTGACGCCAAGCCTTTCGACGGCCGGTTTGTCGCGGCTGTTATGGGACAGAAACACATCAAAATGTGTGGCGTTCATCTATCATACCCTACGCTGCTACCGTAAGAACCTAAACAACTCATACTGTCATTGGTACTGTTTCGTGGATTGACTGATTGGCGGCACGTTTTAAGATGCGCACGCACACGCCGACCGTGCGTAGGGGCAAAGCGAGCCGCTCATTGGGGAGATGGGACATTCGGATCGACGAATAGGGTTAGAGCCGCCCGGAGCGCCAAATCGGCCTCCTGGGCGTGGGTATCCAGGGTACTTTGGTACCGGCGCGCCAACGTGGAGAATGGTGAGAAGTACGGGTACAGGATCCGGGTGGTGTCCTCGCCCGCGCCGAGCACGGTGAGGCCGATGCCGGTCGTGGTGTACAAGCGGTGACGGTGGGCAGTGGCGACGACGACGACCCGGGCCTGGCCGAGGCCACCGCCCGCCGTGGTCACGCCGGCCCCGCGCGCGAACGCGACAACGTACGTGGCATCGCCGACGTGCACCGTCCGGTGGACCAGGGCGCCCGGGTACGTGGCCACCGTCGCGAGCTGGTGGTCGGCGGCGGAGCGCAGGTCGGATGCGTCAGGTTTCAGAATCAGTGGTGGTCAAGAGCCAGTCGGCCGGGTATCCTTCTTCTTTTACAGCCGCGCATTGAGGAGGGGATGATGGCCTGCCCGTACTGCCAGGGGGACGCGACACAGG
>JAABUV010003955.1_pt1 | contig 18261 bp, 12 predicted proteins | sample 5559971 | NCBI WGS metagenome assembly JAABUV01 (sample SAMN10711881, study PRJNA513362) | rock metagenome | isolation source: Antarctica rocks | place: Antarctica: Victoria Land, Knobhead nord | collected 2015-12-19
CCATGCGCGCGAGCTCGCGCGCGTGCGCGGCCATCAGCGCGCCGGCCGCCGCGGCCACGCCTGCGGCCTCGCTGCCGCCTGCGCGCCGGCCCGGCGGTGGGCCTGCGGCGCGCGCTTGCAGCGTGCAAGCGCAGGCCTCCGCATGCTTGCAGTGGTTCCCCGGGCATGTGCCCGAGCGGCAGGCGGTCTCTTTTTCGGGGACGAGCCCATGCCCCTGGGGCACGGGCACCGCCTGTGCCAGGGCAAGCTGCCTGCCCTTCCAAACCCTGAGCAGCACGTACATAAGCAGGCAAGAGCGTGCCAGTTCCTGGAGGACAAAAATGCGATGGGTCGCGGTCGCGCCTGTGAGCGCGTCCGTGGTGACGCCCAGCGCCAGCCGCGCGAACGCCTTGAGCACGCGGCGCTCGGCCGCCAGCGCGGCCACGCGCGCCGCCAGCGCCGCCGCGGCCGCCTCCGCGGCCGCCAGCGCCGCGGCGGGGGCCGGCTCGGCGACCGGGGGCCCAGGGTGCGCGGGCGGGGGCGCGGCGGCACGCTCCGCCAACGCCGCTGCGGGGCGCTCTGGCGAGGAGGGCGCGCGTGCGGGCTGCACGGCGACGGGCGCCGGGAGACCGGGGGCTCCGTTGCCAGGACCGCTCGCGCTCGCAGGCGCCTGGCCGGGCGCCGACAGGCTCGCGCATGGCGCGCCGTCGTCCGCGCCGGCCCGCAGCCCCCGCGCCGCTGCCTGAGCGCCGGCGAGGGGCAGCCACTGTGAGAAGCAGGCATGCGCGCTCTGCGCCCAGTGTCATGCCCAGAGTGCCACCTGAGCTCTTTGGCGCCTGCGATCCATGGGCTGCCAATGCGCACAAGCCGGCGTACTACCCATGGTGCGCACAAACATACAGGTGGATGTGTCACGCTGTGTTTCTGCACGAGCGCGGCACGCGACAGGGCATGGCACGCTACCTCTTTTGGTGTGCAGGGAATGTGCTCTCTGCTTTAGATCGCATCGCATCAGGTCACCTGGGCGGCTGCCAGCCGCGCCGCCAGGTCCGCCCGCTCCCGCAGCACATCCGCGAGCCGTGCGGCTGTGCCCTCGTTGAGGCGCGGCGAGCCGGCGGGACGCGCGGGCAGCCCTAGCGCGGCCTCCAGCATGCGCCAGAGCCGCGCGTTCTCCGCCCGGAGGGCCTACCCGCGCACACGCCTCCACTCAAGCACATGCAAATCGCGACCACATGCGTCCGCATGATGCAGGCTCGCTGACCACCGCGCTTGCATGGCCGCCGGCCGTCTCCGGGGCGCGCCGGAGCATAGCGTCGGCCAGGATGCCTGCATGCATGCACGTTATACAGATCATGTAACAGAGAGGGGCGTCCTGCGCTTCTTCCTATTTAAAGTGAAACTCCGAGTCTCCAGCCCCAGTGCAAGTGCTGCAGCGCCTGCCCGCCTGGAAGAGCGCCAGCGACGCCGCGCCTCAGCCAGGGGCGCGGCGCGCGGCGCATGGCCTGTCCTCCCCGTTGCGCGGCCGCACCCGCAGGCGCGTGGCCACGTGAAGGCGCAGCTCGCGGCGGGCGCGAGCACAGGCGCGAGCGGCCGCCGCGGCCGCGCGGCGGCCGCCGTGCGAAGGCTGCGGCGGCGTCCCAGGCGAGCGCTCGTCCCCCAGCTGCGCACGCAGCCGGCCGAGCGCGCGCCGCTCGGCCGCGCCTGGCGCGGCGCGCGGGGTCTGGCCGGGGCTCAGGTCCAGGGCGCACTGCGCGGCGCCGCCCTGCGGCCGCGCGCACGGCGGCCCGTGCGCGCCGGCCACGGCAGCGGTGGGCGCTGGGCGCGGCGCGTGGGTAGGGCTCAGGTCTAGGGTAGGCATCACATGGACTGCGGGCTTGGAGCCCGGTGTGGAAGCGGCGGGCAGCGATGGCAGGCTTGGGGTTGCGGCCGGCGGTGGCGGGCTGGCTGCGCTGTGCAGCTCCCCTGGAGCTTCGCCCCAGCTGCCACAGGCTGACATGATGGCCCCGGGCTGGGGACTCCAAACCGCGCTGCGCCAGCTGGGCGGCCCGCCCGCTTCTGCAACCAGCGCGCTGGCCGCACAGCCGCCAGCGCCTCCAGGGCTTGCGGCAGGCCCTAGCGCCAACCCATCCGCCAGGCGGGGCGAAAGCGCGGGAGACTCATCAGAGGCGCCCCCCGGCCACGCAGGCGCGCCTGCCGCATGGGCCGCCGAGCTCTGCGGCGGGGAGAGCGCCAGAGGCCGGGCGGCGGCGCTCGCCGGCGTGCGCCGCCCGCGCCATACGGATGTGTCCGGCACGGGCGTCGCGCGCAGCCAGGCGGGCGTTGGCGCCGGCGACAGCGGCGGGTGAGGGGCCAGGGTCAGGTCGCCTGCACGACAGAAACCCTCCATGATCCCCGCCTCGGGCACGGCCTGCGCCGGCCGGTCCAGCCACGACGGGACGCGCGCCGGCGTCTCCGCAACGCCCAGCGGGGACAGGCCAGCCAGAGCATGCTGCATGCCCGGCCTGGCATGGCCGATGGCCGCCCGGCTCTCAGGCGTGAGCGCCACGCCCCGGCCGCCGCCGCCGCCGCCGCCGCCGCCGCCGCCGCCGCCATTGCCGCCGCGGCCTTCGACGCCCCCGCGCAGCAAGATGGACGAGAATGCTGATGCGTGGTCCACCAGCGGGGTGCGCCCGTTAGGGCCGACGCCGGCCCTGGCGCTGCCGCTGCCACCACTGTTGGTGCCACTGCACCCGCTGAACCCCATGCTGCAGCCCAGGCCGGACCCTGCGCTGCTGGCGCTGGCCCGGGCCGCATGTCGGTCTCCCAGGGTGGAGCTTGAGCCCGCGTCTGCGCGGTCACCGTCCGCGGCGGGGCTCTGCCGCCGCGTCGACTCCAAAGCAGCGTCGGTCGCCGGCGCGCAGGCCTCTGCCGCCGCCGCGGCGCTCTCCTGGGCGCTCCCGCCTGCAGAGCCGCTGCAGGCGCTGGGCGCAGCGTCCGCTGCTGGCGGCGGCGCCGGCGGGCAGCCGGCGCGCATGGGCTGCTCTGGGGCCTGGATGAGGCCATACGCAGCGCCCGCCGGCCTTTCCGTGGCGCACGTGTCGGCCATGCGCCGCTGGAGCGCGCCGATGAGCTCGTCCCGCGCGGCCAGGGCGCTGCCCAGCCGCCTGCCGCGGCCAGGCAGGACACAGGTGTGATCCAGGCCGGCTACGGACAAGCCTGACCATCTCACAATTCTCTTTCCTGGGACCTTGAGGACACTCCTGAAGGAAGGTAGCTCTATGCTCAAGGTGCATGGCCGCTAAACCTTGCACAACATCATCGCAGCATAATTTTTTGCCCAAAGCCGCTCAGACCTAGCCGCAGGGTAGACGCACCGGCACGCGTCCGCCACAGACCCGGCGCCGCCCGCGTCCGCGCACCCGGCGCTGCGCAGCAGGTGCGCCAGCGCCGCGGCGGCCTCTGCTAGCTCCGCGACGGCCGCGTCGCGCGCGGCGGCCGCGGCCGCGTGCGCCGCCACCGCGGCGCTGCGCTCGGCGGCAATGGGCCGCATGGCGCCCTCGGCCTGCGGCGGCTGCCTGATGAGAAGTGGCGACATGAAATTGATGACCCGTCTTATCCGCACGCTGGACTCGCTCATAGTGTATGCGAACCAGTGTATGACATGCAGGGCTTGCACTTGACGGGCATGCTTGAGCACGTGCATGCAAGCCGGCAAACCGGGGGGGGCCGCGCTGCATGCCGCAGCCTGAGTGGGTGCCTCATGGCAAAACTCAGCATGCAGGTGGCATCGGCGCCAAGCGGTGCAATCAGGCCTCGGCCCTCGGCGAACCCAAGATGAGGGACACTGAGCAGAAGGTCACGCCGAACCGCGGGTGCTCGCCTGCCAGACCGCAACAAAGCGCGCGTCGTCCGCGGCGTCGGCCGCCGTATCGCGAGCGCCGCGCCGCGCGTCGGCCAGCTCGCCGCGAGCTGCCGTCAGCTCGCGGTCGCGCTGCTGCAGCTCGGCCTCCGCGCGCGCGAGCTGCGCGACGGCGGCGGCGTGCGCGGCGGCTGCGGCGTCGCGCTCGCTGGCGAGCCCGCGCATGGCACCCTCGCCCTGCGGCAGTCAACGTGCAACACATGAGTGAGAACGTCTGGCACTCTGCTGGGATGTATGCAATAGAAAGCACACTACCAGCACCACCACACATTGTACACTGTCTGGCGACTCGTCGCCAGCTGAGCATGAGGTCTGCATGTAAGGCTGCAGCCACTGAGCTCCCACAGGGACTCCCAGGAGCGAGCTGACAGGCTCAGCCGGAAGGGCACGGGCGCCGGGGGCAGGCGGGCCTGCCACACGGCGATGAAGCGCGCGTCGTCGGCTGCGGACGCCGCCGCCTCGCCCGCCGCGCGCGCCGCGCCGGCCAGCTCGGCGCGCGCCTCCGCCAGCTCGCGGTCGCGCAGCGCCAGCTTGGCGGTCAGGCGCGCCGCTGCGGCCTCTGCCCGGCCCGCCCGCACCGCGAGCCCCTCGGTCTCACCCACAGGCCGCGCCGACTCCGCTCCCCCGGCCTCGTGCCCCGCCGCCGCGGCGCGCTCTGCAGCCCCTTCCGCGCAGCGCTCGGGCGCCGACGCATGGGCCGGCGGCCCCGCGTCGCGCGCGCCCTCCGCGCCGTCGTGGCCGCCGCGCCCCGCGCCGTCCGCATTGCCGCCCGCGCGCCCCGCCCGGGCACGCGCGCGCTGCGAGCCCTCGCTCGCCCCATCGTCCGCGTCCGCCGCCGCGCCGGCCGCGGGGTCTGCGCCCTGGCTGGCAGGGTTGGCGGCGCGCGCGCCTGCCTCCCCGGCGCCCAGACGGCGCCGCAGCAGGATGTGCGCCGCAGCCGCAGCCGCGCGCGCGTCCTCAAGGCGGCGCTGCGCCTCGTGCGCGCGCTCCTGCATGGCGGCATGCGCCTGGGGACAGGCGAGGCGGCCGCGGCCGCGCATGCGCACGCAGACGGCAGGGATCAGCGTGATTTGCATTGTGCGACTGAGCACGTCCCAGGGCAAACAAAGGCCAGACGTGCCTGGGGCGCGGCACTTCGCTGCTAAGGCGTGTTGGCTAGGCGCAACGATGCGAGCAGCGAAAGCAAACAACGCCAGGGGCACGGATACTGCCATCTTACAGCCTGAGCTTATCATTGTGCAGACAACAACTCCTGCAGCAAGGAGGGGGGCATGCCTCCGCTGCTGCACTGGCCGCTGCGGCCTCATCCGCAGCCGCCTGTGCCGCCTCCCGCGCAGCACGCTCGCGCGCCAGCTCGGCGCGCAGCGCTTCGCACGCAAGCAGCGCGGCTGCATGGTCGGGGCTACAGTCGCCATGGCCCTCCGGCACGCCCGCCCCGGCTGCCGCTGCCGCCTCATGCGCGGCGTCAAACAGCGCCTGCAGGCCGGCGGCGCGCGCCTCGGCGGCTTTAAATTCTGCAGCCGGGACATAGCCGCTTGCGCCCGTGTCGGGCCCGCCCTCAGCGCCTCTGCCAGCGCTCGCCCTAGTCGTGGCCGCCCTGGTCGCCGCCGCCGCATGCACAGCGTCAAATAGCGCCTGCAGGCCGCTGGCGCGCGCCGCGGCGGCCTCAAGCTCGGCAGCCGGGGCAGAGCCGCTCGTTCCCGTGTTGGGCCCGCCCTCAGCAGTTCTGCCAGAGCACGCCCTGGCCGCGGCCGCCTCATGCGCGGCGTCGAACAGCGCCTGCAGGCCGTCGGCGCGCGCCTCGGCGGCCTCAAGCTTGGCGGCCAGGCCATGGCCGGCCTGTGCGCTGCCGGGCTCCATAGTGCCCAACTGCGCTGCGCGCCCAGCGGCGGCGGCGGCGTGCGCTGCATTGAACAGCTGCTGCAGCCCCTCCGCGCGCGCTTCCGCCGCCTGTGCGCGCGCGGCGAGCGTGCCAGCTTCCTCAGCCTCGCCGGGCGCGCGGCCTGCATGCGCCGCATCGAACAGCTGCTGCAGCCCGCCGGCGCGCGCCTCTGCAGCCTGTGCGCGCGCCGCGAGTGCGCCGGCCGCCGCGGCCTTGCTCGGAGCGGCATCGTGAGCCATGGCGGCGGCGGCGTGCGCTGCGTCGAACAGCCGCTGCAGCCCCTCGGCGCGCGCCTCTGCGGCCTCGCCGCGCCCGGCCGCATCGTGCGCTGCCCCGGCTTGCGGCTCGGCGCGCCCGACCGCAGCCGCGTCCGCGGCGTCGAACAGCTGCGGCAGGCCCCCGGCGCGCGCTTCGGCTGCCTCGGCGCGCGCGGCGAGCCCGCGCGCGGCAGCATGCGCCGCCGCCAGCTCCTCGCGCAGGCGAGCGGCCTCCCGGCGCGCGCCGTCCGCAGCGGCCTCGGCCGCGGCCGCGGCGCGCTGCGCGGCCTCGTCGCATGCAGCGTCGACGGCGCCCGCGGCGCCAGCGCCTGCGGCGCGCGCAGCCGCGAGCTCGTCGCGCAGGCGCGCGGCCTCCCGGCGCGCGGCATCCGCGTCGGCCGCGGCGTTCGCGGCCGCAGCCTGCGCGGCCGCTAGCTCACGTGCTGCGCGCGCGGCTGCCTGCCGGGCCGCCTCCGCGCCGGCCTGTGCTTGGGCGCCGCTTGCGGTCTCCGCCGCCAGCGCGGCGCGCAGGCCCGCGGCGTCCTGCCGTGCAACCTGTGCGGCGGCCGCGGCGTCCGCTGCGTCCACCGCTGCGGTCGCCAGCTCTCCACGTAAGCGCGCCGCCTCCTGCTGCGTGGCATCCGCCTCGCGTGTGCACGCGGCCCGCGCCGCCTCGGCGCGCGCGGCGCCGGCCTCCGCGGCCGCAAGCGCGCCGCGCAGCGCCGCGGCGTCGGCCCACGGCCCGGGCGCCTGGTCGGGCTCAGACGCGCGCCCCCCGCGCGCGCCGCGCGCCTCTACGGCCGCGAGCGCGCCGCGTAGCGCGGCGGGGTCCGCCCATGGCGCGCGCGCCCTGTCAGGCTCCCCAGCTCGGCCAGACATGGCCTGCTGACCGTCAGCGGGCGCCGCCTGGTTGGCTGCAGCCGAAGGGCTCGGAGGAGCGTGGGCGCCGGCGGCGGCTGCCGCGGGGCGCGCCGCCGCGGCCTCGAGCGCGGCGCAGCGCTCGGCGGACGCCGCGGCCGCCGCGCGCGCCGCGAGCAGCCGCCGCTGCAGCTCGCCGGCCAGCGCGGCCGCGGCCGCCGCGCTGCCGCGCGCCGCCTGCAGGGAGGATGTCACGGGCGCATTACAGGAGCTGTGGAATGCACAGACAAGTCCGAGCGACAAAACATGCAGGCGGGGCAGGAGAAGCGAGGGCATCAAGCGCTGCGTGCCTGTGCTTTTGTGATAGGAAACGGATGTGCAATGCTTGGGTACAGCGCAGCTCCCATGGCACCGCAGTGGCCTGATGAGCACTGTCGTTGTCATGGGAGCCCCCTGTGCATGTGCTGGTTGCCAGGGAGCCAGAGCAGGCCACCGGCGACCGAGGCTGCCAAAGGCAAACCATTGCGACGGGGCGCGCCTGCGCGTCTGCCTCTGCTGCCGCTACGCGCCGCTGAGCATCGCCGCACTGCGCGGCGGCCGCGTCCGCGCGCGCGCTCTGCCACGCGGCCTCCGCCTCCGCAGCAGCCAGCGCCGCGGAAGCGCCGCCGCCGGCTTTGGCGGCGGTGCCCGCGCCCTGTCGCGGCCGCTCTGCGGCGTGCCCGTGCGCGGCCGTCCCGCCGCCCGATCCGCCACCGGCTCCGCCACGCTCGTTCGCGGGATCGGGGCGAGCTGCGCTTTCCCCGTCTGAAACGGCGGGCCTGCGGCGCGCTGCGGCCAGCTGCGCGCGCAGCGCGGCCTCCCGCTGCTCGGCGGCCGTCTTGGCGCCCAGCGCGGCGCCCAGCTGCTGCAGGAAGCCCACCGCCTCGGTGCGCGCGGCGGCCAGCTCCGCCGCGGCCGACGCGGGGGCGCCTGCGGGCGGCGCGTCTGTGCCGCGCGGCGCGGGCGACCGCGGCGGGGTGGCGGACGCGGAGGAGCTGCCGGGACTGCGCTGCAGGGCGCGCGGTGGCGGCCCTGCGGCACGTCCGCCGCCGCGGGCCGCTGCTGCCGGCGAGCAGGCCTCAGCAGGGATGGCTCCTGTGTCGGCACCGGGGTTCCCTGCTGCGTTGTACGCAGGGGCATGCCCCGGCGCGGGCAGCCGCCGGTCGTCACGCGCGCATAGTCCTGGGGCAGGCCCGGGACAGGGCGCGCTCTGCGGGTCCACGCCGCGCTCGACGCGCGCGCCCCCCGGGGCGTCGCGGCCAGGGGCGCCGCCGGGACCCTGAGCAGGTCGGGGGGCGCCCTGCAGCGCCGCGGCGCCCTGCTCGGCCAGCGCGCGCTGCGCGGCGGCGAGCGTGGCGCCCAGCGCGGCCAGGCGCTCGCCCAGACAGTCAGCGCGCAGCTGGCCCTCCAGCGCGTCCCGCCGCGCCGCCAGCAGCTCCGCTCGCTCGGCCTCGCGCTCGGCCGCGCCGCGCGCGGCCTGCCGCGCCGCGGCGCCCGCGGCCGCCTCCGCGCGTGCCCGCCGCGCACGCTCGGCGCCCAGGGCGGCCTCTGCGCCCGCGCGCCGCCGGCGCTCGCGGCCGGCCTCGGCCTCGGCCGCGGCTGCGCGCTCGGCGGCCGCCCCCGCTGCGGCCTCCGCCTGCGTGCGACACCTTCGCTCCTGCGCTAGCTTGGCCTCAAATGCCGCCGTGAGCTGGCGCGCCGGCGCTGCGTCGCCCGCGGCGGGAGCGCGCCGCTCGTCCCCGCTGTGCTGCGCGCTGTCCTCAGCCTGCGCCGCTCCTCGCTGGGCGCGCCCAGCCGCCGGCTGCTGTGCAGCTTGGGGGCTCCGCGGCTTGAACGGCGGGCTTCCGGGTGGGGCTGCGCCGGCGCGCCGCAGCTCCACAGCGGCCCGCTCGGCGGCCGCCCGCGCCGCCTCCGCCGCGCCCAGCTCCTGTGCCTGCCGCACCATGCCAGGTGTTGCACGCGGCGCAGCATGGATGCGCTGGCTGGTGCGACCGCGCCCGGGCATGCAACAATTGAAAAGCCACACTTGCTGCAGCATTGAGTGCGCACACGCCCGGGATGTTGCGAACCTCGCTCACTGTAGCGCTTTGTCACATCCTGTCCGATATGGCGCAAACGCGCACAGAAGCACGGACTCCCGTCCCCCCCAAGGGTTCGCCGCGCGCGCGCGCAGCGCCCGGGCCAGCAGGGCGCGCGCGACCCAGCCGTGCGCCGCAGAGCGCGGCGACCCCAGGTGACGCCGACATGCATGGACCCTGTCAGGCTTCCTGCGCGCCTGGGCCAGCAGGCGCGCGCGCACGGCCAGGTTGTCGCGCAGCGCGGCCGCCAGGCGCTCCAGCGCGCCGGCGTGCCGCGCCGCGGCCACCAGCTGCGCCGCCAGCAGCGCCTGCGCACGTGCGGCCGCACGTCGGCTGTGCAACGCGCGTGCGCGGCGGCGGCGCGCGCTGCAGATCGGGCCGGCCTCGCTGCAAAGAACCCGCCGCGTGAGTGCAGGGCGCCGCTGCCGCCCGGGCAAGCGGCCGGCCTTGGGTTGCCTGGAGGCCGGTGTCCGGCGTGGTGGCGCCCATAGCGAGCGCACTGGTCAGGCCGGCCTGGGCGCTCCGCGGCCGCGCCCGGCGAATGGCATGGCTCGGCCTTGGTGCGCGGGCTGACACAGAAACTGCCTGCAGAAAGCAAGCTTCCAGCAGGCACCAGGCCAGTGCCAGCTTGAGACCAGGAACCTACCAGGTATCTGGGCGGACCTGGGCCCGATCGGCCACTGCGACAGCAAAGCCCTGCCCATGCCCTAGGGGCGAACCTGCACCCGCGCGCCCAGCCGCGCGCGGTCGCTGCGCAACGCGCGTGCGCGCGCCAGGGCGCGCGCGGCAGCGGCGGCGCGCGCAGGGGTGGCCGCGCCCACAGCCCAGGGAGCCATGGCCACGCCCGCGGCCCGGCCGCACACAGCCTCATCGTCCGATGAGGATGCGCACAGCGCCAGCAGCCGCCCCTGCCGTGCCAGCGCGGCGGCACGCCGGCCGCCGCCCGGGCTCCCCGCAGCACCGGCCCGGGGGGTCCCGCTATCCGCCTGGCAGCCGCCCCCCTTGACACTGTCCGCCGCGGCGCCGCTGCCTGGTGCCGCGCCGGTGCCCGCGCCAGGCCGCCCGGGCTCTGCAGCGCCGTCCGGGCCGGCCCCCGACATGCGCACACAGGGGCTCAGCCGCAGAGCTCGCATGGGGCTGGCGCCAGACCCGTCGGGCGACTGCGGCGCGGCCTTCGGGTCCCCCCCGCGCACGCCTCCGGGCGTGGCACACGGCCCAGACCAGCAGCCCCAGGGCGGCTGCCGCATGCCGAGTAGAGTCGGGGCTTCACTCTCGTCGAGCGCGCCCGGCGGCGCAGCGCCGGCAGGGCTCCCGGCGCCGCCGGACCGGTCGTTGCTCGGCGTGGACGCCACGGCACTGAGAGCAGCGCCCAAGCCAGGCGGCCACGGCTCCCGCCAGGGCCCCGGCCAGCGCTGCGGCGTCTCGGCGTGCGCCGCGGCCGCGGTGCGCGCGCGCTTGCGCCGCGCGCCCGTGCCGTCCCCAGCCGCGCCGCCGCTGCCTGGCGTCGCGCCAGCGCCAAGCGCGAGGTGAGGGCCCACGGAGCCAGCGAGCTGGTCAGGCACGTCGAGCTTGCCACTCGCGGCCAGCACACCTGCGGGGCTCAGGGGCCTGCCGGCCGAGCCGGGCGTGTTCTCCCCGGGCAGGGCGCCTCCAGGGCTTGCAGCTGTGTCTGCAACGCCCCCCTGCGGCGCCGCGTGCAGTCTGTGTTGAGGCGAGCTTGCGGCGCGCTCGCGCAGGAGCCGCGAAGAGCAGCGCAAGTGCCTATTGAGCGCTCGGCGGGCACTGGCTGTGCGGCGCACCGCGACTAGCGACTCCAGCACCCGGCTGGCGTCGTGGGCCAGCGCCGCAAAGCTGATGTCGGACGCGGCCTCCGAGCCGTTGGGGTCGCTCGCGGGGCTCGGCGGGCCGCTAGAGACGCGCAGAGCCCGCTGACCCCCGCACTCCCTGGCGTCTCCTTGGTTGGCCGCTGTCGGGTGCCCCGCAAGGCCGGCCAGGCTGCGCGGCGCACTGCTCCGCTTTACAGCCGCGCCGTCCGCGAAGGCAGCTGCGGCTGACACGCGCCTTCCGCAGTCGCCGCTGCTGTCGGAGCGCTCTGCAGCGCAGGCAGAGCCGCGTGGCGGGCTGCCCTGCACGCCTCCCGCACAGCCTCCGGCGTCCGCCAAGCGGCCTGGCGCACGTGGCTGGCTGCTAATTTGCCGCAGCGGCGTGCGTTGCGCGTCATGCTGGCTGCTAGGACAGCCTTTGCCAGGAGAAACAGCTTCGAGGTCGCAGCGTGGGTGGTCGTGCCCCGCCAGACTGCAGGAGTTGCCTTGCATGTGGTGAACGCCAACGCGCGACCTGCACAGCGAGGTGCGTGCTACGAAGACTGCCAGATAATAGACACCACCGGTCCACAGAGGGACTGGGTCCCGTGGGGGTGGGCTGTGGCTGTCTTGCTGCAGCTCAAACTGCAAGCAGGCCCTACTCCAGGCCCTACTCCAAGCCCTGTAACCTGGATATGGCAGTGCGTGGCGGGTGATGAGAGGCAATCTCCAGTCAGCACTCTCCACCGCAGCGATCAGACCAGCCTGCAAGTGTACCCTGTGTGCCTTTCTGCTTCCGGCAAACCACAGACCAGCCTGGCACGGGCGTGATATTTTTGTCCCCTGGGGCCCCCAAACGACTTATCTCCAGCCACGCAGGCATGCAGGCGCACGCAGGCCGCTGCGGCCCTGTGGCAGCCGGGCCCCGTGGCAGCGGTCCGACGCCGCCCGCGCGGCGTTGTCACAGCCGCCCAGCACTGGGCAAGGCGCCACCTGCGCTGAGCCTGCGGAGCAGCGACGTGGTGTGGGAGACGGCTGCGACCCCCAGCGGGCCCTTCTGCGCTTGGCCGCGCACGCACGCGCCCCCCGCCAGCCTGACGCGCACGGCTCCGGCTGGGGCAGAGGCGTCGCGGCGGTCGCTCGCCGCAGGCGTCGCGCACGCCTGGGCCAGCTTCAAGGATCAGGCGCGCAGCAGCCCAGGGTTGTTTGCCGAGGAGAGCTGCGCCGCACCAGGTTCTGCCTGGCGACCGGCCAACAAGCATGGGTGTTACGGTTTCAGAACCTTGGATGGGTGTTCTTGGTGTGCGCGCATGGTGGTATAAGCCTCGTTCAGACCAGAACGGAGCACTGAGGCGTGCGGGCGGAGCCGCCAGGTGTGGCCCGCGGAGGACAAGCGGCTGCCGCCAGAGGTGGAGGCGCTGTCTGGGACCTACACAGACGGACTGCCAGGCTGCGTCGTCAACCGCGAGGATGACACGGGCTTGCTCGCGCTGTGGCGCTACCAGGTGTGCTGGTTGCTGGCTTTGCCTGCATGCCTAGCATCCGTGGCAGTGTCTGCTGGTGCCAGCCCACGGTGCTGCATACACAAGGAGCTGACGAGCTGCCGCGTCGTGCAGGGCTTCAAGCTCTGAGGTCCGCGTGCAGCGTCTGCCGCACCAAGTTTTGAGAGCCCCTGACGGCGCCCCAGCTCAATTTTTTCGGCCTTGCAGCCGACTGGCGCCGCGCGGCATGCGCAAGTGTGTTTTGCCGCCGCGTGCGCCGCCGCAAGGCAGCAGAGTTCAGCAAGCGTACGGTTGGCCTTGGCCGCCCGGCGCACTCGTTTTGACAGCCCGTGATCTGGGTTACAGTCTTGGCAGCACAACACCGTGGCACTGGTTTGCGCTCTACGACCCGCGCGCGGCGCGCATTGGGGCGCCCTGTACAAAATTTTAGGCATTGTTTGTGGGTATAGGTCTCCTGCTTGCACAGGACAGAACTTTTGGCGGCTATTGCACCTTGGGCAGCAGGCTCTAGCGCTTGTCGCACAGGCACTCGGGGCACCTTTCGGCAGCATGTCGGGCGCACCTGTGCACTGGCAGGGTCACACGGCGCAAGGGTTAGGGCAGGAAGTGCGGTGAGGAGCTACTGGCGAAGGTTGACCTGGCCGTTACAGTGGAAGTGGCAGACCCGCGCTGTAAGCAGTTAGCACCGGCATGGTCTGGCGTCCAGCAGGTGCACAGCGCAAGGGCACATGTGCATGATGTTCCACACGCGCACATGTTTTTCAAGTGTGCCACAGTTGTTTCAGGTTTTCCACGAGGCCCCACAGTTGTTTCAAAATAACTGAAAGTCCGGCACGCAGGTTGCACACAGCCTCCCCTGCTCAAGCCACATTCTTTGCCAGCCTGCCCTGCTGCACCCGCATGGCCTGGGAGCTAGTCAGTTCTCCCTCCGGCCACCCGTGCAGCACGCCTGAACTAGTGCCTACGCTCGACGTCAGTCCCGCCAGTTCTTGAGCAACACGCTTGGCGCACTCCGCTCCATGAACCTGCCCTGCGCAGTGCTGGCACCCGACCACCCCAGGCTTGCATGCACGCCTCGCGGCACGCCCACATGGCCACCTACCTGGGGTGCTCCCTCCTGCAGCGCACAGCGCCGACAGGATGTTTGCGCCATTCCCCTCCCGCCTCGCCTGCAAGGTGCCGAAGCTGACTCTATGTGCAGCCAGACCTAGGAGCAAAAAACCACCTGCTGTCACTGCGCTACATGAGCGGCGCCCGCGCCAGCTGCGCCCTCGCACAATGCTGGCCAAAAGGGGGTCACAAAAGTCTGTTCAGATGCTCCTAGGGGAAGCTCCCAAGGCCAGGCCCGGCCGCCGCGCGCCAAGGGGTGACCGCCACCCTCGTGCGCCACGGTGCCAAGCGGCGAGCGGCCGGACCGGCCACGCGCGGCGCCCGCTGTGCCCGCCGCTATAGATGCCGCGGGGCGGCGCCTAGGGTGGGAAACCCTAACCTAGGGCTGTGAGCCCGGAGGCGCGGCAAACATGTAGAGGGAGTTGCTCGCCGCGGCTGCGATCACGTTCGCCTCCGGGTGCCAGGCCAGGTGCAGCAGCTTGCTGCCAAAGTCGACGGGCGGCGCAGCGGCGTCGCCGGCGCCCGCGCTGGGCCGCGCCGCCTTGCCGCCGCTGCTGGCGCGCTGCAGCGCCGCCAGGCGGCTGGATGGCGCCTGCGGACGTGGGCACACAGTTGGGAACCCCAGAGGCCTTTCATCAATCACACAAGTACAAACTCTACGCCAGGCTGCTCGTGCACTGCAGCCAGCAAGACAGCCAGCACGTCATGCATGGGCGCATGCGTGCGCGCACACACCCTACACGAACAATCAGCCAGCACAACGCCGGGCAAGAAAAGCCTCAGCCATGCCGCCCTGATCGCGCCCTCGGCCTGGACGTACTGCAGGCTGCCTGCGCGGGCGCGGGCGCGCCTTGGCGCTGTGCAGGCGCCGGCGCTGCGGGTCGCGGCTGGCCTCCAGCAGCGCGTCGTTGGCGCCGCCGCCGCCGCAGCTCAGCACGCGGAAGCACCCCGAGTACGTCCCGGTTGCCACCTGCATCACAGGTTCTCTAGGAATCAATTCGAGGTTTGGGACGCGGCCCTAGCCTGTCAGTGCGGCCAGGCGCGTCGCTGGCGTGCTGGCTGAGAGCGACTGGCGCCCATGTGGTTGCCATGGCCGCAGCCGGTCCTTCCGGCGCCCTCTCAACCAGCCCCCCACGCGCATGTTCAGCCCCCCTCCTCGTCAAGCCACCAACAGCACTCGGTCGATTAACCACACAGTGGCACCTGCGCGCCTGGCGGCGCGCGCGCGGCGCGCGCGGCGCTCCTGGCAGAGCGGGCGCGGGCCGCCGCACCTGGTCGCCGCGGCCGTTGAAGCAGCAGTCAAACTTGTCAAAGATGCAGTCGTTCTCGTACAGGTCGACCAGCTGCGCGCGGCGCGCCAACTCGTATGGGAGCCCTTCACAGCCCTACAGGGTTGGAACTAACCCAAATCTGGCCCAAAGGTCATGGGCGGTGCTTCGGGAATCAAGAACTGCTCCCGCCTTGACGCACGAGGCTCAGACTGCTGGACGCATCCAAATCTTCAGTGCATGCCGGCAGCCGCAGGCACTTGCGGCTGCAGACACCCTGATCCGCGTGTCCGCAATACAGGCAGGGCGGCCTGCTCCGCCGCACGGCGCGGCGCACGCGCGTGCGCGCACCCGCTGCCGCAGCGGCTCGTGGACGGACATGACAGCGACCGGCTCCGACTCCATGCGCACATCCCTGTGCGCGCGCCCCGCCGCACTCGCGCCCGACTCCCGGCTCCCTCGGCCTTCGACCTAGCGGGGCGCTCTGACCCACCCAGCGCTGCCTCCCGCACTCAACGGCAGCTCCGCGCAGCCCCGGTGCGCCCGCAGTCGCAGGCGCCTGGCTTTTTTTTTTGCGCTAGCTCTTTAAAGGTGCTGAGGCGTCTTCGCATTCTGCCGGGTTGGCTCGGCTCCGGAGCAGGGGCGGGGCGGGCGCGGGGCCGCGCCAGAGCTTGAGCGTCATGTAATCGCGCGCGAGCAGGTGCCGACCGTCGCGGCTGAAGCGCAGGTCCGAGATGCTGGAGATGATCTCGCTGAAGAAGCTGCGCGCGCCCGCCGTGTCCTCCTGCGCGCCGGGGTTAAGGTTAGGGTAGAATACTAGGGTATGAAACCAGGTCCGACTGCCGCAGCTTGCACGGGGCCTCGGCGAACGTTGCGACACCCGGCTGCTTCAGAGCCCACAGCGAGGGACCCACGATGCGGCATAGGCTTACTGTATGGCTTACTCAAAAGTATCCCGGCATGCGCTTCCCCACTGCGCCTGACCCGGCTATGTGGTGAAGCGGGGCATGGGGGCCCGGTGCGCGGGGGCAATCGGAGCGCGCGCCTCCTCGAACGTGCGCGCAGGCTTGTCGACGAGCGCGCTCGCGCGCAGGTCGCACATGCGGATGCAGCCCTTGCTGCTGGCAAACGCAAACGTGTGGCACGCGGTCGGGTGGAACTCCGCCGACGTGATCACCTGCGCCAACGACAGCCCGCAGGGTCGGACGCCTGGCCTCACGCGCCATGATAGGGTTAGGGTTGGTAAAGCATAGGGACGCCAGCGCGGCAGCGCAGCCGCTACAGCACTGACTGTGGGCGCACACCAGCGATGTCCGGCCCTCGGTTGAAACGAGCTGCTCGTCAGCAAGAGGTAAGCGAGGGGGAGGCAGGGACCTCGCACATGAGCTTGCAGGCAAACTAAGTCATGTGGCCCACGGGAGCATGCTCGCCAGCTGCAAGCGCGCCTGAGCCCATTCCCGCGCCCCAGCCCAGTGTGCCCGTCTGCGGTCACGCCGTGGGCAGGGCACGCGCCTCGGTGAGGTCCTACATGCTGTGCGGCTCGATGTCCACCACAATGAATGCTATCCAACCCTACCATATACCCTAAGCCTACCCTCACGCAAGTGCGATAAAGTCGATGCGCGCCTCGGTCAGGTCCTCCATGTTGTGCGGCTTGATGTCCACCACGTTGAACGCGCGGTCGGACACCTCCAGGTGCCACAGGTTGACGCGCAGGTCGTCCGCGCTTATGAACGTCTCGCAGTCGCTGCTGGTCGCGATGCTGTTCACGTGGTACGTGTGCGCGTTGGCGTACAAGCGCCGGCAGCGCGCCGCCAGCACTGTCTCCGCGCTCGCCACCTGCGCGCGGGGCGGGTGCCGCTGGGTGCCAGGGCAGGGCAGGATAGGGCATGCCCCGCCTGCCACGTACGCGCGGGGCAGGCGCGCCGGGAACGCGGCAGGGTGAAGTGCCGCATGGGCGCTGAGGCCGCGGGCATCTATGTCACCCTGCTCGCGTTAGAACAATCTCCAGCGCGGCGGGCCATGGCAGTCTCCGCCCCCGCTAGCACGCCCGCAGCCGCCGCCGTTGCTAAGGCCGCCTGCGCCTGGGCTCTGGCCCTTTTTTTTTTCTCATATATTGTATATTTTATATACACACAGTGTTCGACCCGGCACCCTTGCACTAGCGGCTTGCACACTCACCAACCGTTTGCTGTACATCACTGCAAAGCGTGCACCCACGCGCTTCGGGCCCAGTACTGATTAACATTGGATCCATACAAGGTCGCACCCAGCACTCAGCCTGTGCTTCCATTGAGCACTCTGTGACCAGCTCTGCCAAACAGTTGTTCAAAATGACTGGCCAGTCGTCCCCTCGTTGCCAGGCAGCGCGGAGCGCCGGCCCCCCGGGCGCAGGGACGGGCCTCCGCGTGGCTAGGGTAGGGCTAGGTGGGCGCACCACCGGCACGCGCAGCGCCAGCCCCAGCTTCTGGTCGGTCAGCGCCGCCAGCTTGGACTTCGCCGACTGCGCCGGCGGCGGCAGCGGCGCGGCCGCCAGCGGCGGGCCCCTGCGCGCCGCGGCGACGCGTCACTGCTGCGCCTGACGCGCCATGCCAGGCCTGTGCAGGTGTCCACAGGTGACCGGCGCGGCGTGCACCGACCCTGAGCTTGAGCAACTCTCAAGGGAGTGCACTCAGCATAGATGCACACTTCCTTGATCAGGGCACAGCAGGCCTCCCTGAACCACCCCCAGCCGCCAGCCTTACGCTGTGCCAGGTGGCATTCCTGACACCATTCGCCAGGGGCAAGCACGCTGGCGTACTGCAGCCTGCCTGCCGAGCAGGACCAGAGCGTTGCGCGCCCGGCGCCGGCGCACCCAGGGCCCAGCACCCTGGTGCGTCGGGGCTGTGTGCAGAGTCGGGGTGGGGCTCTGCGCGCACCCGCTCGCCGCGATCTGCCACGCGCCGCCGCGCGGCTCGTTGTTGAGGTTGGTGAGTAACCTCACCTTCCTCTCGTACACCTGCGCGCGCGTTTGCGCTCAGGCGCGCTCAGGATACCCTAACCCTCGACGCGCCCCGCCGACATCAGGCGTCTGACGGGGGCGGTCAAGCGCGCTCGGGCAGCGCTCCGTGCGAGGCTTGCTACCCGGCCAGCGCGCGCATGCGCGGGGTGCACTGCGGGGCGCGGCCCAACAGGCTGGCTCCGCGGCCCAGCAGTAGCGGCGCTCTTGTGGAGGCAGCGCGCTGCGTGCAGTGCCTTGGGCGCACTGCAACACAGCTCTGCGTGTGCTGGTGAACAGCTTGGTGCTGCAGGCGAGGCTTGCTGTGTGCGCGCAGAAAAGGCTTCAGAGCCTGTGGCCGGGAGCCGCACCCGCCACAATTTGATGGTCTTATCGTTGGTCGAAAGCAGCAGCCGGCTGCCGCTTGTCTGGTTCACCCACCGCACCTGCGCACAGAGGCAGGCACAACGATTTCCTTAGTTGGTTTGAGGCGGGTCCGTGCAAAGATCGTCCAATCAGAAATCTGCTTGAGCGTGAGGTTCCACGCAAGCCGCCTTGCAGGTAAGCGGGCAGATGGGGGTGAGCGGGTTGCAAGGAACGCAGGTGCGAGC
>JAABUV010003956.1_pt1 | contig 18257 bp, 28 predicted proteins | sample 5559971 | NCBI WGS metagenome assembly JAABUV01 (sample SAMN10711881, study PRJNA513362) | rock metagenome | isolation source: Antarctica rocks | place: Antarctica: Victoria Land, Knobhead nord | collected 2015-12-19
GGTGCAAGCTCTTTTGGTCATACAGCTCAGCCAAGATTCCATGTCAAAGGCCAGCTCATAGCGTGAAAGTGCATGACCAGGACAATAGGAAAGCTCCCTTTGCTAGGTGTGAATGCACTTGTGCGACTGGATGTGTACAACAGACAGCTTGTTTAGGGAACACTGTATGCACCGACCCACATTGAGGGCAGCCTCAAGGGCTGCAGCCGAGGTTTGGGTCTCCATGAGCTCCTGCCTGAGCTTGGCACAGCGCGACTTCCATTTCTGTCCCCTGTCGGCGGCTTGCTGCAGCTGCTCTGCCAGCAACTCATCCTGCATCATGAGCAGCTTCTGATCACGACAGTGCATACACAGCAGGACCATGACTGCTCTTATGTCGAAGCAACAAAGCCCTTAGTGCATAGTATGCCGCAGTGTGATCTGCGGTGCTCCAGCATGCCTTTCGCAATCTAGAGACGTTTACTCAGTGACACGTCGGGCATCAATTTCTATACTCTCTGAGAGAGCATTTTCCAGGGCCTTCACCTGCACAAAACCCCCAGTGCGGCAGATTGAGCTGCAATGCCAGCGCCAACAGGGAGGACTCACAAAATGCTGATGCAGTGAAGCATGCTTGGTGGACCATGCAATGCAGTGAAGAATGCTTAGAGGACCATGCAATGCAGCCGTAAGTAGGATCATATTATGCACTGATCAGTCTGCTATGCCCTGAGACCATGAGACCAGTCCATCCTCTGGCGCTCTGCTGCTATCACATCCTAAGCACCATAAGTAGCAGAAGCTAGTCATGGCTACCAGGCACAGTTGCCACCATGAGTGTCAGCGACCTCTTGCACCCGTACTGTGAACAACAGCAACTGACAACACAGCGCATCCCAATCGTCAGATGGGCAGAGCTGCCGGCACGAAGTATACCTGTGTGACTGAGGCTTCCGGAGACAGAGATGACAAGGACACAGGCAGCGTCTGCACTGCTGTCTCCTGCTGCTGCCTTGAACGGTGAGGTGGAGCAGGCAGTGCAAGCATGGGTGGCTTAGGGGAATGAACTGCCTGCAGGAAGCTCCTGTCATCTTCATCCTCAACGTCTCCCTCTCCTGCTGTTGCACCTGCAGCTTGCACACTTGTGTTGTCAACCCCTTGCATTGTTGCAACCTTCAGAGTCCGTGACCATCCCTGCATGTGCATATGTGAGCCTGCTTGCATTACAGGAAAAGACGCAACACATGATATGATTTCAAGAACACTACTGTGTGACTGTGCTCACAGAACTGTGGAGATATGCTAGTGGTTACCGCCAGCATTGGTCTGTACATCATGGGTATGCCCAGGGATACCCTCAAAAGGGCTGACAATACTCTTCTTCGACAACAAAGAACTGCAGGCAGATTGACACACCCAGCAGTCTCACACAGGTCTTGCCTTGGCTAAGTGGGAGTGTTTGTCCAGCGTGAAGGGCATCCAGGTGTGATGAGAGCACTTGCAGGGTTGAGCGCATGGCAGCCAGCTCTGCGGAGGCAGCCACTGCAGCTGCAGCTAGGGCCTGGCGGGCGCCTTGACTGACCATGGCTTCACTGGATGCCAGAAGCTCCTGCACACCTGCGCCTGCACCACAAATGCCAGCACATGTGAGAAGCGCTGCAGTCGCATTGGTGGCAGGACAAACATCAGCAGTACGGCTACAGGTGGGTGTATACTCTTGTTGTGTGAGTTAGGAAAGAGACTAACACTCAGAGACCAAGTGTGACCAGCTAAGGCATTGACAGGGACAGTGACGGCCCACTATGTGCACACTGCGGGCTGGCACGGCAACATAGAAAGTTTCCATGTGGTTCTTGGTGACGATTTGATGTTTGATAATAAAAAAGGAACCCATGGTAAGGATGCAGCCTGGCAATGCAGGGTGCCCAAGATGCCCCCCCCCCCCATATGCAATCACTGCCACAGAATCTCAAGCAGCAAATCCAGCAGTGCGCTGCATACCAGCTTGAGTAGCCTCAGACTGCAGCAAGCTGCCAACAGGCTCTTGGGACTGCTCCAAAACAGCAACATGGTGCTCCAGCAGCTGGCATAGCCCCTGGACTGCCTCACATTCCAGCAAACGCCCCTCAGCTGGGCTAGTTCCTGCCCCAGGGGCAGTCCCTGCAGCCTCTGCAGGATCCCCAGCAGCTCTGTCATCCCTAGCTTTGGGGTTGTAGGCAGTGACAACCAATGCCCCAGGCTGTGGTGAGGTGCTGGTCGAGGGTGGTTCTGCTCCTTTTCTTGACGAGGTTTTGGACGCATGAGCGGGGTTGGAAGCAGAAGGGCGCTTGGGGTGTCGGGAATGAGGGCCTTCCTGAGAAGGGGGCAGCTGGGAGGAGCCTAATGAGGCCCTCAGAGTGCGTAAGCGCTCCTGCACAGTGCACAGCATGAGTACAGTGTATCAGGATATGCTGATAATGAATGCAACACACCGGGCACACTTCACCATCAATGTCATCAATATCATCTCTCTTTACATGCTGCAGCTGCGGCTGTTGACGGTGCCTGCCACATTCTTGCACCGTCAAGCCTGCCAGCTTTGTTGGTGAAATGGGCTTCCGCTGGGTTCATGGGTCCGCCTTGCAGATGTGATTGCAAAGGCTCTGTACCAGAGGTCACGATCACAAAAGAACAGCGTTACCTGAGCACGCTCTCTCTCCTCCTTCAGCTGGTTGTTGATCCGAGTGAGGTTGGCTACTCTGAGGCTAAGGTCCCGGATGACAGCCCTTTGAGAGGCTTCCAAAGGCTGGGCAGCTGCAATGGCCTTCTCTTTGGATGCCTTATCAGCTGTGCTCTTGGCAACAGCTCTCAGCCTCTTCACACTTGCATCACGATCCTGCATACAGCACAGACAGGTAATGCCATACTTGATGATTTGTGACAGTCACTCAAGCGCTAGATGTGCCAGTCCCAGTCCCAGTTCCCATGTCCCAGGTTGTTGAACCTTCACATGTTTTTTATGGCTCACAAGCCTGGCATCACACAGGAAACCATGAGTTGCTGCGCAGTAACAGGCTGCGCGTTCAGCTGACTGCACCACACATTCACACGCTGGACAAAGATAACCACCCACAATCAATATCACTGTTCTACATGATTATGTTGAGACATATAAAGCACTTTGACGGCCCAGTGCAACATGCATTGCCCAGCTTAACCTCGGCAACAAGTTGCCATGCAACATGGCTGGCACTGCCCCATACAAAGCCAATTTTAGAGGAGCGAGAGGGACGCGCCAAGTACCTTGAGTTTAGCCATGAGCTGCTGCACTACATCCTGAACGCTCACTGCCCCCAGGCCATCCTCTGAAGAGCGAGGGGAGCCCCTTGGGGTGGTAGGGCGGCCGAGCACTGCCTGAGCGGCTGCAACAGCCTGACTGCATTCCCTTTGCAGCCGCAGCAGAGCAGCATCCAACTCCTGTGCTCTGTTGTTTGCCACTGCAGCATCCTGTGCAGCAAGTGGCAAACACCAAATGAGCAACAGCATCAGGTTTACTATACGCTGTCATAGTCCCCATGGTGACGTCAGAGTCAGCCTCCATTTCAAGCAGCTTTGAGCATGTCTACAGATACTGCTTGCACTGCAGTGCAGATAAACAGCCTTTTTGCCATAATGGAGGACAGAAAAGACGCACCTGGGTAGGCTGACAAGACTAATGCATGGTGGCAAAGCCAAAAATAGGTAGTATAGCAAGTGAGCACCTGGCTGCTTGAGTGGTCTATTGGATCACTCACATGGGGCCTGTTGGCCGCAACTGCCTCTGCCAGCTGTCCTTCCAGGTACTCCACCTCTGCGTCTCGCCGAGCCAGCTCAATCTTGAGGTCCGAGACCTGCCCAGCTAGCTGCTGAGCACTGCCGTATCCTCTTGGGGACTGTGGGCTGATCCTGCTTCCTGAGCGAAGGCGGTTCACGCTGTGAGACACCATCCTCAAACATCATGCTGACACATTGCATGAAACAAAAGAAATGTTTTCCAGATTGTTGGAGGAGCAGGATCACAGTTGGCTCAAAAACAGACGCAGCCAAGGCAAAGCTAGCACAGCAGGCATATCAATGATGCGTATGAACATGGTGTTAGCGGATGTCCATGCCCATGCTCACTTCCTCAGGATTTGAGTGTCAGTAACAACAAAGTGATGGATTCCTGTCCAGATTGCACCTGAAGCTTTGTTTGATGCCACAGCTGGCTGATCTGCCATCCGCGCGTGAGTGTGTACAGGAGCACCCTGTTGATCTTCAGATGCTGACTGGGACTGATCTGTACAAGCCTGAGACCCAGGACGGAAGTATGGGAGCCTGGCAGCCACTGCTGGTCCTGCATACTCTTGTCCCTCGTAATTTCCAAATGCCCTAGGCGCTTGGTATGATCTTGTCCTAGGTGATACTCTTGGACCGCCTTGCTCTCCTTCTTCCCTGTGAGCCCTGAAAGAGCTAACCCCATGGTGTGATCTGCCCCTAGGTGACGCTGTCTGCCGGACTTCCTCCTCTTCTTCCTGCTGAGTGTCAGAAGTTACAGGACTGAGGGCACCAGGCTGCTGCCGCTCTTGCTGCCCTTTAGGCCTCTGCTGAAACTGCCCCCGGGGGGATTGTGCCTCTGACTGTGTATGTATAGCAGCATTGGCGTGGTGCCTGTCTAGAGGCTGATAAACATGACCTACGAGGTAGTGCTGTGGTGACGGTGACGGCTGCCTTGAATGGTTTGCATGCATGCTGGGTTGGTGTGATCTGGCGACAGCAAGGGCATCTTTCAGCTCAGAGATGCGGTCCTCTCTCTGGCTGAGGCGCTGCCTGAGACTCAGCTCAGCTCGGGCTGAGACCCTGCATGTCACAAGCAGGTATGGGTTGACTGTCACAGTATGACCACCTATTGGCCTGTTGCCAGGAAGCAAGTACCTAATCTTTGAGATCCAAGCTTTACCTGTGTGAGAGCCAGAAGTTCAGGAACCACTTCATTGTAAAGACGTCAAGGTAGACTTTTGCAACTTGACACAGTATACCAGCACTTCTTGATGCACCGCTTTGCAGGCTTCAAGCAAGCAAAGAGGACGGACAACAGCTCAGGAGGTGCTGTGCACCCTTTCGGTAGCACTGGCCCGTGATTTGGCGCTGAGCCAGCTGTGCACACAACAGCTCATAAGCTGCTGTGGAAACTTGCATGCTGATCAACAGTGGTGGTGGAACGAGTGTGTACCTGTGCTTGCGCTGTGCATCTGCTTCAGCCATCTTGGCCTGCACCAGCTGGCGAGAAAGAGCAGCCATGGCTCCATCTGCATGGCTCACATTGCTTCTCCCCAAGCCACTTGCAGTGCCAGGCCGTGAACCACTGGTCACTCCCTTGCTCCCTGCCATTCTGCGGGCTCCTGCTGTGCCATAACACGTTTCTTACTGGTTGCAATGAGTGGTTCTCAAGCATGGCGAGTCTCAAATGATGTCTTCACTGAGTGGTTTCAAACGGCTGATGGAAGCTTTGAGGCGAGCTCCTCCTAACAGCATATCATAAGACTCTGAAGCAAAGCAAAGTCTTGTGTGTTTGTTGTGCTTGGTCTGGTATTGGAGCACATGCAGCAGAATTGTCAGTTGACAGATTGCCCCAGTCGTCAGATGTTTGCTGACCTTGCGCTTTCACCTTGCTGTCACAAAGGACCTATGCACAGGCTGTCTGTCAGTATCCAAGACAGCTTCAGCACTACATGCCAGGCAAGGTGTGGCACACGCAATCACTGCTCTTATGTGATAAGGTGCTGGGGCCTTTGTTCCAGCAATGAAATGGCTTGTTGATGGTTTTTAACGATTCAACAAGCCAGGAATAGAGGGGGATTCTTTTGGTGAGGGCAACCAGCAGTGCAGTCAGCATACAGTCACTGAATGCTCATTAGGCAGTACCTGTCAAGGGAGATCTGTCTCTGCCAGAGTCTGCAGAGCGCTCAATTTTGCCCAGAGTCTGCTCAAGGCTCTCAAGGGCGCCGCCTCGCGTCTCAGCATCAGCCTGGAGCTCGCTCACTTGCACCTCAAGGCTTCGCACTACAGACTGAAGCCGTCGGTTCTCCTCTTGCAAGGCGTGGCACTCTGCCTCCATTTCCTGGCTGCGGTCATGCGCAGCATTTGCTGCATCCACCACCTATGGACCAGTCGCGCTTCTTGTATGTGTCCAAGCAGCATATGTTGACAGATTCAGCTGGAGTCAGACAGATGTGCTACATAACAGCTTTGAATGAAAGCATGGCTCTTGAGACACACTTGCTTGCTATGAAAATTTGCAACAGTGCCTGTGCCTGTTTTTGGTACTGACGAGGTGCACCAAAACATGTGTTCAAGCATCCTACGTCTCAGAGATTGACTAATGCTCATGCAGATTGCTGCACTCTGACAGCATTGCAAGGAAGTCACCAGCATGTCTCACATGGTGTTGGAACCATGCAGACAGTCTATGCTAGCCACAACTATGTTCAGAAACCAGAAAGCATGGTGAAAGCTGCAGCCGACCTGATTGTACTGATCAGCGGCAGGCCGAGCATTCAAGGCAAGCTCTGATTGTTGAGTCAGCACTTTGAGCTGCTCAGCAAAGTCCTGCTGGGACGTGACAGCATCTGCAGCACAAGGGATCAACAATGATGTAGAGCTGCAGTCATGTCAATGGCACTTGCTGGCACTTGTTTGCGCTTGTGCCTATCAGCTTTGCCAGATGACATTTTGAGGCCCAGCGCCACACAAGGTGCAAAGAACAATCGAGGAAAAGAAATCTCTGAATCATCAAATACACCTAAGAGAGAAAAGAAATCTCTGCTTGCTGAGTTACTTCTTACAAAATATTTGCCTTGGTCAACAACTTTGGTGGACGGTGTGTGTGTCTCTGCCCAGCTCATTTGGCAATGCATCAACATATGACGCTTAGGAGCAGTGTTGTCACCGCCTACTTGAAGAGCATCTGTACCAGAGTCTGTTTTGATGCTTTTTTTATTGTAGCTCAAGAACAGTAATGACTCGGTTGACTGTTCGCCCAGCATCTGTTGAACAGCTCATGATCTGCTTCTCAGCAGGATCTAGTCACAGTATGTTGGCAGCAATGCAGAAGAGCAAGGGGCACCTTTGTGAGCTTGAGCCAGGGCTTCTTGCTGCTGCTGCTTTGTGAGCTGCACCTCCTTCAGCAAAGCATCACGCTCTGCTGCAAACTCACTTGTCAGCTGCTGCCTTGCCTGCTCCAGCGTCCTGTTGCACCACAGACACTGTTACTGCTCACTTGCCCACCAGTGGCTGTCGTCGTTGAGCATATGGCGCGTGTCTATGTCAGGCAGTGGTACGCTGAAAGGTGTATAACCAGTCATGCTACTGTGGTGTGATGAGCATTGTTTTTGACAGTCTGGTCCAGTCAGACCTCCTGCACTTGATTAATCCTACTGGCAGAGAGAGGTGGTACAAGCCTTTGACTATCCGACAAGTCTAATAGCTTGTGGCAGAGCCTTAGCAACTCTGCCCAATGTCAATCATTTGTGCCAAACCGAATGGCATTGACCTTCAGACAAACGTGGCATGAATGAACCTGAGCTATGCAAGACTGTGCATATCTGCAGCAGAACTCTACATCATGAAGTGTGGCATGAGTTCCATCAACTACCACTGGATGCACCGGGCCTACCTGTGGCCGTCATCCTCAGCCTGACGGGCTTTGTTTATGGCGGTTTGCACTGCAGCATGCAGCTCCTGGACGCTGATTTCCTGATTTGCCAGCTTCTGCCTGTGCTGCAGCAGGTCTTCCTGGAGGCGGTAGATCTCATGCGCCTTGCTGGCCAGCTGAGCACTGGCATCAGCCACGGGTTGCTGATTGTCTTGGCCAGTGTTCCTGGCTTCATGCAATGCGCTCTGCCTTTCCTCTAGAGCCTGCAAGTGTTACAGTGCTCAGGAAGTCCAATTGATCATGAGCACAGTGGTCGCATGTGGTAACGAGTGGTAACATGTTGCACATGGCAACATGTGGTGAATCGTGCATCTGGACAGTACTTCATGGTGGACATCTTGTACAGGTGGCCCCGCAACTGTGCATCACTTTGCCAAATGCTGGAACATGGCCTGCGCATGGAGCCAGCAGGGCAAGCTGATGCTGATGAAAGTCCGACAAACCTGTAACTGCTGCCTCAGGGTTGCCCCCTGCAGCGATGCAGCACCAGCCAGCTTCTTTGCAGCGGCATGTGCAGCAATGAGCTGCTGGTGCGCAACCTTGAGGCCACAGATTTCTCTTGTCAGTGCCAGGGAGCGCTTCTGGTGATCAGGGTTCAGCACATGCTTCAGGACATGGGTGTCAAAATAGGCCCTGATGTCGCTGTCCCGCTGCTGTATTGCTGCCTCCATGGTCTGTGACCTGCTGGCATCTGCTGTACCTGCAGCACTGACGCTTCTCATATGAGAACAAGGCATGAAGAACAAGCCTCATAGAAGGGTCCTCATGGGAACCACTCTCATGTGACAATGTTTGGCATGGGCGATGTGGACTTTTGTAGGGTTTTCTGCAACAGATGAAAAGGGCGGCTTGCATGCCATATGCCATCCTGTGTACGCGAAGTCTGCCGCCAGCGGCAAGCCAATTGTGACTGACGTTGTTCTTGGTGAAGCCTGTCAGGGATGGCAATAATGCAGGATAACAAGCAGCAGTGCATACCATGAAGTGAGTCAAGATCAGCTGTGGGCCGTCCAGCAAGTTTTCACACGTAGCAAGCCACAAAGCATGTTGCCATCATTCCAAACCCCATGTGTACAAGTGTGTGTCCTGACTTGAACAGAAAGCAATTATGCCTGTGCGTCATAATCACATCTCAGATAGCAGGGCAGACAGCCAGACACACACGTTTAGGCAGGACTACATGCTTGCAGGACCTATGCATACAGATACGGAAGACATAAAGAGATAAACAGACAGACAGACTGATTAAGGCCCATGCCTGCAGACTCCATGTGAGCAGCTGACAGCTTGGCTTCCAGAGATTGCACATCAGCTTCGCAGACAGCCAGCTTGCGCTGCAGAGCATCTCGCTGCCACTTGTGCCTACTCTCCTGGCCATGGGCATGCTTCAAGCTGATGTTGAGCTGGATGACCTGGGCGTTGGCCTGGTCCAGCTGGTCTGACAGAGCTGCCAGCCTGCGTGCTTGCAGGCTGGCATGCTGGTCTGCGTGTGTACCTGCCTGTATGCACATGCAAGCATCTGGTCAGAATGGCGCGCCCTGGGCATGATCAAGGCTGTGCTGGTTATGATTTGACCCATCTGCATGCAGTAATGCTCACGTTGTATGGGAGGGACTACTGGGCTATGTTGTCTGAGTGGCCTCCAGCCACTTTCCTATTCATGTGCTTGACCATGTCAATCAAGCAGAACTCTGAAGTGTTCTGGCTTGACAGACGCAACCTGGAAATGCGTCAACCTGTGCTTGATTCATGAGCCAATCTGGAGAGCTGTTTGCATGCAGAGTGCGCTGCAGAGGTGCAGCACATGAGGCATACCTGGGCTTGTCGGGTGGCATTGATGGCAGCTGCAGCTTGCAGCTCTGCAACTGCAGCCTCCTTTTCGACGGTCCTGCACTCCAGTGCTGTTTCCAGAGGCCTACAGGCCATCACATCAAGCAGGGTCAACAGCCACATTTTGTCGCCAAGGCAAAGCATGCAGATCACATGAGGCTGCGATTGAGCTTTGATGCCATGTGTTTGCTCAGGCAAGTCTGGGACAGGACACCTCATGATCTTTGTTGGCCCTAATGCAAAAGTGTCCAAGGTTGAGCTGTATGCAAATTCAGGCAATTTTGTGATAAAATTCACATGTTTGGTTGCATCTGCACTGCCTGCTTGTGGTGTACCGCTTGATGCTGACACACACTTCATGCAGCGCCACATACTGCAAGCCTTGCCTGAGTTTGCAGGATAGCGCTGCAGCCTCAGCAGCAGCTATGCGGAGATCCGCTTGTGCCTTGGAGCTGAGAGCTTGAGCCTCTAGCAGCATGGCCTTCATGCGCCTCACCACCCTGTGAGGCATGTCATCATCTCCTGCAAGGCAGCAGGACTTGGTCTGGCAGAGCAACTGTCAGAATGCACAAAATAAGGTAATATTATCACATGACATGAGATGGAGTCTCTGAACGAAAACAAAGATCGTTTTTGAAACTGACGAGTGCAGCATGCACTGCACTGCTCTCTGGCATTGTCTTCTGGAGCGAACACTGACTCAGTAAAACAAGAGCAATGGAAAAGTATCAGGGCTGCGCTGTTGGTTGAAGCATGTGGAGACTGGGTGGTGCCTTTGCAAAGCAGGGGGGTGCTGGGCTTCTTTCAGCAGTGCTGACGCAAGCTAAGTATCATCAAAGGCATCTGATGTATTCTTTCCACACAGATGCCAGTCTCAATGGGCCTTGCTGTAGTCTGTGTGTGTTGCGCTTGAAGACACCGCATGCACAGCGTGAAGAGCAGGTACACTGCTTGGTAGGCAGCTAATCAACAGAGCTGATGGATCACAACCCCAGGCTGCTGACAGAATGTTCTGAGTTCTGCCAGAAATGCAGCACATTCAAATTGAACAGACTTTGGCGTTCTGTGAGAGCCAATACTAAATGCACCTGACATTGCTGATGAGCCATCCTCAGTAGCACCACCCCCTGCCAGGCTGTGGCGTGGTTTCAGAGCTGCCATCAAGTCATCAATGCCAGCAGCCAGATCAAGGCTGCTAGGCTGGGGCACCAGGCTTAGGGGCCCTGCCAAGGAGCCCTCCGGGGAGGCTGGTTTGGGCATGCTGACTTGCATGGATTCTGCCCTTGCTTGGCGTAGACTTGCCACTGCATCTGCGCGCTCCCTGGACGGCAATGACACAGGCCAGCGTCTCAGTTGACAGCGTTAATCAAGATGCATGAGTTGTTTGCGGTTATGCATGAGCATCAACATGGGAGCTTAGCTGGTGGCAAACAGGTAGCGTGGAGTGGCAGTGGAAGCCTGACACTGTGTAGTCTGCTGGTGAGACAGTTCTGGACAGAGCAGATCAGCAATACTGATTTCTGGCAACTGTAGTTGTGAACAGTGCCAGCTTGTGACATGATGGTCAAAATTGCTTGCCAAGCAACAAGCTGCCTTTAAAAACCTAGGTGTGAAGATATAAGGGACGAAGAAACGTAAGCTTACTTGGTCAGCTGCTCAAAATGACGGTTCCTAGCAGCTTCCAGTGCAGCTCTGAGGCCTGTTGCCTCAGCCTCGGTCTTGGCAGCTGAGTTGCGGACGTCATCAACCTCATGAGCTGCCTGCAAGGCAGCAACAGCATCAGGCTTAGATGTTGCACATGGTTGTTGCAACAGAATGCTTCTTGGAACAGAATTCACATGGATGCAACATGGGGACTGGGGACTGGCTTGGCATGCAGAGACCTTTCAGCACTTTGACAGGAGGCAGCCTGATGCTTTGACCAGCTGTCCTTTAAAACAATTTGATTCAACACAAACCTCAGGACATCAGGCAGCTGTGAACATCTGCATGTTGGTGTCTGTGCGTCTTCGTCTGTGGCACTCATAAGACCAAGTGAGGCCAGCCAGTCCAGCAATAACACTCACCTATGTCCAAGGACTGACAAGTTGTGCAACACCATGGGCCTCTTTGGGGCCTCATGTGGTCTTGTCAACTATCCCAAAACTGGACAAGCAAACACAACACATAGGCCTGAGTCACGCTCTCATGTCCTGGCATACATTGGCAAAAGTACCTTGGCAGACGCCTCAGCATGAGCCTTGAGCTCTCCTTTTAGAGCGCTGATGTCTCTTAAGGCCGCCTCAACAGACGCTTTGCCAACAGAAGCTTCCACTTCCTTTTCACTCAGCCTGTGTTCTGCTTTGTCTAGCTCACACTGCAGCTTGTGCAGATGGGTGGCCTGCTCTTCAAGCTCACACTGCAGCTGAGACGCCCTGCATGAGTTCGCATGAGTACAATAGTGCCTTGCCATGTGATGCAGGATACACTGATTTGTGCAGCGGTTACAAGCGTGATTGAACCTGCAATAACACTTGTGACAATGATCGCAGTGTTGTGATGTCAAGGTCTGCAAAGCCTAGCTTGTGACATTGACGCTTGTCATACAACAGTCCAAGTGTATATCACTGCGGCACAGTCACGAGCAGGCGGAAGGATACCTGCGCTCAGAAACAATACCTGCGCTCAGAAACAATACCTGCGCTCAGAAACAATACCTGCTCAGAAACAATACCTGCGATCAGAAACAATACCTGCGCTCAGAAACAGCCTCCTTCATGCGTGCTGTTGTCAGCTGGGCGGTTAAGGACACAATACGCTGCTCCTTCTCACCTGCATTGTCAGGATAGTGTTGGTGGCCGGAGACGAAGAAAGAAGGTATTGGCTGTTTTGGGCTGCTGCACATGCGTCTGCGATACATGTGTGATGGAACTTGCGCAAAAGTGTGAGTACATAGATGTCTGTGTACAATGAACACCCATGCACTTTATGATGCTGTAGTTGGTTCTGCAGGATTGGCATCACACAGCCACAGCACCCAAGTGTGCAGTGTCAAGGATGCATTGACATCAGCAAATGCACCACACACATGTGTTGGTTTATGCGTGAAACAGTTTAATGTTCAGAGGCATCAATTACTGCTAAAACTAACGCCGAGTATGTGTTACAGCAGCCGACAACAATTGATATGAAAATGAGCATTAGTGGGACTGCAGCATGGGTTTCACCAGGAGTTCCAGCCTGCAGAGTCTCCACAGTCTCAACCAGCACTGACAGCTGCACCTTGCGGTCCTCTGCGTCACCAGCAGACCTGTCGCACTCTCGGCGAGCGACCGCAAGCTCATGCTGTGCATGCTCTGCCCTCTGCTGCGCTGCCTGCTCAGCACGCCTGAGAGCTTTTGTCTTTGATTCAAGGCTGGCCTGCAGGGTCAACAAAGAGTTGTCACATCTGCATGGTGCGCTCAGAACTGTGGTATGAGTTCAGCTTGCTGCCTCAAAGTTGTCAACAGGTATCCTGTTACACACCACAGCTAAGCTTTGCCAGCCAAATTGTGAGCTGGGCCAGTTCAAACTACAGGCACTGTCTGCACCTGTCAGGCTGGATTAGCCACATGCTGTGCAAATAGCAGCACTTATGCATGCCTGACAGTCAGCGGCTGCAAGCTTCCATCTGTGCCTTTTGTGTCATCTGTTTGCTGCTTAAGCCAACATACTATGCTAGGCAGACGTGTTTGGTAACGGCCTCTGACCTTGAGCCGTGCCACCTCTAGCTGTGCCATCCTCAAACTTTGCTCAGCTTCTTGCTGAGCTGCCTGAGATGACTCAGCTCGCCTCTCAGCGTCAGCCCTCTGGCGAGCTGCCTGGGCAGCTTCCTTCCAGCGGTCATTGCTGGCCTCAGAATCCTTTTGAGCTGTCACATGCCCAGCATCATAGCTCACGCGCTCCTTATCTGCTACTCGAGACTGAGCGGCAGCCACTTCTCTTGAAGCCTCTGCAAGAACAGCAACGACTTCAGGACACAGTGTTTGACCAATCTTCCTCAGAGAGCTTGTAGCAAAGTATTGCAATCCGTGTGTGCCTGTTGATCCTGGTATCAATGGTCATCAACTCACCTATCACAGGGTTGTGATTGCACGAGCAGGCCCGCTGGCTGCCATGGCAAACAAGCATCAACCGTAGCATGACTCACTCACTGTTGTTGTGACAGTTCAGCACATCTGTGTGACGTGTCAATGTACATGAGATGGTTGTCCAGCAGTTTGCAAGATGATCTGAATACCTGCTAGCTGGGTTTGCAGGTGGGCTTTGTCCAGCTCCTGTATGTGCGCATCCTCCTTGGCAGCTTTCAGTTCAGACTGGGCCAGGAGAAGCTGCCGATGCAGGTCCCCTGTGCGCTCCTCCAGCACCTGCATGTGCACATACTGGCAGCTCAGCCATGCAGCAGAGCCTGATAGTGCCCTTGGTGAGCCTCTGTTGCAACTGCGTCGTGCTGGCAAGCTTGAACCATGCGCAGCAAGGTGTCTTACAACCCAAGTTACTCAGTGTCCCTATCCTTTGCATGCGTCATTTGTCTGCACCAGGCAAATCAAGCTGCCAGAGCTGCAAACCATGCAAAGCGCCGCCTGGCAAAGCACAGCACAGCTGAGGTTAGCATGCATTTGGTTGCAGTCAGGTAAGATGTCTACTTGACACGCCTAGCAGAAGCTCAGCTGCCATGCAAGTCCATGTGACAGCTGAAGCAAGTACCTGAGCAGCTGACATGGCAGCTGAGGTGCCAGCTCCCTCAGCAGCTGCCCTGGCAGTCGCCATCTGCTTGAGAGCTTTGAGCTCTTGCTGGGCTTGAGCCAGCTGCACCTCACTGGCCTCAGCTCTCTCCACCAGGCGTGCCACAATGTGAGGTTGACTGCCCTCGCTGCTCAGCTCGTGTGAAATCCCTGAAGAACACGCCTCAAGTAAGGCTATGCCAGAGACTGGGCATTGATGTCGACAGTGTTGCTGGATCGTGACCATCTGCGTGAGCTCTTGCCAGGCGTGACGTGGCTGCATCCAGCTGCCGGCAGCCAACAAAGTTGCTGTTGTGGGCAGAGCCTGCCTGCTACTGTTGCTCAGGTCTGGTGAAAGACGTGCAATCACTGCAGATATGCTGTTGTCTGCAGGCAATGAGTGCTACGGCTGTGTTTACACAGCAGTATGATCACCAGAAATGTCACTGCAGATAAGACTGCCAGCACTCAAGCAGCGCCACTGAGGGTATTGCTGCCAGGTCCTGTCAGATGAAGGCTACTCACGTTTTCAACGTTTGTTCTGGGCTGTCTTGATGTCTTCCAACTTTGACCTTTGTTTTCTTCTATATGTGATCAGGCTTGTTGGCTGGCTACAGCATTGTAATCTCTCTCACAGAGCAAGTCTGAAACAGACTGCAGTCTGTGCCAGCAACTGCTGCCATGCAAGTGCGCGCCCAAGGGTCAGGTCCATGCATTCCACTTTTTTCATCAAAATTAAAACAAAAGTAGAAAAAAACAATATTTAGTATCGTGTTTTTGAAACCTCAAACACACCTTTCATCTTGGCTGCAATGGTGCCACCAGCGCTGCTCTCCCTGCTCACAGACTGCTGCACCTCCTCCAGCAGCTGAGCTTCATGCTCGCTGGCCTCATAGCTGGCCACCTGCTGCCTCAGAACGGTCACCTCCCGCTGCAGCTCACTGCTTCTGTCCTCTGCAAAGCCTAAGTTGGACTTGAGGCGGGCCTCTGTACGGCGCAGGAAGGAGGCTTCCCCACCCAACCTGGCCAATTCCTGTGAGGACAAATGCAGTGAGGTTGATGTGAGTCAGGGTGTGTTCAGGTCCTGAAGTATGATTTGAGTGCTGGAAGATCATGAAGTCGTATGGCAACCGGAAGCGGCTTGATATGGTGGCGTATGAAGTTTGTCTACACAGAGAGTCATCACGCACCTCTCAGGCTTCAGCTGTATCCAATACTTGTGCTTCTGCCCCGGCAGGTAACAGCAATGATGGCTCTTTGCAAAAAGACACTCAGCTGGCAGTCATAAGACAGCTGCTAGTAATATGGTATACTGAAGGCCAGGCAGGAAGCACAAGATGCTCTAGTCATGCAATGAGTATTGCAGGCATACTACATGTCCAAGGTCTACACCATCTGTGACGTCATTCACAAGAACTCTCATCTGTCATCTTATAAGACTGCATGGCTGTTCCTTGGCTGGTACAGACTTGCCACCTGGTGGGGTCCAGCAGCAATGCAGTTGTACCTGATGCAGGTCGCTGCGGTTGCTCAGCTTTCTGATGGTCTCCTCAAGAGTTTGAATGCGCACCGAGCCTTCCTCCTTGCTCCTGCGCACCTGCTGTTCCAGGTGGGCACGCTCACCATCAAAGGCTTCCCGGGCTGCCTGCAGCTGCCTGCCCGCCTCCCTTTGACTGGCAACTGCCTCAAGCAGTTTGGCCTGCACATCAGTATGTATGTATCCGGCGTTCCACTGAATTTCCCAATGACAGGCAAAAATTCAGCATGTCTTTTTGGCCTGCCAGTCAGCAGCTTATGTAGCGTGTCCAGGTGAACAAGATAGAAATTGTTGCAGCCTGGCTGCACATGCCAAACTGGTATGCATGACCAGTTGTGATGAGGTGCCTAGCTCATGCATGAGCCCCAACAGATCCAGGGCTGGACCAGGCAGAAGTCCGATGGATGTGACATTCATTCTTTTGTACGCCTGGTGAGGACAGAGATGAAGATGCTGTGGCTCAAGCAGACTACTGCTGGAGCTCTCCAAGTGCTCATGCATGGGTTTTTGGACGTGGAGAGCTGCGCAGATACAAGAACTTCGGTGACTTGTGAGCAAATGTGCTCGTGCATTGGGTTTGATGCATTAGGACAAAGGCAGCGGCATAGCAGCTGCCTACGTTGCATTGATTGCGCATGATGATCCCCAGATATCATCACGACCCTAATGAGCAAAAGTGAAAGGGATCAGAGAAATTACATTACCTGCATGACAGTGACTGCCAATTCAGCTTCCTGGACGGCCTGAGACTGATTTCTGTCCCTCACAGCCAACAGTGCATCAGAGGGCTGTCCAGTGGGGGTGAACCCTGCTGAACCCCCAGACCCCAAAGACCATTGGCCGGCAGGTCCAGAGAGCACTCCGTCAGAGCTGTCTGCAAGGGCTAAGGGCTCCGTCTGTCCCCCAACAGCCTTCAGGGCTGTTACAAGCTGCTTCTGGCGTTTCTCAAACGCTTGTATGTCGCTCTGGTGACGTGAGCGCACTCGTTCAAGCTCGGCACGAGCTGACTCACTGTCAGTGCGAGCGCACTCTGCTGCTAAAGTAAGCTCGCTGACTCTAGCATTCAGACGCATTGCTAACGCCCTGAAAGCACAGGCAAGCTTGTGAGACACTGTGGACAATCAGTGCAATGCAAGAAGTGCTCAATGAGACAGCAGGAGCAGAAAGCAGCAAAACCACTGCTCACCAGTGACCTTATCTGCATTAGTAGCATATTAGGTTAAAACCGATCCCGAGGTCACAAGGCAGCAATTGCATCAAAAAGCAAGGCTGTATAAAGGGATGAACGCCCACCTTGCTGACTCAGTCTCTTCCTTGCCAGCTTGCTTGTCCTCATCAAGCTCAATCAGGCTACGGCGAGTTGACTCAAGCTGAGACTCACTGCGCAGGGCTGTTTCCTGCAGATCGTGCTCACCTTGACACATGCGTCTGAGCAGGGTAATAAGGCTAATGCGTTCTCATGAGGCCTTCCAACAATGCTTGAGTCCCTGCCTGTGTGAGTTGCCATGTACATGTTTGGTCTGTTACCTCATTGAAGCGGATCTGAAGCCACATCAGGTAAGATATGGAGTGCTCAGTGTCATGTCAGCTTAGTCGTTTGAGTGCATATGTATTCAAAAGGCAAGCAACAGCATTGAAGCACACAATGACAATGATTTGAGTGTCTGTGAAACATCAGCATGCAGGTGCCCCATGGAGATATTGTATATGACACAGTCTGCTCAAATGTTGTGCAAATCTGTCTGTAGTCAGCCAGCAAACCTGAGCCACCCTGTGCACAGCTTCCAAGCGGGACAGCCTTTCCTCCCCATTGACAACTTGAGCCTCCTTCTCAGTCAGCCTCTGCCGCAAGACATCTAGCTCAATCTTGAGCGCTGACTCACCCTGAGCTGACTCGCCCATCATGCGCTGGCTGGCCCCTGAGTACGCTTTGGCAACTGCCAAGTCAGCTTCCAGTCTGCTCAGCTGCTGTTCTCTGTCTGACAGCATGGACCTCAAGCTGCTGATGGTTGCTTCAAAGATAGCAGAGCCTCCTGAAGTGCAGGGTACCTTGCCTTGGCTGCAGTCATGCTGCTGTGCAAAGACCCCTCAGGACACAATTGATAGCTAACATGCAGGTTTTGCTGTTGCAATTATGCTACAAGCATCTCAAATACAGCACAGGCCATGTGCACAGTCGGACTTGCTTGCCAGCTTTCTGCATTGACTGTGATTGACATGTGTTGTGTTGTTGCAGCCAGGACCAATGGTCAGATGCAGATTCGCAGCAAGCAGGCAGACCTTGACCAGCAGACTCAGCAGGAGCCGAGGCGTGCATGGGTGGGGCATGAAAATGGGCTGCCATCAAAGCCTTCTCCAGCTTCTCATTGGCTCCCTGCATACGACGACAATTCTTCATATTTGGTCTGCGTGGACACATACACACAGACAGGTATATAGACTGACAGACAGACAGACA
>JAABUV010003958.1_pt1 | contig 18251 bp, 15 predicted proteins | sample 5559971 | NCBI WGS metagenome assembly JAABUV01 (sample SAMN10711881, study PRJNA513362) | rock metagenome | isolation source: Antarctica rocks | place: Antarctica: Victoria Land, Knobhead nord | collected 2015-12-19
AAAATCTTCAAAGTCTGATGATCAATGAACATCTGAATGAGTAGTTCAATGCATTTCAGCTCAAGTCATTAATGTTTGAAGCATTAAATAATGATTAGTAATTTCTTGTCATAAATGTGATAATTGATTTCAGCAAAGATCATGCTTTTACTGTAGAAGATCATTGAATGAAGAACTTTCTCATCATCATACTGAGATAGTATTTCATCTTTTACATAGTTCAAAGCATTGATCTTCAGAATAGTTTGTCATTTGAAGTCAAAGTCACGAAGTACTGAGATCAAGCTGACTTGTTTCTTTAGATTATCAAAGACTTGAACACAGATCTCATTTTAAACAAAAGATATGTTCTTTCTAGTTTGCTGAATGAATGATTTAATTAGCTTCAAGAAGTTTTTAATAAAATGATGATAAAAGTTAATAAATTTCACGAAGCTTTGAATTTCTTTTAGATTGATCGAAGTGATTCAGCTGACTATGACTGTCACTTTGTTGAGATTCATACGAAGATTTAGTTCTGATACAATGATTTCTAGAAAGATAGTCTCTTTCATATTGAATTTGCACTTTTGAATATTCATCTGCAGTTCAGCTTCGTGTAGTCAATTCAATACTAGTTTGACGTGATCTTTATGTTTCTTTCTCATTTTGCTATAAATGAGAATGTCATTTAAATAAACTTGACAAAAGTCATTCAGAAAGTTTCATAAAACATCATTCATATATTGTTGAAAGAAAATCAATTTATTAGTCAGTTTAAATGATAACATCTTGTATTTATATGCTTCTAAAGCAGTGATAAAAGTGATGTAATTCTCATTATTGAAATGCATTTGAACTTTGTTGAATGTTAATATGATGTCTAATTTAATCAGATGTTTGCAACTCATTCTTTTATCAATGATCTTGTTTATCAACGATAAAGAATATTTATTTCTTTTGAAAATGACATTTAGCTTTCAATAATTCATGCAGAATCAAAGATCTTTATTTGCTTTGAAAGTGAATAGAATGAAAGAGAAATAAAGAATCTGACTCGAAGTGATGAATCTCTTTGATAAATTCTCGTTCAAGTACTTTTTTACTTTCAGAAGTTTGACAGAAAACATTTGATAAACTCAACAGCAAAAAAGTATTGAATCATTGATGAGTTCAATTTTATGATTATAGAAGTAATGAAAGAATAGTTTATTCAATTGAACTTGATCAAAAACATTTAAAAACTCATGATATTTTGATGACAGCTTTGCTTTAACATCTTTCACATTCTCAGTCATTTCATTGATTAAAGAAACGTTCAAAGTGTTCAAATTTTACTGAGTATTATATGCGATTTTTTTATTGATGTTCATCATGAATAGAGCAAAGACTTTGATCTTGTCTCTTTTTGAATAATTCAACAGTGTTTTGAATGAAGCTGCATCTATGCTTTGAATCAAGAATAACTCTTCTCAAACAAATCATTTGAGCATCATAAAGATTTTAGTTTAAGTGATTGAAGAAAACAAAGTTGATCACAATCAATTTAAATGCTTTGAATTGAAAGAGATTGAAAAAATTGAAATAAAAGTTTTCAATTGATTCAAAAAAACAATGACATCATTTTGCATATATCTGTCGTCGAATTAGAATTGAGTTGAGTTGAGAAGAATTAATTCAACTTAAGTCTGAGTTCAAGTTAAGATTGAGTTGACTCTTCTCAACTCAAGCTCAACTCAGAATCAAGTTAAGTTGCTTGAACTCAATTTCTAAAAATAGTATACTTACTTAAATGCACAGAATTTCTGTGCACTGAGTTGCTTGAACTCAATTTCTAAAAATAGTATACTTATTTATATGCACAAGATTTTCGCGCACTTTAACTAGAAAGATTAATTACAGATAGTATCTTGAAATTTAATGTGTCTCAAGTTACTATTAGCGTGCTCAAAATAGTATCTGAAACTAATTTTTTTAGTTCAAGTGTGCAAAAACTCAGTGTGCATGAAGATTCTGTGCATACAAGTAGTTAATTAATTGACTTTATATTCAAGAAAAAATTCTAAAGTTCTTGATAAAAGTGATAACTTTTACATTGAATTACACATGAAAGCAATAGTATCACTAATAGTGTGACAGTGCAAAAATTGTATTTACTATTTATTTATCTTGTGACAGCGTTGCATTCTGATTGCATAGTATTTACTTTGTCATATAACTTGAACAAGCTTCAAATGTGAACTTTTCATCTGTAAGATAAAAAATTAATCTTATATTCTTCGTTTGAATGATTACACACTTTGCATGAATTGCGCAAAGATTGATGTCTGTTAAGTAATCAATATTTGAATTGCAAAATTGATTGCAAAATTGATCGTGAAACTAATCTTCATACATTGCAACAAGTCATGCTTCTGTCATCTTCTGCAATGTCTCTATAGCTTTTGATTGAAAGTGAAAATTGACTTCAATCAATTCATGACACACTTCATGAATTATACGCTGAAACGACAGCTTTAAAATAAGTAAATCAATTGTTCTTTGATATCAATGAATCTCACGAAGTATCACAGTTTCTTTGTGATATTTTCGCATTTTCTTAAGCTTGATAAGATCACTTTTTATGATAACATTGATAACATGAGCTGACTCAATGAATCAAACATTTTAACATATGATCAGCGTCTTTAAAATTACTTTTGCAATCATTTTTGCAATCTAGTAAAACTCAAAACTTACTTTGATGAACTTCAACTTTCTGTCATCAGTTCTTGACTTCACTGTTGACTGTTTTTAAAGCATCTTTTCGACAAATTGCTTGTTATGAGATTTTTTACTGAATGATGATGAGAACGATGATGATGAGAATGATGATGATAAGCTTAACAATGATGATTCTGAGCTGCTTGACAATCGCAATTTATTGTTTAACTCATGATCAAGATTTGATCTTGTAAGCTTGAATTTAAAATTCACTGCAATATTATTTCTACTTTGCAATCAGTTTTGCAATCAATTCAAGAGTAATAAGAAATGAAATATGTATATAGATTTGTGCAAGTTGAAGAATTTATTTAAATTCAAAATTGATTTCAAAATCTCGTCAGTTGCAGAATCAAAGATGCTGAGTAGTGTTTTGTTGTTAAAATTAAGTTCATTGTTTCTGTATTGCAATCAATTCTGCAATCTTTTATAAACTTGTAAGATTGATACATAACTTACTGAGTTATTGCAATCATGATTGCAGTATGTTGTTGTTGTTTGAAGATAAAAGAAGAAAAAAGTTGATGATTATACAATTTAATTAGTATTGAAATGATGATGATTTAAATCTTAAAATCTTAAATCAAGATATCAAAGTTTAAATTTCATATTGTATCATTGCGATTGATCTTCACTATTTCATCTCATTATTTAGATCACTACATCATTGCTTTTACAAGTTAATTATGGTTCTGCATTTGCAATGATATCTACTTACAAGCGCAAGACTATTAAAGATTATTTTGACAATATACATTCAAAAAAGACTAGAACTCATGTGCAAAATATGACAAATGATGAAAAGAAAATTGAAGATGTGAAAAACAGAGACAGAAATATTCATTTCTATTGAATCAAGCAATTCAAAAAATTGAATGTCTATCTACAAGCATTGAATGATGATCATGAGTTCTTGTTGACTGCACATGTAAATAGCAAATGAAATCAACGATATTTTTTGCAATCTTTTTTGCAATTAAATATTAATAAATTCATAGAATTGTGAAAGAAAATACAGTGAATCATGTAAGAACACGTCTCGATGTTGCAAGTCTCAATTAAGATTCTTCAATATTAAACACTCATTTCAATACAAGTGTGAAGAGTTTTCAATGAGAGAAGCTCTTTGATATCAATGACGTTCAAACGAAAGAATGATATCAGATGAATGATTTACTTCTGAGTGAAAAGCTCAAGACAATGATAAATGAGAAGATGATGAATGACTTGAATGTCATCAGAAAAGCATTAACAGTGAAGATTCTTTGACAGTTTCAGAATTTCTGAAAAGACGTAACATGTTGTCTTATTGTGTAAGTTTTTGACAGTTTTTTTTGTAATTTTGTTTATAACATGATTATTATTTCTTTTACTATTTGAACTTTGCTTTTGATTTTGCTCTTGATGTTGCAATCAATTTTGCAATCAATTTCGTAACTTGTATTTCAATATTTATACTAACATTGTGATATATAAAAAAGCAAAGAGCGATCAGTATCATCAAGTCTTCTTCAGAAATTATCATATCTCTTGAGATTGCAAATTAACATCAAAGCACTTTCAAGAATCATTCATCACATCTGAGAAAACTCTATGACGTGTAGTATGATCGAGAAGAAAGATGATTAAGAACAAGTCATGCAAGTAAATTGTGTTATCAGATCAGACTGAGAATTGATCGACAAATTTTGACTACGACAAGTATGAATGAACATCAAATATTTTATACAAATTGACATGTGAAATCTGAAAAGTAATATTCAAAATTAAGAAGCTCAGTAATCTTTTTGATTTTCTTAATACTCATATTTTAGAAATTGAGCATTTTTAAATCAATGATTTAGCTAATTTTGCAGTCACAAGCTGATAGATAGAATCATTTATTGCATGCAGCATCACAGCATACTTTCATGTAATGAATAAATAGCAGAAGTGATTAAGTGAACAGAAGAATTAAACATTCTTTTTGCATAATTTTGTGCAATGATCAATGATTATTTTGTACTTCAGTTCATCTCTGTATAATTATTTCATTGTATTTGTAATAAGCTTCTTAGTCAATCATGACGTTTGAAATCTATTACAATGTGCTAGTTTTTAGAATAATTAACAGTTAATTTAAAAAATAAGAATCAATCAATCACAAGTCAACAGTGACGCACGATTTGCATTAATCTTCAAACTTTAAGCTTAATGATGCTTGAAAGATCAAACTTGTTTTTAATTCTTTTTGCAACTTTCTTAGCAATTCTTTTTGCGATTCTTTTTGCAGTCTCTTTTTCATTTAACTTACTTATCATGTCATCTTCTTGAAACAGAACATTGAGATTGCAAGCAAGTATGAACAGTTTATTCAGTTTTATAAATATATCTTCAGAGAATTTTAATAACAGCGAGCATAATAATGCTTGATCTTCTTCTTCTTATGTTGCTTCTGTTGTGCTCGTTCAACTGCAGTCGTTACATAATGAATGATATGTGCTATACAATCATGAGCAAGAATATCAACATATATTTCTGAATTGATGAGAGCAAACTCAATATACAATGCAAGTAGAATGAAAAGTATCAGACTATCGTCATTCAAAGTGAATCTCACAGTCATGAACAGATAAGATATAAAATAACTTTTATCAGATTATGATTGATCATTAAGTCGAGTTTTGAATTGACATTTTAAACTCGAATCAACATCGAGTTGAATTGCTCATATTTTCAACTCAATTCGAGTCGAGTTGCTCATATTTTCAACTTGACGCGACTTGACTCGACTGAGAATTGAGTCAACTTGACTCGATTCGTCAACAACTCAAGCTTGACATCAAGAGAGTTAAATATAGAAATTTTTTCGATTTTTTGCTTTTGCATTATCTTTTTGCATTATCTTTTTGATAGAGAGTCATGACGAAGAAACATGAAAATTGTTTGATGAGAAGTCATGAAGAAAAATCATGAAGAAAAATCATAAAGAAAAATCATGAAGAGAAACATGAAGAGAAACATGAAGAAAAACATGAAGAAGAACATGAAGAAGAACATGAAGAGAAACATGAAGAAAAACATGAAGAAGAACATGATGAGAAACATGAAGAAGAACATGACGAAGAACATAGAGAGAAACATGAAGATTGTTTGATAGAAAGCTTCGAGTCATGTCAAGAAAACATGAAGATCGTTTGACTTTAATAGAGAGTCATGACAAAAAAACATGATAGAAAGTCATGAAGAGAACTCATGAAAACTGTTCAATTAAGCTATTTACATCTGTTTAATATCTTGTTGAGTCGAGTTGAGTTTTTGAGTCGAGTTGTTGAATCAAGCTTTTCAACTTGATTCGAGTTCTCAAGTTCAACTTTTCAACTCGACGCGATTCGAATTCAAAAATCTTTCAACTCAACTCGACACTTTTCAAGTTGAGTACTCGACTTGAACTTAAGTATTCAACTTGATGCAATCAGTTTAATCAGACAGCTTTAGTCGAAAGCAAAAGACTCAAACTCATTTGTCGTTTGTATTTGCATGTTTACAAGCATTCTAACAATAGAAGCATCAATAACAGCATCATGAAACATTATTTGAATAGCAAAGATTGTGATAGATGCACAAACTTAGCAACTAAGATCATGAACATTCAAGACATTTGTAACTTTGTTAAAGTTAAAGCTTTGATAAGTTGCTTTTTAGCTGCAGATTGCAAAATAAATTGCAAAACAGATTGCAAAAGAGATTGCAAAAGATTAAAAAATCACAGCATCACACTTTTCATCAAGAATATACTTCAGAAGTCTTTGCATTACAGCTTCAAAAGACTTTTGTCACTTTAAATATCTTTCATGTTGTTATTGGCAATGTTCAATTTTGATGAGCATTTGAAATGATACAATCAAGCATTACTTTATTGCACAGAATCAAACTTACGATCTCTCTCAAGAATCAAGCGACTGTTGTTCAAGTCAACATACTTAAGAATTTATCAACAAATTCTAAAATCTTCATTAATTTAGATGAATGAAGTAGTTCTAATAGATTATCTTTTCTGATCATTATGAAATTTTACTACATTGAGTTCTGAGAGTATCAAAAAGTCTTGTTGAACTTTGAACAAATTGAAGACAAGCATATCAAGAGCAATTTAAGCAGTATTACTGAATGAATATTGCAAGAACTTGATATTCAAGATTGAGTTATGACTGTAATCACAGACAACATCAGCAATAACAACGTCATGATGACTGCATTAAACGAGACTTTGCAAATGTTTTCAACTATTTCACATTTATCATGTTTAGCACATGTAATTCAGTTAGCTGTTAAACAGTTACTCAAATCGCTGACGTTAAGTTTCAAGAATGAGAATGAGAAAGAGTATTAAATATTCAAGATTAATCTTCAAAGCATGTTTATACAAGAGAGTTTATTTCAAACATTGTTCAAGATAATTAATAATTTTTATTTATCATGTTAATTTGCTCTGCTATTATTTTCACAATCGATTTTGCAATCGATTTTGCAATCGCGATCAAAAATACAGAGTACACTCTTATTCATGACATTATAGTAATCTTCAATTAGATTTGAAAGCTTTCTGTTTATATGAATGAAAGTTTTCAAAGAATAGAGAACTTTCACAAGTCTCAACGCAATTTCAAACTTCGTCTCAAGATGATACAAGACGTTAAAACTCACTGAAATTTCATCTGTTTCATGCTTTTGAGAGCACTTCATCTTCAAGTCTTCATCAAGAGTTATATTTCTACTCACGAAAATAAAAATACTACTCTTCAAAAGCTATCTTTCAATAATGAAGAATGAACACATGTTCAATATCTTGTAAAACTATTCAAATCATTCACGATATTCATTGATTTACTTGAATATAATCATGAATTCAACATCAATGTAATTTACATCATTTATGATGTTTTGTTCTTTCATATCAACGATCACATGACAGTTTTGAAGAGAAAGCAGCGTTCTTGAAAGCATTCACTTTTGAAAGTCTTAACGCAAGCTTGAATCAAATTATTCGAATATTATGCAGATGTCAGTCATGATCGAAAGCTAATGTACAATCTTGAAAATATTATAAATTCTCATCAGCAACTAAATCTATACGAGCGATCTACATGACAAGACAACGACTATAAAAAAAGATATAAATGAAAGTTTATAAATTATCATGCTAGACATTACGCTCTCGACTTAATTACATTGCAAGATCAACTTCAAGAAAGAGTTTTGTAACAATCATCTTTCATTGCAGATATAGTTGCTAAACAAAATTTCAGACATCACAATTCATCATCACTTGTTTCAATTAACGAAGCGAAACAATATTTGAATCAGAATTAGTTTTTCTTCTCTTTGTTTCATTTGTTGCACAATTAATGTTGTTTCATAATTTGATTGCAATCAATTTTGCAATCAATTTTGCAGTCACATAGTTTGAAATATTAAATTCTAATAAGCTTTAAACATTGTTCAAGACATCGATTTCATCAAGTTCTGAAGAAATCATCTCAAAGACTTTGTTCATTTAAGCAGAATGACTCAAGATATTTTAGCAATTTTAGCTATCTCGACAGATGTTGAACGAGTTTTCAATTTAAGATGAGACATATTATCTTATCGTCGCAGCTCTCTTGTTGTCAACATCATATTGAATATCATGATGATTAAGCATGCAGATGCTGTGAAGTTGAAAGCAGAATTCAAGTCTCACAAGCTTATTGAAGAGAAAAGAGCTTTCAATGCACAGAAATAAGAAAAGAACAAAGATTTAATCTTCATCATCAACGTTAATGAAAATTTAGAGTATATCAGCGATGCATCATCAGATGATGATGTTAATGATAATGAGCATAATAAGTAATGTTATATTATTTATCATCAAACATTTAATTAACAATATCAGAGCTGAAGAATGATGATACAATTGATGTTGATCTTTTCATTTCATCTTTGCAATCTAGATTCTCAAACTTTGAAGAACTCTCGTTATTTATGTTATTTAATACAGCAAGATTTACGACAGCAAGATTTATGATAGCAAGATTTACAACAGCAAGATCTACGACAGCAAGATTTACAACAACTTCACTTTTGAATGCTTGATTTTTAGCGTCTGCTCATTTTGATCGAGTTACATTACACTTGACTGAGAGAAACAGATTGAAGAAGAATGATCAATCATTATGAAAGATAATGAATCAAAGAAATTTGATGAAATTTGTTGCAGTCTCTAAATTGAATGAAGAATTTAGATCATCATCTTTAGCATTGAAAAAAGAACAACGCAAGATAACTTCTTCTTTGAAGTTGAGTTTTGCTGTAACATGTAAATGTAGCTTTGAGATGATTAATTTTGAGAAGAAATCATCATTTAAAAGTAAAGCTAAATTGAATGCATTGTCTAAGCAAAGAAGACAAGAAGACATCAATAGAAAGCTCATGTAGATAGTTTTGCAATTCATTTTGCAATTTACTGTTTTCATGAAATTACTTACGCATTTTTCAAGCAGTTTAGTTAGAAACAGTGATTGAGATCTGAATCAATGATAAAGAAGTTGAAAACATTTCTCTACATACATATAAATTTCTTTTCGACATGTGAATAAAGATCATTCATACACACACATTTTAAAGTTTTATAATTTCATTCTACTAGTACTTATTTCAAATAAGTAAAATGTTTAAACATGTCATTGAGTTTAAGTCAACTTGTTGAGTTGATCGAGTTGAGTCGAGAGTCGAACTCAACTCGATCGAGTTGAGTTGATTTCTCTCAACTCAACTCAACACTGTAACTCAATCTGAGTTGAGTTAAGCAACTTAAATTCGACGACAGATCTAGTTTTGCATATTCAATAATATTTCGTTTTTGTTTATTCAGAGTTTACTCAATATGACTTCATGATAATCAATATCAACTATCAGCATTGATACAGTCAATTTCTTATGACTTTTGATAATGAGATTGAGTAGAATTTTATGAGTGATGATCTTCTTAAATATCTTCTCATCATAGTCTTTTATTAGCTTCTCTTTTGTCAGTGATATAGATTGAATTTTCAGTTTCTTTCATACTTTATCGACTAGATTAAAATGTATGATCATGTAGATAACTAATCACTGTCTATTAAAGAATGAAGACTGAAAGATCAATTCTGAAAGATGAAATGAACATCAATTAGAAATAACTTTTCAAAGTAATTTTCTTTTGATAAAATTTCATTTAGTTTGCACAAAAATATAATCTTTATCTTTTTAATAACTTTTGAAGAGATGATTAGTTTTTTGAATCAAAATCTGAATTGAAATTGAAGCGATCATATTCACTGTTCACTGCATTAATTTTAGTAAATCAATTGAAGCATTCTTTAAAGTTATGATCTGATTTATGACATATAAAACAGCTTTCGACTAAAATGTCTGCTTCTTTGACGCTAGTTAAAATCGCGTCATGCAACTTTAGCTGATCAGACTTCAAATGATCGACTGATTGAGTGATAACAATCAGTTTATGAAAGATAGTTTTAAAAAAATCATTAACACATTTGATCTTGTTCTTGATCTTTCAAATAATTCACTGATCATTATTCAAATGAATCAGATAAAAATGAATTTCTTTTAGAGAATTAGATTGAACTAGTTAATTTATTCAAATGAATCAAAGATGAGAATGTATTTTATCTTTCAGATCAATAGACTGATCGTGACGAGTTGAATCATCGAGATCGAGTTGAGTTCTCGACTCGTCAAGACTTGATTCAAGTCAAAATTCTTGACTTGAGTATTTGAGTTGAATTGAGATGTGCGACTCAAGTATTTAAATCAAGTCAGAGAGTTGAAATCGAGTATTGATTTGAAATTCTCGACTCGACTCGTCAAAACATGAAGATAAATAGATAAATATTTTATTATGACTTTTTATTATGACTTTCTATCAAACAGTCTTCATAGTTCTTCGTCATGACTCTTTATTATAGCTTTCTATCATAGTCTTCTATCATAGCTCTTTATCATAGCTCTCTATCAAAGCTCTTTATCAAATGATCTTCATGTTTCTCTTCATGTTCTTCTTCATGTTTCTCTTTATGACTTTCTATCAAAAAGATAATGCAAAAAGATAATACAAAGGCGAAAAATCGAAAAAATTTCTATATTTAGCTCTCTTGACGTCATATTCGATTGCTTGACGAGTTGAGTCGAGAACTCGAATTGAACTCTGACTTGAAGTTGATATCAAGTCGAATCAGAAGATTCAACTCAAGTAATCAAGTTGAATCAGAATGTAAATATGAAAACTCGATTCAACGATCAGTCTACAGATCAGCGATCAATTGCTTCTCGTGATAGTTTAGATAAAAAAAGAAACGTTAAAACTGCATATAAAATTCATTGAATTTCTTGAATTCTTGAATCAAGTTGTAGTATTTTTTATGAAAGTTGACTTTCTTATTTGAATCATTGAACAACTGAGCTAACTCTTTCAAAAAATCTTTGATGATTTTATAAAGATTGACATAATCACGTTTGCATTTAGTCTAAATGATCTCAGCTGCATCATTGAATAATTTAGAATGTATATAGTTCAATTTAACTCGTTCATTAAAAAAGAGATCGACGTTGAGCTTTAGTTTATTCTGAATTTTTTCGTATCAGTTTTTTCAAGTAGAGTTCTTTTCATCAGTAAACAGTGAAGAATCAGATATTTTTTGAGATCTAGAACGCTCAGAGTAGATGAAATCAGAAAAAGTGTTTTCTTTAACTTGAAGTCTAGTTTTCAATTCTTTGATTTCATCTTCTTGTTGTTTATTTAACTTGTAAAGTCAATCTGTTTCTTCATCAAAAGCTAAACTTTAAGTCATTCAGATTTCGTAGAACATGAAGAATATTATTGTTTCAGCAAATGATTCATCATTTTCATGAATGAATGATGCAGCACTTGATGATTTCGTTCGTGATTTTGATGAATCAGCATCAGAAGTTTGAGAAAAATGATTTTGAAATTCTTCAAAATGCTCTTCAGTAAACGAATGATTAAACATGATGAGATTTGTTTTGAAAGAGAGCTGAACGAATGATGATGCTTAACAATTGAAGAAGAAAGATGTATAGAATGATGTTTTAATCTTCAATAAAAAAGATGAGATTTTGTTTTTTGATTGATTTGATTGATTCTTTAGCAAACAACGAAGATTTTTTATCATTGAATCTATTAATCAATTTGATTCTTGAGCAATTCACGAAGATTCTTTATCGTGATTCTTGTAATCAAATGAACTTTGCATACTTAATGAGCAATAAGTAGTTTAGCAATTCAAACAGTCTTGTCGTTGATTTTATTTAACTTTTTAGTGTTGTTCTATCTTTCAATTATCATCGATCATCAGATAAATGAATTTCTTTAGACTCATTCTGTCTAGACGAGTATGTTGAATGAATAATGAGATCAATATCGTGTGATTAATGAATTCTTAATATAATGTCAGAATTGTGTTTAAATAATACAATCAATGAAGATCAGAATTGATAGTGCTTGATCTTTAGAAATAGCTATAACTGAATATTAAAAATACAGAAGAAGATTGATACAAAAGCTTTTATTTATGTAATGTTCAAAGACTGTGCTAAACTTGAAAGAGATGTGTTTGTGACATGAAAAGAATGTGATGTAGATGAACAAGATGTTGATGAAAGAAAAGAGTATTGAGAAAGAAAAAAAATGTTGAGTCATATCTGAGTTGTATTTGAGTCAAATCTGACTAGCTCACTGATTAGCTTTAATCATTACGCAGAGAACTTGCTAGCATTCACTGCAAATTGATTAAAGCTTCAGTCTTGTTCAGTCTTGATACGCTCGTAACAAAATGTCTTCTTTCAAGAATAGTAAGACAAAAAACTAGTGACTTTCATCAAAGATGCAATGAAAGATGTGTTAATTTCTTCAATGATGAGCATGTCAGATGATTCTTTTGCTTCTGAATCTTTGACTACTGAATGTGTACTTTCTAGCAATGAAATTAGTTACTCATTGAAGTCATTGATTGACATCAAAGCTGCTGACTATTCGTTCATTGATGAAGTGATCACGCAGATCATTTGTGATCAGTTGCAAATCAAGTCTTTGACTTTGATCAAAGCAAAGTCAATTCAAGAATTCGACGATCATTATGCAAAGAAACTCATTACTCATGTCATTTATTTGAATCTGATGATTCAAGATCACACGATAGACATTATTTTTATGTTGATCACTCAATTAAATCAACATCAAATGATTCTTGAAAAAACATGAATGAACAAAATCAATTTAATGATAAATATGCAAATCAATTCTCTTCGATTTTCGAATTTCACTCATAGTCAGAAATCAATTGTTCTATTCTCAAGTAATAAAACAATCACGAAACAGAAAAGCTTAAATTCTACTCATATACTGAAGAGATCTTTCACTTTCTTTACATTTTAACTCAGTCAGAAATCACTCTCTTTCAATTACAATAAGAAGTTCATTGAACAGTTAAAATTGTATGACGCAACTTTGACTAATGTCAATTCTAAATCGACGTTCAGTCTGAAATCATTCTTTTTCAGTTCAATGAACATTGCAATGATAAAGACAGCAACATATAAAATGTTAATCAAATAATCAGATGTGAAAATCTTTGCTGTCATTGTCTTGAAAATCAATCAACTCATAACTACAGTTGAAAACAAGTCTGAAGAAGTGAATCTGCATGAGCTTTCACACGTTGAGATTTTCAAGCAGATCAAAGTCAAGCTCTTCTTCAAGTATCATGATTATTTAGATGTGTTCGATCGAGCGATGATTTATCAGCTTTCATTTCATCGTTTTTATGATCAAAAAATTGAGCTGATTGATGAAGAAATGCTCTTTAGAAGCAGACTTTATCAGATGTTCAATCACAAACTTCAGAAGATAAAAAAGTATCTGATTAATCATTTAAACAAAGAGTTCATTTTCTTCAGCTTCGCATCATATGTCTCACTCATCTTGTTTGCTGAAAAGAAGAATGAAAGTTTACGTTTCTGTGTAGATTATAGAAAGCTCAATGCTTTGATCAAACGAGATCACTACTCTTTGTCATTGATAAATGAGACTTTCATTCGTATACAAGAAAGCAAATATTTGACTCGATTGAACATCATTATCACGTTCAACAAGCTACGTATGCACTCAAATAGCAAAGATTTGACTATCTTTATTACTTTCTTCAACTCATATAAATATCATGTAATGCTCTTTGAATTAACTAACAAATCAACGTTTTATCAACACTATATGAACGACGTGTTGTTCAAATATCTACATCAGTTTTGTCAGATTTATTTAAATGATATTATCATTTACAGCAAGACTCTGAAGAAACACAAGCAACATGTATGATTGATTTTGAATAGATTACGAGAAGCTGATCTACAGATGAACATAAACAAATGTAAGTTTCATGTACAAGAGATAATCTTTTTGAAACTTTTGATATTCATCGAGAGATTGAAGATGAATTCTCGAAAAATACAAACAATCGTTGAATGATTTACACTCAATAATTGTTGAAATCGTGCTTAGAATCTAATCACACTGCAGCGAGATAGTGCGTAGCTGAATAGAATGTTTGATCAATAGAGATAGCTATAACTAGAATATTAAGAATACAGAAGAAATCAAAGAGAGTTTCGAGCTGTATCTATAGTAGAGCAAAACAAAGAGAACGAAGCAGATTTGCTCGAGTATCGAAAGCGCTAGAATAGAGTGTTGAGACTAGAAGTTCAACATGAGTCAAAATCTCTAGAGCTTGTTGACTAGAAAATCTTATTCAATCTCGATACACTCGTAACATGAAGTTCTGTCTCAATATGACGACGAAGAAATTCTAAATTCAATTGCTTTTTATAGCAAGAATCTATTTTCTGCTGAATGCAACTACGAGATATATGATAAAGAGCTGCTGATCATCATTCAAGCATTTGAGCATTGATGATCTGAACTGAAGCTAATCGACATTTTTATCAAGATGTTCACTGATCATCAAGCATTCACATCATTGATGAAAGATAAAAAGCTTAGCAGACAACAGATGCGTTGAGTACAAAAGCTCATTGATTTTAACTTCAAGATAATGTATTGATCTGACAAACAAAACATCAAGATTGATGCATTAACTTGTCGAGTCAATGTTGTGCTCAAAGATTTCGAGAATGAGCGCATTCATTATCAACGAATCATTATTCTGACGTTGAAATGAATGAAGATTGCTGATTTAAAGAAGAACATCAGTGCATTAATTTATAAACAGATTCTTGAGATTAATGAAATCGATGAAAATTGTATGTTACTTCGCGAAGCAATAGCAAGAGACGAGATCACAAGACACAAAGAGAAGATATCAAATTGAAGAATTGCAGAACTCAGAATGAAATCTTGTATCATGATAGTGTTACGAGTGTGTCGAAATTGAATAAGATTTTCTAGTCAACAAGCTCTAGAAATTTTGACTCATGTTGAATCTCTAGTCTCAACACTCTATTCTAGCGCTTTCGATACTCGAGCAAATCTGCTTCGTTCTCTTTGTTTTGCACTACTATAGATACAGCTTGAAACTCTCTTTGATTTCTTCTGTATTCTTAATATTCTAGTTATAGCTATCTCTATTGATCAAACATTCTATTCAGCTACGCACTATCTCGCTGCAGTGTGATTAAATTCTAGACACGATCTCAACACTATTAATCATTCATGCAAAAGACAGTAGATTGATATATTCGAAACTGCTATGTCTGTCAACGTTCAAAGACATTTAGAGATAAATCAAATGAATTGCTTCAATCTCTATCAATATTCGAACAGCGATGACAGAACATAGTCATAAACTTCATTATTGATTTATCTGATTCGTACAATCACAACGTTATTTTGACTGTCATCTGCAGATTATTAAAAGAAAGACATTATATTTCTTGCATCATTGATGATGAAGATATCACAGTCGAAAAAACAGCTGCAATGTTGCTTCAATGAGTATGTCAAACTCACGATTTATCAAACTTCATAGTGTTCGATCGAGATTCTCAGTTTATCTTCATTCTCTGAAAGTTTCTTTGCAAACAACTGAGCATTTCTCTTCGATTGTTCATCGTCTATCATTCTCAGATCGATGATCAAAGCGAACAAGTCAATCAGAATGTCAAAAGATATCTTCGTTTCTTCTGTTTGTACATGCAGAATGACTGATTCAAGTGATTGTTTATGATCAAGTTTATCAACAATAACATCTTGTCTTCAATCATCTTCTTGACTTTCTTCTTCATGAATAAGAACTTTCATTCTCGTATGAGCTTCGATTCTGACATCATCGAGTATGAAAGCACTCGCGAGCGTCTGCAGATCATCAGAGTTGAGAATATATTTGATCACATGAATAAAACGTTAATCTTCGCTCGCGAAGCTCTGATCAAAATACGAAAATGAATGATGAAACAAGCTAACAAGCATAGAAAGAAGATCAATTACAAGATTGAATCAAAGATGTTTTTGAACGAACGAAACATCGTTACAGCGAGATTCTTCAAAAAACTGAATGACAAAATGCTCAACTCATTCAAAGTAAACTGATCGCGTCAAGTCGAATTGAAATTTTTTTGAAAAAATGTCGAGTCGAATTGAGAAGTTGAACTTGAGCACTCGAGTCGAGTTGAGAAGCTTGACTCGACAACTCGACTCGAAAACTCGACTCGACTCGACAAGATATTAGATAGATGTAAATAGCTTGATCGAACAGTCTACATGATTTCTCTTCATGACTTTCTATCATGTTTTTTCGTCATGACTTTCTATCAAAGTCAAACGACCTTCATGTTTTCTCGTCATGTTTCTCGTCATGTTTCTCTTCATGTTTCTCTTTATGTTTTTCTTTATGTTCTTCTTCATGTTTCTCTTTATGACTTTCTATCAAATGATCTTTATGTTTCTCTTTATGACTCTCTATCAAAAGATAATGCAAAAAGATAATGCAAAAGTCAAAAACAGGAAAATTTTCTATATTTAACTCTTTTGACATCAAGCTTGAGTTCTTGACGAATCGAGTCGAGTCGCGTCAAGTTAAAAATATGAGCAATTTGACTCGATTCAAGTTCAAAATGTCAACTCAAAACTCGACTTGACAATCAATTTAATTCAAAGTCATAGACTCTGTTAACTTCTTCTATAAATTGAAACTATCAGAAACTATGCGTATACACGATGTATTTTATTCAGAGCTTCTTCGTTCTGTTGTTGATAACTCTCTGTCTGATCAGAAGAATGAATTTTCGAGATCAATAGTGATAAACGATGAGAACGAATGAGAGATCGACGATATATTGAACTTTCGATGATATCGAAGACGACTTCAATATCGAGTTAAATGAAAGAGCTATGACAACGATCTCAACTGATATAACGCTGACGACGATGAATTTATGAACGCTCAAGAAGTGATTGACAACTTTCATATCAAATATTCAAGAAAAGCGCACTAAGAAATAACATTCATGCGAACATGAATAGTTAAAAGAAGAGAGTAATGTTACAATTCTAGTCTTCATCTATTCTTTCTAGTCTTCGTCTTGATTTCATTCTAATCGAGTCTAGTGAGCATTCGAGCTAGAGATAACATCATTGAGACTCTGCATCATATGTGTAAGACATCAACTCAATCAAGTCTAGCACAGAGCTGAGAAATACACATATAAGAATCGAGTTCTTTTTTGTAGATACTTTTCTTTCTTAGCATTTATCTATTAGTTAAATGACACTCATATGACTCATTCTATGCTGACTTCTAACAGAGTACATCTTGAATTTTACGAAGATTAAAGACATGTTTGAATCATATTATCATAGCAGTCAATGCATGCTTGTTAATCTTGCTCTGTCTTGTATTCTTGTAAAGAAAAATATCTTTCATTGCAAGAAGATTCAGATGTTGAGTATTATGATGCAATAACTATGTTTGAAACATGTTTCATTTATTAATGCAATCGAAAAAAATCTTTATTAAATACTTGTGTGCAATCTCACTGTGCTCTGTATTGAAATTATTAACATTATTGTATTTTTGAATCTGACTTGCATAATGTGTCATCACGTGTAGTTTTGAAATGTTGAAATGATCAATGTCTGTATCTGAACACTTAAATTGCAAATGACGAAAAACATTCTTTAGCTTGTTCAATCGAAAAAGCGCATGTTCAAGATATCAAAGAGTTTCTTCATCATGTGAATGATACTGAGCAAGTATCACGAAATCTATCACTGTTTAAGCAAAGTGAACTGCTGCAAATGCTCTTGTGATCAGAAGTGATGCAATGATTGATATAAGCTAACATACAGAATTCGATAAGCGTTGGATTGTTCACCCACTAATAGGGAACGTGAGCTGGGTTTAGACCGTCGTGAGACAGGTTAGTTTTACCCTACTGATGACCGTCACCGCCAAGGTAAT
>JAABUV010003959.1_pt1 | contig 18250 bp, 17 predicted proteins | sample 5559971 | NCBI WGS metagenome assembly JAABUV01 (sample SAMN10711881, study PRJNA513362) | rock metagenome | isolation source: Antarctica rocks | place: Antarctica: Victoria Land, Knobhead nord | collected 2015-12-19
TGCTATCTGAAAGTAATAATGTATAAAACGTCGATAGAAATTGACAAATCTCAGAAAAACTTATATTTCTCAATACATCTTCAATCTGAGTCACGTTTTGATGATGTCTACTCTACTTGAGTTCATCAAAATGCTTTCAATGAATATGATAAATTCTAGAAAGTTCACTTTAGTGATGAAGAATTCACACTTCTTCAAGCTAGCATATAGCTTGAACTTTCTTAATCTTTCAAGAATCTGCTTCATGTGATCTACGTGATCAGTCTTCTCTACGAAGAAGATTAGAATGTCATTCAGATAAACAACACAAAAGTCATTTAAAAGCTTTGTCAAGATCTTATTAATATAAGTTTGAAAGATGACAGACGTGTTAATCAAATCAAACAACATGATTATATACTTGAAGTGATCATAATAAGTACGAAAAGTTGTTTTTCACTCATCTTCACGTTGAATTCTGAGATGATGATAAATGTTCTTCAGATCTAACTTAATGAACTGCTTAACTTTGTTGAGTCTGTTTAAAGTTTCATTAATTAAAGACAGTGAATGATGATTTTTGACAGTGATCTTATTCAGATCTCAATAGTTCATGCATAAATGAAGACTATTATTCTTTTTGAGAATGAATAAAATAGATGCGTCAGTTGAGCTGACGAAATGCTTAATTCATTCTTTCACTAAGACATCGTTTAAGTACTGTCTCAGAGTCATTAACTTTGTGTTTGACAGATTATACAACGATTCATACAACGATTCTGCAGTGATATCGATTGCATGATCGTGATCTTCATGCAAGAGCAATTTGTCAACACTCTTCATCAAGAATACATCTTCATATTCTTTTAATTCAACAAGTAAAGTCTGCGTTTTGAACGTGTTTGTGATACAACTCATTGCATTATTCATTGCTTTCACTTGATGTTCAATGATTAACTCTTCAACAACGTTGATCATGACAAGAGCATACACAGTAGACTCATCTTATAAAGCTTTTACAAATACTTATGCGAAGAACAACTCAAATGCGTGCTCATTCACGTCGAAACGTCATATTCTTGCAATTATATCTATTCAAATACGCTTGAATTACATATTTAACATACTCAGAATCAGAGAAGATTTCTTCTTATCAATAGCATAAAAGATATTTATATCTTTTTTCTCTATGTTTCAGCTATCTCTCAGTCGATAACACATCTTATAGATATCATAACAATAAACATTCTGATCATTCATTCAGATAAATCTTAAGAGATCAACGTTCAGCAATGACATATCTTGCTCGATGATGAAATGTTGACTAATCACGTTCATCTCAACGTCAATATTCATGTAAATCTTCGTTTCTATCTTCTGATCTTTCTGAATTACATACTCTTTATATATAAGAATCTTTATGAAGAGAACTTCTTGTTTTTCTCTCAATGATTTGAAGCATTTGTTGAAAGCTTGTCTTTTTTTGAAATCTTAAGACAACTCATATGTGACATCAAATCGATGAATACTCGATTTGCATCAGATTTTTTTGATCTATTCTTGATCTTTTCATCTTTACAATCAGTAAAGTAATGACTCTTTTGATTGCACATGTAACACGTTATATTGAACAAATTCTTGTTATAACATGACAAAGCACGTGAACTTGTCTTTGATGAAGAATTAAGTCTGATTGATCGATGAGATTTCTTTCACTTTGAATGAGTCTTTTTGTTGATTTTATCTCAATCATGCAAGTCTTCGTCTCAAGATCATTTCAACGACAAGATGTGTTCTTTTCGCAAATTTGTTTTCAATCAAGCAACAAGATCGATTAATGCATCTTGTGTGATAGAAATTGACTGCACATTAGTAATGATCATGCGCAGCTCAGATCTCAACTTGATGAATAAATGAGTTCACTTATGCTCATCACTATACAACGAAAGTTGATGTTTCAGAATGCTCAGATGAGTTGTAAACATTCATATCATCTGATCTGAACGTTGCAATGCGTTTGCATACTGCTGAGTCACGTCTATGTCTTGATTCATCAAGTTTTCAATTAAATTCAGAAGAAAGTCAATAAAATTTAATCACATCTGCTGAGTTGCAGACATAATCTCTTCATGATCAAATCAAAGTTTCTTTGATTCATTCTTCAAATAAATCATGTAATACAAAATCTTTTTCTCATCACTTTCAAAATGTTAAGAGATATTTTAAAATGAGATTTCGATGTCGCGAATTCACTCTTTATGTTCTCTTATGATTTTGTCATGATACTTCTTCAAAGACATTGAGAATCTTCGCTTCTGCAGAATAATCTTGTGATGACTTCGTTTTATCATCGTTGACATTATGAAGACGATGCGTAGATCATTCAAATTCTTCATGAGAGCTCAAGTGAAGACTTGATGACTTCTCTTCATCGTTTCAATGATTTGCAAAGTCTCAATCTCTGATTGAATAGCTGCTAACTTCTGTTTCTTTCGCAGTTCATCACGTTGAAGTATTGCTCATGTCAGTTGTTCATCAATATCAAGAGAGAGTTCATTTTCTGCTTCTTCGCTTTCTGATTTCATTATGCAACGTTCATTTTCTGATATGATGTCTCATAAGATCAAGATGTTATCGTTTCAATTCTGTTGCAATTGCGTTGCTGTTATCATGCTTGAATATCAAATCATCACTTTTAAGAAAAATTTGAAATAATTAGAACTGTAATGATTGAGTTTACTAGATGAATAGATGAGATCTATAAGAATGATATGACAATGTGATATTCTAAGCAGACACAGAATGAGTATATATTATGATAGAGCTAATTATTAAGAAGCTCTCAATAACTCGAGAAAATCAATTAACTATAAAGAGTTTGTCAAGCATTGTCAAGTCAAGCATGACATAACTCATGACATATTAAGTTGAAGATATGACGTAGTTTAAACGATATCTTGACAAAGTCATAAAGTTTCAGAGCTAACTCAGATCTGATCTTTGACTTAGTCTCTGACTCTAACTTCTGATTTAATCTCTATGAGTCAATTCATCATGACAATTAGACACTCAGATAAATATTAATAGTACTTCGCTTCATGTCTTGACTAGTCAAGTCGAGAATTTTAAGTCAATACTCAATCTCAATCTTCTGACTTGATTTAAATACTTAAGTCAAGAATTCTGACTCAAATCGAGTCTTAATGAGTTGAAAACTTAATTCAATCTCGATGACTTGACTTAACGTAATTAATTCAAATTATGCAAATGACATTATATTCTTCTGATAAAGATAACTTAGTGATGAAGTTCATAATTATATCTTTTCAACGTTTCTGCAAAAAAAAAAAATTGAAGAAGTTCATTGATACTATCTTTAGATGTTTTGCTTTGCTGACAAACATGACAGTTTTGAATGTATTGTTTAATCATTATTCAATGATCTGATCAATAATAAAAGCGTTGAACTAAATCAACAGTTCTTTTATTGTTGAGATGAAAAATGATTGATTGATTATGAATTTTCTGCAGCAATTTCATATGCATATTCTCAGAAATTCACAGTAAGTCTTTTCTGAATAAAACATTATTAATGATCTTGCAGTTCTTTAGTTCAATGCTATGAAACTTAAGCTTGTTTTCGCTTATAGCTTGTTTATACTCATTGCAAAGCTCATTCATCTTGTTGACATTTTTTACTCGCTGATAGAAATTAACTTCAAATTCAATAACTAGAATATTTATTCTATCAAGTGTCAGAATGATTTAATAGTGATCTTCAGTACGCTGAGTTGATTTAAAGATGTTGATCAGAAACATTCTGATTAAAGCATCAACTTTAGTATTTATTTCGTCTGATCAAAATATAATTTGAAAGTTGAACTCTGATAGAATGTTTAAATAGTTGACTTGATGTTGAGTTAACTGTTTATTTTTCATGAAGATTTTTTAAGTCTGATGATCGATGAATATTTGAATAAGTAACTCAGTGCATTCAAGCTCAAATCTACAATGTTTGAAGCATTAAATAATGATTAATAATTTCTTGTCATAAATGTGATAATTGCATTCAGCGAGAATCATGCTTTTACTGTAGAAGATTATCAAGTGAAGAATATTCTCATCATTATACTGAGATAATATTTCATCTTTGATATAGTTTAAGACGTTGATCTTCAGAATAGTCTGTCGTTTGAAATCAAAATGTCGTAGTACTGAGATTAAGTTGATCTGTTTCTTTAAATCATCAAAAGCTTGAACACAGACTTTGTTTTAAACAAAAGATGTGTTTTTTCTAGTTAGTTGAGTGAATGATTTAACTAACTTCAAGAAGTTCTTAATGAAACAATGATAGAAGTTAATAAATCTCATGAAGTTCTGAACTTCTTTTAGATTGATTGATATAATTCAGTTGACTATGACTTTCACTTTAATAAAATTCATACAAAGATCTTGTTCTGATACTATGACTTTTAAGAAGATAATTTCTTTTACATTGAATTTACACTTTCAAATATTCATCTGTAGATCAGCTTCTTATAAGCGATTCAATATGATTTTGACATGTTGTTTATGTTCTCATTAAGTTTTGCTGTAAATCAGAATATCGTTTAAATAGACTTGATAAAAGTCATTTAGAAAGTCTCATAAAACATTATTCATATATTGCTGAAATGAGATCAAATCATTGATAAATTTAAAGAATAAAATCTTTGATTTATATGCTTTTAAAGCAATAATAAAGATAGTGTAGTTCTTACTATCAGAGTGCATTTGTAGTTTGTTGAATGTTGAAATAATATTCAGTCGAGTCAGATGTTTGCAATCAACTATTTTGTTGATCATTTCATCAATCAGACATAAAGAATAGTGATTTCTCTTGATAATAGTATTGAGTTTATGATAATCAACGCAGAATCATAGATCTTTATTTGCTTTTAAAGCGAACAGAATAAGTGAGAAATACAAGACTTTGCTAGAAGTTATAAATTCTTTGAAAAGATTCTCATTCAGATATTTCTTTACTTTCTGAAGCTTGTAAAGAGATATTCAATATGCTCGACAGCAAGATGATGTTATGTCACTAGTAAGCTTTATCTTATGATCATATGAATGATGAAACGATAGCTTGTCTGCTTAAACTCAATCAAAGATGTTTAGAAAATTCTGATATTTTGATGATAACTTAGCTTTAATATCTTTTAGATTCTGAGTCATTTCATCAGTAAAGAAAACGTTTATGACATTTAGTTTACATTGAGTATTGTAGATAATTTTTCTATTAATGTTTTCAATGAACATAGCAAATAGAGACATCAAGAATAAAGTCAACATTATTAAATAAATCATCTTTGCTGAAGAGATTCATACAATCTTTTATAAGAAGATTGAATCGACTAAATTCAATGAATCATCAAAGTTGTATGACATGATTTTAACTAGCATTAAAAATACAAACATACAAGCTGAAAATTGCTTTCTTTGTCATAAATCAAATCATATTTCTAAGAAGTGTTTTAATTAACTCATTAGAATCAATGTCTTGAATAAAGAGAAATATAATCATTTTAATTTCAAGTCTGATTCTGATTCAAAAAACTAGTTATCTCTTCAAAAGTCATTAAAAAGATAAAGATTATTTCTTTGTACAATTTAAATGAAATTCTATTAAAAGAGAATTACTTCAAGAAGTTTTTTCTGATCAATGTTTTACTCATCTCTCAAAATCAATCTTTCTGTCTTCAATCTTTGATAAACAGTAATTTTGTCATTTACATGCTGATACATATCAGACTAGTCAATAAAGTATGTAAGAAACTTGAAATACAATCTATATTACTAGTCAAAGAAAAGTTTAAACTGATCATCAAATTGAGTTTCAAGTTGACAATTTAAATTCAACTCGATTCGAAGTCGAATTGCTCACATTTTCAACTCAACTCAAGTCAAATTACACATATTTTCAACTTAACATGACTTGATTCAACTGAAAATTGAGTCAATTCAACTTGATTCATCAAGAACTTGAGCTTAACATCAAGAGAGCTAAATATAGAAATTTTTTCAACTTTTGCATTATCTTTTTGCTTTATCTTTTTGATAGAAAGTCATGATGAAAAAACATGAAGATCATTTGACTTTGATAGAGAGTCATGACAGAAAAACATGATAGAAAGTTATGAAGAGAAATTATGTAAACTGTTCAATCAAGTTATTTACATTTATTTAATATCTTGTTGAGTTGAATCGAATTTTCGAATTGAGTTGTCAAGTCAAGCTTCTCAACTCAACTTAAGTTCTTAAGTTCAACTTCTTAATTCAACTTGATACTTTTTTCAAAAATTTTTAACTTAACTCAACACTTTTCAAGTTGAGTACTTGACTTGAACTTGAGTACTCGACTTGACGCGATCAGTCTAGAAAAGTTAATATGAGATTATGATGAGAAAATATTTAAGAAAGTTATTACTCATAAAATTCTACTCAATCTCATCATTGAAAGTCATAAGAAACTGACTATGTCAATGCTGATAACTGATATCAAACATCATGAAGTTATACTGAGTAAGTTTTGAATGAACAAAAATGAAATATTGTTGAATATGCAAAATAATGTCATTGTCTTTTCTGATCAATTAAATATCTTTATTTCGATTTTTTTGATCTCACTTAATTTAAAGCACTTAAGTTGATCGCGATCAACTTCAATCTTTTCAACTGTTTCAAATAAAGCTTTTACAATGTTTAAATGACTTGTTTCAATTATCACTCAGAAAGAATTCTTCTTGATTCAAAGCATAAACGTAACTTCTTTTAAAATATTGTTAAATCATTCAAAGAGAAATAAAACTGAGATTTTTGCTATGTTTATGACAGACATTAATAAAGAAATCACTTACAATACTTAATGCAAATTAAATACTTTAAACATCTTCTTAATCAATGAAATGACTCAGAATTTGAAAGACATTAAAGTCAAGCTGTCATTAAAATATCATGAGTTTCTAAATGTCTTTGATCGAGCTCAAGCAAATAAACTATCGTCTCATCGTTTTTATGATCATAAGATTGAGCTGACTGATGATTCAACATCATCTCACTGTTAAGCATATCAAATGTTTCTTTACAAGCTTTAGAAAGTGAAGAAATATTTGAATGAAAATCTTTTTAAAGAATTTATTACTTTTGACAAAGCTTCTTATTTCTCACTCGTTCTGTTCACTTTAAAAGCAAATGAAGATTTTTGATTCTGCGTTAACTATTGCAAGCTAAACACTATTATCAAGAGAAATAAATATTCTCTTTCTCTGATAAATGAAATGATTGACAAAATCATTGATTGCAAGCATCTAACTTGATTGAACATCATATTAGCATTCAACAAACTATGAATGCATTCTGATAATAAGAACTATATCATATTTATTATCGCTTTAGAGGCATATAAATTCAAGATGTTATCATTTGAACTTATTAATGACTTAATCTCGTTTCAGCAATACATGACTAATATTTTATGAAATTTTTTAAACGACTTTTGTTAAGTCTATCTAAATGACATTCTCATCTACAGCAAAACTTAAAAAAAACATAAAGCACATGTTGAAATGATATTGAGTCAACTATGAGAAGTTGAACTACAAATGAATATTCAAAAGTGCAAATTCAATGTGAAAGAAACTATCTTTTTAAAAGTCATAGTTTCAGAATTAAATCTACATATGAATTTTATCAAAGTGAAAGTCATAGTAAACTGCATCACTTCAATCAATCTAAAAGAAATTCAGAGCTTCGTGAAATTTGTCAACTTCTATCACTGTTTCATTAAAGACTTCTTGAAGCTAGTCAAATCATTCACTCATGACTCAGTTGACTAGAAAAAACACATCTTTTGTTTGAAATGAAGTTTGTATTCAAGTCTTTGACAATCTAAAGAAACAAATCAACTCAATTCTTGTACTACGTCATTTTGATTTCAAATGACGAACTATTCTGAAGATTAATGCTTTAAACTATGTAAAAGATGAAATACTATCTTAGTATGATGATGAGAATGTTTTTCACTCGATGACTTTCTATAGCAAAAGCATGATTCTCGCTGAAATAAATTATCACATTTATGACAAGAAATTGCTAGTCATTATTCAATGTTTCAAACATTAATGACTCAAGCTGAAATGCATGAAATTACTCATTCAAATATTCATTGATCATCAAACTTTGAAAATCTTCATGAAAAACAAACAGTTAAGTTGACAACAAGTCAATTATCTAAACATTTTATTCAAGTTCAACTTTCAGATCATTTTTCAATCAGACAAAATAAACTTTAAAGTCAATGCTTTAATCAAAATGTCTTTAATGAACATTTCTGAATCAGCTCAGCGCATTAAAGATTGCTATCAAACTATTCTGACTTTTGATAAAGTTGATGTTTTATCTATCAAATCTGAAGTTAATCTTTATCAATGAATACACATTATCAATCAAACAAATGAGCTTTGCAATGAATATAAACAAGCTATGAGCGAAAAGAAGCTCAAATTTCATAGCATTAAGCTAAAGAACTGCAGAATCATTGATGATATTTTATTTAAAAAAGACTTACTGTGAATCTCTGAGAATATGTATATGAAATTGCTACAGAAAATTCATGATCAGTTCTCAATCTCTCACTCAAACAATAAATGAACTATCAATTTAATTCAGCGTTTCTACTATTGATCAAAACATTAAGTCATGATCAGACAGTACATTCAAAACTATCACGTTTGTCAACAAAGTAAGATATTTAGAAATAACATTAATGAACTTCATTATTCTCTTTTGATTTCACAGAAATGTTGAAAAGATATAACTATGAACTTCATCATTGAGTTATCTTTGTCAGAAGATTACAACATCATTTGCATGATCATATATTGTTTCATTAAGAAACATCACTATGTCTTTTGTCATTGAAAAGATGATGACATTTCAGTTGAAGAAACAATTTGAATCATGCTATGAAACATCTATTGACTTCATGATCTACTCAGTTCTATTGTTTTGAACAAAGACTTTCAATTCATATCAATCATGTGACAAAGTCTTTGCAAGTGACTAAGAATCACAGCTAGTTTATTCACAGTTTATCATTCTAAGATTAATGATTAATCAAAGTGAGTTAATTAAAATGTTGAATGCAAACTTAGAATTTACTGTAATTACATGCAGAATGACTGAGCAAAATGTCTTTTCATAATGAAATTCAGCAAAAATTTCAATCTTTTCTTAATTATCTCAATGATTTCATTTTACTTCAATAAAAGCTTTCATTCTTGAATGAGTTTTGATTTAAATACAACTGACTATAAAACAACTTATGAACATATTGAAGCTAAAAAAGTCAATGATATTATCATGCAAATGAAAGAACTTCTTAGTTTCAATCATCAACAGTTGAAAAAGATGAAGCAAATCATTGAAGCTCAGATAAATAAACATAAATGAGACATTATTTATGAAGTAAATAATTGAATTTGATTATTCTTCAGAAACATCAAAACAACAAGATCATGCAAAGATTTGAAAGATAAACAGCTAAAACTTTATCAAATCATTGTCAAAGCTGAAATCTTCTATCATCTTTATTTATTGATAAGTATGAAGCATCTGCACTTGATGTTCAGCTCAAAGCTATTACATCTTTATTCTGATAATTCTTTATCAGAACAGCAGTCAAAATCATTTAAATCAATCATTATCAAAGATGATGAATATTGAAAGATAAATAACATTTTGAACTCTCAATACTATCAAGATCAAATATAATACAAAGTTAAATGAATAAATTTAAATAGAAATGATGAATGATACTATGTCAATAAAGAAAAATTCAATGACTCAGAAAAAGTCTTGAATGAATTTCATAAGTTATATTCAAACAAATCACGCTAAATTGAAAATGAAACTACATTCATGCAAACATGAATTTTCGAAGAAAAGAATAATGTTATAAATGTGTCAAAGATCAAACTTTAATCAATTCACAGTGAATGCTAGCGAGTTCACTGTGTATTGATTAAAGTTAGTTGAGATCTGATCTAAATCTGACTCAGATTTGACTTAAATATGACTCAATCTCTTTTTTCTTTCTCAACATTTTCTTTATTTACATCACATTCTTTCTGTGTTACAACATGTTCTCTTCAAGTTTAATGCAGTCTTTGAACATTACATAAATAAAAGTTTTTGTATCACTCTTCTTTTGTATTCTTAATGTTCAGTTATGACTATCTTTAAAGATCAAACATTATCAACTTCATTTTTCATTGATTGAATCATTTAAACATGATTTCAACATATGCATTAAATGTGCATGTAAATTTCATGATGAAGAAATGATGCAAAGCTGCAACATTGAGTTTCATGAAAAATGATGTAATTGTAATTGTAATTGTAATTGTAATTGTAATTCATACATTCTTGTAACATTGATTTAGATTCAACTCATGAAAAAAACTATGCTATGTATATTGAATGAACAAAACTCTCTGAGAAAGAAAATCGCTTGTTGACTACATGATGACTTCACGTCATCGAAACAACAAGATTGACATTATATTATCAGTAATGAATCTGTAGCTTCTATTCAGCGTGTGATGCTCAAGTAAACTCTTGATGAGAGTGTCTGTGCTGTTTGATTATGATGCATCATCTTTACTCTGCTCTTCATTGATGATATTTTATACAATGATGTTTTGATTCAATTCTCGATTCAAAGATGAAAGATGTTTTCTTTGCATTCATGATGCTCATGATTATAATGTTGAAAACTGCGTTCTCTTGCTCAATGATTGTCATTCATTGAACAGAGAAATATGTGATGAAAGAAAGATGTGTATGATGAGAAGATAAAGTGTAATTGTATTAAATAACTCTATTCTGCTCTTGATTTGACTTATGTCATGTAAACGTTAAATAGATTGTTAGTATAGATGTGCAATTGCAATTGTTCAATGCATAACTCTGATCAATAGTAGAGAATGCATTCTGATTATTCTCATGAGTTCTCAATTTTTCACGTAGATAGATGTATGATTTGACATTAAGTAAAGAAGATGAGTTCAAGCTCTCTCAGTATATTAGCATGATCAACGAGTCACTACTTCTTCAAGCACTGTAATCACGACTCTCAGACTCATTATTTGAAACAACTATTTTATCTGATATTTTTTCATTAATTACTTGATAACACTGTCAATGTGATGAAGATGTTTTGATATCAACGCAGTTGACAAGTTGCAAATTCTTCGATCACTTGTAATCACAATTTGCAGACTCTTCATTTGAGTTGTCTTTTTCACTAGTAGTATCTTTTCATCTCTTACTGACATTGACATGTCATTAATCTTCTTCATAGATTGATTGTGACTGTTAGAAAAGAGTGTTGTCACATGAGTGAAAACTCTGCATGATGACTTTTCTGATCACGCAATGTTTTAACATCGTTTGAACTGCGTTGAATTGAGATCTCTTGACTCTTCTGACTTCTATTTGAACATAGAATAGAATCAAAAGATTCGTAGTCAACATCATGTACAGATAAATCTCGTTGTCTATCTGAAAAAATGATGTATCAACATTGCATCTGATGTGCAAAGAAAAATGTTACATGCATTGCAATGAGTAAACTTATTTGATGTATTCATTAAATGTTTATGTTTAAATTCTTAGATTTTGAACATATGCATTTGAACATCAAATAAATCTTTTCAACTTAAAACAGTAATCAAGACTGCATCAGAAAATGATGATGTAATTACTATTATGATCTTTATGATCACTATTATGATCTTTATGATCAATCAGATGAAACTGAGAAAGAAGTTCATGATTACAACACATGTGAAAGATCATTTAAATGATATACATAAGTCTGAGTCATTTAATGTACAAAAGCTGCAGTTGAAAAAAGTAATGACAGTTAATGACATTGTTTGTGATGTACTTAACATGTTTTACTATTCTGTATGTTTTATTGCATTTTAATATTATTTGATCACAGTTTTATAACTGACATGATATATTTATAAATGAATTTGCTCACTCTTGATTCACTCGTCTCACATCTCAACATAAATCTCAAGATGAATAAGAAGAAGAAGATTGTAATTACATCTTTTGCAAAAGATAATTAATGAAGTTAATGTGATTATGCTGAGATTGTGCTTTCATGTTGAACGCGTTTTACATCTTTACACTTTTTCTTTTGATGTTTTATATTAATATGTGATCACTCTCATTAAAGAAATGAAAACTATCATAATACATTGATTCTCTTCTTTTTTAATCATGAGTTTATGCTTGAAAGTGAGTAATTATGCTTTTCGCTTATGTTTCAATCTTGTTTCAAAAGCTTCTTTAAGCTTCAAGACTTCTTTCATATCTTCACTTAATATTTATTGATTATATTTCATGAAATACTCTTTTCATTGTATCTTATAATATAAGATTCTCTTTCTTTTTCACTTTTGTAAAATCTTTTCTACTTTTCATTCTTGCTCATCATTAATAAGCTTGAAAGCAAAATACTTTGATATAAAATCATCATTTAATTTACAATTATACAACTTTAAAAGAAATACATAAAAGACAGAATAAATTTTATAAATGATTGAAAGATTAAGATAATATGTCTGCTTATTTATGAATTCTTATATATAAAAGAGTTTTAACATTTTATTTGATAACTTCTTGCTTGACTTTTTCTGCTTCAGGTTTTTTGCTGATAGCATGATTAAATCATCAATATTAAAAAACTTAAACTTATGTTTTTGATTATAATACTTTGTGATCAGCGATGAAACTCATCTTTACGCGATGCTGACTACGAATCTACTGTCTAGCTACAGTAGAGTCTAGAGATTATCAAAAGTTTGAACGACATTGAGACGTTACGTGATGATAAAGCGCTGTGCATTGATCGCATGCAGAGTTTTCGCGATCACGCAGACTTCAATAATTTCAATGCACATGTTACAAAGCAATTTGCACGCAGATGAGAAAGTCAAATAGAACGCAGAACTACGAGAAAAATCGCTTATGAAAATCATTCAATTCAGCATCTTGTCATCGTGATGACAAGAACTGAAACAGAACACTTTTGTATTTGATTTGTTGAGAATGATTAGCAGAAAGAACTTGAATCATGAACATTCTTTAAATCTATGTGCTAATTATGTATAAATCTTGTTAAGACTGCGTGTCTGTGATCAACAACGAGATTTATCTGTACGAGATGCTGACTACGAATCTTCTGCAAGCTATGCTTGTCAGAAGAGCTGAACAATCTCATCAACATTGACAGAGCAGTAACAGCGCTTTACTCACATGTTGAGCTCACACACAGTCAAAAAGCGAGACAATAACAACGCGATCATCGACGCGTTGAAGCTTGCATATACACAGAAGAACAGCAACGTCTTTGCATACATGCTGCGACTCATGTACGATATATACACATATATTGCGAAGGCACGACTCAGCTTTTGCGCACATACAGACAGACGTGATGCAGTAAATCGATCGGTTTTTCGCATTTTCAGGCCGATTTACACGCAGCGCAATCACACACAGAGCAGTAACAGCGCTTTATTCACACGTTGAGCTTATATACGACATACATACATATATTGCGAAGGCACGATTCAGCTTTTGCGCATCTACACGTCTACATGATGTCGTAAATCGATCGATTTTTCGCTTTATCAGATCGATTTACATGCGTCGCAAATACATACACTGCGAAGACATGACACAGTCTTTGCTCATATACACAGAACGACAGCAACGTCTTTGCGCACGCGCTGCAACTAATATACGACAATCACACAGTCACTGCAAAGGCACGACTCAGCTTTTGCATACATACACATCTGTGCGACGCAGTAAATTGATCGATTTCGATTTTCTGATCGATTTACATGCGTCGCAAATACATAGATCAAAGCTCATCTAGTTCGTTCAGCTAAGTGATCATACAGCGAACTCGAAAGCTCACATCGAAGTGATCAGCTTTTCTCTACATAGATTAAAGCTCATCTAGCTCGCTTAGCTTGATGATCATACAGACAAGTTGAAAGCTTACGTTGAAGTGATCAGCTTTCACAATTTTGAGTTGTTTATGTAATCACTTGATCATATAAACAGTTCATGCGCTCGTATGCGCACTCTATCGATGTGACTGTTCAATGAAAAGATATACAGCAATGATTATGACTAGATTACATGTAATTTAGCATACACACAGCGTCTAGATAGTGTCATAGTCATAGACTGCATGCACTTAATGAAGAAATAAAAAAATAAAAAACTGCGTGTCTGTTACTATGACATGAGCAACTCACGAGTCTCGTTAAGTTTGACATGAGCAAACTCAAGAATCTCATTAATATCATTTAATAAATGTTTAAATACAGACATTCTATATGTAAATAATACGCTGATGAGAAGACTTCATTAAGAGAAGAGAGACACAAGCGATTTAATAGAGAATGATTGAACTATGCTGTCTGATTAGAAGTGTAGCATATGAACATCTTTGTAAAACATGATTGATTTGCATGAGAAAAATCTTTACAGATAACACAAAACAGATGAGTTGCACATTTTACAAGCAAAGTGAGCATCTGTGAAGCATGATATACAATGACGATGATTGTTGATCTTAAGAATCTCACTTCTTCACTGAACTCTGACTCTTGAATGTCTTAATGATAAAGTTAATCTCTAGTTGAAGACATCATCTGTATAGCTTGAGAAAACAGTAGCACATGTTGATGTGATTAAAGAAGAAATCGACTGTGATACACATGCGTATTGCTGACAAAACGTCTGCAATTCATGCTTAAGAAGTAAACTGTTGAAATCTGAGCAGTGAAAGATTTTACTCGTCTTGAACTGTGAATCTGCTGCAAGAAACTACTTCTCATTAAAAGAGAAATCAGCATAGAAATTGTGTCTTATGTATGTTGCATGCAACGTATGCAACATATTTTCAATAAACATAATGATCTTCAGAAAGCAGAAAGCACTCTTGCAATGTACATCAAAATTGAACGCATAGATCTGAATGCTTATCTGCACTCTAGAAACGTTTCAGACACGAATAGCTTACGATGTGACTGTGAATGAAGTCATCAGACGACGAAGCATGTACTCATGCACTGCTTGAACTGATCACATCTGCGATCAAGAATATTACAAAATGCTGACTTTTTGAACTATTGAATAATCATCATCATCATGAAGAGTCTCAGAACAGTAGCAAAGATGATGATGAAAATGAAGCTCTTGAAGCAATTTAGAGTGACAGAACACTCATTCTCTAACGTGCAATCAACGTGAACAAATTTGATACATAGTCTTAAAACTCATTGTTTCAACTGCGTGAAGCAGTCGTATAGACTGCGAGTGATTTTCTATCTCAGAGAGTTTTGTTCACTCAATACAAATAGCATAAAGTCTCTCATGAGTTGATCTAATTGATGTCACAAGAATGTATGAATTTATTATTATTATTATTATTATTATTATTATTATTATTATTATTATTATTATTATTATTATTATTATAATACTTTGTCTGAGCATTGATTGCATTTTATCATCATTGCATCAATGTATTTCACATGTCTTGCAGCATTTCAACATGTTCTTTTGCTGCTGACACTTTTTCTTTCATAACATCATTCTCAATGTATATGTCAAAGATTAATTCATAATCATACATAACTTTAAAGAAATTACAGTTCAACAAAGCGTGCTTCATCTGATGATACATGAACTGGACTATGAATAAAAGTGTAACTCAGTCATTTTACTCTTCAAAATAATACATTCTTAAATAATGTTTCAGCATTTAATTCTGTTGTTCTGTCTGATCATCTGTTTGCAAATAAAAGACAATGCTTAATCATCATTTCATTTTCATGTGAAAACAGACTTCTGATCAGAATACATTGATAAATAAATTATCTTTATTAATGATTATATCATTTGAAACTTCATATTTTAAAGCAATTTTTTTAAAAAACAACTCTGTTAACTTTATGACAGTCAGAGTTTTCTTTATAAACAGATAATGTATCATCTTCATATAGTAATCAACTATCACAAGAATCAAGTCATATATAACTTTTTTTCATTTATTAGATGACAAATCTATTATAAAATTCATAGTAATTTCTTTTCAGAGATATGTGAATCATGATAATGATTTCAATTCATCATATGATAAATAATGTTTCATCTTTACTCTTTAATAAATATCACAAGTATTTATATACTTTTTAACATTCTTGATCATACTTTTTCAGTAATATTTGCAATCTAATAACTCATTAATCTTGTCAGCATCAAAATTAAACTGATCGTTGAGTCAAGTTTTGAGTTGACATTTTGAATTCAACTCAATTCAAAGTTGAGTTACTCACATTTTCAATTTGACTTAAGTTGAATTACGCATATTTTCAACTTGATGTGACTCGATTCAACTGAAAATTGAGTCAACTCAACTTGATTCGTCAAGAACTCAAGCTTGATATCAAGAAAGTTAAATATAGAAATTTTTTCAACTTTTGCATTATCTTTTTGCATTATCTTTTTGATAAAGAGTCATGACAAGAAAACATGAAGATTGTTTGACTTTGATAGAAAGTCATGACAGAAAAACATGATAGAAAGTTATGAAGAGAAATTATGTAGACTGTTCAATCAAGCTATTTACATCTATTTAATATTTTGTCGAGTCAAATCGAGTTTTCGAGTTGAGTTGTTGAGTCAAGCTTCTCAATTCGACTTGAGTTCTTGAATTTAACTTCTCAACTCGACTTGACACTTTTTCAAAAAAATTTTAATTCAACTTGATACTTTTCAAGTCAAGTACTTGACTCAAACTTAAGTACTTGACTTGACGCGATCAGTCTAATCAAAATGTCTCACTAAAAAATCATCATGATGATGTTTCAATAACTTTTCTCTGATAGAAAAATCTTCTGAAATATACAATGATTTATTGTACTTTATCATTTCTTAATTATTTAATGTTTAAGCTTTAACGTCATTCTTTCATATATTCATCATCTCATCTGCTTTTAACTTTACAGCAAATTCATCTTCTTGCTGTAAAATCTTAATGAGCTCAATTATGAATTTACTACTAAAGTCATATATTGTTTCATGAATTATCAATACTCTGACAATTGCATATAAAATGAGTTGTTTGTAATTAACAGTTTTAGCAACAGAATTAAGCTGTTTCTCAACTACGTTGCGACTGTGTCGCAAGATAAAAATCGAAAATCGAAATTTTTCGCGCTCACGCAGACCAAAATCGATGATGAAACAAGAATTCATCATAAGAAGAAAGAATCATCAACTCAAACAGTAATTTGAGTAACAAATCAAAGAGCAAGCTCAGATGAAAAGAACAAGTCATCAATCAATCTCAGAACAGCAAAGAAGACTACGTGCTGAAGCAAAAAATCGAAATCAAACTCTCTTTTACGCTCGAAGGTTGCACAAGAAACAACGTTGTTTCAGAGAAGTACAGCATTTCTTATCAAATCAATATTTGTTTTATCTTTTCTTGATGTGCAAGACAATAAGTTGAGATCAGTCGTTACTATTCTGAGCGAGATAATGCAACTACTTTGATATCTGAGATATAAAGCAATTGCATCAAGCATCTTCTATCAAAAGAGTAATATAGACTTTTACAGACTAAATTTATATCATTTTCGTCTGACATAAGTTGATAATAAAAGACGATTTATTGCAGATTTCAAGATAGAAATCGAGAAATCTTTACACTAAAGTTACTGTTTACGTGAAACGCTCTAAGTAAGAGATTAAAGAAATATTTAAGCGATGTCAAGTGAATTTTTAGAAGTCAGAAGCTTGAAACGAGAAAAAATCTCTATGAAAAGAAATATAAAGAGTCGCTTCATGCATTCTTCTTTCCCTCATTTCGCAGACATTAACGCGAAACTCAGCGAAAGCAATAGCTCAACGTCAGAATTCAAAACATCAACGATAGAATTCAAAAAGTCAACATTAAAGATTGAAACAGATCTATGAGATGAACTTAGCATGAGTTCATCAACAAGCAAACAACTGCAGAACGACATTGTCGATTTATTTCGCAGTCAACAAAAATTGCTCACATCAGCAAATAGAAAAACGCAATACATGTTTAGTTCACTTGATGCATTGATGCTAAATTCAC
>JAABUV010003961.1_pt1 | contig 18242 bp, 19 predicted proteins | sample 5559971 | NCBI WGS metagenome assembly JAABUV01 (sample SAMN10711881, study PRJNA513362) | rock metagenome | isolation source: Antarctica rocks | place: Antarctica: Victoria Land, Knobhead nord | collected 2015-12-19
GGAGGGTGGTGTGGGATAAGAGGGGGTTAGGATTAGGTGCTGGGTGGAGGAGAGGGGTGGGGGATGGGGGTGAGGATGGGGATGGGGTGGGGGTGGGGGTGGGGGTGAGGGTTGTACAGGCGGAGAGGGTTTATGGGGGGGGAGGGGTTAGGGGGTGGATGAAGATTTTGATGGGAATAGGATGGTTGGGGTGAGTATGGGTGGGGGTGGTGATGGATTTAGATGAGGTGATGGTTGTGAGTTGGTTGTGATATTGCGAAAGATCTTTGAGTTAATGAATCTGGCAGGAGGTCGCGATTGTGGAGGAAATTAATTATCGCTAAGCGAAAGACACGGTAAAGTAGGGAGGTAAGATGAAAGTTTGATGTTGATTGTGGTGTAACATTCGCTTATTCAATACTCCTTGGCGTCCAAAACATCATGCGCATTCTATGGGCACCTAAGGATCACCTATGATCAAAAGCCAGGTACCAAACATTGAACTTACCTCCGCTACTACCTCAGATGCAGATCACAGAACCTCATCACTCTCTTCATCATATCAAGCACATGTTTCCTCTCCTCAAACAAATGTGGCTCCCTGGGATACGACACGAACTCGCAAGGTACGCCATACCGCAGGCAGCCCCGGTGGAAGGCCACCGCCTGGCTGATCGGCACTCGAGCGTCGTTTTCCCCGTGCAGTATGAGGATCGGTGTGTCAACGTTCTTCATGTTCCATATCGGACTGCCGTGTCTGGCGCTGGTATCGGAGGCGTCTGTTTCCCAGGGCAGGTTGCCGGCGAGCTCGCCTTCGAACCAGGGCGCGTCGGAGGACATACACATCATGTCCCAATCGGCGACACCGGCGCCGCAGATGGCTGCTTTGAAGCGGAAGTCTTGTCGGGTTACCGCGAGGTAGGATATAAAGCCACCCTTGGTGAGGATTCCACAGTCAGTAATTTCGTTTTGATGAAGTTTGGGGCTTCCAGGATACGATTAAGCATTGAACGAGGAATAAATACATATTACCGCACCTAGACTTATCTAGCAACCACGAGTACATTCTTATTCGAGGATGAAGGACTTCAGAGTACATACCTGCGACCAGCCACCAATACCTACTCGGGTTTCGTCGATGAGACCTTGTGAGATGCAATGTTTCACGAGAGAGACGACATCATCGTATTCTCCTGTACCCATACCGCCTCGTGCCTTGCTAGCGTAGTCCTCCCCGTGAGAACTACCCCCTCGATAGTTGGGGCATAGAATAGCATAACCAGCGGATATCAGGTACGGTACCCAATAGTACCTGGAAAATACGTCAACATTATTACAGCGGAGTACTAGTCAAAGCTAAGAAACGTTGCGGCGGAGCGGTAAATGGATTAGCGAAAGGAACCACCCCAAAGACACGAGGTAATGAATTTATATATGTAGTTTGAACATGGCCGGACTAGATAAACTGTACCCGAGAATCAAAGCATCCTTTGAAGAATAACGAGCAATGGGTCGCTCAACAAGAAGAACTGCTTTCGAGAAATGGTGCAGTTACCAGGACGGGCAATGAGTAATATGCTTGAAAAGCTGGCGTGCTCAATAATTTAGGCCGGTCGATGGAACTTGTGAGCTTGAGAAGGGGAACGGCAAGGCTCGTAACCGGGGGTGTATTATCCGATGAATGACTTACCCTTCAATATTGAATGCGACACTGACTCGAGCGTAGGGTCCTCCGTGCACAAGTACCAATGTTGGCATTGGTTTTGGATCTTCGAGAGAGCGAATTGGGCGAATGAAGATCCCATCACAATCCAAACCATCACTAGCCTTGCAAGAGACTTGTTTTGCACTCCCAATCGTACATTTGGCGATGTTAGATCCGTGTTGGGACAGTTGGCATGGCGATTCATTCCCCACTCGGGAGTACAACTCAGTAGGCGAGGAAGAGTCGCTCTTCGCGTATATCATGATGTCCCTTCCCGGGGCTACATCTGCGTCCCTGCCAAATCTCCGAGTTAGTACATGTTCATTGACGCATGCATATAATCTGGTGGAGAGAAAGCAGAGTCCACCATTCAATAGAAGGGTTCAATTTCCTCAAGATGGGTCCACATATAGTTGGAGGTAAGTAGAGGATATCCCTAAGAGATACCTCGAGAGTGAATGGCAAAGGAGAAGATATGCATTACCAGGTGTGTATCTCCCCCAAGTGTTCAAACAAGTATCGAAGTAGCCGGGGGTGCGTGCCCATTAGAGCATCGAGGGCGAATATCTCATCGTAGAGACCACGTTGAACCCGCCCGGTCAGTCTGCTCCCGCTCTGGCGTAGCTCCACTGCACATTCACTCTTCCCGAAAGCAGACTTCGACCATTTGCCGTCCTCGGTGGAGATTCTGTAGACACAACCCGAGGTACAACTTTTATTTGGCATGTAGCCGGCTATAAACCAGAGGTATTCATCGGTATGGTATACCCTGGAAAATTGGGGACTCAGTGGTATGCAATAAAGACATTAGACAAAGCTATAGAATAACACATGGAAGAAGAGGGTTTCCCGAGGAATGGGAATGCTCGCAAACGTGAAGTTATAAACAAGTCCGGTAAGCCCCTTGACATTCGATATAAATCAGAAAGAAAGACTGATTAAGGGGTATTACCACCGAAATCACCTCCTGAGTTTGGGTCAAATAATTCAATAGAGGGGCTTACAGATTCCGTGCCGGACCAGGAAACTTCTCCTTGCTAAGGAGCATATGTTTGCCCTGGGCAACGCTCACTTTTCGAAAGGTAGTACCATGAAATCCTGCTGAGTCAACCTCGGGGGTCTCTTGCGTGATACAAGCAATTTCAGAAGAGTCACCCTTCCAAGCGAAATCTGTTACATGGAAGCTCTCCTCTAGCAGAGTCACCACCTCCCTCGTGGCAAGGTGCACACACCTTATACGATTGTATTCCCAATCTTCGCCGTACACTTTCGCCTCGCCGGTCGCCTTCTCTCGAGCCTCTTGATCTTTGCCTTTCTCATCAGGGCTGAGAAAGGCGATGAACTGTTGGTTTGGACTCCACTTGAATCCAGCAATTTGCTTCTTGTTCTCCGTTTTAGTCACAAAATGCGGCTCACCGCCGCCCGAAGGCGATACGATATATATAGCAGAACTCTCCCCTGGTTTGGCTCTATCAGAGATGAAGGCAACTTCTCCCATATCTGAGGGTCTAGGAGACCATTGTGGCAATTGATCATTGAAGAGGCCGGATGTAATTTGGCGTGCTGAATGTTCCTTGCCAACATCAGCGAGCCAAAGAGAGGAAGTGGCGTGCTCGCCAGATCGCGTGGTCGTGCGGACAGAGTAGACGACCTTGGTACCGTCGGGCGAGATGCGGACGTCGTGGGGCACAGGGATGTCCATTAGACCCTCAGCTGTTACTTCTTGCTTCTCCATGTTGACGGATTCTATCTACGAGACTGAGTAGCAGTCGGAAGAGTAGGAGGATCCTATATGTATAGCATGTTGTGATGAAAATCGAGCCGGCATGCGGTTGCTTCAACAAGTACCTGCCCTTACAAGTGTCATTATGACTATGACAATGCGGTACGTAAGCGATGCTCTGCCTCGATGAAATACTGCAGTGAGATGTGCCAAGCCGTGCCAAGTTATGGCTAACTTTCTTTGGACTAGCTCTAGCTATCAGCTTTCCCTGTAGCAACTTGTTCCTCTCGAAGCTATCCTAACTCCATCTTACTCAGATGGTAGAGCGGCATAGGTAGGCATCAATTCCTGCTGTCTCAAGTACATTGAAAGGAAGTAAGTTGATGAATAAAGCACAATGCTCCGGTGTCGACCTTGGGATCGATCAATCTGTTTATCTATACATCCTTGATTTGTACGTGCATTTTGATGAGGTTGCTTGAAGCGTGGGTAAATTTCGTGCAGACTGTAGGGTTTGTACAGTTGGCTTTTATTGGATTTCACGAGCTGCCTGAGCGACAGTATTCCTGATCAATCAGGTCTTTCCATCAGCGATGGCATTTGGAAATTTACCAATTTCTGTCATGAAAAGAAATAGATAAGAAGGCTTCAATTTCTCGCTAAATTATTATTGTGGTCATCATTACTTCTATCGTTGCTATCATCGTTGCTTTCCTTCTTAGTATGCTTGTTGTCGGCCTCGTAGCCATGTCCATTATCGCTGTTCGTGATGCGACCTTTATCGTCGTCATTGCTATAACATTTGCTACAATCGCTGCTTCCTTCGCAGCTTTTGTAGCTACGATCCTCAACACTCTCCCAGCCGCTACCTCAGGTACCCCGTTGGCTGCCGTTCTCATTCCCGAAAATATCGGCCATCATCTCGGTAAGAAGTCTGACCCTTTCGCTAACGTCGTCGTCTTCGCCATCGCTACTTGACGACGAATCTCTGATCGACGAGGCATCATCCCCAGCAGTAAAGGGCGAGCTCTCAGTCGACAAGGCGCTGTTCCCCGATGAAGAGCTTTCCTCAGACTCGGAGTCTTCAGAAAGCGAACCTTCGTCGGACCAAAAGCTTGCCTCTGATAAAGAGCTGTCTTCTATCGAAGAGCCGTCAGTCAGCGAAGGCAGCGACGGACTCTCGTCAAGGGACGAGCTGTCATCTAGCGAAGAGCCGTCAGTCAGCGAAGGAGGCGGCGGGCTTCCGTCTAAAGAGAAGCTGTCTGCATGTGACAACGAAAGGGGCCTTCGGTCTCCGATGGCGCCGAAAGTGTGATGTTGTCTGCATCTGTAGCAGAAATTATGCGTGGCGTCCTGTGTGTCGAATTCTGATTGACACCTGGAACAGATGGCTTGACGCCAGGGGCCGGGATTGTAGGCGGAGGTGGATGCCCAGATGTTGTGCTGGTTCCAATTGGATGGAGCGGTCCAGGCGTTGTGCTGGTTCCATGCCATGGTGGGTGAGTTGATGTCTTAGATGTTGCGTTAAGGGAAGGTTGGTGCAGACGGTAGGTAGTTGGTATATTTATACTAGTATGCGTCTACTTTCGTTGTTGGTGATCGACTTGAGAGGCAGTGTGCTATATTCCAGACTTGTGAGAAGAAGGAAAGTAGGAGGTGAGTTGTTCTATATATGCCTCATGGTGGAGGCGGCAAGATATTCCGATTTATTCATTGTTAAAGTTGTGGGGAAGACCCAGTTTTCTGAAAATACAGTTTATTGTACAATTATTCTTACCAGCCCAAAACGTGTCTTGATGACTCAGGTCCAAGGGTTGTTGTCTCCACTTTGCGACGGCCTGAAAGGGAACTGCTCGAGAAGCATGAATCCATTATTCCGAACAGCAATTCGGAAGTGAAGGCCAGGCCATAATCATCGATGAGAATCTCCTAACAACGATGAACGAAGATGAGCTACTATACCCAGCTTCAACTCCTCCATCCGCTCGAGTGCCAGATGAATCTTAACTTCAGTGCCTCTCCCAAGCCATGAAACCCAGTCTCCTCACATCCGCTTACTATCGGCACCATCCAAGAATCCAGCGTCCACATCGCTACCGTCGAAACTCTCCAAAATCCCTCTTAACACTTTTCACATGCTAGATCCTTCCCAATGGACCCACCACTCCACTTTTCGCACATTGGGAGGGGAGTCACTGGGTGGTAGGTTGGTAGGGTGGATCTTCGAATTCTCGAAACCTTGGATCGCTTCAAGCCTAGATTCGGCATATGATAAGGTTACCTGATGCATGTTATCTGTATGAGAAGGAACAGAGATGTTAAAGAAATGTGCAATTCACTCCTTTGTTCAGCAGCCTAGGGTCTTTGCGGTGGTTGTAAAGTCTTTATATATCATATATCTCCAGATCGATAAACAATTGCCAGGAATACCGAGGGCGACGCCAATCCAGATAATAATTCAGCGCAGTCTTACCAAAGACACTCTCCAGATGGCCTCAATGTGAAAGAGGAAATGGCATGAGCACAACCGCTGAACGTGTGCAACGACGTAGAATAAGAACGAGAAGTGACGAGGAGCGTTTGCTATCAAATAGGCTCACCTCACTCAAGAGATATTTTCCCGACAGTTGACAGAGATTCGTACAACATCGGTTTCTCCATATCACCTAGAACACATTTTGGATTCCGTGCCTCGATAGCTTCTAATACGTGCTGTAAGCGCTCGGCCAATCGTATCCGATTATCTCGTACCTTCGTCTCTCGGTTGTGTAGACTCCGTTATGGTCATCATCCTCTCTACATGCATGTTTTTGGTTATTCCGCCCCCGACCACGTTTGAAAGCCCTGCCGCTAAGAGCTCAAGGTAATCCAGTCCTTTGCTTCCATGGAAAACGTCGTCGTCCTCAGGAATCTTCGACACAGCCAGTCATTATCCATAAAGGCCAATGTCGCGGCATCGTAATCTCCATATCGACATCGAATCCCCCATATCCCAATACTTCATCGTGGTGCCAACACCTCCTCCACCTCCTCTTCCCCCATCATACCAAACTCTTCTTCCCCTCCTCCCCCTCCCTCTCCCTCAGGTCCCATACCCACACCCCCTCTTTCCCCAGAAACACCACTCTCCAGCCCCTTCCCCTCTTTCAGCAACCATCCAGCAACCTCCTCCTTCCCACCAGCCTCAGCAGCAAACACAGCATCCTGCCCCACCCCATTAAGAACCCCAACATCCGCCCCAGCCCTCACAAGCGCCTGTACAACAGCCAAATGTCCATTCAGCGCCGCCCAATGAAGCGCCGTATTCCCAGCTGCGTTTTTACGATCGAGATCTATACCTGAGGAAAAAGTGGTGAGGAGGGTGTTGAGTGTATCTGTACTGTTCGTGATCAATGCCGTGACGAGGGTGGGCTGGGTGGAATAGTACCGAGGTGGCCATTCGCGGCTGCCATGTGGAGGAGTCCATTGCCGCTGTCTGGGTCTGCGGCTGCGTTTAGGATTGTGTATGGAGGGGTGGAGAGGCGCTTGGCGATGGATTCGATGCTGGTGGTGAGGTCGTGGGTTTCGCCAGTGCGGGCGAGGTAGAGGAGGTCTTCTATTTGGTCTTCGGAGAGGGTGGTAAGGGTCGCTGTTGGCATTGTGGGGTTGTGAGAGGAGGGCGAGAGAGGTGCGAAAGATAGATACGGATTGTCGATCAGTATCACATTTTTATTGGAGTGTGATAATTCTATGAGTATTCGGTCAAAAGCTCTACAGGTTCTCCGGTATAATGACGAGAGGTTTCCCTATACTGTCCTCTTAAAGTACAGTAGGGAAGACCAACAACGCAGGCTTAAATAGCGAATATTGAGTTCCATATGGCCAGCAACCCTTGGTCAAACGCCAATGCCAAATATACAATATACAAGGTCCGTGTCCATCTTCTCAAAATCAGTCCCTCAACCATGCCCTCCTCTTCTCCTCCTTCCTCTCTTTTCGCTTCTCCTTGAATGCCTTCAGCTCTTGCTTACTCAATTTCTTCCCACTCCTTTCCGCCTTCAGACTCTTCCCATTATGACTATTCGCCGCAGCATCAACATCAAAGAAAGCGCTCATCTGCCTCTTGCTCTTGTTCTCATCGTTGTGGTTCTCCGGGTTGATGCTATTGGGCTGCCACTTTCCCGTAAAACGATTGAACACACCCGTAGCCGCGTAAACGGCCGCAGGATCGGCTGGCTGTCCATTGATCTCTTCACCCGGCTGGAGTTCCTGGGCGTAGGGGGCTGTGGGGTCGTAGTCGCCGTGGACGGCCGGATCGTAGCCACCGTGCGGTCGTTGTGGTTGTTGAGCGGTGTCTTCGGTTCCCGGTGCTGGCGCTATTCTGTCGTAATTGCCCACACCTGGTGCTGCAGGTTGTATGGGATCAGGTACGCGAGGGTTAGTCCATTGCGATTGTCGTGTATACCGGTTGTAGAAGTAAAAGGCTTGAGCGTTGTCATCCCAGACTGGATCCCACCCATCATCTTGTGGATCCTCAGTGGGAAGAGGAGGTGCAGAAGAAGTCACTTTGGGCAATGGTGGTGCCGTTGAAGAGATGTCCCGAGAAGTTGCGGACAGAACTACCTCCTGCATGTCCACTCGTGCCACTGTTGGTTTTCCACGATCTGGTGAGGCGGCTGCAGCTTTACCGCGACTCGAGCTACGTTCCCCGCTTTCGCTTCTTGCGAGTTCAGGCAGCGACATCTTGTTGCTATTCCGCCTTCTGGTAGACCTTTGACAAATGAGAAGCTAACGATGCGTGGGGTTTCGCCGTCAGTCAGATGATCACTCAGCCGTGTGCACCATCAATGTCTATACCGTATTTAGAAAGTCGCAACACAGGCCCAAATGTGGGGTAAGCTCGTAGAGGAACCCGTACACTCCAACGGTGTATCCCTTTGCATGGACGTCGTTCACAGAAAAGTCACAGCTCCCTCTCCTAAAGATAGAGTCCACTAGTGACTAAGCAGATCTCGGGCGTACCCGGATATAGTAAAAGGCAGCGGGATCGATAAGACACTAACCAACTTAGGTACTCAGACAGACGGCTCGGCGCTTCGGGCGCTAGTTTATACTGGATCCTAAAAGTGGGTCATCTGCTATCTCCCACAACTCGTGCCCTTCCACCTTCCGATATCGCCAGTACCGTGGGAATCTCAGATCATGGCTTGCTGACCCTTGTTGTTGCCTTTCCCATAGTGGACCCTTCGTCCTCCTCTTCCTCCTCGCTTCCTCAGTGATTTCTCTTGTGCCTGATACATTGAAGCCATCCCAAGGCCAAAGCTACAGAATAACCGCCAAGATGTATCTCATTCCTTCAGTCTTCACAAAGACACTCATGGACAAGAAGACGGAGGTGGTCGTCTTCTCTGCCACAGCCATTGCCCTCTATGGCTACGACCAAGGAATGATGTCCCTCATCAACACCAACTACGACTATCTCGCTACAATGGGCATAAAAGAAGAGAATCCTCTGGTCGGCGTCATAGTTTCTGTATACTATCTTGGATGTGCCGTCGGAGCGGTACTTGCCAGCCTGATGGCAGACAAGATAGGGAGGAAACCGGGGATATTCGCCAGTCTTGCCCTTACTTCGCTGGGAAATCTGCTCATGTTCGTCGCGGGCCTGGGCTACAAGAATGGGGCGATGACGATGATGTTCCTTGGACGCATCATTATGGGTTTGGGTGTAGGTGGTATTGATTCCGTCATACCCGTCTACTCGTCCGAATTGAATGAAGAAGGTGGACGGGGCGAGGCTCTGGCGAAGGAGTTCCAGTCCAATATATTCGGCCTCAATATGGCCTTCGCTATCAATCTGGCTGTCACGTATGGTCTCGGCAAGGATAATCAATGGGGTATGTGAGCTCTGCCGTGCGATGCGGTCATTAATTGACATAGTACAGCCTGGCGTATCCCCATCATCGCCATGCAAATTTACCCCGTTCTCTTACTCTCCTTCATCTCTCGCCTACCTGAAACGCCTCGCTGGTTCATCTTCAATGACCGTGGGGATGATGCCAAAGGCGCCCTGACCGAAATTTACGGTGAGGATGAGATGCAAGAGAAATACGAGGAGCTGGTTGAAGCACACGAAAAAGAGTCAAGTCAATCAGTCGGCTATAGCGACATGATATTCCCCTCAGGCAGTCAATTCCATCCCACGATGGTGACAGTGATGGGTCAAGTCAACCAGGCATTGACCGGCTATGGCGCGGTCAGCGTGTACGGCCCGCAGATCTTCGAACTGCTCGGGCTGGGTGTGCAAGAGTCGGAGTTCTTGACCATGGGCAACTACGTCTCATACTTCTTCCTCATGACTTTCGCCTGGCTTTACATCGACGTGGTGGGACGACGTCTCCTGATGGTCGCTGGAGCGCTCGGTCTCTCTGGTTGCTTTCTGATCTTGACCTTGCTTGGAGGCCTGGCACAAAACGCTGATCAGCTTGGGATACCCGACCTGCCACTTGCCGTCGTTGGTGGCATTACACTCTATATTGCAACTGGCGCCTTCGGTATTGGATGGCTAAGCGAGGTCTGGCTTATCCCAACAGAAATATACCCATCCTCGTCACGCGCTCAGGGCGCAGCCATCTCTGTCGTCATATGGGGCCTCGCAAATTTCGCCGTCACGCTCCTAACTCCGATCGGCTTCAACAATCTGAGTTATTGGCTTTTCCTCGTCTTTGCAGCCACGAACGGGTTTGCTGCCTGGTGGACCTGGGTGAGTCAATCTCCTGGTACATCAATGCCTGTTGCTGACACCTTTCTCACAGGCTTATTCCCCAGAGACGGGTGGACGCTCGTTCGAAGCGAATCAACGATTTTTCGAAGATGCGAAAGAGCACAATACGTGGCTGGTCACCAGAGTCAACAAGGGAGAGTTCAGGGGTATGCCGAAGAGCGAGAAAGACGGTCAGGATGGAGAGTCACAGCCACTGTTGGGCAATGGGTCCTAATACTCACGAAAGCTGAAATGAATATAGATCTCTCCTTGTTGATATCCTGCCGTACTTATAGGGACCGCTCATCTTCACTTCGCTCGTAGCGTATCTAAATATATATACAGGCCGACCAAATCGGCTATAGAGCTAGATGCATGGAACGTGCTTGAGGTGCCGTTCAACTGAGTCCATTCGACCCATATCTGTCAATCTATTGGGTAAGTCTTTCAGCATCGAATGCGTTGCAGTGTTTGATTACCATGACCGGTCGCGGCAGCATTGAGAGTATGGCGATGACCGCATCCTGCCTTGGACCTTATCGCTCGCTCCATCCATACGAAGTTATTCCTTGTAACAGGACCAATCGGCTATGCATAAGAGAATCATTATGGACTGTTGAAAATCGATGAAGTGGATAATCTAGCACTCTTCCTTAGAACAGATGGCGGGATGCCAATCCATGAACGTGCCTGGAAAATGCAGTAGAAATATCGGCCCCCTCGGCAATTCAAACAATGGCGACATCCGCAGCCGCTGTAGCTTGGATCAACTGCGCGGACGGTGAAGAGGGAATGGGAGGAGATTTTATTTCGACGAACGTGACGTAAAGGCGTTTCTCCGCGCCTGAGACAGATGTTAGTACATGAATTGGCCATCTGCTGCATCGATGGTGCCGTGTCGTCGAGTCTGAAACATCGCGGGAACTGTGATTCCAGCTTACCAAGTCCAAGTGCCGTGCCGAGTTTCCCCTGCTTGATGCACATCTCATTGACAGCCACGGCCGCGGCCCATATTTCGGAATACTTTTCTACGTCGCGCACATCGCGCCGACCCGGCTGTGTGCTGTCGTGGGAGTGGAGGAATAGCCAGCATTTGAGGTCATCTGTACGGTCATTTTGGTCAGTTTGGCCCTTTTGAGGTTTGCTAGCGCATTGATGGATACTTCGCAAATGAGCAGTATTCACCTGATGGAAGTTTCCCCGGCAAGCCCACCTGTACATCTGGCTCATTGGGAGGGCCGAATACTAGGGGCTGCAGGGACCAGGGCATCTTGGCGAGCACATTCTGGCAGGATGCATATGGAGGTACGTCCGTCAGAGGTTGTCTGTCTTCTGTGCAATGCACTATGATGTCTGAAGATCTGACCCGGACTGAAAGGCCTTTGTGTGCGCCTAATAGTTAAAGGAAGGGTCACGAGGTCAGCACGTATTTGAGGACTTCCGCAAAGGGGGAGTGGGCCCTGGTCGCACCTGTGTATCCAATACCACCGGTTGGGGGGCTCTGCCTTTCTATACACTTTCCGATGGTCAAGCTTGCCGCGAGTGCTATCTGGCGCCAATTGGCTGCGTCGGCCACCCCTAGAGCGGCTGGGAGAATATCGATAGCACAATGGCCATCATCTATACTCAGTGAGTAAGAAAGTCTCTTGACAATTGTGAATGTTGATAATTGAAGGGGAACTAATTTCGGGATGCAATTGGGAAAGTAACCGGGAGATAATCCAAGGGTGACAAACCACTTAGATAACGAAATGGGAGAGGCACATCAAAGCTTCCTCTGTCTCGCAGACCAAATGTCATAGGATTGTAGTCCTGCGGGATCTTCGATAAGGCATTCCGGCAGCTCGCTGGTACTAGATCCCTCCCCAAGAGGTCTAGACAGACAATGTTAGGAAGGTCTCTGAGCTGCGTCACATTGGTGGGAGCTAGGAGCGCTGATGCGTTATTTTGTAAAGACTGTAAAGTGAGTACATCGTTTGTTGGGTGCGTAGTCAACGATTGGGCTGGCATTGAGGAGGCTCGGAAGACATTGAGGAAGACACAAATGGTAAGAAAGCAGGACAGTCCCATCGTCGTACTTGGTGGATAGGGATGGACTACGAGTGAAAGATATTTGTGAATTCAATTGTGAGCTTTGAACTGCACATCGAAGAGGTGGACTTTCCGGTTGCACGGTCATGCTGTTGCGGCTAAAGTCAGTGGAAGAAGACGCGTAGCGTTCTGGCGATCCAGGACGGCGTGAGAAGCGCATTGGCGACACCCATGAAGCGGATCGTGCGGAAAAGGAATATGTACGAAATCGTCTTGCGTATCGATGGATACACAATTGCGAAATACGTATGAGGTCTGGTGTGCTAACATGGGAGGCCTGAATGATGTTCTAACAAAACCATAGGGACTTTTCAAACGAGAGTGTCATGCAGGACCAAAGCAGTCTGATCTAATATGATGCGAAGTAGTTACGCAGTATCTCAAGCTGCTCTCACTCGGCCAGACACCACCAGCAGAGATAAGGACGCTGCTGACGAATACCATCAGTCATACGGCGAAAGCGTAGAAGCTTGAAGAGACTACCTCGGATACAAAGCGCTGAATCATCTGATAGGAACCATGGAGAGTTGAGCACACCATGGACGTAAGAGCTACAATAGATGAACGAGGGAAGTTCCCAGATACTTCAATTGGGCATTAGAATACGCCAAGAGACGCTAGCGATCGCTTGCCTCGGCAACGGCGATTAAGTAAAATACCCCCTAAAAGCAAACAATACTTAAGAACAAACATTGCTACACCGATCTCTATCTCGTTCGGTGTTGCCTACGGCGATGCTAATCACAACTTGCAAAGATGTCTGCGGTGGCCGACCCGAACTCTGAATCAGTAACATGGTATAGTCAGCGTAGTGATCCACGTCCACCAGATTTACGGTTACTGCATTTCAACGATGTCTATCATATTGAGTAGATTACCTTTTTAATCCCTTCTCATTTTGACCAGAGTTTGTATAAACAGGTCACTGACGAACATGAAGGGCTGGCTCCGCAGAGCCAATTGGGGGTATCTCCCGATTTCAAACAGTGGCAAATCACTACCGCTCGGATCCGCAATACGCCAAGCAATCCAAATTGATTACTTTGTTCTCCGGCGATGCTTACAACCCAAGCCTTGAGAGCTCGGTGACTAAAGGCAGGCACATGGTACCAGTTCTGAACAACTTGCAAACAGATGCGGCGTGTGTGGGTGTGAGTATGAACCCCTTTTCTTTCGAGCACCTACTCAGTGGCTTTGACATATTATTGATATTGATTGTACATAGAATCATGACCTTGACTTCGGAGTTCCTCAATTCAGGCATCTGAGCAAGCAATGTCATTTTCCGTGGCTTCTTGCAAATGTACTAGATCCTGGGCTGGGAGACGATGTGCCGTTGGGTGGCTGTGCGAAGACGGCCATTCTTGAGTCGTCAAACGGGATCAAGGTAGGTCTGATAGGACTGGCCGAACGGGAATGGTGAGCAACTTCTCTCTACAGTCATGCGTTAGGCCCATTGCTCATCATCGTGCAACAGGCTGGATACTATCAATTCTCTACCCCCAAATTTGATCTATAAATCCGCTTCGCAAACGGCCAACGAGCTAATTCCAGCTTTGCGAGCCCAAGGTGCGCAAATAGTGATCGCCCTAGCGCATGCGAGAGAGCCAAGTGACTTCAAGCTTGCGGAGAAAACGTCCAAGGGTCTCCTCGACATGATCCTCGGAGGTCACGATCATTTCTACGCTCACCACATCGTCAACGGTACTCACGTCCTACGATCTGGGACCGATTTCAAGCAGCTGAGCTACATCGAAGCTCGGCGAAGGGAGAAGGATCAGCCAGGCTGGGACTTCGACATCATCCGCCGCGACATCACGAGAGCTATTCCTGAGGACGAAGCCACTGTGAAGTTGGTCGATAAGCTGACGTCAAGCCTCAAGAGCAAGCTTGAGAAGCCGATAGGATATACTGCAGTTCCGCTGGATGGTCGGTTCACTACGGTAAGGACCAGAGAGAGCAATCTAGGTAACTTCGTCTGCGACCTCATCCGCCACTTTAACGATACTGACTGCGCTCTGATGGCTGCTGGTACCATACGTGGGGATCAGATCTATCCGCCTGGTGTCCTGCTGATGAAGGATATACTCAACTGCTTCCCCTTTGAGGATCCCGTCATCGTCATTCGTGTCACGGGGAAAGGTATACTGAAAGCGCTTGAAAACTCCGTCAGTCTCGTCCCCGCGCTCGAAGGCCGATATCCTCAGGTCTCAAATATTCAGTTCAAATACGATCCACATTTAACCTCTGGTTCACGGGTGCTATGGGTCAAAGTTCACGGCGAGCCATTGGATTTGGACAAAGTCTACACCATGGCAACGAGAGGGTACATGGGCCGTGGCAAAGATGGCTTCGAATCGCTCCTTGTCAAAAGCGAAGGCGGGCAGTGCGAGGAAATCGTCTCAGAAGAAAACGGCATCCTAATCAGCATGGTCTTGCGCCAGTACTTCATGTCCTTAAAGGTCCTCGGCAAATGGACACGCTGGTCGCCAAGCCTTCACAGACACTGGGACGGTGTCAACGATCGCCTACATGCCGGTGGAAAAGTCCGTCAGCCGGGCGAAGCTCAGAAAGTCCTCAAAATAAACGCTAACGGCAGGCTGCGCGCACATGCTGAAAAGTCAAAGACGGATGTTGATGGCAAGCTCGTCGACTCGGATACCGATGATGAGAAAGAGGTTGAGCATGAGGGCTTGGCCTCTTCGGTAGCAAGCGTTGGTAGCGTCGAGGATGAGGCGCGGAGGCAGATGCATGTTGCGAGGAAATTCACTCGGGTTTGGATGGAGCTGGCGGGTATTGAGAGGCGTGGTGTGGATGTTGTTGGGGATGTTGATGCGCATGGAGCATTACCGCATTGGACTCATGGGATTGCGCCGAAGTTGGAAGGGAGGATAGTGATTGAAGGTAGGGATGGTGATCGGGACGTGTGAGTGGCTGATTGGATGATGATGATGATGATGATTTTATGATAGTTAGATCTGGAATAGGTCTGACCGAGACTTATGGCTATGAATTCTAATATAACTAGCATATTTGGTGCTGATGAGGGGAGAAAGGCTACTCCACCCCCAACCCAAAACCCAAAACCTACCCCATCCCCAAAGAAAACCCTCACAACATCCCCTTCCTCGCCAACTCAACCTTCCTCCCCACCTCCCCCTCCCTCCACCCGCCTTTACTAACACACACCGCGCTGCCGTCGCCCAACTCGACTTTATCTTCGACGGCCGGGAAGGGACAGGGGCAGTGGTGCGGGAAGTGGACGCAGGCGAGGGTGTGGGGGCAGAGGTAGTTTGTGCAGTGTGCTGTTACGATATCAGACGTATTAGTAAGGCTTGTGGATAGAAGGGGGGCTGTGGATAGAGTGGGAAGGGTGGATGGATGGAACTTGGGAGGAAAAGGGGATTACCGGCTTCGTAATTGCGCTGATACCATTCCGAGTCGCTGGCGACGTTCTGTTGTTCTTGGCCGTGGTGGTGGTGCTGTTGCTGTTGCTGTTGTTGCGGACCACCGTTGAACATCTGTTCGAAGAATTGAAATTGCGCGGATGCGAGGGTTAGGAGGGTGGAGAGGAGGGTGAGGGTGAGGATGGAGAGATGCATTGTGAGGTGTGGTGTATTGGATGCGAGGATGAGGCCAGGTCATTGAAGAGTCGCAACAGGTACACAAGGTGACAAGAGGTAGGGCCGAACTAGCGCCGAGTTCGCCAAGACGATCTCCAGATCCAACCACATTAGTCAGCCTCGTCGACGCTTACTCATGCATCCAAATCGAGACACCTCCATTTTGCCTCAGTACCTCAGACGTGTTCCAAGCCGGGCGCCAAGCCCCTTCGGGTTAGCGATGCTGACTACGCAGCCGGGTAGTAACACGTCTAAGCGTAAACTTTTATTCCTTTACTTATAAACTCCTTATTATTAATAGTATATTAATAATATTAGTATTATTTACTATAAGGTACGTGCGGAGTAAGGTATTTATATCTAGAATCCTAATAAGACGCGAAATAAGCTAATAGTATATTTATAAGCTATTACACTCTATTACATCCTATTACTCCGTAACCGCTTCTACTAAAATAGCTATAGTATTAAGATTACTTATATTAAGTACCTTATATATTAGATACGTATACTCTAGTACCTTAGATACCCTATCTAACCTACTAACTACTAGAAAAATAAGCTAGCCTATTATTATTATTACTAGCTAGCTACTAGGATTTTTAGAAATTTAGAGTTAATAAATAGTAATAGCGTTATAAACGGTTTATTAGGGGCGGATTAGGCTAAAAGTAGGCTAGTTAAAATTAGAAGAAGTAAGAGTATAATTAGGGTATTAACGTAGTTAGTATTTATATAATAGAATTCTATACTATTACGTCGTAAAGTTAAATAATAATAAAATTTATTAATAAGCGAAAAATTTGTATAACGCGTTACTAAAAAATAGGATATCTAGTAAAATTATAGAAGTTTACGCTCAGACGTACTGCCCTCCTGCTGCGTAGTTAGCCTTGCTAACCCGAAGGGGCTTAGCGACCAGCTTGCTGGCCAATCAATGGCACGTCTGAGGTACTGAGGCAACCTCCATTCCTCGAACCAAAACCACCACCTCCATCAACGATAATCCAGCAACCATGCCACCACCTCGCTTCCCACCCTCCCCCCTCCCCCTCCTCCTCCGTTCCCGCCTCCCCACCCCCTCCCTAACACCCCTAACAACCACCCGCCCCGCCTCCCACGCCTCCCAAGGCCGCGCCAACAAAGCCGCCCAAGGCCCCGGAAAACGTCTCGGCGCCAAAAAAGGCGCCTCCGAGCTCGTCGTGCCGGGGAACATCATATTCCGCCAACGCGGCACACACTGGTTCCCGGGCGAGAATTGCAGCATGGGACGCGACCATACGATATTTGCGAGGGAGAAGGGATATGTGGTTTTCTATCGGGATCCGGAGTTGCATGCGAAGAGGAAGTATATTGGGGTTGTGTTTGAGCGGGGGGAGGTTTTGCCCAGGAGTCGGTTGAGGCCGAGGAGGAGGAGGTTGGGGCTTGTGGGGAGGGAGAGGGAGGGTGTGGTTGGGGAGGAGGAGGGAGAGGGGACTTTCACGGTGGAGGAGGGTGGGAATGACGAGGCGCGAGAGACGGACGTGAGGCAGCTAGCGAAGAGTCAAAAGGCGAAGGGGATGGAAGTGCCAAAGTTGGAATTGAGGCCTGGATATCAGTACCGAGAGTCGAACTGGCATATCGGACGCGCGGCCGAGAGGGCGGATATCAAAGTGCGGGAGTATAAACGGGGCGATCGATTCCTGGCGTGGCGGAAACTGAATGCGAGGAAGGCGAGGAATGCGGAACGGAGGGCGTTGAGCTCGAGGAAGAAGAAGGGGAATGCGAGGAGGAGGTGAGGTGTGGGGTTGGGGGGATGTGTGTGTGAATGTGTGTGTGTGTGTGTGTGTGGGTGGGTGTGTATGTATTGAGGTAGCTACAATGCCTTTTCGGATGTGATGGGCCCTATCGCAGCAAATCACATCCGTCTCTGCTTTCGCTGATACGCTCTTAGCGAACAGAAGGTAGAGAGAGAGCTGCAGACGGATCATATATATCGAACGCGTCTTGCTACCAGCTTGACGTTGTCAAGGAAGAGCACCTTGATAGTGTCCACAAGCAATCCTTAACACCATGTCTTATCATTGCTCACGTCTTGAAGAACCCCTGAAAGCCCTCTCAGCCGACTATCCAGATGCGAGGATGATATATCTCTTCTTCTTCCTCACCTCTTCTTCATCCCATCTCCATCCCTACCCCAAGACCCACCACTATCCACCTTCCTCACCCCCATCCCCCAATCCCCATCCCCCATCCCCCATCCCCCATCCCCATCCCCATCCCCATCCCCATCTCCACACCTCTCCCCCTTCTCAACCCCCTCCCTTTCATCCCCTCCATCCCCTTCTTCCCCTTCTTCCTTTCTCCCCACCCCTCCCACTCCCCACCATCCCTTCTCCA
>JAABUV010003963.1_pt1 | contig 18226 bp, 22 predicted proteins | sample 5559971 | NCBI WGS metagenome assembly JAABUV01 (sample SAMN10711881, study PRJNA513362) | rock metagenome | isolation source: Antarctica rocks | place: Antarctica: Victoria Land, Knobhead nord | collected 2015-12-19
GCTGGCTGAGGTGCAGGGGTCTGCAACCAGCTGCACAAAACCTTCATAAGGGTGCAGGGAAAGCCTGTGGCTGAGGGTGCAGCGGTTCGCAACAGGCTTCACTGCCTTGAGGGCGAGGTTGCGCCTGCCCGGTGTAGCGCTCATAGGGTAGGGTATGCTTGAGCAGGTTACGACGGGCCTGTGTACACTCCCCCTCATAATGGGCTGTGGGCGGGCTGTGCTGCTCGCCGGCGCCACCTGCCTCGCCTCGTGGCCTGGATGCGTAAGCGCGTGAAGCAGGGGTGGCTTCCTCACTCAGCAGCTCTCGTTCAGCTACCAAGAGCGAGGCGGACCGCCGACGCCTGCAGATGCTGACTGAATACATCCGCATAATTGAGCTCAACATGCCGACCATCAACGTGGGCACGAACGGCATGGAGGTGACCCTCATGGACGCCAACCACTGCTATGGCGCGGCGGTGATCGTGCTCGAGGAGGACGGCATGCCGCCCGTCGTCCACACCGGCGACTTCAAGTGCGCACTGAACTCGCCAGTGTGCACGACGGACGGCATGCCAGGCTCCTCGAAAGTGATGAACGCCGCGCCGTAGCAGTGGTTGGCGACCCCGAGGGTCGCCTTCATGCCCTTCACGCCCTGGATGGCGGTCGGCATGTTGAGCTCAATTGCACGGATGTATTTCATCGGCACCTGCAGGCGACAGGCATCACATAGCGCCCACAACATCACCCGCCGGTCGCCACGCTGCGCCGCGCAGGAGCTGCGCACAGCCCCGCCCCACCCCAGCACACCCCCGCCCAGGGGCCCCGGCGGCCGCGCCCGCCTGCTGCAGCGCGGCCGGCTCGGCGGTCATGAGCTGATACGTGGCTTGCAGGCAGTCCGGCATGTACAAAAAGGGCAGCGCGGTCTCCGCAGCCAAGAAGCACGCATAGCTGCCCGCCGTCAGTGCTGCCGCGCGCGCAATGAGCCCCATCAGCGCCCCGCGTAGCCGCCGACCGCGGCGGCGGGCCCGGCATGCGCGCGGGCGCGCCGCGCCTCCGGGCCTGCAGCCGCCGCGCGGAGCTGATGCAGGCAAACGCTGCGGTTGGGACGCGGCGATGCACTGGAGCTCATGGAGGCCGACACGGCGGAGAGACGCGCTGTGTTCGGCACAGTGCTGCGCAGGCAGGCCACACTGCATGGCGGCGCCTGATTTAATCTGACACGTACTGGCTAGGTGCTGAGGTCGCTGGCGCAAGGGGCACGCTAGGGCTGACTTGAGAAAGCAGGCAAGTCCGCGCCGGCCAGCGGGGCCAGCGCGCCCCTGTGCAGCGGCTCTCCTCGGTCAGGTGGCTGCATGTCTGGTTGTACCGCTCCGCGCCTCTCAGCTCGGTCCGGGCTGACACCAGCCCGGGCTGTCTGGGTTGTTCGTGCCGTCCAGGCAGTTACCAGCCAGCCCGGCTGGTGACGGCCCGGACCGAGCTGAAAGCCGGAGAGCTGTATGGCCAGACACGCGCCCCCTAACGGAGGAGATCTGCATCGCAGAGGCCAGCGGGCGCCGCTGGCCCGGCGCGGATCCGCCAGCGCGCCTCGAGCCGGCGGGGCGGGGCGCGCGCCCGCGTGGAAGATCTCCACCGCGTAGTCGGTGGTGCCGCCGCCCGGCAGCGTGCGCGAGGAGATGACGCCCGGGTATCGCAGCGAGCGGAAGTCCACGCCGGCGCGCGCGTGGTAGTACGCGCCCAGCAGCTCCTGGTGCACCTGCGCTGCAGGGTAGGGTTAGGTAGCAGCAGCAGCTGCTGGCGCACCTGCGCGCGGGGGAGGCTGCCAGCTGCGGCTTACTGACGCGATCTAGCGAGCGGTACAGACCTCGCCCGCAGCGCCAGCCGACCCCTGACCTTAACTGTCTCCGTGTTGATAACCGAATGTTACCGCAGTCCGTAGCAGGGAAGTGTAAGGTTGGCGCAGGTCCTTGCGTGGGAGGCAGGCAATCACGCGCACGAGGCCGGCGATCACACGCACAGTGCTCATAAGCAGACCAGCACACCGGAAGAGCGGCAGTGCCTGGTAAACAACTGTGGGCAGGCCCCCTAACGCAGGGCGCCCTCCCCGGCCCAGGCCTCCTTGGGCACCACGGCGGAGGCGGGTGGGCGCGCGGGAGGCGCGGCGCCACCTTGGTGATGCCGTACATGGTGGACGGCTGCATGACGGTCACGTCGGGCGTGGCCTCGCGCGGCGTGCTCGGCCCGAACACGGCGATCGTGGACGGCGCGTACACGCGCAGGCTGTGCTGCGCGGCGAGCTCCAGCACGTTCTGCGCGGCGCAGGCGCGGCGGTGGGGTCAGCGCAGCGCGCAGCACGCTTTGCGTGGCTGCGTGCATGCGCGACCGCGCTGCGCAATGGGCGCCGGCGCGCTCTGCGCGGCACAGACACTGCTCTGGACTCGGCCCTGCGCGGCCAGCTCCAGCACGTGTCGCACGGCTTCTGTAAGTTCGCACGGCTTCTGTAAGTTGAACAAGGCTGAGAGGGGCCTAGCTCTGCTGGCTCCCTCAGTCAGTCATGCACACTGCGGACTGGCTATCAGCCTTGACGCGGCTCACTTTAAATGTGTCATACACGCTCGTGAGCAACGTGTCCTGACAGCCCGCCTGTGAGCGAATGCTAGGCAGGCAGGTATGTTGATAGTGATGACAAATGCAGGGAGAATGCGTGCAGACATACCGTGAATAACGCTTGCGGATGCCCAGGGCGCGCCTGGATGCCAGAGGTGTTCACGCGCAGGGCGAGCTGCGGGTTGCGCTCGCCAATGGCTGCAGCGCGCAAATTTCAGTGCATGCCGGACCTTCGTGATGGTCTGCTAGGCATGGGGCTGCTCCATCCCCAGCCGCATGCAGTGCAGCAAGAAGCGCAGAAACCTGGCAGAGCTGACACCCGGACATGTTTGACCAGCCCAGTGCATGCATGCATGCGCAGCACAAACGCTTCAGGACTTCCACTTGGCAGCTCCTCTGTCTCCTGCCGCAGACGCCCACGAGGGGTTGCCAGGTGCACGACATGGTTCACGCCATTCTCAAGAATGATGCGCGCCAGCGAGTCCTTGTCCTGCACGCGAGCAGAGCGGGAGCATCACCCAGGATATGCGACAAGACCCGACGCGGACACCGCAAGCACCTCTCCAGCTCCATATCTAGGGTCACGTCATGATCCAGGCATCACAGCAAGGCTGGACAGGCTGCACGCATGCGCCTGCACCGCCTGCCGAGGTGCGCCGGCACGACGGACACAGGGCACACGCAGCCTCCCTTTGGCCTCCTCCGCACGCACTGGCCGGCCCGCAAGGGCAGCCTGCCTGGTGCCGGGGGTGCGTATGGCCCACACCTGCACGTCGCAGTACACAAAGGGCCCCGCCTCGAGGGCCTCGCGCGACATACGCACGTCCGACGCTATGACCGCGCCAGGGTGCCTGGCCAGAGCTGAGGGCGGGTCAGCACTGTGCGGGCTGCGTGTCGGGCCCGCGTCGTGCGCTGCTGCAGCGTGCTGCGGTGGCGCAGCCTCACCGCTCTCGCAGCAGTGAAATGAGCTCAGCGCCAATTTGGCCTGATGCGCCCGTGACGAGGAAGCGCGGCTCGTCGTCAGAGCCCAGCACTCCTGCCTGCCCTGTCCGCATATACCCACCGAACTGGGGGCTGCCAACCGCGGCGCTGGTGCTGATTCGCCGCGGCCTGGCGGACGCTGCAGCAGGCGCGCTGACGCTGCACTCTGGGTACGGCCGGTGCCAGCTGTGCACCAGCGCTCCCCCGAGGCGCTGCGCAGCCACTCCAGTGCAAGGGATAACTGCTGCTGGAGCTGCAGGTGCCAAGCTGCATTGCAGCGGGTGAAGCTGCAGGCAACGACGTAACTGCCTCACAAGCATGTGAGGCAATCCGGGGAGGCCTGCACTTCACAAAGGCTGGCTGTTCTCCTCAGAACTACTCAGAACTACTGAATGCTGCAAAGCTGAGGCCTTCCTTGACCCCTGCGCTAATTCTTGCTCGACTCATGTGTGCTTGTCAGTCTGTAACAGTGGTACACCGACAATATTGAGAAGCTACTGCAAAGCGCTGATGTTTACAACCTCTGTCCTAAACATACTTGCATCCGTCCGGTCAGGTGCTGACCCGTGCCAAGCATTACCCTGGAAGTGGCAGGGTTGGTTTACTGATGCATGCAGCACAATGACCACACTGTAGCTGTTGCTCAGCTCATATTCTCCCGCAGCCAGGAGAACGTGCCGCCAAGCTCAGGGTGCTGCTATACACAGTATCCGCTTGCCAAGAAATGCGAGCCGCTTGCTGAGCACAAGCAAGCTGCAGAGCTGCGGCCCTGGGGTGTGCACTGGTCAGGGTAGGAACAAGTGGGCTGCTGGCCGTTTACCCGCCCGTTGCTGCTCTGGAAATTGGCAGCACATCCTTGCAACGCTGCTTCGCATGCAAAAGAGGCGGCCGCTGCTGACCAGGATAAGCGCGCACCCAAGCAGGGAGCGCTGGCTCTGCTCAGCGGTGCTTACTGTTGCTGGGCATAGTGGCCTGCATGTTTGGGAACACAAGTGCACGCTCTGGAAGGCCAGCAAAAGAGCGGCTGTGCAAGACCAAGTGCGTTACAGTTGCATCAACGCCCACCTGTCATTACTGAAGTGTTCTCCTAGCTATGAAGTGCAGGCACAAACGCATGCTCGTTGAAAGCGACAACCCTGATTGACATGCAGTGCACGGGTCTCACGCACCCCACCGGTGCGCCGCTACCACGCCGCGGCCCCCGCAAGCGGCGCATCTCGCGGCGCTGGCTTCTCTGTGACCTTCTGCTCCTGCGCGGCCCGCCGCACGACAGCATTTGGACGCATTACCCCACAATCTGCTCGTCGACTCGCCCACTCGCCGCTGCACAGCACTGCACGGCGCCGATGCGTGCAAACGCCCAGCGTGGCAAGGGGGAGCCGCACGGCCAGGGCGCGCCAGCAGCGTGCGGCCGCGCGGCGCGCCGGCGCGCCGCGCGGTGAGCCCCGCCGCCACGCTGCGCTCGATGTGCAGGCCCTCCACCGCCGCCCAGAACAGCTCATCGAGCGGGTTCTGCCCGCCGCGGCCCGGCCGCGGCTGCCCGTGGCCCGGCGCGGGGCCCGACCACGCGTGCGCGAGGCCCGGCTGGGCAGCCTCCGCACCCTCCCCGGACCCTGAGCCCGCTCCGGGGGCCGGCGCGTCCGGCGCGGCCGCGGGCGGCGCAGCCGGCACTGAGCGCGCGGGCTGGGCAGGCTCGGGTGCGCGCGCCGCCGCGGCCCCGGACGGCTGCGCGTCCGGGCCAGGGCCCGCGCTGCGCGCGTGCGAGGAGCTGCCCGGCATCAGCAGGCTGGTGGCCATGCCAAACCGGTCAGCGACCGCGCCGGCCGCCGCGGCCGCCGCCGCAGTGCCCGCTGGCCTTTCCGCGGGGTGCCCACCAGGCGCCGCGAAAGCGGACTCGCCAAACCCTGGCGACTCGGGCGCCGGCGCCGACGCCGCGGACGCCTCGAACGTGCCGTGCAGCGCGCGCGGTCGCACCGCCGACCCCGCGTCGGCGGCCGCGGGCGGCGCCTGGTCGGCCGGCGGCGGCGCGTGGGCGGCCGCCGCCGCCGGCTCCGCGCGCGTGGGGCCGCCGAAGAGGTCGGCGTCCATCAGGCTGGGCTGCCTCAGCGCGGCAACCAGCTCGTCAAAGCCGGCCGGCGCGGGCGGCGCGGCAGCCAGCGGCCGCGCCGGCGGCGCGCCCGCCGCGGGCGCCGGCGCGCGCGGCGCGCCCTCGTCGCCGCCAACGTCGCCGCCAAAGTCCATGAGGTCGGCCGAGGCCACGGGCGCGAGCGCGCGCTGCGCAGCCGCCGCCGGGCGCGCCCCCGGCGGAGGCGCGGCGGGCGCGGCCCCGGCGGCGGGCGCCGCGCCGCGCCCGGCGCCCGCAAACGCGCTCTCGCCAAAGCCCAGCAGGTCGGCGGCGTCGGGCGCTGCGCGCGGCACCGGCGCCGCGCGCCAGAAGCTGCCGGCCGTGTCCGCGCCGCCGTGCGCGCGGCGCGCGGGCGGCGCGGCGGGCGTGGACAGGCCCTGGTCGGGGTCGCGGCCGGGGTCTGCGCCGGGCGCGGAGCCCGCGCTGGACTGCGCGCTGCGCTCCTCCGCGGGCGGCCAGGGGCCCTCCGCCCACTCGCCATTGTACTGCCGCGGGGGTCGGGCACACGTCAGGCGCGCGCGAGCGCCATGCCCTCCGCGGTCTCTATGCGTGCAATGCTGCACTTGCATCTTGTTGCATTCCTGGGCAAAACATGTGCGGGGTCAAGCGACGATGGCTTTGTTTCGTATGTCCAGCCCCTTCGTCGGACAGGTGCGCAGCGCCGCAAAAAAACTGTGGCCAAATGTCCGCGGCCGCACGGAAGGGCGCGCACCTTGCGGCGGATGAAGCCCTCCAGCTCGGGCGAGGCCGCGGGCGGCTTGAGCGCGGGGTCCAGGCGCGCCTCGCGGTGCGCGTTGGCGACCGCGTTGCCCGTGCGCGCCATGAAGGCGACCTGCTCCGGCAGCCACGTGTCCAGCGACACCGAGCGCACCTGCGCGCCGCCCTTCCCATCAGCGCGCCCACCCGTGCGCCGCGTGTCCGGTCGGCGCGGCGCCGCCCAACGCGCTCCGCGCCGCCCGAGGCTCGCTGGGCGGCCTGTGCCGGCGCCGGTGCGCGCCAACCTGAGTGGCGGCCGCGCTGCGGATCTGGCGGCCTGCAATACCAGGAAGCATGAGAGGAGCCGGTTGCTGGGGGGAAGGAGCGGGCAGGCACATGCTCCGCGCCGCCCCCCAGTGGAGGCGGCGAGCGCCTGGGAGGCTCGTGCGGAGGTGGGCGCCCGCCTGACCCTAACCATACATCAGGCGCGGGCGCGGCGCGCCGGGCGCCGGGCGGCGCGCCTGCGAGATGTGCACGCCCAGGCCGCGGTGCACGCCCGCGCAGCGCATGCACAGGAAGGCGCCCGTGTTGATGGACGCCCAGGTCGGCCGCGCGGCCGCGCCGCCGCCGGCGCAGTCGGCGCAGCCGCGGTTGGCCGGCAGCGCGAGCAGGCGCTGCAGCGCGGCCAGCTGCCGCTTGTTCTGCTCCATGGTCACGCCCTTCGTCTCGCCCGCCGCCCTGGCGCGCCCCGGCGCGCGCCGCGCGTCAGGCCGGCCGCGTGGCGCGAGCGCCCGCTGCCGTGCCGACCAGCAAATTGGTGTGAGGCATGCAGGCGCCGCTCAGCCTCTCACACCTGACAGCTCGCCCAGTGTGTGGCGCTTATGGTGCGGCGCGCGCCTGGCATACAATCGCATCTGCATCACCCGTGCTCCAGCCTTACCATCAGAGCATCTGAGCCAGCCCGGGATCGGAAATGGCAATGCCTGACGCTTGCAAAGCGGGTGCTATCAGGTGCCAGGTGCGGCCTCCACAGCTCAAACGCTGGACTGCAAGGCGGCACGCGCGACGCGCCCGCGATGCGCACCGCGAGGCATGTGCTGTGCCGGGCGCTGCCCGCCCCTGGCTTGTGGCGGACTCGGCGCCCAGGCTGAAGCCGCGCTCGCTCTCCGCCGAGCGCTGCGCGCGCGCGCAACCCTTGCAACGCTCTGTTGCCACAGGCGTCTGAGGCACGCACTGTCGGCACACTGCAACAGCTCCGGCTGGACCTGTCGGCACCGCTGCTTTCCATGTCATCGCCGACACAGCCAATCAGGTGAGCCGCGGCTCACTGGTGCCTGCTGGCAGCGCATGCGCGCCTTTTGGCACCGCGCGCAAGGCCTGACACACCCCCTTCACTTCCCTTGCGCCTGCCTGCCTGCCTCCAGCGGCCCCGCAGCAGGAGCAGGCGCACCGCGCGGCGCAGGCGCGGGCTGACGCCGCCCTCGCCGCCGGCCGCCGCGCCCGGCCCCGCCGGCAGGTCCGCGCGCGCGAAGCCGCGGAATTGGGAGCGCCGGGCGGCCAGCGTCGCGCGCTCCGCCGCCAGCCGCGGCTCGTCGCGCAGCAGGAGCCGGATCGCCGCCGCGCTGGCCGCGCGCGCGCGGCCCGTCAGCTGGCTGGCTGACAGGGCGCGCCTGGCGGCCGGGGGCCCTCTGGCTCGACGCGCAGCGCAGCATGCCGCGTGTCGGCGCACACGCTTCACTGTGCCTGGTAACCGCGCATCACGGACACTGTCCCTTGCGGCGCCCGGGACGAGCTGCCAGGCAGGCGGCCGGCCTGGTGGCGCACATCGCCGCCCTGCAACTGCGCGCCGCTTACGCAACGTCCCGCAGCCGCCCCGCAGACAGCTCCCAAGCGAGCGGCCGCGCACCGGTGGCGCACGTTGACGCCCTGGTCGCGGCCGTCGGGCGCCACGAACTGGAAGGCCTCCAGGTCCTCCAGCTTGGGCAGCAGCTCGCTGCGCGCGAGCGCGACGCAGCGCGCCGCCCCGCGGCGCACCAGGAACTCCAGCACGGTCAGCGCCTTGTACACGTTGCGCCACTTGGCCGCCGCGTAGCCCAGGCGCAGCTGCAGCACGGCCTGGCGCGCGCCGTGCGGGCGCTTCAAACGCGCCCGCTTCAGGGGCGCCAGCTTCAGGGGCGCCAGCTTCAGAGGCGCCAGCTTCAGAGGCGCCACGTGTGAGCGCCGCCAGCGCCCTGCAGACGGCGCGCTCGCCGGGGAGGGAGCGGGCCGCCCGCTCGCTGAGCCTGGCGCAGCCGTGGCACACTGCGGTGGCGCAGGATCGGGGCTAGCCGCTCTTTTCTTTATCACAGGGTGCGCGCGCGCGCGTCGGAGGACTGAGCGGGAGGGCCACGCACGAACATGACCTCGCAGTTCGCGGGCTCGTGGCTCGCCTCCGCCAGCTCGTTGAGCAGCGTGCCCGTGGGGCCCCTGCGCGCCCCGGCCGGCGTCAGCTGGTGGGCTCGCCCTGCGCCGTGACTTCCAACGACATCCTGCTTCTTCGGAGGCAGCACGCGCCAACAGCACCTGGTGCTGCCAGCTCTGCGCCAACCCGGTGGCTTGGACAGCCCTCAGGCAGGCGCCTCCACGTGCGGAGACCGACCGGCAACCCCGCGTCACGGCGGTGACGCACCAGGACTCGTTGCGCGTGGCCTCTCGCGCCTTGCGCTCCAGCGGCGTGAAGGGATGGACCTGACCTGCACGCCCCCTCACTGGCTCACAGCGCGCTCGGCTCCCTCCCACGCGCCTTGGGCGGCGGCAGGTCCCTGCGCGGACGCGCACAGGGCAAGCCGTCCCAGGCACCCTGGAGGGCGCTGCTGAGCCCAGGACGCAAGCCCGGTCCGCTGCGTCAAGCTGAAGTGCACAGGTGGCGCACCGTGCTTGATCGCGGTGACATAGTCGCGCAGCCAGGAGATGCTCTGGCTTGCCAGCGACACGGTGTACTCCTTGAGCTCCTGGGGCTTGGTCAAGGTCGTCAGCGACAGCGTGGCCATAGTTGTGCTGGTGGTCGCTCGGTCTCTTGTGCGCTGCAAGGGATCGAGGGCCGCCAACTTGGCCGCTGGCTGCTGGTGAACGTCCACCACGCTCTCGATTCTGCGGCAGGTGCGTCTCTTGGCCCACCTCTGGGGAGGCGGCTTCGTTCCTCAAGCACTGCTTGAAAACCAATATTTGTGTGTTGGGGGGCCTGCCTTACCCTGGTTGAGTCATAATTCAGTCATAGCTTCAATGCAGACAACCTTTTACAATTGTGGCTCACAGGCTTCGTGGTCTGCATGCTGCATGGTGAGTGCGAGGAATATGCAGAGGCAGGCACGCAGCGCCCACCTCAGTGCTCAAGCACAACTCTGCCCCATAACAGTGTGATAACACCATTCCATCGCTTGGAAGTGGGGGCCAGCGGAGCACACGCCTCAGGCCTCCCACCCCTACACTGCAGAGCCTACACGCTCCTCAGAAGCAGGAACAGAGCTCGCTTGTATTGCGAAGCATACACACGCTTAAGCTCACAGCGCGAGCACTGTCCCAGCTCCTCCTCCAAGGCAATGAGCTGCAGCGTGCCGGAGCCCATAATTATGGGTGCACAGGGCTCCCGCTAGGCCATGCAGGCTGTGCTTCACTGCCTTGCAGCGCCCTGCAACCACATCACTCCACGATCTGCAGGCTTCGTTTGCGCCGCGGCGCATAGTCAGCCTTGTGCTCCTCCCAGATCTGCGGATGTCACACGGCTCAGCCACCCGCACCAGCCTCGAGACCGACCTGCTCGGCATGCACGCAACGGTGCAAGCAGGTCTGGCTGCGCACCTGCTGCAAGCCCGCCACAAACATGGCGTGGTACTTGTCCACCAGCGCCCGACCCTCCTCGCTTTGAAAGTCACCTGGCGCCAGCCCCATCTCCCACTCAACCTTGCCAAGCTCGCCCGTCAACACACGAGAGCAGAGCCAGCCGCAAACACGTCGCCAGTTCGCAAGTGTGCACTCTATTGCTTGACCACATGGCGGTGTGCGTAACAACCAAGGGAACATGGTGTAATCAAGTGTACCACAGCATGTCCAGCCAAGGCCCAAACCTGTTGAAAGTGCTCAAGAGCCAGGTGCAAACGCGCGCACCCTCATACTTTGGCACGTCAATAGGCCGTCCGATCACGGTGGTGATGGGCACCGGGTGCGGCAGCACGCCCACATGCCCAAACAGGCCTGCAGGACCGCGGCGCGCTCATAAGCGGCGCCCTCCCACGGCCCGGCTCCACGCCAGGGGCCGCCAGACAATTTGTTGCTGTGCACACAGTACAACTGGGCGGACTGCAAACCTTCGCCATAGACCAGCGGCACCACGAAGCCGGCGGCCTTCTTTGTAAAGCGCTGGAACTGCATTTGCGTACGCACGCCTTAGCAGACACGCTCATGTGCACGGCAGAAGCTGCTCGAAGCCCACAGCTTGCGAAGATGACAGCAAAGCCCTCGAGTGTCATGCAGGCAGACAAGGCATATAGAAAGCAAATCTTAGCCAGGGCATCTCCACATCACACCAGAGGTTAGAGACAGGCCGGTGCGGTGTGAGGTGCTCCCAGCGCGCGTCATTCTGCCGTCTTAACACAGGAGGCGCACCGAGCGCGCCCAGCCAGCATTCCGCGTGTTGACCACTGTCACCACGTCGTTCTCGCCAAAAGACACCACCGGCACAAGCGACGCGCCAGTGGCGAGCGCGACCTTCACAAAACCCTTCCTGCATGCACGCGAGCAGCACATGACCCACCAGGCCCATCAACTTTTGACCTGAATCCCTAGCATGCGAGAAGCGCCTCTCTGTATGTGAGAAATACCTCCACATCGGGCATAGCTAGTTTCCGAAAAGCAGGAGATTGTAACATCGGGTGCCAGACCTCTTGTTCAGGACGATGTCGTACGTTCCTGGCCATGCGAGCAGCGCCTCCTGCGCTCCGCCGATGGCCAGCAGCACCGCCCGACCTGGCGCCTGCCGCCGCGGCCTCAGTCAGCTATCACCAATGGGGGTCTTGCACCCTTCATGCACCCACGGCTGCAGATGAGGCGCGCCCGCTCACACTGGTTCCCACAGCATGCCAGGCCTTACCTTCAGCACTCGGCGCAGCGTGGGCGCGCTCGCGTCCACAAAGCCCAGGAGCAGCATCAGCTCGAGCGCTATTGGGGTGCGGAAGTTCCACAGCAGGGTGGCTGCAAGCGCGATGTGCGCGGGCTCAGGTGGCTGACGAGCCTCGTGCCAGCCGCGCCAGCGAAAGCCCTCAGCATGCAGCGCGCACCCGGATGCATGTCGAGGCCAGGGAACATCCGCGAAAAGCCAGCGCCCTCGCTGGCAAAGGTCGCCCATACGCTGATGGTCAGGACGCCGTGCGGGTGCAGTCTGGTCGCGCGACGCCACGCCACCTCAGTCAGAGCAGCACTGTTTCAGATGAACGGGGGCCGGCCAGGCACCCTCGGACCGCCACCACCAGCAGAGGCGAGGCAAGCAGCCAGCTGCACAGTGTGGCCTACCCAAAGACGTATGATTTGTCCGGGTCCAGGTCGGCTGTCTTGTGTATCCTGCGAGCAGCAGTACTCTCTTTTCAGTGAATGACCTCTCACAAGTCTGCACCCACAGGTCAGCCTGTCAGTGAAGCTCGTTTGAGCACGTTCATGCACACCTCACGGGAAAGTACGCTGCCAAGTACCGCCAGAGACTCCAGTAGCGCAGATACGGCGTCCATGACAAGGACGCGGCCGCCTCCTTTCCAGGGCCCCAGATGATGTACCACAAGTAGCTGCAGCGCAGCGCAGGAGCGGTCAGCATGCAGTGCAGCCCCTGCGAGCTCAAGGACTCAGATGCACCCGGCTGGTCAATAGCCACACTGGGAGGAGCGGGGGGAAACTTACAGCAGAATCAGGATGGTCAGGTTGGATCTCTGAGCATGTTCAACGTGAAGACCCAGCTCGCCACTGTGGTGCCATAGTGAGCAACGCAATACACAGCTGCGCAGGTCGGCAGGAAGCCCCTCTTCAGCAGTGTCATTGAACTGCACGCACTCTCAATGCCTCCCAAACACCAGCTGTCTGTGCTGTCTTCTACATCGCGTGTGGAACCTGAGTGCAAGATTGAACTTTACACCAAGTGGATGTATACGTGCGGGTGTTGCAGGGCCAAGTGCGAGCAAAGGAAGCCGGCTAGCGCAACAAATCCGCTGTCAATGGGCTCCGGTATGGGAAGGCCACAACAGCTCGTCTGCCACAGGAGGAGGACAGGCCGCTGCTTGTGTTTAACCCCTGCTTGTTTAACCCCGCTATGAGTGCAGCATTTGCGTCACCTCGGCAGGGACAAACTTTCCAGTTGATGCACAACGTGCATGCACATGCAGGACTCTACTGCCTTTGAGTCGCGCGCACACCCTATGACCACAGCACAGCCCCCGTGCAACACGCTCCTGTCCTGCCCCGGCACACCAGGTTGTTGCCTGGCGCGGCAAAAGCGCTGCTGGGCTGCAGCCACGCGCCCGCCGCAGGGCGCCGATACCGGCAAGGATGCTGCATGCGCTGCTGGCTGCAGCAGTGCTGCTGTCCGTGAGCGCGACGCACCGCGCGACGTGCCACAGCTCCTTTCCCCAGCCGATGGACCCCGCACTCCCATCCATGTCTGGCGCGCACTTCCTTGCCGCGGGGCGGCGTCCTTCTATTTCTGCCTGCTGATGGCAATGCAAGCATGCTGTGCAGACTCAGAGCCACTTGCTGCATGCAGCGCTGGTGGACCCTGAGGGCTACGCGCTGGAGGAGCACACAGTGCAGACCGCTGACGGCTACCTGCTCGGCGTCTACCGGCTGCCGCGCCCGAGGGTAGGCAACGTCCGCGCGCCCCATGCACACCGGTGCGCAGAGCCTCACATGCTCCGCATGGTGTCTCAATGCCAGGGCATGCCTGCCTGTGGCACCCGATGTTGTGTGCCCGCATGACCATTGGCTCGCCTGGCCGGCTGCCCTGGGGAGCGGTATCTCGCTCGCAGCTGCATGCGCATGGCGGAGCTCCGGTGGTGCAGGAGGCCGGTGGTGTTCCTGCAGCATGCATTGTTGGATTCTTCCGCCGCATTCGTCATCAGTGGAGCGCACCAGAGCCTGGGCTTCATCCTGGCGGATGCGGGATACGATGTGCGCCTGCCCACTCGCCCTCACGGCCGTGACATGCAGCACTATCAAGCTGAGGTTAAGATTTGGAGGAGACGGAGGATCATCATGGCGATGGCGTCTTGGTGTCACCGTGCCTCTCACAGGCTGTGCGGATACTCCATCGCGAGCGCAGGTGTGGATGGGCAACAGCCGCGGCAACACCTACAGCCGGCGCCACATCACCTTGGACGCTGACTCCGACGCCTTCTGGGCCTTCTCCTGGCGCGCACAGCCTCCTGTGCCTCATCCGAGTTTGACCTGATGGTGCGCAGGGCAGCCAGCGCCGCGGGCGGCTGCAGGCCGCCCAGGTCCCAGCACCACGGCGCACGCCAGCAGCAGCCTTGCTGCTGCGCCACACCTGCCCCAAAGAGCTGCTCGTGCTTGCTTGAGCATGGCGCCCAGGCGCCGGCTTGCGCTTACATGTCGTAGCCCTGCAGTATCCCCGCCGCGCTCGGAACAGGGACGAGATGGCGGCGTACGACCTGCCGGCGTCGCTGGCGCACGCGCTCGCGCGCAGCAACGCGAGCGTGCTCGCCTACGTCGGCCACTCGCAGGGCACCACGCTCGCCTTTGCGGCCCTGGCGTCACAGCACGCGCTGGCCGCTCAGGCGCGCGCTCTCCCGGGATCGGGCGCGCAGCCAGAGCCGCGACCATGCCCCAGATGGCTGTGCACCGCTCCAGCCATGCGCGTGCTCCGACAGTTGCGCGCATGCGCGCGCGCCGGGAGCGTCAGCGCCGCTGACTCAGCGGCCGCCGTATGCAGGTGTCGGTGGCCGTCATGATAGCGCCCGTCGTCTCCCTGAAGCACAGCAGCAGCGAGCCCCTGGTGTTGCTGGCCGACATCGGCTTCGATGCAGTGCGCGCCCATGCCCGCCGCGGCAAGCGCCGCCGGGCTCGCCCCTCCTACGCCCGGGCCAGGGCTGCCGGGAGCAGAGCGTATGCGCACAAGTGCGCATGTCAGGCCTGGGGTGAGTCAGCCAGTCGCTGTGTCAATGCACCGTTTCTCCTATTCTTGCTGTGGGCGCAGAGCGTGCGGCGCGGCGCGCAGCTGGGCCAGCGCATCGGCGTGCGCGAGTTCCTGCCAACCCAGGCGACGGCAACGGCTGCTTTTGGCGCCGTCTGCGTCGCGAAGCCCTGGGTCTGCGCGGACGCCGTCGGTGCGCTGTGCGGCTATAACCCCGGCAACCTGAGCCCCGCGCGCGCGCCACTGCGCCTCGCCTACATGCCGGCGGGTGCGCTCGGCGCGCGTGACCAGGCCAACGTGACATGGCTGGGGCATGCAGGCAGTGCATCTGGTGGAGAAGTGTCTTTACCAAGTTGCCTGGGTCTGCAGGCCATCCCGCCTGCGAGCGACACTGGAGAGATGTATTGGGAGGAGTAAATGCGCTCATGTAACTCGCATCAGCCATCTGAGGCAGGCTGCAGCGCACGCGGCCTACGCGCAGAAGGTGCCTGTTTGCGACGGGTCAGGCACTTCCGTGCGGAACATGGCCCACTGGGCTCAGCTCGTCCGCCAGCGATCGCCGCGCTTCTGCCGCTTTGACTTTGGCGGCGCGTGCGCGGGCCACTTGGGCATGCCGCGCCCTTGCAACCTGGCGGCATACGGCGCCGCCGAGCCGCCGCTGTACGACCTGGGCGCCATCCGGACACCGCTGGCGCTGCTCTCCGGCGCGCCAGCCCGCCCGGCGACCGGCTGGTGGCAGACCGGCCCGTCTTGCGCGCATGTCAGCCCTGGCCGCATGGGAGGCGCGGGCGTGCAGCAGTCATGCAGCGTGCATGGATGCACGCAGGTGAGCTGGTGAGCTGTGTCGGCCCTGATGCGCAGCTGTTGTATTGTAGTGCCTGCGGCTGGCCCCGCGGTCGACCTGCGCAGCGTAGCAGGCTGCGCTTCTGATCTTGTAACCCCCTTGCATGGTTGTGGCGGGCAGGCGGGCAGGACGTGCTGGCGGACCCGGCCGATGTGCGCCTGCTGGCGGCAGCGCTGGCGCCGGGGGTGGTGGTCCTCGCCCATGAGGAGCCGGGCTACGAGCACTTTGACTTCACCTGGGGCGAGGACGCGCACATGCGCATCTACCCCATCATTCTGGACCTGCTGCGTCTGCATGGCTGACGAGCACCCGTGCGGGGCTTGTCTGCTGTGGGGTTGCGGCAACTGTGCAAAAGTGGCAAGGGGATGCCGCCGGCTGCCAGCTGGTCGGTGGTCACATGACGCCGCCCGACAGCAGAGTGCACCAATAGGCTCCTCATCAGCTCAACAGCTTTCTGGAGACATGGAATTGAGCGTTCTGAGAGCACACTGCGCCAGGGCGCTCGACACCGTTGTCACTGCTTGACATGCATAGCGCGCTCTTGCTTCGAGCCGACAGCCTCTGGGTACGGCGAGTACACAGGACGATCCCCCATAACCATGGACAGCAGACGTCACTGTCAAATGACCGGCGCTGAACACAAGCCTCAGGGTACAGAAATGCTGTCGACACACCTACCCGCCCCACACAAAGCACAGCAACCCCGGGCACAGACCATGCGGCGCACACACAGGCAGGCGCCCTGGCCAGGAGCGGCCAGGAGCTTGCGCACGGATCGCGCCCCGCCCTGCGCCTCGAACGGGCGCACCCCTGCGGCCCATGCAGGCGCCAGGCAAGGCCGGCCCCTGCGCTTGGCAACCAAGCGCTCGGCATCCAAGAGATAGTTATTTGCGGTGCAGCGCACGGTCACGCACATGGCACACCCTGACTGGTGCAGATTACTTCTCAGGCAATTGGGCGCGGCCGCTAGGCCCCCACGAGCATGCACAGGACACTGGTTGCCAAAAAAAAGGGGCGGCCTGGCCGCTCACCTCGCACGCCCAGCCACCCCACACCTCCCCGACATGGCGCGGGCCTCGCGCACTCTACAGAACCCCGCCCGCCTGGCCCACACACGCTGGGTCGCCACGCGTGACCGCTGAGTCGCCACGCATGACGTCGCCATGCAGCCATGCCCTTGGCGAGATCGGGCGTCGCCCGGCCTGCCCGCTCATCACCAGAGCCCGCTCTTCACCAGAGCCGGCCCAGGATGCCCGAGCAGCGGGTGACGCTGCATGCCACCACAGCTGTGGGACGAGCCGGCCGCCCCTGCCGCACACCGCCTTTTCTACCGTTCACGGACGGGCGCCGTGCAGGGCAGGGTGCTTTGACAACCCTCTCGAGCCGCCAGGCGTATGGCAGATGCCAGGTGTCCGCGGCCCCAACGGCCGCCCGCAGGGGCTGCGCGCGGCGCACGCCGCGCGCGGCCGCCCTCAAAACTTGAAGCGCAGCACGATCGCCGAGATGTTGTCGTTGCTGCCCCGGCTGTACGCCTCGTCGGTCAGCCGCTTTGCCGCCTTCTCCGCATCCTGCGGCGCGCCCGCAGCCGGGCACGCTCAGCAACTGAAGCTGTAGCTGTAGAATAAGTGCATACAAGGCTCGCCGCCGTTACTGCACTTTGCCCTCCTTGCGGTCGCCCCAGCGCAAGCCCCCATTTAACGGCACCGCAGGCCCCAGGGGTTTAGGAGCCTTGACAGCGCAGCAGGGCTCGCCGCCCGCCCTCCCGCCTCACATCAGCAAACAGGGCCGCGCCGCCGCCGCGGCGGCCGCCGCAGCCCCGACCCCAACGCCACACAGGCCGCGCACTGGCCTGCCCTCGACGAGCACGCAGGCAGCGTCAGTGCGCGGGCCGCGCACCGGCATGTCCTTGACGAGCGCGCAGGCATCCTCGTTGGTCAGCACGTCCCAGAGGCCGTCGCTGGCCAGGATGACGATGTCGTCGCCCGCGCCCAGCTCCTCCGCGCGCACGTCCGGCTTGGCCACCACGTACCTGCGCCACGCGCGCGCCCGCTCGGCCCGCAGCCTGACTCCAGGGCTTGCTGCCGACAGCCGCTGGCCATAAGGGACGCCGTCATCGCCCGCGCTGAGGTCCCCCCCCGCACGCCCGGCTGGGTGATTGAATGCCTGCGTGCACTCGCTCGCGCCAGAACATAGGGCCAGGGCCATGTCGCCCCTGCGGACGGCTGCCACCAGCGCGCAAGCGACCTGCTCGGCCAGCGCATCGGCCACGCTGCTGCGGTCAACACCCTCCCGTGCGCGTACCTAGGCACCGGCTGACCTTGACATTCCGCACCTTCGCATGCATGTGCATGCCTTCAGCAAGAGTGCCCTCGAGAGGTCCCTAACCCACCAGGCACACACTGCAGCCTTCGCAGGTTGTGCCTGGCCGCATCACACCTCCACACTCTCGACTCCCCGCGGCACAAACTGCAAGCTCCAAGGCGGCGGCTCACCCACAAGTCACCACCGCTGACGCGGGCAGCGTCCCGGGCCCCACGGCCTGCCTCAGCAGCGGCCTGCTCCAGGCCGGCCCAGAGCGCGCGCCCGCTTGAGCACGCCCTCGCCCCCCAGCGCGCTCTGTACCAACCCCGCCCGGCCGTCCCCCCACGGCTCACTGCGGGCACGCACCGCTTCAGCAAGCGGTCGCCGAAGGCGCGCGAGACCGCGAGCACGCCGCCGACGCGCCAGGTGCCCGCCCAGACGACTACGCCGCCCGCGGCCTCTATGCGGCTGCGCTCGTCCGCCCGATTGGGCTTGTGGTCGTCGGACAGTGCCATCGCTGCACGCGGCG
>JAABUV010003965.1_pt1 | contig 18217 bp, 27 predicted proteins | sample 5559971 | NCBI WGS metagenome assembly JAABUV01 (sample SAMN10711881, study PRJNA513362) | rock metagenome | isolation source: Antarctica rocks | place: Antarctica: Victoria Land, Knobhead nord | collected 2015-12-19
CGCGCCGCCCTGCGGCGGCGCGGCGAGCCCGGCGGGGGCGCCCCCGCCGGGAAGCGCGTCCGGGACGGGCGCGGCGCCGGAGCAGCACGCGGCGGACGAGGCGGCGGTCGCGCGCTTCCTGCGCAGCACGCCGGGCCTGCCGCGCGCGCTGGTCGGCGACCTGCTGGGCGAGCTGGAGCCGCGCTGCCTGCGCGTGCTGGACGCCTTCACGCGCTCGTTCGACTTCCGGGGTGCGCGGCGGGCCGGCGCGCGCCCTGCTGGGCTGCTGTCGCCTGGGGCCCGGGTCAGCAGCGCCTGGGCTACCTGCCAACACGCGCCTCGTTTGAGGGCGTGCAGGCATGCCGTTCGAGGAGGCGATCCGGCTGCACCTGGATAGGGTAGGGTCGGGCTCTAACCCTACCCTGACCCTGTTCTAAACAGAGCCCGGCCGCGCAGGCATGCCCTTTGAGGAGGCGATCCGGCTGTACCTGGAGTCTTTCCGGCTGCCGGGCGAGGCGCAGAAGATCTACCGCATCATGGACTCGTGGAGCCAGCACTACTTCGGCCAGAGCCCCGGCGGCTTCGCCAACGCCGACGCGGTGCACGTGCTCGCCTTCTCCGTCATCATCCTGAACACCGACCAGCACAACACCACGGCGCGCCCCCCTGGCCTCCCGCCGCGCGTCCCAGCAGGCGCTCTTCTCATTTTCTTTCCAAAATTACTCCTTTTTTCTACTTTCCTTTCTTCTTTATCTTTTGGTCGACCAGCTGCCATTCATCTTTGTCCCAGCGTGCTGAGCACAGGCTGTGGCGCTGGCTCGCAAGGCTTTCCAGGTATCCAGCACGCGCTCCGTGGCTGAAGAGGTTGGGGAGGGCGTTTGCAGCTCCTGTGCCTCCTGTGGTGTCAGGCATGGCGGCGCTTTGGGTCGCCGGCTTATAGACGGGGCGCGCGTGGCGCGCAGGTCAAGCGCAAGATGACGGCGGAGGAGTTTGTGCACAACAACCGCGGCATCAACGCGGGCGCGTCGCTGCCGCCCGAGTTCCTGCGCGCGCTCTACGCGTCCATCGTCGCGCGGCCGATCCGCATGCCCGCCTCCGGCTGCCTGGCGCACACGCGCGAGGAGCGCAACGGCGGCCCGGGCGCGCCGTTCGCGCTGCCGCGCCTGCTGTCGCGGTGCGGTGCCCTCTCATGTCCCTTGCAAGCGTGTTCGCCACTCTCACCTGTCCCTACCTCCCTCCGTCGCGCCTGGGTCATGCATGCGCCCGCCTCGGGCCGCCTGGTGCATGCGCCAGGGAGGGGCGCTGCCCGGCCCGGCTGCGGGGCCTGCGCCTTGCGGCGCCTGCTGTCATGTTCTGTAGGCCTAACCCTCCTCCAAATATCTGTGCTAGCTCATATGTGATCGCATGGTTTTCTAGGGACTTCATCCGCATGCCTGCCCCGGGCTGCTCGGCGAATGCATGCAGGGAATGCGCTGGCGGACTGGGCGCACGCGCGTGAGCAGATATTGGGCGCGTCAAGCGTGGCCAATAGCATGGTCCTGGTCGTGTCTGCCTGGTGCACATTTCCGCACTGCAGCACGCATACAACGAAGCAAACACAGGACGGCCGGCGCAGGACCGCGGCGTCGTCACGGAGCTCAGCGTTGCAAGGGCATGCAGCGCAGCCTGCCGGCGCAAAGCACACTGGCGGCCTGCTGGCGCTGCTGGGCTGCGGCGGCGGCGGCCGGGGCGTGAAGCGCTGAGCCCGCGCGCTGAGCGGGGTGCTGCCGCGCCGCGGCAGTCGGGCGAGGCGGGCTGCCGGCCCTGCCGGGCTGCGGCCGCAGCGGCGGGCACCCAGAGCCTCGGTGCAATCCCTTGGCGGCCCAATGATTGCCTGGGGCAAACTCCGCAGGACTGTTGGGCATTGCAACAACGACAAGGGCAAAGTGACGGCTTGCGGAGCGGCGTGCCGGGGGACAGCGCGGCCCGTGTCTTCCTCCGCTTATCTGCTATTGCACTCAGCGTATGGTTTGATGCTGTGTCCTAGATGTACCAGGGCCCCGCTCTGCAACTGACACCGAAGGTGCCAGGCTGAGGGATCGTCGCTCAGTGCAGAGCAAGCTTCAAACAAAGCTTCTAGGTTCAGGTTCTGACAGGGTTGCTTAAGATGTGCTACGCTGCGGATTCGAGGAGCTACTTGCAAGCGTGCCGCCACTGCCACGCGCTCCCTCCGCCTCTCTCTCCGTTGCACAGTAGCAAAATGATGGCGCTCGCAGCCCGGACGTCGTGCACCACCATGCGGGCATCCCGGCCCACAGCCGCTGCGCTGGTGCCCGCCACCCGCGTGGCTGGCCTGCGGGCGGCCACTGCCGGCAGGTGGGCCAACCTGCTGCTGAGAGGGGACCAGGGGCGCAGCACTGGTGAAGATAGCCGTTGAGCGAAACATCCGGATGTTACGCTGCAGCAGGCGTCTCGGGCCCTGCGCAGCCGCCCAGCGCTCGCTCAAGCGTGCCCGAGCTGCTAGTGAAAAGCTGGGAGGCCGGGGAAGAGCTGGGGCGTGCTGAGTAGGACAATCAGAGTCCCTGCATCTAGTTTCACACTGCCTTGGATTGTGCTGCCTTGCCGACTGTATGCCAATGCCGCACCTGGTGACTCTCATCCTTGCACCACCTTGCTGCATTGCAGAGGTGTCTAGCGTCGCACGCTGTAGGGTTTTAAGTTACCATCTATCTGGTGCGCTCCAGCGCTCTGGGCCGCTGAACCTGCACGATGCTGTGCAGGGAGTGCGCTGAAAGCTCTGCAGACCCGGCAAGCTGTGGTGCAAGTTGTTGCCTGGCAGGGCCTGTGGGCCCGCTTGCGCACTGCGCACGCAGGCCGCGGGACTGTGTACTGGGCTCACCGGTCGCTAGCTGTGACTCTGGGTGTGGGGCAAGCCTGTTGCGCCATGCGGGGTTCTGTGGTGCGATGCTTAGCTGTCCCTCGTTGTTAACAACGCTGTGGTACTCCTGCACAAGCGAGGCAGGCAGCCGCTGCTGCGAGCTGCTGCGAGCTGCTCCACGCTGCATCTACTGAGCCTCTCACTTTTGAGTCGGCGGGTGTGCGCACAGGTGCCACGCGCCAGGCAAGCAGCGCGCACTGTTTGAAAAATGCGTTCTGCTGACAGGCCTGGCCGTGTGTGTGCAGCGCGGGTCAGACGGCGAGGCGCGGCTGACGGATGCGCGGCGGCCATCTGCATACGTGGCATGCCACGGCAATACTGTTCAGGCTGCAAACCCACGTGCTGTCCGGCCCCGCTCACGCCGTGCGCTCCCGGCGCGCAGGGTGCGCGCCGCGCGCCGCAGCGTGGCCGTGCGCGCCGAGACCGCCGACGTCGAGGGCACCAAGCTGGACCTGGGCGACGCCGAGAGCACGGGCGGCCAGGCACAGTACGCCGGCGTCCTGGGCGGTGCGCGCTCCTCGCTTGCGTGGTAGGCTGGGCGCGCGGGTGTTGCACGGAACTGGTGGCAGCTGTCGGCGCTGAGTTCGTACCTGCGGACTTTGCCACTGACAAGAACCTTTATTAAGCATTGGTGCTACAATACATCTGTTGCACTGCCTCTAGTGGCCTATCACATGGCATGTTGCAGTGTCAGCATGCAGTTATTCAGGTCCTTGAAGGCCGTCTGAGTCTAGCTCACACGTGCTGTGTCCTTGCCTGTAGAGAAGGCTACAGTATACGGCTGCCAAGGGGCGCTGCCCGTCTGTTGAACGACAATATGCTCCCCTTGCGTTCAGCGCCTTCGCCTACTCCGTGTCAACTTCAGTCAGCTGTACTGTTGAATGGCAAGCAGAGCTTAAGCGAACATGCACAGGAGAGCTTTTACGTTGTGCTCCTCATCAAGACCTGCAGCTGGACTGTGCTACAGCAGCACCGCCCCGCCCTGCCATCGTGTCTGACATAACCAGTCTGAGTGGCGGCGCGGCCGCGCGCAGTGGTCGGCTACGCGGCGGCGCACCTGGGCCGCTGGCACGTGGACCGCGGGCTGCTGCTGCGCTGCCTGGCGCTGTACACGATCTTCAACGCCGTCGTCAACCTGGTCACGCGCCAGGGCATCTGGGACAAGGCGCGCGGCACCTGCCCACCTTCGGCGAACCTGTGCCGAGCTTTAGAGTGCTTGGGGACATGCGGACGGCTGGCTGTTCAACTGATTTGTCAGCACCAGCGAGCGACAGCTGTTGGGTTATTATGTCCGGGGTCAGCTTGCATGTTGCTGGTCATATAGGGCCTGATGATGCAAACGTGCTGGCAGGAGACAGCAGCGTGCTACAAAGCAGAGGACAGCTGGCATCAGCAGTCCATGTAACACCGTGCTGCTTGAAACACGCCAGGCGCGCGCGCGCCAGGTGACGGCGGTCGTCGCGCCGGTGTCTCTCGCGGTGTACGCGCTCGGGCAGGAGCACATCTCGTTCCTGGACTCCGTGACCGCCGGCTTCGGCTGGTTCCTGGCCGAGCACTTTGAGCCGGAGAAGGCGGCGCTGTTCTGGGTGGCCATCGCCTCGCTCGCGGCGTCCATCTACTACGGCTACGGCGCGCGCCCTGGCCTTTGCACACACATTGCCGGGGTCTTTAAGCCCGGGCCTTGCTGCTCGATATTGCGCTGCTGCTGCTGCTGTGGGGCCATGGGACTGCTGCGCGGAGGAGCGCCGACGCGCCCCAGCTGAACCGCTGGCAGAAAGCCAGCCCCCGTCCAGGCGCCTACGTCGAATCTGCCAGCGTCGAACCATGACACGAGATCATGCTGGTGGGAGAGGCACCAAACTGACCACCGCCGCGCGCCGGCCGCCGCGCAGGCACGCTATGGTACGCGGTCGCGACCGGCGTGGCCGCCGGCTACAAGCTGCTGTCCGCCGCGCGCGAGGAGAAGCCCCTGCCGCTGCTGCTGACGGCGACTGCCGTCGCGGCCGCGTTCGCGATCTGGCAGAACGAGGCCTTCCTGTACTCGCTGGTGCTCTACATTGTGCAGACGCTCTGGGGCGGCTTCACGACGGTGCAGCGCATTGCCAAGTCGCTGGACTAGGGCGCCCGACCCCTGACCTGCCCCGCCTGACTAGGCCGTGCGCGCCCCGGCAGCGGCGGCTGGGCGCCCGCATGCAGGCCGCGGGCTGTGCGGAGGCGTGCAGGGTAGGCTGGAATCAGGGTACAAGGGCTTTTGCATCGACAGGAATGCGCTGACGCACGAAGCGCATGGCATGCTGGTGTGAGGGTGCTGTGGGGTGAGAAGGGCCCTGCCCTGCCCTCGGGCTGGCGCGGGCATGCGCGGGTGAGCAGGCGCGCTGCAGATGCGTCAAAGCAGGGTGCAGCACCGCCCCGCTCATGCACGGCCGTCAGCTGGGGCCTAGCCGAGCCTCGCGACCGGGCGCGTGCTCTGGGCCCAGAGCATGTGGCAAGCACGGCATCCACGGAGGCCCTGCACTGTGGAGGGCCAGAGTAGTGTTTGCAGGTCCGACATGCCGAGGGACTTTGCATGAAGGAGAGAGAGACAGGCGCCCCAATGCGGGCCTCGCGCGACGCAGACTTGGCGCGTGCGCAGCGAATACAAATTTGTTTTGGTGCAAAACTGAGACGGGCGTGACTGATCCTGGAAGCACATACGTGGAACTGCATCTGTGTTATGCCTGGCGTCCTGTGCCATGCGCTCATAATGTCTTATAACCTCTTTGGGTCTGTTGGTGCGCGCGCCACGTACCGGGCGCGCGGTGTCCTCTTCCCTTGGCCCCTTACCTCGCAGTCTGTCTGTTCGCGCCTGCCCTCTTCCCTACGACGATTTTGATGAGTGCTTTGAAGAATGCTGGCAGTAATACGGTGTGCTTTGTCAGGGCACCCAGCGCAACACTGACCCTTCAAGATTCTCTTCCTCTCTTGCGCTACGTAGACATCGCACCCAATTATCAGACCGTTTGTAGGAAGCCACCCTGGGGACTGTGCATGTCCATTCCTGGCCGAGGCAGTCACATCATAGACCAAGTAAACGCCGAGCCAAACGCGAAACAAACTGAACAGCGTGCACTGAACTGGATGAGCAAACCCTGTCATGAGTCCTCACGTGGTTGCCAGAGTGGCGGCGGCCGGTACAGGCCCGACGTCAGAGATGATCTCGCGGTGGCATGACCACACGAGCCGGATGGCCTCCGGGGTGCCGATGCCAGCGCCGCGCGGGTCGCCGGCCGGGCCAAACCAGTGGTTCTGCGGCGCGCCCGTCGTGCGCGCGCGCAGGCCCGCGTATGTCGTACCATTGACCGTGCTGCCCAGCACCTGCGCGCAGCGCCAGGGTATGGGTAGGTTTCAGCGGTAGCAGCCTGCGGGCGTCAGCACGGCCTGCAGCCCACCCCGGCGCCTGCATGGCTTGCCCCGGCGCACCCCAGCCCATGCCGGCACCTGCATGGTGCCGGGACAGTATGGCCGGCGCCACGCATGGTGCGCGAGGTGCAGCGCGGACTGCCACGGGCGCGACAGCCACCCGCAGGTTGCACCCGCTAGCTCTGCTGGCGCCCGCATCACACTCTTCGTCTCCCATCCCCGCTGCTAGGTGTGAAGCGTGCGGTGTTTGAGGCGCCCCGGCGACCGGCCGCACTCCCAAGCAGCGGGCTCTATGCACTTGGCCGCGCGCGGCAAGCGCGCGCTGCGGGGCTGTGGCTCACAGGGAGCACGGCGCGCCAGCCCGCAATGGCGGGTCGACCCCTTGGGCGGTGGGGGAGTGGAGGATGGGTGTAGGGTAGGGCGCGCCTTCTGGGTGAAGATCGGGTCGTTGGACACAACCGCGGCGGTCAGGTGCGCCTCCAGGCGCTCCAGCGCCTCCAGCACCAGCGCCAGCTCGGCGTCCCTGTACTCGGTCAGCACCTGCGCGCGCAGGGTAGATTAAGGCTGTCACCGCGACTCCAGCACGCGCGGCAGCTTGGCGTCCCTGTTCTCGGACAGCACGGGGCTTAGGGTGGGCAGGCGGCGCAGGCACCGTCACGTTGCTGAGGCTGTGCGTGCGCGGGCAGTCCGCGCGCTCGCTCGCAGGGCGACCAGGGTCAGGGGAGGCGCCACGGAGGCTGATCGGCCAGAGTATGCTGCTCCCACGACAGGAGCTGCTCCGCTGCAGCTCTGGACGCCCTCTTCCAGCGATCGCAAGGGAGCGAGCGCAGAAAGGCACGCATGCCAGGCTGCCCACCCCAGCGCGTGCAGCTGCTTGGGCAGTACGCATGTGCACGCCCTTGTTGCTGCGTGCCCTGAAGTCGCGGACTGCGAGCAGTCTGGCGCTGCCGGCGCCGAACACACCCGGCCAGCCGGCGCCCTGCTCACCCAGCCGCAGTGCGCCGCAGCGGCCACGCAGCGGCACCCGAGCCGGCGAGTGTCACGTGCCGCACGCACGCTTGTCTTCCCTCCTGGCGAGGCCGCCCGGCGCACCTGGAAGGGCCCGAAGAGCTCGGTCGTCGCGACCGCGAAATGCTCCGGCTGCAGCAGCTGCGCCAGCGGCACAAACACCGCGCTCGGCTGCATTGCGCCGTAGCAGTCCGGGATGCTGTGGCCCTCCAGCGGCTGCCCGCCAAACGCCAGCCGCGCGCCTGCGCGAGCCGCGCGCCGCCCTCGCCGGCCGACCGCGGCACAGCAGCCTACCCTTGCTTCCTCTCCGACGCCATCCTCGGCTTTTAATTGCTGCTAAAGGCGTGCACGCTGCATCATGCGACAGCATGTCAGCATGCTGTGGCCGCGCAGCAACTGCCGCCCAATGGCGCCCGCCCACGCGCACAGCCGGTTTGGGGCGGCGGCGAGGCAGATCCCAGCGGTCGAGCGCACGAGTCCCCGCCCGCTGCTAACCACCTCACCGACAGACCCCACGCCCGGCCCTGGCCGCGACGCTGCTCCTCAAGGAGAGCCTGATACGCGCCTGTCCACCCGAGCCGCACGCCTGGATCTTGGAGCAGGCGGTCCATGTGTTGCGGAAGCCACCTGAATAACCTAAGCAACCTAAGCAACCCAAGTAGGCGCCTGTCCGCCCTAAGCCGCGCGCCTGGGATCTGGAGCAGGCGGTCCATGTGCGCCTTCATGCGCTCATTGGTCCACGTCAGCACCGGGCCCACCGACAGGTCGGCCAGGCTGCGCTTGGCCGCGCGCGCCTTGAGCCGCGCCTCCAGGCCTGCGCGATCGGGCCGCGCTCGCATCGGCCCATACGGCGTCCATGACGAGCCGCTGCAGGCGCTGCGCGGAGATGGGCTGCACACAGGCGCGCAGCCCAGGCCCCAGACATTTGCAGCCGCATGCGAGCACGGGCGCGTGCATGCACGGGTGTGCACCTGCGGCCACTGCACGGCCGCTGCACGCATGCGCGGCCTGGCCGCACGGCTGGGCGGCAGGGTGACGGAGTTAACCCTACGGAGGAGCCGCGCGGGGGCGCGCACCGGCCGCAGCCCAGTTCTCATGCATGAATAGGATGGACTGCGCGCTGCACTTCTGGCCGCTGCACGCGTACGCGTCCTGGTCGCACTGCCAGGCCACGTAGTCCGGCTCGGCCACGTCGGGGCCCAGGACCTTCCAGTCGAAGCCCGCGTCCTCCAGGAAGACCTGGCGCCGGCCAGACCCTATCAGGGCGCTGCCAGGGTCCCGGCCTCGGCCCAGGCCGCGCATCCCGGCTCCGCAACATCCCGGCCCAGGACCCTTCGATCAAAGCCCGTGCACCTGGTGAGCACTCGCACAGGCCTTGACTCCCACTGTGGCAACAATAGTCGTTATCGGTAGTGACTCATCACTTGCACCTCACGTTACTTCTCCTGGAATATGCAGGAGGCGTGGGGGCGCGCCTTGCCCTTCAGATCCGCCGTCAGCTGTTCGGCGACGCGCTGGCTGCCAGTGAACAGCGTGCTCCTTGGGCGCGCCTGCGGGGCACAGAGCAGTTGGGTATGAGGCGAGGCATGCCACTTGCTGGCGCAAGGCCGGCCGCTACATGCATGCACACACATCATACAGAGAGACCATTCACACTTCATCCGCACTTTCGACGGCATGCAGCCAGGCAAGGTATGGTCTACAAAAACGCATGGGCATGGCCAGCGCCCCCTGGCGGCCGGCGAGCTGCAGGGCGGCCGCCGGCAAGCCCGCGCCTGCATGAGCAGGCCGCCCACGGTCTTGCCGCCGCCGTGGATCATGTCGGCGTCCGCGGCGGGCATGCCGCACGCGTGCAGCATGCGCAGGAACTCCTCCGCGACCAGCGACACCCTGCGGCGCGGCCCCGGCGCCGGTGAGCAACCGGCGCTCGGGCTTGCTGTGCGGCGCTCGGCGACAGACCGCGGACATATCATGAGCTGATCAGGGTGCCTTGCACCCAACCCACACTTGAGCGCGCATGCCGCCGACCCGGCACAGGGACGTCTTGAGCGGGTGTAAAGCAGCCCTGCAGGAGGGCTTCAGGAAGGGCCGGCGGGACGCGCCGGTGGTCCACGTGCACCAGCGGCTTGTTGCCCATGAACAGCGCGCCCATGAGCTGCAGTGCCGGGATCTCCAGCGGGAAGTTGAACGGCTGCGCGCGCGGGCAAGGGTAGGGTTGAGGTTAGGTAGGGTCACGTGCGCGGCCGGGCGCCCTGCCCCATCTGGCTGCATGCCAAGGAGCCGGCCTGCGCCAGGCCCCTGCTGCTGGACACCCGCCTCGCAGCACAGCCGAGGCACGGCGCGCAGCCTCCGCGCCAGCAGAGCAGAGCGGACATGTCTGCACGCGGCCGCGCTCCCCGCCGCCGCACTATATCACTACATGCCGCGCAGCCCGACAGCGCGCGGCCGCCGCCCCCCGGCCCGGGCGCCCACCGTGATCAGCGCGACCGGCCCGAACGGCCACCGGTGCCCGGAGCTGGTCTGCCCGGCGTGGTCGCCCGCCACGCTGAAGGACCGCGCTGTGAAGCGCACCTGCGCGCTCCCCGCGGCCGCGCTGGACCCTGCGAAGGGTCGAAAGGGTCCGGGGACGCCGAGCAGGGTCATGATGCGCGCCATCCCCTTTCGCCTGGCGCAGTGTCGGCCTCAGGCGCGGTTGCGTCAATCCGCTCATAGATACGCTTGTAGCTCAAGCACGCATGACACGGCAGCCCGGCAGCTGCCGTGCCAGCCCTGACTGGAGGCAGCAAGCGGTGCGGGCTGCGCCAAGGCGCTGCGTGCAGCTGAGGAGCCGCATCCAGTCAGCCGCCCTCCAGCACAGTGCCCCCGCAGCCGCGCGCTGCAGCCAGGGCCGCGCGCGCTCTCACCCCCGCTGGAGTGAGGGTCGGACCGGGCCGTCCAAGTGCCCGCCGCAGCCTGGCAGTGACATCGCCCTCCAAGAGGGCCGCGCTTGGCCGTCGGACAAGTTCTGCAGGAAGGGGCGTGTGGCGACCACATCCATAGGGTTAGGGTCAATTAGGGCGGCGCCTGATCGCCGGAGAAGTTCTCCAGGAAGCGGCGCGTGACGACCACCTCCGCGCGCGCCTGTGCGTCGTGCTTGGGCGCCACGCGCTGCACCAGGCGCGTGAAGTGGTCCTCCACCTGTCCGCATGCGGTCCAGGGTAGGGTCTTTGATCAGGGTAGGATGTCGATCCTGACCGTTCAACCCTGACAGCCCTCACAGCGTCACCATGACCCCACCCTGACTGCTCCGCCACCGCACTCCGCATCTGGAGCGATTGTAAAAACAGCGTGCAGCCGTACGCTCTCAACTGCCAGGGGGGGTCGCCGCCCCCGCGCAAGCTCGGCCGGCCTGTGCAGGGACCGCGCGCTGCCAGGGCCCACCACACGGTCACCAGCCCGCGCAGGGCGGCGTCATGCGCGCACGCGCCCGCCCAGAGGCCCTGGGGCGTCATGCAGGCACGCGAATGCCCATCGCCTGGGTCGCATAGCCCGACAACCAGGCGGCTGCGCAGAGGAGCGTGTCGCTGCGCATGCGTGCGCGCTCTGCGGAGGAGGTGGAGGCGGGCCATGCCTCTGGCAGGGCAGCGGCGGCCATGGCCCAAACCCAACCCTAGGCAAGGCGCGCCTTAGGCTTGGCCATCTCCTGCGCAGCCCGCGCGGACACCGCGCCGTACATGTTGTACCTGCCGCGCAGCGCGTGCCAGCCTCGCGTCGGGCCGCCGCATCCGGCGTGGCTGGCGCGCCCCGCGCTTGAGCAGGTCGAGTCCTGCTTGACCTGCTTGAGGCGGTCAAGCAGGCCTTGCACCCAACGGTGTGGGCACCGTGTGGACCCGGGACGGGGCCCCGCCTGATATGGCAGATGTCTCAGAGGGGCGGCACCGTGGTATGCGTCAGGACGCATCAGCCAGCCAGCGCAGGGTCAGCTTGCCGCGCCAGGGCGGCTGCGAGCTTAGGGCTGCCAGACCCGGGGCCGAGGCGGCCGGGCGGGCGGCCGGGCGAGCGCACCGCTCCGGGTTCTTCAGCGGGTTGTGCAGGCCCGACTTGGGCACCGCCCGCAGGCTCTCCACGAACGGCCCCGTCTCCTCCGGCTGCAGGCGCACAAGCAGGGGCTCACCGTAGTATCCAAGCAGAGCAAGCGGGCGCATACCGAGCTGCTACAACTGCCCTAGAGGCACTAGAGGTCGCACATTGCTACCGCAAGACTGCTTCCTGGCCCAGACGTGGCGAGTGCACTGCAAGCGGCCGGGCGCGCCTGCGTGTCTGGGACATTGATGAAGGGCTCGCCATTGAGCGGGTCGGGTATTGTCTTGGACTTGGCTGGCAGGTGCCACTCGCCGTTCACTGGAGGGAGGCGGACTGAAACTTGGTCAGGAGTCCAGCAAAGGCGAAGCAGAACCTGACTCAGTACAACAAGCCTGGCGGCCGGTGCACTTGCGACCAACACTTGAACTGGCTCAGCCAGACGTGGTGCAGCAATAACAGAGCAAGGTGTCCAATGTGCGGAGAGTGTGCGCACCCAAGTTGTACGCCTGGGCTGGGCTGGCGCCAGAGAACTTGTTCGGGTCGCTGTTGGCCCAGGAGCTCAGCCCGCGGCTGCAGTGGCGCGCCTGATGCCTCAGCAAGAGACCCGCAAGCATTGTCAGCGAGTTCCTTGTTCAGCGCTCAAGCCAGTTGAACTTCCATCATCTATGCTGAGCACAGCTCAGTGGCGCCTGCTTTCCTCCTGTTTGTGTGCAGCAGCCTGCTCACGAATCGCACGAAGGAGAGCTACCACTGGACAAGGCGTGCAATGTCTGATGCAAAGTTTGCCGGCTATTAAAGTGCACGTGCAGAGGTGCACGTGCATTTGCAGGTGGTGTTGGGCACCACTCGATTTCGATGTGCATTTGCCTTGTGTGCCGCCATACTCTTTTGAACATGCCACTTGCTCTCGGCAGCCATGCTGACATGCTTCTGTGCGGGTCGTGCATGTTAGCAAGTGTGGCTTCACTACCAGGATAGGAAGGTCCGCATCATTCATGCAACACTTTACATAATTGACACAGACATGACATGCAAAGCGGCATCACAAGAGAGATAACATGCACATAAGAGAACCGCGGCGAAATATGTTACGCCATGCACCCGCACCCGCAGCAGACACCCTGCTCGCGAGTCTGCCAGATGAGTATGGCTTCCAGGGGGACCACCCTGGCAACGAGGGCTCACTGCTGCGTCATGGCACCAAAGTGCCGTACGGCAGCAGAGGACAAGAGGAGCCGCTCCCTCGCTCTTGCCCAGGCCCCGACCCCGGAAAAGGGGTTTTGCCCTGCAGGCCCACAAGCGGGCCTGCAGGGCCGGCCGCAGGCCGCGCCTAAGCGGACGGCCGGCGGCCGAGGGAGGCGCCCAGGCGCGCAGGGCGCCCGAGCGCCTCACAAAGCCACTGGGCGAAATGCCCTTGGCTTGGGTGGCGCTCACGGCCCATGACAGGCCGTGAGGCGCCAACGACGCTCGACAGACCGATGCGCGGCAGGCTGGCCGCACGCAATACGTCCAGTCAGTTTGGACCCTGCGTCACTCCCAAGGGAGAGGCAGGAGCACACAGAGCGCACTGAGCCAGCCCACAACCTGCACAGTCATTGAGGCGCCGTCTCGCGGCCAGTCTCATGACCAGCCGGGGGCGCGACGGGGTATCCAAGCCCGCCGCACGTGCTCACAGCACCAAATACTTGGCGCCGGCACCTTAGGAACGCATGGTTCAGAATGCACTCCTGTCTCAGGGCCGCGCAGCACCCCACAGCAGGGGCTGCAGCGGCTGTGCCCGGCGAGGGAGGCTCGCAGCAGGCACGGGTCCCCCCCAGTCCCCTCACCCTGCATCTGACATACGGGGCATTTGGCCTCTGATCCTCAGCCAACAGGGCCTTCAATTTTAGGATAGGCTTCTTACTGCGCATGCCGCCGGCCACCATAGTAAAGTTAAACAGACAGGCAGGTCGCACTGCACTCCGCTTACGAAGGCGGCGCCGAGCCAAATCCGCGGCCGCGGCCGCCAAACTCTGGGCGGTAGCCGCCGGGAGCGCCTTCCTGCGACGCGCAACACAACTTCCTCAGCTTCACGAGGCATGGCGTGCTGTTAGGCACTCGCAACGTGCCTGGTTTACCGCCAAACTAACTACGCAGGCACTAGGAAGTGCCAGAGTGTGCACCGGTGCGGCTCAGTAGCCCGCATGTACTCCAGTCGGAGTAAAAGGGGGCAGGAAAGCCCCAGCCCGGGCTTGTCGTCATCCTTGCCAGGCATCCGGTGACACCTATACCGACACAGCCATATGCGGCTTCACAGCCCTGAGTCTGCCGCAAGCACTGACCCGAGAGGCATAACCGTGCTTCAGGCGCAAAGTGCCTTCTCTTTCTAAAAATACCAAACACACAGACGGCCCAGCACAGCATGGCTCGACAGCCTGCATGTGTGCCGCAAGCGCGGCCACAAGAGGCAGGAATGCTCCGTGCGGGGCTTGCTGTTCTCATTGCTAAGCTGAGCACACTAACAACAGAACAGAGAGTCCATGGCTCGACAGCCCACATACTTGCCGCAAGCGCGACAACAGGAGGCAGGAATGCTTCAGGCAAGGCTTGCTTATCTCATCGCCAGGCCAAACAAGTCCTCTACAATAACAGAGCCTGCATGGCTCGACAGCCTGCATGTGCGCCGCAAGCGCGGCCACGGGAGGCAGGAATGCTCCAGGCAGGGCTCGCTGTTCTCATCGCCAATCTTCATATCATCCGTCTCACCTCACAGTCAAGCAGCATGGCTCGACAGCCTACGTGTGTGCCGCAAGCGCGGCCACAGGAGGCAGGAATGCTCCAGGCAGGGCTCGCTGTTCTCATCGCCAGACTAACACCAGTCTAGCTGACTACAACATAGCATGGCTCGACAGCCTGCGTGTGTGCCGCAAGCGCGGCCACAGGAGGCAGGAACGCTCCAGGCAGGGCTCGCTGTTCTCATCGCCAGTCTAACACCAGTCTAGCTGACTACAACACAGCATGGCTCGAAAGCCTACGTGTGTGCCGCAAGTGCGGCCACAGGAGGCAGGAACGCTCCAGGCAGGGCTCGCTGTTCTCATCGCCAGTCTCACACCAGTCTAGCTGACTACAACACAGCATGGCTCGACAGCCTGCGTGTGTGCTGCAAGCGCGGCCACAGGAGGCAGGAACGCTCCAGGCAGGGCTCGCTGTTCTCAGCGCCAGTCTAACACCAGTCTAGCTGACTACAACACAGTATGGCTCGACAGCCTGCGTGTGTGCCGCAAGCGCAGCCACAGGAGGCAGGAATGCTCCAGGCAGGGCTCGCTGTTCTCATCGCCAGTCTAACCATCACCAGTCTAGCTGACTACATTGCAGCGTGGCTCGACAGCCTGCATGTGTGCCGCAAGCGCGGCCACAGGAGGCAGAAATGCTCCAGGCAGGGCTCGCTATTCTCATCGCCAGTCTAGACTGTCACCCGTCTCGCCTATGAATAAAACAGCATGGCTCGACAGCCTGCATGTGTGCCGCAACACGGCCACAGGAGGCAGGAATGCTCCGGGCAGGGCTTGCTGTTCTCATCGCCAGCGTTAACTATCACCCGTCTCGCCTAATAAGCATGGCTCGACAGCATGCGTGTGTGCCGCAAGCGCGGCCACAGGAGGCAGGAATGCTCCAGGCAGGGCTCGCTGTTCTCATCGCCACTCTAGACTGTTACCCGCCTCATCTATCAGTAAAACAGCATGGCTCGACAGCCTGCATGTGTGCCGCAAGCGCGGCCACAGGAGGCAGAAATGCTCCGAGCAAGGCTCGCTGTTCTCATTGCCAGTCTAACCATCACCAGTCTAGCTGACTACAACACAGCATGGCTCGACAGCCTGCATGTGTGCCGCAAGCGCGGCCACAGGAGGCAGGAGCACTCCAGGCAGGGCTCGCTGTTCTCATCGCCAGCCTAGACTGCAAATCGTATCACCTATCAGTAAAACAGCATGGCTCGACAGCCTGCATGTGCGCCGCAAGCGCGGCCACAGGAGGCAGGAATGCTCCAGGCAGGGCTCGCTGTTCTCATCGCCAGTCTAAAAACACCAGCCTAGCTGACTAGACACAGCATGGCTCGACAGCCTGCGTGTGTGCCGCAAGCGCGGCCACAGGAGGCAGGAATGCTCCAGGCAGGGCTCGCTGTTCTCATTGCCAAATATAGGTAATGCCAAAGCTTCAAGCAAGCTTCAAGCAAGACTTGCCGCTCCTCAACGCTAGGCATTCTACCCGGGGGACTGGTTCACCACGAGTGCATGTTACCCTATGATACCCAAGGTGCTGCACATGGGGCCAGCACATGGCATGAGCATGAGCGCGACGCCCCGCACCTTGTCGCCGCCACCGCCGCGGCCAAAGCCGCCCTCGCGCGGGCGGTCGCCAAAGCCGCCGCGGCCGCTGTCGCGGTAGCCGCCGCCGTCGCGGCGCGGGCCCGGAGGGCCGTCCCGACGGTCGCGGTCGCCGCGCGGGGGCCTGCGACCAGGCAGGGAGAGTTACACTGTATGGGCGTGCAGCAATTGCCTGCTTCCACAGGTATGATAGGCCAACACTTGGTTGGAACGCCTTTGCACTACCGCACAGGTCAGAGGTAGAGTGCATGCCACGCTGACACCCAAAAAAAATCCAGCCACAGCGAGGGGCAGAGTGCACTGTGGCAGCCCAGCCACGCACCCGGTGTTGCGCTCCAGCGGCCGGGTGGACTTCTTGAGCGTGGCGGGCACGATCTCCGACGGCAGGTTCAGGTAATCGCGCAGGTACTCGATGCCCTCGTCTGTCAGGAACCTGCTTGGTAGACACCAGCGGCTCGCACAAACGCGTTTTCCGCACAAGGCTCAGCGCCCTGCCAGGGCCAAGCGCAACAAGAGGCGCACCAGTAGTAGTGGCGCCAGGCAAAGCGCTCAGTCACCAGCTCCTTGGACTTGAAGCTCTGCATCATCTTGATCACCTGCGTGCACAGCCGCGGCCTTGAGCAGCCCCTCAGCCAAGCACAAGCCGCACTGGCGCGCAGCAGGGGTGGAGACCAGCCAGAGCAGACAAGCACACTAACGAAGGACGATGTAGCTCCCAAGGGCCATGCGGCCAGTAAAGCCAAGGTGGCTCCCACCTGCAGGTTCGGCACGCCCGGGATGTCCGGGTGCTCCTTCAGGTTGAAGTCCTTCTCGGCGTACAGGACGCCCTCTGCCGGCACAGCCGCCGGGTCAGCCGACAGCGAAGGCATCCAACCGAGCCCGCGGCAGCAGCCGAGTGCAGGTGCTCCACAGCACAGGCGAGCACCGGAAAAGGCAGCAGGACGCTCCCTGGCGCAGCCCGGGTCGCAGCATGCACGGAGTCGGCGCGGCGAGTCTGCAGACTTGCATGGGCAGCCGCCACGCCCTTTCAATGATGAAATGGCTGGCCCCGCGCCGGTTAAAAGCAGGCGCCCGCCCGGCTTGCTGACGGATGGTGATGCTGATGCGACTTCGGGGGGCTAGGCCGCACCTGTGACACCAGTGGGGTCCTAAGACTGGCCGGGGGCTGCTCCCCATGCACATCGCAGGGACGTCGGCACGCGACCCGGCGCGCGCCTGGCTGAGCCAGCCGCCGAGCGGCGAGCCGAGGTCGCGCGCGGTGGTAGCGGCCTGGATGTACAGGTCCGGGTGGCCGGCCGCGAGCGCGACCGCCTCGCTCGCCGCGACCAGCGCCTGCGCCACGCCGCGCCTGCGCGCCGCGCGCGGCGGCTCAGCCCCCCCGACGCCTGCGGCGAGCGACCGGCGGCGCGTGCAGCATGTCCGGCAGGTTAGCTGGCAGCGCTCGCATCAGCAACATGCAGCTGCATGAGCCCCTGCTGCAACGCGGGGCGCCGGCCGCGCGGCGCGCGGCACGCGTGCGTGCGGAAGCGGGAGTCTACCCTAAACCAACCCTATCCCTACCGCGCGCCGGCCGCGCCTGCGGAAGCGGTAGTCCACGCCGGTCCACCAGAGGAAGGCCGCGCGGTCGTGCGGCAGGTCAGCCGGCGGCGTGCGCGCGAGCCACAGCGAGAAGTCCATCCCGGCGATCGTCGCGGGGGGCCGCAGCTCCGCCAGCGCGGCCAGCGACCGCGCGCGCTCGTGGAACAGCAGCGCCGTCGCGCCCAGCACGCGCGTCTCCTGGCCCGCCGGCCGCAGGCCGGGGTCTGCGCGGCGCGCGCGCGCCGGCTCGCTGGGGCGGGCGTGCGCGCGGCGGCGCCTGTGCGGCGCGTCAGCCCGCTGAGGGCCGGGCGGTGCCTCGTTTGCACTCTGGAGGCGCACCGTGCGGCTGCAGCTCTGCCACGAGCCACAGCCAGCGCCCCCAGGCGGCCTCCAGGGCCACGCGCTCGTCCTCGGCGCCTGCGCCGCCCGGGCCGCCGGCCTGCGCATGCCAGGCGTCGTCCAGCCAGGGCGGCGCCAGCGGCGCCGCGCCGCGCGTGACCGGCGCCGGGTCCGCCGCGTAGTGCCGCGCCTCGCGCTGCAGCTCCGCGCTGCGCGCCGGCGCGCGGGTCAGGGCGCCGGCCGCGCGCTCGAGCGAGAGGGACGCGCAGTGAGAGGCTGCAGCTTGTTGAGCCCCACACCCCATGTCCAAAGCCTGCCATAAGCACCAAATCCGCTCCGCAGCTCTGCATGCGACCAAACTTGCTACCATGCAGGACATCTCAGGAGGCACTGATGTTAGGCACTGAGCGGGAGCGGAGAGGCACGGTGTTGCACGGCTAGGGCTCGCAGGCCAGCCAGCAGGGCACCGCACGCGGCTGGCTGCCAGAAAGCAGCGCCGGCTGAGGCCAGAGGCTGAGGCCTGAAGCCAGAGGCTGGCCGGGGGAGGAGGGGGGGGGGGGGGGGGGGGGGGGCC
>JAABUV010003966.1_pt1 | contig 18215 bp, 16 predicted proteins | sample 5559971 | NCBI WGS metagenome assembly JAABUV01 (sample SAMN10711881, study PRJNA513362) | rock metagenome | isolation source: Antarctica rocks | place: Antarctica: Victoria Land, Knobhead nord | collected 2015-12-19
TCAGGGGTCCGAAGAGACGTCAGCAAACCACCCGGCTTTCGTAGTTTACGACGAGAGCAGCCCCATCGCTAGTTACCTGGGACACGACCCATTCTTTTCGCGGGCGATCGCCGATGGATCGATTCGTCTGGGTGGGATTCTGTCGGAAGCGGGGACTTCGGGCAAGGCGGATCTCGCGGCGACCGAGTCCGGGTAAGTCACATATCCAAAATTGCAAACATGGGATCTTCTATAAATTTCCCCGAGAATGGGGTTGTATCGCCTCTTCCGCGATGATAGATTCCGGCTAATCTTGGCAGTTCCCATAGCGATAAAAAACAGAACGCGATTCGGGATCGATTCCTCGCCCCCGCCCCGCGATCACTGTCCACCGTCGAGTCCCTCACCACGACAACGGAAAACTCCAACAGGACGAGATCACATCGCCCGAAGTCTGCCCTGCTGATCCCGCTGGCCATTGCCCTCAACGCCGCGTCCGCATCCGCCCAAGTCTCAACACTCCTCATGCAAGACGGGGACGTGGGCGATCCATTCCGCCCGCTTTATCTGGGGTTGCAAGAACCCGGCACGCAAATTATCCCAGGTCCGTGCGCCAATGGTCAGGTCGTCGCCAATATTGATTGGACATTGACCGCGACATACGCTGATTGCTCGCGGACCCAGGGACCCTACATGGGAACCACGAAATTGGGGCCCTTTACGGGAGTCAATATAAAAATCGAAAGCCTGGGCACAATCGTGGTCACCGCGACGATCTCCTGATGTGATCTTTCAATTCCGCGATGGGAGTTGCTCATGCCTCGACTCGGAAAACCGCTTATCCTGTGCGTTTGCGTCGCGTTCTTCACCTTGCTCTCGGCTACGATGCTGAGGGGGCAAGTGCCAGCCAAGAAGCGGCAAGCGACCGATAAGATGAAGGCGATTCCGGCGCAAGTCGTCGCCGTGATCGATGCCCCGCCGATGGGGAGGCCCAAACCGGGGTCGGCCGACGCGGAGCGGATGGCCGCCTTCGTGGCGCAATGCAATGCAGGGCTTGTCCCCCTGGTCCGGGTCGGCCTGCCACCCAAGGAGGACCACTCCAAGGGACCCCGTATGCCGGATTTCGCCCCCACGGAGATCGTCCCCCAGCCGAAGGTTTCGGGCGAAATGCTGGCCTTCCAGCAGAAATTGTCCCCCGCGTTCGCCGCGAGTGACCCGATCCCGCCCAGTCGCATCCATCATTTCGCCTGGCTGAAGGGCCACCCGAACGTGAGAATTTTCGGCTGGTATGGGACCGTGACCGGCGCCCAAGTCCAGGAGGATTCGTCCGTCATCGTGGCCATCGAGTTCCATGCGATGACCGACATCACCGGGCAACGTGCCCTCGTCCGCGATTACGTCACGGAGAGATACCTGGTCGCCAATGGTAGATTGCAACTGATCGACACCGATGCCGCGATCAGCAACCCATCAATCCAGGTCATCACCGCTTTCTGATCCGTGAACCGGGGGGACATCTCCATCATCCCGGTGGTGAGCATCGAAGCCCGAGCGCCCCGGCCCGACCAGCCGGGGCTTTCCATGCGCTGCCCCCTGCCCTCTTCCCCCTTGCTCTATCCGATGAGAATCCGGCCATGAAGCCGATGCCCTGGGCCGAAATAAAATCGGGACCTTGGGAATCGTCCGATGCGTCGCCCATAATGGCGCGAGACGCGGACGATCGTCCGCCGAGGGACATCCATCCAGGGGGCCATGGCCATGGCACGTCGGAGTCGTCGTCAGTTCCTCGGGCAATCGCTGGCCGGAGCCGCCGGGCTCGGGTTCGCGATCGGCGGGACCAAGTCGTCGGGCCGGGTGATCGGCGCTAATGACGCCATCCGGATCGGGATCGCCGGGCTCAACGGCCGGGGCGGGAGCCACGTCGACGAGTTCTCGAAGCTGAAGGGTGTCGAGATCACCTACCTGATCGATCCCGACGCCCGGACCTACGGCAAGCGCCTCAAGACGATCAAGGCGAACGCCCCGGGTGCCGCCCCCAAGACGGTCAAGGACGTCCGCGAGGCGCTGGAAGACAAGGAACTCGACGCGATCTCGATCGCCACGCCCAACCACTGGCACGCCCTGATGACCATCTGGGGCTGCCAGGCGGGCAAGGACGTCTACGTCGAGAAGCCGTGTAGCCACAACGTCCACGAGGGGCGGGTCGCCGTCGAGGCCGCCCGAAAGTATGGCCGGATCGTCCAGCACGGGACCCAGAGCCGTTCGAGCCACGAGTGGGCGAACGTCGCCGAGCTGGTCAAGTCGGGCCGGTATGGCAAGCTCCTGGCCTCGCGGGGGCTCTGCTACAAGAAGCGGTGGGAAATGCCCCAGGGCGACATCGGCTTCAAGCCCGACTCGACCGCGCCGGCCGAACTCGACTTCAACCTCTGGACCGGCCCGGCTCCCGAGCACGCCTTCAACGCCAATTACGTCCCTTACAACTGGCACTGGTTCTGGGACTTCGGCAATGGCGACATCGGCAACCAGGGGGTCCACCAGATGGACATCGCCCGCTGGATGATCCCGGGCGCCACCCTGCCGAGGTCGGTCGTCAGTCTCGGCGGCCGGTTCGGGCCCAAGGACCAGGGAGAGACGCCCAACACCCAGGTCGCCGTCTTCGATTACGGCGACGCCCAGCTCATCTTCGAGGTCCGGGGACTCCCGACCGAGACCTACCTCGGCGAGAAGGTCGGCAACATCGTCCACCTCGAAGGCGGGACGATCGCCGGGGGCATGTTCACCCCCAAGGGGAGCGACAAGGCCGAGCCCCTGGCCAGGGTCGAGGGCGTGACCCGGGGGCCGGGCGGGGGCCACTTCGGCAACTTCATCGCGGCCGTCCGGAGCCGGAAGACCTCCGACCTCAACGCCGAGATCCTCGAAGGCCACTACTCGGCCGCCCTTTGCCACCTGGCCAACGACTCCTACCGCCTGGGCGAGCCGGTGGCGTTCGGCTCCTCGAACCGCCCGTTCGACGAGGGGACCTTCGGCGCCGACGCCTTCGCCCGAATGAAGGACCACCTCGCCAGGGAGGGCGGCTCGCCGATCGAGAATGCGTCCTATCGGCTGGGCCGGAAGCTCGCCTTCGACGCCAAGGCCGAAAGCTTCGTCGACGCCCCCGAGGCGTGCAAACTCCTGACCCGGCCCTACCGCAAGCCGTTCGTCGTGCCAAATTCGATCGCCTGAGTTCGCCCGGACTGCCCCCCCCTTGATGGACACCAGGATGTACCGTCCATGAATCGGTTCGCCACTCTTTGGGGCCTCGGGCTCCTGGCCCTGATGGGCCGGCCCGGAGTCGGCCTGGCCGACGTCAAGCCGCACGTCCTGTTCACCGACGGCGCGGTCCTCCAGCGCGCGATGCCGGTCCCGATCTGGGGGACGGCCGACGAGGGCGAGGAAGTCGTCGTCAAGTTCCAGGGGCAGGAGGTCCGGACCACGGCCAGGGACGGCAAGTGGAAGGTCAAGCTGGCCGAACTCCGGGCCGACTCGCCCTCAACCCTGACGATCCAGGGAAAGAACAAGGTCGAGGTTGCCGACGTCGCCGTGGGCGAAGTCTGGATCTGCTCCGGCCAGTCGAACATGGAATTCAAGCTGGCCAGGACCGTCGAAGCCGACGCGGCCCTGGCCCACGCCAACGACCCGCTCCTCCGGCTCTACACCGTCCCGAAGACGGTCTCCGACGAGCCGCTCGCCACGATCCGGCGGTCCGACCCGCCGGACCATCGGGCGTGGGAGGCGTCCGACTCGGAATCGGCCGCGAAGTTCTCGGCGGTCGCCTACTTCTTCGGCCGCGACCTCCGGAAGGCGCTGGGGGTTCCGGTCGGGCTGATCCACACGTCCTGGGGAGGGACGGCCGCCGAGGCCTGGACCAGCCGGGGCGTCCTGGAGGCCGACCCCTCGCTCCGGCCCCTCGTCGAAGGCTACGAGAAGTCCCTGGACCGCTACCCCGAGGCCCTGGAGAAGTTCAAGGCCGCGCAGCTCGAACACCGGAAGAAGGTGGAGCAGGCCAGGGCCGATGGGAAGGAGCCGCCCCCGGCTCCCAGGGCTCCCGTGGGCCCCAAGACCCCGCACCCGGCGGCCCTGTACAACGGGATGATTGTCCCGTTGCAGCCCTACGCCATCCGGGGCGCGATCTGGTATCAGGGCGAGTCGAACGCCGGTCGGGCCTTCCAGTACCGGACCCTCTTCCCGGCCATGATCAAGAACTGGCGGGATGACTGGAACCAGGGCGACTTCCCGTTCCTGTTCGTCCAGCTCGCCCCCTATCGCGCGATCGAGACCGAGCCGGGAGACAGCGACTGGGCCGAGCTGCGCGAGGCCCAACTCCGGACCAGCCGGACCGTTCCGGCGACCGCGATGGCCGTCATCACCGACCTCGGCGAGCAGAAGGACGTCCACCCCCGCCGCAAGGAGCCCGTCGGCGCCCGCCTGGCCCTCGCCGCCCGGGCGATGGTCTATCGCGATCCGGTCCTCGGTTCGGGACCCGAGTACGACGGGATGGAGGTCCGGGGCGACCGCGTCGTCCTCCGGTTCCGAAATGTCGGCCGGGGTCTGGTCGCCAGGGACGGCCCGCTGACCGGGTTCGCCATCGCGGGCGAGGACCGCAAGTTCGTCAACACCCAGGCCGCCATCGAAGGCGAGACCGTCGTCGTCCACGTGGACCGGGTCGCCGGCCCCGTGGCCGTCCGGTTCGGGTGGGCCAATTTCCCGGTCGTCAACCTCTGGAACGCCGACGGCCTCCCGGCCTCCCCGTTCCGGACCGACGACTTCCCGATGATCACCGACCCAGCCAACAAGGACCGTCCGGCAAAAGCCCGCGCCCGTTGAAGCCTTCGACCCGCCCCGCTCCCGGAGTCCGAACCATGCGCTTCCGGATTCCGGCCCTGATCTGTCTCCTCGGCTGTTCGATCGCGTCGGCCGAGGACCAGAAACCGCTGGCGGGGGCCGGGATGGGAGCGGCCAGACTCGACGCCCGGATCGCCGGGCTGAAGGGAAAAACGCCCTGATCGACCGGATCTGGGCAGGAACAGGCACGGGATCAGGCCCCAGGTCCGCCGGCGATCGGCCGCGGCGGCGTCGCCGACCCGGCCATCGGATCGACATCCACTCCCCCCGGCCCCGAAAGCATCGCTCACTGGGACTGCCGGTGGGAGACCGGTCCCTCGGGGCTGCTGGGCGACAACGAGCCAGGCACCCGACCGAAAGGCACGACGACCGCCAGCATGAACCAGTAATGGGCCAGGCTCCCCGCCATCACGAACAGGTGGAACAGGGCGTGCGAGCCGAAGACTCCCTCCCAGGGCGCGGGCCAATGCAGCAGGTTGATGACCGCCCCCACGCTGTAGAGCACCCCGCCGGCCACGATCGGGAACATCGCCCGGTGCGACACGACTTTGGCGATCCGGGCGTAACAGATCACGACACCCCAGCCCATCCCCAGGTAGACGCATGTCCCCAGCACCGCGGAGAAAGGCCGGCCGGACGCGATCAGGGCGATCGACACCCCCGCCGTCCCCCAGATGGCCGCCAGGGTTCCCGATCTCCACCGGCCCCGCATCAGGTTCCAGGCCAGCGGGGTATAGCTTCCGGCGATCAGGGCGAAGATCCCGGCGGAGTCCAGCCGGATGAACAGGGCCAGCCGATCGTCCGGGAGCCGGACCCCGTGATAGAGGGCGCTCGCCGCATAGCACGCGATCAGGCAGATCCCGTAGACCATCAGGCTGATCCGCTTGCCCGGCTCGCCCCGGCTCCGTTGCCAGAGGACCATGGTCCCGATCACGGAAAGGATCAGGCCGACGAGATGAGTCCAGGTGCTCGCCGGCTCGCGGAAGTCCAGGGCGTGCATCGAGCCTCATCCGGCCGGATGAAACGGGTCGCCGGGTCGTCTTATAGATCCGATCGCCGGATTCGATCGGGTCCACCCAAAGCCATCGGCCCCCAGGGAAGGCTTCCCCGGGGGCCGATTGTTCGCACTTCAGAGTGGAGGATAGGGGACTTGAACCCCTGACCTCCTGCATGCCATGCAGGCGCTCTCCCAACTGAGCTAATCCCCCTCGCGTCCCCAGGAATTTATCACGGGAGGCCCGGCCTGTCAATCGCCTTTCCCAAAGTGACCGCTCCGCTTCATCCTCCTTTCGGATCGGCATACTTCTGCTTCAACGAAGCGACGAGCGGGCGGTGGTCGAGGGTCGCCCCCGTCGCCCGTCGGATCAGCTCGCCCGCCCGGTGGCGCTGGCCTTGGCGGTGGATGTTCTCGCGGAGCCAGCCCAGGAGCCCGGCGAAGTCGCCCCGGGCGATCGAGCGGTCGAGGCCGTCGAGGTCGGCCTCGGCCTTCCGGCAAAGCTGGGCGGCGTAGAGATTGCCCAGGGTGTAGGTCGGGAAGTAGCCGACCAGCCCGGCGGCCCAGTGGATGTCCTGGAGGCACCCCGATGCGTCGTCGAGGGGGACGACCCCGAGCGACTCGCGGTACTTCTCGGACCAGGCGGCCGGGAGGTCGCCAACGGCGAGGTCACCGCCGATCAGGGCCAGCTCCAGCTCGAACCGGATCAGGATGTGGAGGTTGTACGTCACCTCGTCGGCCTGGACCCGGATCAGCGAGGGCTCCACGCGGTTGATCGCGGCGAGGAAGGCGTCGAGGTCGACATTCCGGAGCGGCCCGCGGAACACCCGGCGGGCCTGTGGGAGCCAGTGCTCCCAGAAGGCCCGTCCCCGACCGACGGCGTTCTCCCAGAGCCTCGACTGCGACTCGTGAACGCCCAGCGATACCGATTCGCCCATCGGGGTCCCGTGGTGGGCCGGGTCGAGGCCCTGTTCGTAGAGGGCGTGGCCAACCTCATGCAGGATGCTGAAGAAGCCGTCGGTGAAATCCCGGGCATCGAACCGGGTGGTGATCCGGCAATCGCCCGGCGCGATCCCGGAGCAGAACGGGTGCGCGGCGGTGTCAAGCCGCCCCCGGTCGAAGTCGAAGCCGATCGCCGCGGCCACCGACTCGCCGAAGACGCGCTGGCGATCGATCGGGTAGTCGCCCTCCAGGGCCGACCGGTCGGATCGTTGGCCCGACCCGACGATCGCGGAGATCAGCGGGACGAGGTCGCGCCGGAGGGCTTCGAAGAGCGGGGCAAGGTCGCGGGCCCTGGCCCCCGGCTCGTACTGGTCCAGGAGCGCGTCGTAGAGGTCGCCGCCGTCGGCCAGGCAAGCCGCCTCCTGACGCTTGAGCCCGACGATCGACTCCAGCCAGGGGCGAAACCGGCCGAAGTCGTTGGCTTGTCGGGCCTCGACCCACTCGCCCTGGGCGACGGTCGTGGTTCGGGCCAGATCCTCCACCAGCGACCGGGGGAGCCGGGTCAGGCGATCGAAGGACCGCCGCCATTCGCGGACGTTCGCCGCCTCGGGCGACTCGGGAACCGACCCGTCCTGCGACGCCTCGACCGCCGCCAGTCTCTCGCCGATGACGGGGTCGGTCGCCCGCTCGTGGGTCAAGCCCGCCAGGAGCGCCATCTGGTCGCCCCTCGCCAGGGAGCCGCCGCGCGGCAGGTACGTCTGCTCGTCCCAGCCGAGGAGGGCCGAACAGGACGACAGGAGCGCCCGCTCTCGCGACCGTCGGATCAGGTCTTCGTAAGCGGCCCGAGCATCCACGATTGACCCTTCGCCATCGTCGCGGCCAAAGAATTCAACGGGACGATCGATCCCGATCGGGATTTCGCCGCCCCGTACATAGGATCGTGAAATCGGGGGTCGCCTTAACACAAGATTTCCGCGAGGGAGATCGGGCCCCTCGCCGGCTCAGTAGGACCAGGCCCCCCAGGGCCAGACCGCGATCTTCGCGACGATGTACCACGCCAGGAATCCCACGCTGAAGGCCACCACCATCGACTCGACCGCGACCTCGCGGATCCGGATCATCGTCATCGTATACCCCCTCGCCTTCCGGCGGTCATCCTCGATCGAATCAGGCCACCCACCTTTCGGGACGGCATTCTCCTCGTCAACAGATCATTCTACGGCGCGGGTCCAGCTCAAGCATGAATCACCTGGCCCCGGATCGTAATATCGGCGGCCAGGGTGCCCGCCAATGTTTTCGGGCGATCCCGCCGCTAACCGGATTCCGCGCCTCCAGGTTCCATCGAATTCCTCTGCGAGACAGTGCCGAGATTCACCTCACTGATCCACCCGGAAGGCACCCGTATGAGCCGGTCGATTCGCCTCCGGAGGTTCACGATCGGGGAGATCCTGGTGGCCGTGGCCATCTTCGCCGGATGGCTCGGGTTCCTGATGGATCCGCCGTTCGAGATCAGATTCCCATCTTGCGCGGACCGGAGATTTCCGTCCAACCGATCGAGGCGACCGGGAGTCCTGTTCCAGACGCCGGCCGACGTGCAGGACACGACCCGAATCCTGCAAGATCCGGCCAAGCCCTGACCGCCTCAATCCCCCTGGAAGATACCGATCGGCGAGCCCCCGGGTCCGGCGTTGAGCAGGGCGTGGGACTTCGGGAGGCGGAGAAAGGTCGCGTCGTCGTTGGGATCCCTGGGCAGGGCGTTCTCGGCGATCACCAGACGCTCGGCTCCGAGGGTGGGGTATCCCTCCCAGCTCTTGTAGTCGCGGACGTTGCCCGAGGCGGTCACCCGGATCGGCTCCAGCGGGGGCTTGAGTTGCGGGTTGACGGCCGAGTCCCAGACGGCGTGGAGCCAGGGCCAGGTCGCCCCGGACTCGGCCCAGGGACGAGTCGAGGTCCAGGTCTGGTCGGCGAACTCGGGCCGGGTCCAGCCCTCGGGGGCCTGGTCGCGACCCTTCCAGGTTTCGTCGGTCGGGACGGCGACGACTTCCTTGCCACCCGAGGTCACGGTGATCTGGGCGAGGAGCCCGGCGGTCGTGCCGAACTTGGGGTCGAGCCGGTCGGCCTGGTTGGCCCCCCGGACGGCCAGGACGTTCCGGCCGCGCCGGAGCTTGTCGGCCACCTCATAGGCGTAGACCCGCTGGGTGAAGTGGTCCGAGGGGTCCCGGGCCACCTCGACGCCGTTGATCCAGGCGGTGAAGGTCTCGTCGCAGCCGATATCGAGCGTGGCCCTGGCGGGGGCCGAGGTCAGGTCGAACGCCTTCCGGAAGTAGCGGACGCCGGGCGGGACGACGGGGGTCTTCTTCCCCTCCTCGGTCCAGATCCATCGGGCGGAGGTCCGGGACGGCTGGACCGACACCTTGTCGAGCGACGCCAGGCGGGAGGTGTTGGCGAAGACGTTGCCGGCGATCACCAGGTCGCTGGAGGCCGCCGGCGGCGTGGTCTCGAAATGGACCCCGCGCTGGAGGTCGGCGAAGACGTTGTTGGCGAGCCGGGCCCGGAGTGACTCGCGGCCCTCCCCCTTCCGGTAGCAGAGGCCGTCGGTCGCCCGGAAGAAGCGGCAACGCTCGACTTCGAGCCCGGAGACGGGGCCGGCCACCAGGATGGCGGCCTGGTAGGGCCCGACGAACCGGCAGGATTCGACCCTGATCGATTCCGAGGCCGCCGAGGGACGGTCGCGGTCGACGTCGAAGCGGAGCGCGGCCTCGGCCTCGCGATCGGTGGAGAACTGGACCCCCCGGAGCGTGGCGGGCCGCGACGACTCGCCCGCCCATCCCCGGAGGACCATCCCCGACCGGGAGGCCCCCTCGACTCGGACGTCCTCGATCGTCGAGCCCGCCGCCCGGCCCGAGAGCCGGATCAGGTCGGGAACCCGGCCCTGGCCGTCGAAGACGAACCCCTTGAGCCGGAACCCTTCCAGCCCCGAGACGTCGAGCAGGGCGCGGCCCTGGGCGAGGTCGCGCGGGCCTCGCCACCGGACTGGGCCACCCCGGGCGATCCCGTCCTCCCCTTCGAGGCTCAGGTCCCTCGGGGCCCCGTCGACGTCCGAGATCCCGAGGGCCTCGGTCATCAGCCGGCCCCGGACCTGGACCCGGTCGCCCGCCCTGGCCGCCCGGATCGCCTCCCCGAGCGTCGGGAATGGCCGGGGAGCCGAGGAGCCGGAGGCGAGCAAGTACCTGGCATCCGCCGGCTGGTCGCCCGACGGGGGTCGGCCCGACCCCGCCGACGCCGGATCCGGCTCGGCCGACGGGGCGTTATTGGCGCCCGCCGTCTCAAAGTTCGCGGGCGGGCTGGAGGTACGGGTCGGCCGGCCGTCTCCCCCCGACCCCCGGATCGCCCACCAGCCAGCGGTCCCGAGCCCGAGCAGGCCGGTTGCCGCGGCGACCGCCAGGACCGGCCAGCGCCGCCACCGCCGATCGGTCGAGGCGGGCTGGGATCGGGGGCGGGGCGGTCGAGTGGGGGAGGAGTCCTGCGAATCGCGGGTCGGGGCCGGCGGCTCCTCGGGCGGGATCGCCTCGGGCGGGAGGATCTTGGTCACCTTCGACGGGGGGGCCGTCGCGATCCGGGACGAGGTCGGGATCGGGGTCCTCGTGGCGGAGGACGGCATCCGCTGGAGGATCGAGGGCTGGCCCGAGCCCCGGGCGGCCAGACTGAGGTGGGGGAGTTCGGCGGAGTCCGGCGGCGGGATCGGCTCCTGGGTCCAGGGCACCAGCGCCTCGTCAACCTCCTCGGGGGTCTGATACCGGTCTTCCGGTTTCTTGGCGAGCATCTTGTCGATGACCCGGACCAGATCCTCCGGGAGGTCCGGCCGGGCCGATCCGATCGGGACGGGGGGCCGGTGGAGGTGCCAGGACAGCTTCTGGGCGACGGTCCCGTCCTCGAAGAGCCCCTTGCCGGTCAGGAGGAAATAGAAGGTGGCTCCCAGGGCGTAAATGTCGGCCCGGATGTCGACGTCGTGGCTGTTGAGGGCCTGCTCGGGGGCCAGGTAGTCGACCGTCCCGAGCAGGGTCCGGGCGTCCCGGCCGGTGGTCAGGTCGTCGGTCGTCTCGTGGAAGATCCGTGCCAACCCGAGATCGAGCAGCTTGACCGTCCCGGCCCGGTCGACCAGGAGATTTCCCGGCTTGATGTCGCGGTGAACCAGGCCGGACTCGTGGGCGTGCTGGAGCCCGTGCGCCGCCTGGCGGATGTAGTGGGCCGCCCGCTCATATGCCAGGGGGCCGGCTTTCTGGACGATCGCGTCGAGGTCGCCGCCGTCGACGTACTCCATGACCAGGAAGTGGAGCTTGCCGACCTGGTCGGCGTCGTAGGCCCCGACGATGTTGGGATGCCGGAGCTGCGAAAGTGCCCGGGCCTCGCGGTGGAATCGGCCGAGCAGCTCGCGATCCTCGCCGTGCGAGGTCGGGAGGATCTTCAGGGCGACCAGCCGCTTCATCACCTGATGCTCGCAGAGAAACACCATGGCCATCCCGCCCCGGCCCAGCTTCTCCAGGAGCTTGTACTTACCGCCGATGACGAAGTTCCGCCACCGGCCCCCGAGCAACTGCTCGGCCTGATACTTGGTCAGGAGCCCCCCGTGGACCATGAACTGGGCGAGCTTGAGCGGTTCGCGCGGCAGGGTATCCTCAGCGCGTCGTCGCGCGACATATTCGTCGAGGCGATCCGGGGGGACCAGCCCGCTCTTGGTGACGATCGCGATGAACTCATCCGTCGTGGATGGAGCAGACATCGACTCCCCTTTCTCGGACCGATCGGCCGCACGGGGCTCGCTCGCTGGGGGAACACCGCTCGGCGAAATCGACCGCGAGGGGAAACCGACCGACCGGTGGTCAAGGGAAGGTCCGGCGTCGGCCAACCCCACGCCTTTCGGGTCAAGGTCATCGATCAGCGCAGGCCATCCTACATCACCCGATCGGGCCGTCGCCAGGGGCGAGATCCACTCGTTCGGCGGGAATCCGCACCGCCCGGAATCGGACGCGCCGGCGGTGGGGAGTTGACTCAACGAGCCTGAACAGTAGAATAAGCCTCGTCCTTCGACGTTAAGGGCGCATAGCTCAGTTGGCTAGAGCGCACCCCTGATAAGGGTGAGGTCCGAGGTTCAAATCCTCGTGCGCCCATTTTAAAGTCTCTAATGGCAAGGACTTAGGTCGGAAGTCGGCGAGGTACAATCCGGGGGTACAATCCGGGGGTACAAACCCACCCGATCGACGGCTTGAGCCCGCTCCAAGGTTGAGCGATACCATGACTCAGATCAAGGTCGGGCCTCGAATCTTCAACGTGGCTCATATCCGCGAGATTGACCTCAACCCCGCGAACGTGGTGGAGGGCAAGGATACGGTCCGGATCGTTTTTTCGGATGGCCAGCAGATTTGCTTGAGCGACGAAGAGGGTCGGTAATTCTTTTCCCAAATCAGTAGCACGGGGCTCGAAATCTTCGAATAGCTTGTCATCGGACGCCACCCGGGCGGGGCGTTGATCTCCACGGTTGTGGACCCGGCCCGGGGATGGTAAGCTACTCTCGTTCCATCGACTGACTCCTTGCCGAAGGCGTTGAGGTCCGCCCCCGACGGCCTCCCCACCGTCTCGACCTACACCCTCTGGCAGGTCCTCCACGGGGCCGGCTATAGCCACCAGCTCACCCGCACTTGGTGCCCCACCGGCACCGCCCTGCGTCGCCGCAAGGCCGGGGCGACGGTGGTCACCGACCCCGACGCCGGGTCAAAAAAAAGTGGATCGAGGACGCCTATTGCCTCGGAGAGGCGATGGGCCTCTCGGTCTGGTGCGCCGACCAGGCCGGGCCGTTTACGACGGTGCCGCATCCCGGCCCGTCCTGGCAGCCCGAGTGCGAGCCGGCGCGGCAGCCGCACGAGTCCCTCCGCGACGGCACGGCCAAGGTCCTCACGCTGTTCCACCCGGCCGACGGGCGGGTCCGCCTGGAGGGCGTGACGGCCTGCCCCAACACGGTGCTCCACCCCTGGCTGCGTCGCGAGATGTCCGCCGTCCTGGAAGGGCTCGCTCCGGCACCGGCGGCACCGGCGGAGGCTGACGCGGCGGCACGCGTCGCCTGGGAACGCTGGCAGGACGGCTTGACGGTCAAGCCGACGCTGCTCGCCGAATTGCCGCCGTTGCGGATGCTGCTGGTGCTGGACAACCTGGCCGGGCACAAGACCGCCGCGTTCATCTGCTGGCTGTTCCAACACGGCATCATGCCCTTATCTACCCCACTGGGCGGGTCGTGGCTGAACATGGCCCAGAGCATCCAGCGGATCCTCAAGCGGCGGGCGTTGGTCGGCCAGCATCCGGAGCGGACCGGCCAGATCATCGGCTGGTTCGAGGCGGTGGCCAGGCACTGGAATGCCGATCCGACGCGGTTCGAGTGGGGTGGGAAGCGGATGGAGCGGCGTCGGCGGCGGCGAGATCGATGCCACCGGGTCGGCGGCTTGGGAGCGTGCACGCGGGAGCCGATCCGGCGGCGGTCAAGAACGGATTATGGCGACACGCGAGGCAAATGACCCACTCGGCTCGACGGGTCAGGAAACGAATCGCCAGCCGCCCGCTGATCGCCCCACCCCTGCGTGGTAGGATGATCCCCTACCTCGCCCGATATCCAGGCACCCGGAAACAGACACGGGGATAACTGATGCTCAGCCGACCTGCGATCGCCCTCGCCATCCCGCTGATGTGTTCCTGCTTCCATCACGCGTGGGCTGCCGACGAGGCGCGGTCGCCCGCGAAGTGGAACGTGCTGCTGATCGTCGCCGACGACCTGAACACCGCGCTCGGCTCCTACGGGCACCCACTCGCCCGGTCCCCCAACATCGATCGGCTCGCCCGTCGGGGCCTCCGATTCGAGCGAGCCTATTGCCAGTTCCCGCTCTGCAACCCGAGTCGAGCCTCGTTCCTGACGGGGCGTCGTCCCGACGCGACGAAGGTCCTGGAGAACGAGACCCAGTTCCGCACGAATCTGCCCGACGCGGTCACCCTGCCGCAACTTTTCCGCAAGGACGGCTACTTCGTCGCCCGCGTCGGCAAGCTGTTCCACTACGGCGTCCCGGGCCAGATCGGCACCAGCGGGCTGGACGACCCCCCGTCCTGGGACGAGGTCGTGAACCCTCGCGGCAGGGACAAGGATGACGAGGACAAGATCACCAGCATCAAGCCGGGGAGCGGATTCGGGGCGACGTTGAGTTGGCTCGCCGCCGAGGGGACCGACGAGGAGCAGACCGACGGAAAGGGGGCATCCGCCGCGATCCGACTGCTGGAACAGCGTGGCGACAAGCCGTTCTTCCTCGCCGTGGGCTTCTACCGCCCGCACACGCCTTATGTGGCACCGAGGAAGTATTTCGACCCCTTCCCGTTGGAGCGAATCGAGCTAGCTGGCGGGGGCGGGCGTGAGGGCGTTCCGCCTCCGGCGCTGACGGTCAATCCACCGGATTACGGCATTAGCCCCGACCTCCAACGCCGCGCGATCCAGGCGTATCACGCCTCGACGAGCTTCATGGACGCCCAGGTCGGGAGGGTCCTCGACGCCCTGGAACGCCTCAAACTCGCCGACCGCACCATCGTGGTCTTCCTGAGCGACCACGGATACCACCTGGGCGAACACGGGCTCTGGCAAAAGGTGAGCCTCTTCGAGGAGTCAGCCCGCGTGCCGCTGATCATCGCCGTGCCGGGGATGAAGTCGCCCGGTCGGGCGACCTCGCGGTTGGCGGAACTGGTGGACCTCTACCCGACGCTCGCGGACCTGTGCGGCTTGACCGCGCCGGCCAACCTGGGGGGTCGGAGCCTGCGTCCCCTGCTCGACGACCCCTCGCTGCCCTGGAAGCAGGCGGCGTTGACACAAGTCAGGAGGGGAGGCAAGCAGAACGGCTTCTCGGGTTACTCCATCCGGACCGAGCGGTATCGCTACATCGAGTGGGACGAGGGGCGACGAGGGGTCCAACTCTACGACCATGAGACGGACCCGCACGAGCGACACAACCTCGCCGACGCCCCGGGATCAGCCGGGACGGTCGCCGAGATGCGGCGTCTCCTGGGGGAGACTCGTCATGGGCAGCCCGGAGCGAGGTGACGACCGACCGCCTACCTCCCGAGGACCAGACAGCTCTCGCCGGGACATGCGGGAACGCCCCTGTTAATGATGGGAGTTTCATCGCGGTTGGAATTCGAAGTAGCCCTCCTTCCCGATACCTCCCCGGAGACTCCGGATGAGAATCCCCGCGATCCGTGGCGTCATCGACCGGCGAATCCTGGTCAACTACCGCGTCGATCCGTCGGTCCTTGCGGGCCTCCTGCCCGAGCCCTTCCGCCCGTAGCTCGTCAACGGGGCGGGGATGGCGGGCGTCTGCCTGATCCGCCTGAAGGGAGTCCGCCCCCGGTTCCTGCCCCTGTTCCTGGGGCTTTCCTCCGAGAACGCCGCCCACCGGATCGCCGTCGAGTGGGACCGGGGCGGCGAGCGGCTGGAGGGGGTCTACGTCCCGAGGCGGGACACGTCGTCCCGGATCAACGCGGCGGTGGGCGGCAGGTTGTTCCCCGGCGAGCATCACCACGCGACGTTCCGGGTCGAGGAACGGGACGACCATTACCGGGTCGCCCTGGACAGCGACGACCGGGAGGCCCACCTGCTGGTCGAGGGGCAACTCGCGTCGGGCCAGCCCGAGGGCTCGATCTTCGGCTCGGTCGCGGAGGCTTCGGCGTTCTTCGAGCGGGGCTCGCTGGGTTACTCGGCGACGGCGAGGGCGGGCGAGTTCGACGGGCTGGAACTACGGTGCTTCGGCTGGCGTGTCGGACCCCTGGCGATCGGGCGGGTGGAGTCCAGCTACTTCGACGACCAAGCCCGGTTTCCCGCCGGGTCGGTCGAGTTCGATTGCGCCCTGCTGATGCGCGGGATCGACCACGAGTGGCACGGTCGGGATACTCTCCATGCGGCGTGAGTTCTAGGCGAAGGAGGGAGGAGGCTGAGCTGGGTCCTCGGTCGCCACTCCATTTGCCCGGCTTTTGCCTCGGGTGCGGGCAACCAAGACCGACACTGGACGATCCACCTGCCATACCTGGCACCGCATCGGTCTCCGTCGCCAAGCGTCTCGTCCGACCGCACGGAAATCGATCTCCATGCGGGTATGCAATCGCTCCCACCGATGAATCCGAGGGAGTTCGCATTGCCAAAGGGGGGAACATGCCATGGACCAGAATGATGCGGTCGGGGCGACGGTCGGTATCCAGGCGGTCGGGTCTATGGGCGTCTCGCTCCCGCTGATGAAGGTCTTCCTCGATGGGCGGGTGGTGGGCCTCCTCAAGGACATGACGGTCGATGATTTCCCGATCGTCCTCTCGCAGCCCCGGACGAGGCGATGAGGGGACGCCATCTCCCCGGGATCGACTACGTGCCGGTTGTTCAAGGCACTTCCAGAGCCTGCGACATCCTGTAGGGTGCGGGGCTGATCCGGCAAACCCTGCCAGCTAGACACGATTCAAGGCATGCTTGGTCCTGGAATTGTCTTGCTTGTCGCCGTCCCCGGCACTCAACTGGGAGTGCGGATGAGCCGGATGGACCTGCGCGGCAAGTCGGAAGGTTCCCATGCGCGATGCTCTCGCCGGAAGTAACGACACCGACCCGGAGAGTGCGGGGGTCGCGGATGCCGTCCAGACCCGTCAGGTTCCCGATCGAATACCCTCCCCCCTCGATTCGGAGATCGCGATCATGCGCGTCGCCCTCGCCTTCGTCTTCCTCTCCACGGTCGCCGCCGGGCTACCGGCAGCCGAGGAACGACCCGTCGCCGAGAAGTACCTGATCTCGGGCGACCTCTCCGGGGGCCAGGAGGCGCTCCGGGCGATCCTCAAGGACCACCCCGAGGACGCCCAGGCCAGGTTTGGGCTCGGCACCGTCCAGTTCGTCGGCTCCGTCGAACGCCTCATCCAGGGCTTCTACAAGCACGGGCTGCAACCCGACCTCTCCGGGGGCATGATCCCGTTCGCCCGGCTGCCGGTCCCGGCGAACCCGAAACCGGAGCCGATCGCGTACGACGACCTCCGGGCGCTCTTCCGGACCTTCCTCGACGACCTCGCCCGAGCCGAGGGGACGCTCGCCCTGGTCAAGGACGACGGGGTCAAGCTCCCGATCCGCTTCGGGCTGGTCCGCCTGGACCTCGACGGCGACGGCAAGGCGACCGACGAGGAGACGCTCTGGAAGCTCTACGCTCGCCTCAACGGGCAGGTCGCGCGGGACAAGACGAGCGGGAACCAAGCCGAAGGCTTCCCGATCACCTTCGATCGCGGCGACGTGGCCTGGCTTCGGGGCTATTGCCACCTCCTGATGGCCTTCTCGGAGGTCTTCCTGGCGCACGACGCGAGCCGCCTGTTCGATCATACCGCGCACCTGTTCTTCGCCAAACCGAGGACGCCCTTCGCGTTCCTGAAGAGCAACCCGCAGGGGATCAAGCCGGTGGGACCCAACGGGGCCAACACCGGGACGATCGGCGACCTCGTCGCCTTCGTCCATCTCCTGCACTTCCCGGTCAAGGAGCCCGCGAGGATGGGGGCGGCGCTGGGGCACCTGGAGGCAATGGTCACGCTGAGCCGCGAGTCGTGGAAATTCTACCTCGCGGAGACCGACGACGACCACGAATGGATTCCCAACCCGAAGCAGGAAACGGTCATGCCCGGCGGCAAGGTGACCGACGAAATGGTCAAGAGCTGGCTCGACTTCCTCGGCGAGGCGGACGCGATCCTCGCGGGCAAGAAGCTCGTCCCGTTCTGGCGAGACGAGGACAAGAAGGGCGTGAACCTGCGTCGGGTCTTCACCGAGCCGGCCGAGATGGACCTGATCCTCTGGGTCCAGGGGACCGCCGCCGCACCATACCTGGAGGCGGGGACGGTCACCCAGCCGGAGGTCTGGACCCGGCTGCTCCGCGTCTTCCGGGGCGAGTTCATCGGGTTCGCGCTCTGGTTCAACTGACACCCCGTCCCGCATGGGGAGGGCTTCGCATGTCCCGCGAGTCGGCGACGGCATGGCTCGGGACAATCCCGGGGGATCGTCCTCGCCTCGGGGAACTCCTCCTGCGGTGCCCAGGTCCACGGATTGGACGCATGGCAAAGAATGGGCTCGGCGAGGTTCGCGGAACGGGTCATGCCCGGTCTCTCCAAGAAGCCACGTCGCGAGATCGGGCTACTCGTGGAGCTTCTCCCCGCCATCGGCGGTCAGGATCGCCCGGAGCTTGACCGGGTCGAAGCCGTCGGGGAGCGTGCGGACCGCCCCGTCCGCCGAGACGACCCTCGCGCCGCCGAGCCTGCTGCCCAGCCCCCGACCAGATCCGTCGTTGATCCGGTAGCTCATTCGGTCGAATCGGAGGTCTCTCGGCTCCATCCACGA
>JAABUV010003968.1_pt1 | contig 18212 bp, 25 predicted proteins | sample 5559971 | NCBI WGS metagenome assembly JAABUV01 (sample SAMN10711881, study PRJNA513362) | rock metagenome | isolation source: Antarctica rocks | place: Antarctica: Victoria Land, Knobhead nord | collected 2015-12-19
ACCTGCCAGACACCTGCCCTGGGCAGCCTGCAGGTCAACCAGGCTCTGCACTGAGCCAGACGGAACGGAGTACACCCGTGCATAGGCCAGAACCAGGAAGCGTGTTAGTGCAGCAAACATAGCAAAGCTTAGCAGACTTTGGGCGTGGCACCGCAACCGGCGACCCGCAGGCCAGTGCTGGTTATGAAGCAGCGTGCACACGTGCAGGCGATGCACCTGAGCTGTTTCACACAGTTTCGCGTTCATGTGGTGCTACTGCCTTCACATGTTGCTCAGGTTGATGTCGTGGTATATGCGTGATCTGCAATGCAGATTCAGCATGCCAGGCTCTAGCAAAGGATTAATGGTCTAGCAGGTGTCTGGCAGGTGCGCAAAGAATGCACCACACCCACCTGCGGTGCCTGCTTGCCGACGCTTCGGGAGACTGTTACCTGCGTACACACATCACATCACCTCACAGCACATTCCCCAAAGACACCCCCCAAACTGGGACTCTCCTAGTTACAACCGTGCGTCGGCCAAGCTTGGGCTCTTACGGCCTCTTACGTACACCGCTTATTTTTTGAGCATGCCGGAAACGAGCATGTCAACCCTGTGGAACCCTGTGTTGGACGCGCTTTCACAACTTCAAAAATGAAGTTTATAGGATTTGAACATCCTTGATCTGCTTCTATCGGCGATGCACATGAGAGCAAAGCTAGACGATGTTGCACATGTGTAAAGTCCTACGTAGCCAGATCGCACAAAGAGGACAAGGCTTGACGATCGGCAAGTGACCGGAGACGACTGGCGGGACTCAAACACCTGCAGGCACGCCCATGCTTTACTATCCGTTGAGAGTCAAAGTACTCTTATGCGTAATTCGACTCTGCTGAAGTACGCTGTACTTCGACAAACTGAGCTCGCTGCCTATGTGTTTCACGCAGAGGGCACGTCGCGGCTAAATTTCGCTGTAACAAGCGCCGGGAGGATGCTGCTGCCAAAGGCTTTCTTGACCGCGCTGCTGTTCGTGGCGTGGGCGAGCTTGGGTGCTGCTCTTGAGCTCAGCTGGCCCACCGGTGAGGCCCGGCCCGTGAAATGCATTGGGCGTGGAAATCGTGTAGCGGCACTGCCCATTTTGCGAAGCAGCCGCATGCCTGCAGCTTGCAGTGACCTCCTGACTGCGCCTGCAGGCGAGCGCGGCAGCGACTGCCGTGGCGGGCATGGTGCGCTCCTCAGCGCCTACCTGCACGCCTCATAGCCAGCATGCCTGGTGCTCCTGGAAACTGCAGTCCACTTCTGAAAGCGGCGCCTGAGCTACTGTTTGACGCGCAGGGATTGGCTGCCCAGGCAACAGCCCACTGGACCGCGCCGCAGCATATGCCTCGGTCAAGCGCTCCCCGCGCTGGGAGCACGTCCGCGAGCTCGCGACCGACCCCTACTTCTCCATCCACCACGCGGCGCTGAAGCGCTATGCGAGCACGCAGTCGCCGCGCTTCGTTGAGAACGACGAGATCGTCATCATCCTGATGGCCAGCGAGCAGCGCGCCGACCGCGCAAGGATGCAGCGCGAGACGTGGCTGCGCAACTACCCGCACCTCTTCATCGTGGGCGACGCCGCGGACCCGAGCGTGCCGATGATCACGCTGCCCGAGCTGGAGGGGCGCGCGAGCTATGCGGACGCGCAGCACCGGCAGCTGCGCTACATGCGCTTCCTGTACGAGCACCGCCCGGACCTCCTCGACAAGCGGTACTTTTTCCTTGTGGGTGCGTCCCTGCCGAGGTTGCTTGGGCAGGGCCACGGGCAGGACGCCATGCATGTGTGTCTCCTGGCGCATGCGCACGGTGGCGCACTCGCTTGGTGGCGAGGCGAGGCGAAGCTTCACTCTGCCGGTGCACAGTCACCGCATGTCTTCCAAAGCACACTGCATGCGTGAGGCAGGTGCTGTCGTCAACCTCAAAAAGCGAACTGAATAAAACTGAACCACTGAAACGTCCGCGCTCTTGCCACGCGCAGACGACGACACGTGGGTCAACATGCCACTCGTTCAGACGCTGCTCGCGCACTACGACGAGACGCTCCCCTTCGCGCTCGGCCTCGTGCTGCACACAGCGCCGCCACCGCAAGGCAATGATGGTCTCGTCCTGTCGTGGCTCGGCGGCGGGTCGGGCATCTTCATGTCTCAGGTGAGGCCCTGTGTTGTGAGTTGCCCCATCTTTGCCATACTCATTGCCAACATGCCTCGCCAAGTGACAGTGTGCATGCAGACATTGCCGAGCAGCGTTATCTTTGGTGATGTGGCCAAGGCGCCTCCTTGGTTAGGTTGGCATTGCCATGCAGGAAAGGCTTCCTGGCTCATCTGTCCTCAGGATGCACAGGTTCACAAAACCGCACAGGGCGCTGTGCAGCCACTGCTGGCCGCGTGCAAGCCAGACCGCCGCGCGCGCAGGCGGCCTTCCGCGCCGTGGCGCAGGAGATGTATGGTGAGCTGTGCCCCTTTGACCGCTTCAACGACGTCACGCTCGCGCACTGCTTCAGCACGCTCGGCATCCTAAAGGTCAACGATGATGGCTGCCACGCCAAGAGCCTCACGGAGGACGAGCCCACGGTTGCCGAGCAAGTCTTCAACCAGGCGAGTGCTGTCCATCACAGCAGCATCGCTGAGGCGTTGCTCAAGGGGGTTTCCTAGAAGCTGCTGGGCGCGGACCCAGCAGCACACCGAGGTTGTCTACGCTTTGCACCGCCCTCTGTAAACGATGATGGCTCTGTGGTGCCTCTGTGATGGCATTCATTACATGCGGCACCATACAAGGCTTGCACGCTTGTCGACGAGGTCTGAAACATGCCACTAGAAAACATTGCTGAGCATGTTGCAGCTCTGCCTGCAGTGAGTCTGACAGACGGTAAAAAGAGGCACCGAGGGCTGCGGGCTGGGCACTGAAGCACGGGTGCGCGTGCAGGCGCTGGCCATCCACAGCGGAAAGGAGCGCGACCTGCACTACCTGACGTCCCTGCACAACCACCTGTCGTTCCACCACATGTTTGACCGCACCCAGCTGGCGGAGGTCACCTGCGTGGCCGAGTGGGAGTCGGGTTTCATCGACGACGTCCTGCCCTGCAGGCCGGGCGATCGGCCGGTTGCCAGGGCGCAGCTGCGCTCCAGGAAGCTCATCGTGTGACAGTCGGGGCCTTCTTGGGATGGTGCTTTGTGCGAGCTGTGCCACCACCTGGTGGCACAGCCTTGGGTGTGCTTTCGGTTCTTTTGGCGCGGGGTCGACTTGCCAAGCGCGTCCGCACGTGCTGACGAGCATGCGTGACTGTGAGGGTACCTGCAGAGGCGCATCGCCCTGACTTTGAGGGCGCTCCCACTCAAATCAACTCGGTCTGAGAGTTTCTAAGTGTGCGTCTGTTTCAAAACACGCTCGCGCGCCGGCGTGCACGTTGCAGCAGGCGCATGCGGCGTCCGCCTGGCAGGACGCACTTGCCTTGCTTGTTGAGTGCTGAGAACTTGACTTGGTTTCTGGCGCGCTGCTTCTCCGCCACCACTTCCCTCCTGCATAGGTCCGCACTGGCACGGCATCCAGCGCCACTTAGGCTGATTTATGTTTTTAGCACCGATACGGCTGCGTGACGCCTGCGCGGCGCAGGGCTGGGTGGCCTGCGACGCTCGCGCGCTCACCTGCGTCCCAGACGGTGCTAGGGTTAGGTCAGAACCTGTGAGTTCTCATGCTGGGTGCTCTTGCCTGAACGCGTCCCATACGAGGCTGTCCCCCTTCGCCCCTGGGGCTCTGGCATGTTTTCATGGGTTGCACTTGGGATAAGGTGTGACCCGCCTCTTACTTGCCGCGCAGCGGCGCAGCGTCGTTGCACGCGCTGCGCCCTGGTCGCAAGGCATGCAGAGGCGCGCGGGTGAGCGCGTCGTTGCATGCCTTGCGACTAGGGCGCGATTAGTGATGAGTACCGACTTTTTTGAAAAGTTCCGTGCCTGGCCACCCAGGCTGCTCGCCCATTACCGTACATTCCGATCGGGTTGCCCATAAGCACCAGGATAGCAGATCACATGCACTTGCATGCGGCGCGCGGGCATGCTTGGCACCGTCAGAAAGTGGATGCGTGATTGGCGGGGCCCTCTACTGGGGCTGCGCTGGTCAGCAGCTGGCAGTCAGCTTCACATGTTGCACCTGTACGGGTGTGAGGTTGCGGACGTAGCCGATGCATGTTGACTGCCTTGCACTTGTAAGATGATGGAGCGAGGTGAGCAGCGCCGTTGCTGTTGCAACATCGTCGTGCGCGCTAAGAAGACGAGTTGCGCCTGCTGCTGGACTGTGCTGCCACACAACCTGCATGTAAGCTGATGGAGCGAGGTGAGCAGCGCCATTGCTGCTGCAACATCGTTGTGCGCGCTAAGAAGACGGGCTGCGCCTGCTGCTGGACTGTGCTGCCAGACAACCCGCATGTCTGCACCTCTTCCCTGCTGCTCAAACAAGCAAGTTGGGTTTTGCTCCATGGAACATCACTGCTGATGCTACGTACACAGGCTTTGCAATCAGGAGTGTCGCAGTGCCCGTGTCGCAGTGTCGGTGATGTGCAGCCGGGCCTTGACAGTGATGGAGCACTGACTGCCGGGTCGTCGCCTGCTCTATGCGCCTTACACCCTATCGAGCGCCCGGACCTAAGCTCTCGACCGGCCAAAACACGAGAGAGCCTGGCGATGCGGCAAACCCAGCGAAGACATCAAAGGCCGACACACGCTGGGCAGGGCCCCGCAGGTGGGCGCTGCTCACGGAGCAGCATAAAGAATGAGCAAACAGACAGGCAGTCCCATGGCAGGCGCGCGCGCGCGCCCGCGCCCCAAGCATGCAGCACACTCACAGGGGCGCCCCCGCGCCTCCGCCGGACACCTCCGGCACTCTCAGTGTTTCAGACAGTGGCATGAATTGCGCAGCCTCCCTGCGCCCGCGGCCGGCTACATGCGCCTTGCCTCCTAGGCGGGCAAGGCGGCTTCGGGCAGCCGGCCGCGTCTGCAGGCCTGCCGCAGGCACCCCAGGCTGCAGACACCCGCCGGCCGTCCCACACGCACCCAGTGCCACGGCACCGGCGAGTGCTAGCCCTGTCATAGGGGAAGGGCTGGCGGCGCATCAGATGGCGTTGGCAGTGCCAGTGGGCGTCGGCGGCGGGGACGGCGGCGGCGCGGCCGACGCCTTGTGGCGCTTGGAGGCCTCGGTGTAGAGGTAGGTGCCCAGCAGCGCAATGCCGGTGCCTGCGGGCGCAGGCGTATTTTAACATCGCTACTTCAAATTTGATTTGTATTTTGCTTGCGAGCACAGGACCCGCCACCCATCGGCGGGCCGGCAGGGCGGGTGGTTCACGGCCGCTAGCATCGATTAGCGAGAGTCACAGGCCTGTATCAGCCAGCCAGACCTGCTCGTCAGGGGCTCCACGCCTGTGTCGGCCAGCCAGTGCTGTTTAGAGCGGCCAGGCCGCTCTGACCTGGGTCGAGGAAAGGCTCGGGTCAGGGCGGGGCACACTAGCAGGCAGCGCGGCGCGGGCGCGCACCCAGCTTGGTCTTGTTGGTGAGCGTAGTGCCGAAGAAGACGACCGAGGTGCCGATGATGACCACACGCTTGACCACGTTGCACACGCCGTGCGAGACCGGGCTCACGCGCGACAGTGTGTTGAAGGCGAACTGGCGCGCGCGCGCGCGGCGTCAGCGGCGCGGCGGCGCGCTCACGCAGGCAGGGCGGGCTGCGGACGGCCACCGGCAGGCGGGAGGCCTCGCGCGCGCCTGGCTGTGCGTTTGGTGCAGCAAGCCGGACGCTGACGGCGAGGCGCAACTCACGGGGTCGGACAGCAGGCCAACCATGATGAGCGACAAGTAGAGACTGGGGTCCTTGGCTAGGGCAAGAAGGCCTGATAGGGTTCTGTGGCCGGCGCACCTGGTTGTACAGGTGGTACAGCAGGCCGACCATGAAGAGCGAGAAGTAGAAGTTGGGGTCCTTGGTCAGCGCGGCGTCAATACCGGCCGGCAGCCGCGAGCCCTCCGCGATCAGCGCGGCCGGCACGCAGATGAGCACGCTGATGAGCGTGGTGTACGCGTAGATGGCCGTGCTGTCCAGGTTCTTGATGGTGGACATGGCCCTGCGCGGAGGCGGGCGCGCCCGGGTCAGCTGCGGCGCCGATACAAGCGCCTGAGGGGCAGGGCGCTCGCCTGGACGTCGCCCAAGGTCAGCATGCCTATCAAAACGCCTGTAAGCATGCGTGCTTGGACGCTTGTCTTCATGCAGCCAGCCAGGTATGGCGGCAGCAAAAAATGGATCGCAGGGGGTTCGATCCCCTGACCTTCTGCATGCAAAGCAGACGATCTACCACTGATCTAGCGACCCCTAGCAGGTTTCCGTAGGGTTGAAAGGGTGACCAAGCGAAGTTTACAACGGTCCTTGATCCCTTGCATAGAGATGAACAAGACTACACCGGCCGTCTCGGTCATGGCTACAACCCACATGTCAGCACATGCACAGGGTGGCAGCGGCATGGGCATGCCACCATCACCAGACACCTGGGCTCCGGCTGGCTGCCAGACCAAGTATGCTGCGGCAGGGCTGCACTAAGCAGGGCAAGCCAGGAGCTGCGCCGCCCTCGAAACCTGGTGCACCCAAGACACACGCATACGCGTTCGCCCGCTGCGGCGAGCCCGTCTTGGGCCGGACTGGCAGAGGTTAGGGTTATGGGCGGCGGCGCGGGCGGGCGCGCCTCTTCGACCACACGGCGCGGAAGCCGAACGTCAGGTTGGACACCATGGCGGAGATGAAGCCAGTCCAGTTGAAGGTCAGGTCGGACGCGGACGCGAGCGCGACGCCGGCCTGCGCGGCGGGCTTAGGCCTGTTATTGCAAAAGTTGTCAGAACCGATATCACGGAAGCTGCCGCCAAAATAACTCCAAACAAAACGCGTAGTCAGTAAAGCTACTTATCATTCTGACCTGCTCGCCCACCACAGCAAGGCAAGCAAGCAATCTTTAGCCCGCATCGGCGCGGCGTCGCGCCCGGGGCGCGCCCGCGACGCCCGGTGACAGCGCTGCTCGCGGTGCATTGCGTATTGTGACTGGCACGGCAGGGGCCTGAGGCGCGTGTTCAAGGCGCTCCAGGCTGGTGCACCATCATCGGCACAGCGCATGCGCATCACACGTGCTCAAGATGCTGCGGGGCATGCCCATCGACAGGCACAGCATGTGCATGTGACGCATGGTAAAAACACTGCGGGAGGGCGCGCCATGATGGGCACGAGCGTGGCGACGACGGGCGCGGGCGTGCCAACGCCCAGGATCGTCTTGGACAGCAGCACGTTGAACGCGGGCTCCAGCGTCTTGACCGTGTGCGTCAGGCTGATCGCGACCGCCGCGAACGACAGGTTGGCCGCGATGTGGCCCACCGCGTGCATCGACGCCGGGCCCAGCAGCGAGCTGAACTCGTCCTTGCTGATCGGCTGCGCGCGCACGAGACCCCCCTCAGCCCTCCCAGGCGCATCTCCTCCCTGCTGCCTGGCTGCGCACGGACTCCCCCTCAGCTCCCCCAGGCACTCGAGCGGATCTCCTCCTTGCCGATCGGCTGCGGCCACTGCGCTCCTCCCAGCCTTCCCAGGCCCTCTGCACGAGACGAGAGAACGGTGAACCACGGCTGAGCAGCATCCACGCCCAAGCATGCTGCACGCATCACGCAGGGCACCTCTGCCAGCAGCGCATGCCCCCCCCCCCCGCCCGGTGGCTCGGGCATGGCGTCGTCTTCGCATCGCGTGCGGGCTTAACGCAAGCATATGGAAAAGTTTCGTGAAGCGGCGCGCGCAGGCGCGGCGACGCTACAGCAGCTCAGCAACCCCGCTCACAGCGCCAGGCAGGGGAGCTCGGCAGGCGCGGCGGCCGGCGCCGCGCCTGCCCCCGGCGCCGCGGCCGGGGGCGCGCCCGCCCGAACGCCGCCTTCCTCGCGGCGCGCGCGGGCACGCCGCCAGCAAGCAGCTCAGCACCCCCACTCAGCACCCCCGCCCACAGCGCCAGGCAGGGGAGCTAGGCGGGGCGCGCGCCCGGCCGAACGACGCCTTCTTGGCGCCGAACAGGTACGTGAGCGTGCAGTAGGCCAGGCCGACGACCACGTGCACCGCCGACACGGTGTACGGGAACGGGAAGTAGTTGAAGATGGTCTTGTTCAGCAGGTTGAACGCGACGTTCAGGCCGTACCACATCAGCACGAACGACAGCGTGACCACCGAGGGCGCCGCCGACGGCCCGACCACCTTGCCGATCGCGCTGCGCGGCGCGCCCCACCGACGCCTCAGCGCCCGCGCCGGCGGTGCCCCGCGCGCGGTGCGCCCCCCGGCTCTGCGTGATGCCGCGCCGGCGCGCGCGGGTGCTCGCAAGCGCAGCACAGGCGCCACGCGCTGCGGGTACGTGGCCACCTGGCCGCTAGCGCTCTGGCCTCTGTAGATGCGGCAAAGCCCGGGGTGTGCACCCCAGGCGTTCAGCCCAAGGGAAAGGGGGAGCGCCGGGCGCGGCTGTGATGCATCCTGGCAACCACCAGTGGCCCACAGGCATATGCCCTGCTGCAGGTGCGCACGCGGAGCGCTGCCCTCCCCACTGACGGACGCTGGGGGCTCCTGCGCTGCGTGCGCAGCGGCTGCGGACCCCCTCGCGCACGGCACATGCCATAGGGCTGCCGGCGGCGTCGCCGGGTCGGGCCGCCCGCTCCGGGCTGCATAGGCAGGCGACAAGCAGCGCGCACTGCTGCCAGGCACCCACCCGCCCCCACACCGCAGAGCACATTGGCGACCCCGGCGCGCCTCTCGAGCGGATCCATCGCCTCCGCCTGCGCCGCGGCCCGCACGCACACGCTGCGGCGCGCCGCCAGCTGCGGCCGGGGCGCCGCAACTTTCCGCAGTCGCAGCGCAGCGCCCAGGCCAGCCCTAGCCGGTCCAGCCTGCATCAGAACGGATATGAAGCCTCAGGCGGTGCCTGCTCGCCTTCTGGCCCCGCTGGGAGCCTGCCGGCCACCGCAGACAACCACCAGTGCACCATGCCAGCCAGGCATACCTGCAGGGGGCTGCATCGGGATGCTGCCGAGCACATTGCCAGCCGCGGGCGGGCCACATCGCGTGTGCCGAGCGGCACAGCCGCCGTGGGGAGTGACCTCATCATCGTGAGCTGGAGATGCTGCGAGTGCTGCTCGTCGGACAGTTTGCAGTCTCCAGTGCTCTGGGCAGAACCCTACGGTACCAACGGTCAGCCCCACAAACAGCCTACTGGTCGTCCTGTTGGGGAGTGCCACCAGCGCATACTATGGCGGGCCTGGACGCACAGCCAGTGCGGGCACGCACAGGCCTACCGGTGCGAGGGGCGATGCGTGCGCGCATGTGCGGGGGGCCCGCACGGCAGGCTGCCAGCGCGCAGGCGTTGCGCCCGAGAACGCGCGCCGGCGGGCGTGCGCCAGCGGCCAGGCCGGCCTCACAGCGCTGCGTAATCAGTGTCGCCCGCGGGCGTGGGCGCTGTCAGGTGGACGCGTGTGATCGCGCTGCAGCGGAGCAGGAGCCGGGTGCGCTTCTGTATGCAGCACCCAGACACCTGCGGCCGTGCCTGCCTGCGCCTCTTGCCGCTGTGTGCGGCATATGTGTGTTTCTCACGGCGAGAAATTATGTGACCATGCGTGCACTGCCTCGTGTAACGAGGTATGTCGCACGAGTGCGTCGAGTCCACATAGGCGCTCAGATCGGGAGCAGAGCCACGCGCATGCGCCGCGCACAGCTGCCGCTTCGCTCTGGATGCGGGCGGGAGCGGCGCTGCAGCCTGTGGCCAAGGCGGCGGTGGCCGCAGCTGCCGCAGCCTCCCTGCTGCTGGGCCAGCCGGGGCCCTCGACCGCGGACGTGCTGCGGTGCGGCCCCACCTGGCGCTGGCTGTGTGGGGGGGGTTGGGGCGAGGGCGCGTTATGATCCCCCTGGAGCCGTGGTGGTGCCTGCTCTGTGCACGGCGTGCGCTGCATCAGGCGCTGGAGCGCCAGCTGGGACGGCCCCAGTCGTCACCCGCCCTCGCGCAGCCGCGCGGTGCCTGCCGGCGGCCGCCTGGGGGGCGCAAAACGCGCTCGCCATCCTCCTGAGCGACCCGTTCGCGGGCCCAGGTTCCCGGCGTCCACCGACCCCGCAGTCTTCACCGCGCAGAAGACGCTGGTGGAGGTGCGGTGTGCAAGCCCTTGCCAAGCGGGTTTAGGGTTGCCGTCTCCCTCGGCCTGCCTGCCGACTCGCACGCCTCAGAACAGGCTGCGCTGCTCGTGAGCTGGTCAAATGATGTTCGTGATAGGCAGTGCAGGCTCGCCTGCTCTTGAAGGAAGAGTTAGCTGCACTGTGCCTGCAAGCGTGAGAGCTGCCGAAGGGGCGGACAGTGGCCGGTCAGGGAGGGGGCCGGGGCTGCAGGCGTGGACGATCGTGTCCAAGGCGTACGTGGACTCCGAGTTTGGCGGGCACGAGTGGGAGGGCGAGCTGAGCCAGGCGCTAGTGGCGGCCTTTCGCGCGCCGACCGGCGACGCCGCGTACAAGGAGATCGGGCGCATGCTGGACAAGCTGGGCGACCCGTTCACGCGCATCATGCCGCCCGCGTGCGGCCCCGCGGCGCGGCCGAGCGCGCTGCGGCCGCAGCCCGCCTGTGCTCGGGTCGCCGCACGAGCTCTGTGGTTCAAACCCAAGTTGAGAGTGGATTCGTATCCCGGGCAGGGAGCACTTTGATACCAGGTTCAGGCCTGCAATAAGTGCCACCATGTGGGGCGCTCGCAGTGCTCTCATGTCCTGCGCTTTCCCTGGGGGGCATGGCAAGCAAAAGGGGCGACAGGCGGCACGCCGGCGAGGTGCAGGCAGGCTGCAGGTTAGCTTCAGTTGTTAGGCAGGACCGAGCGCCCGGCGGCGCGCGCGGCAGGGAGTATGCGGACTTCCGCGTGTCTAGCGACGGCGAGGTGCAGGGCGTGGGCCTGCTGATTGGCGCGAGCAACGGGCGCCTGCTCGTGGTCGCGCCCATCCTGGGCGGGCCCGCGGACCGCGCCGGCGTTCTGCCCGGCGACGAGGCGCGCGCCCGCCCACCAAGCCTCTCCCCTACCCTGCCGCCCTGCGCCACTTTGCGGGCTCTGGCAGGAGGGCACCGCAGCGGGCCAAGGGCCTGCCGGCCGCGCCCGGGCGACAGGGAACTGCTCGCGCGCGACTCAGCTGAAGCGCCGACATGCACGGGGCGGCGCACGTCGCCCTGCGGGTCGCAGATCTCTGGATACTAGGGAACAGAGTTAGGTAATGTAGGGTCAGGGGGCAGGGGCTGCGTCCCCAGCCCGCCGCCAACGGGCCGGGCCGCGCGCGCGCGCGCGCGCAGGTGGTCGCAATCAATGGCGACCCCACCGCCGGCTGGGACGGCGACCGCGCCGCCAAGTCGCTGCGCGGCCGCTCCGGCTCCAGCGTGCTCGTGCGCTTCGCGCGCCGCAGTGAGCAGGTGCCGGGCGTGGCCGGGCGGCCGGAGCAGCCGCCGCGCATCGACGTCCACCAGGCGCGCCCCCCTGTCGCCAGGCGCCCGGGGTGAGAAGGGCTTGCCTGCCGAACCTCCTGGTGGCGCAAGCAAGGTCAAGGTCAAATTGCAAATGGATGGCTTCCCTTCTGAGCCTCGCCCCGCTGGCACCTCAAGTCAGACCTCTTGCATGGATGAGCGAAGCTTTATAGGGCGTGCGCGGGTGTCGCTCAAGGGCGTCAAGCGCTCAGCCGATGGGCGCTGGCCTACCCGCACGCACGCTCGCGTGCGGCGCGCGCGGGCGCGTGCGGGCCGGCTCACTTGCCGCGCACGCGCCCTCGGCGGCGGCGGCCATGCCTCTCCGACTATAACCCTGAACTTACCCCCGCGCGCGGCGCGCAGGTGAGCCTGAAGCGCGAGCGTCTGGAGCTGAGCCCGGTGTACGCGACGGCGGTCGCGCACGGCGGGCACACGCTTGGCTACATCCGCCTGGTCAACTTTGGCGCGCACGCGGCCGCCGACATGGAGAAGGCCATGGACCGGCTGGAGGCGCGCGCGCCGCAAAGAGAGTGTCTAAGGAGGAAATTTCCCAAGGAAACAAAACATCGATCCTTTGGGAGGCCAAATCGCTACAATATCTACAGTGGGAGCTAAACATCAGCCGTGGTGCCCGGCCGTGCTGCGTTCCCCGTGGCGCTCCGCTCGGCCCCGGTGCCCGGCTGTGCTGCGCTCCCGTGCCGCTCCGGCGCTGCGGAAGGCAGCACAAGCCCGTGGCTGGGAGAAGGCGCATGCATGGGATCCGGGGCGTGGCTGGCTCACGGTCTCTACTCGAGGTTGTCGCCAAGGCGCTGTCCGTGGATAGCCACTCCACCCGGATGGTGGACGAGGCCATCGCGAAGGCGCTGTCCGTGAACCGGACGCTGCTCGACGAGGGGTACCTGCCTCGCCCATGCATGTATGCTGTCGACCGCCGCCGCTTCGAGACCGGTGCAGCCAGACGGGGCTGTGTGATTGGGCCTCGGGGTGATGCACATTCAGCGCACTCACCAGGGTGGTGGCTGCGGAGGTGGCAGGGGCGGGGGCCGCCCGCTCATCACTGGCGCGGGGTTTGGCAGCGTGTCAAATCCCGCACCAGTGGTGAACGCGCAGCCCCGGCCCCTGCTACCTCCGCGGCCAACACCCGGAAAGACGCGCCGAGTGCGCATCACCTCGAGGTCCATCGGCACAGCCCCGTCTGGCTGCACCGTCACGAAGCGGTGGCGGTAAGCAGCATATGTCTGTGGGCCATGCAGGTACACCTCATTGAGCAGCGTCCGGTTCACGGACAGCGCCTTCGCGATGGCCTCGTCCACCATCTGGGTTGGGAGAGCGCTACGGTTTTCTTGGCCATAGTCTCTAAGTGAAGTTTGCTGCATGTCTGCAAACAAACGAGCAGTGTTGGTTGATGCCTTCCTCTGCAATTGTCCTTGATCGCGCGGTGAGCCACCTGTGGTCCATCGTGCGCAGGCACAGGGCGTTGAGGGGTACATCCTGGGTGCGGTCCCCGCGCGGCGCTTGCCTCCATTTGAACAGATGCAGGTTCAGAGACACGCACCAGTCTCTGCTGCGGCCGTCGGCAGGCATGGCTCGGTATGGCCTTGTGCTGTGGTGCCACTCGGCGTGTTTGCACTGCCTGCTGCGCTGGTCACCATGCCGGCGCTGCTGCAGCACCCGCTGTCGGGGTGCCCCAGTGACGCACGGCGGGGGCTGGCGGCCAGTGGCCTGTGTGTCCTGGCGCGCCGATGCGGCGCGGTGCGCCGAGCTGAGGCGCGGGGCGCGCGCGGCGCGGGGCAGACATGCGGAACAACCCGGGCGGCCTGCTGCGCGCGGGCCTGGACGTGGCCCGCCTCTGGCTGGACGGCGAGGCGGCCGTCTTCAACGTGCAGGGCCGCGACGAGGATGGCCGCATGGCCGTTACGCAGGTGCGCCGCCGCATGCGGGCAGTCGCCGGGCCGGTCACAGGGGACGCCGCTGCGCTGACGGGCAGGGGGGGGCTGCGGCGAGCCCGCGGCGGCGCCGCGAGCGGCGCTGCCAGGGTCAGGGCTCGCCCGGGTGTGTGGGCTGCTTACGTGCGTGCCAGGGCGCTCCTCGCGCGGCGCTGCAGCGCGTGCGGAGGGCTCCCTCGCCCCACCTAATGGGGGTGGAGTGAGGAAGGGCTGAGGGGAGTTGCTGAGGGTGCATGGTCATGAGCGCTCGAGGCGGCCTGTGGACGTGCCCCCGCCCGCATGTAAGGCCAGACCGCCCGCGCCGCAGCACGTGGTGCTGGAGAGTTCTGTGCGCATGCGCTGGATCTGGCCGAGATGCGCCCACTACCCTAACCCTAACCCCTTTGCTCCTGCTCGCCCGCGGCGCAGCGCGTTGTGCTGGAGAACCCGGCGCGCGCGCGCTCGGACGCGCCGCTGGCGGTGCTGGTCAACCACGGCAGCGCGAGCGCGAGCGAGATCCTGGCCGGCGCGCTGCGCGACAACGGCCGCTTGGTCGCCCTGGTCGGCGAGACGACGTACGGCAAGGGCAAGATCCAGAGCGTGTTCGAGCTGGACGACGGCAGCGCGCTGTTCGTGACTGTCGCCAAGTGCGCGCCGCGGCCCCCCGGGCGGCGCTCCCGGCGCGTCAGGGTCTGGCGGGGTTCCCACCTGGCGGCGACAGCCGCGCGCTGCTGGCAGCGCATCGGCACTGGGCGCCGGGCACGCGCGGCGGGCTGCCGCAGTCAGGGCCCCTCGGGCGTACGCGCGCCAGCTGCACAGCTGCGCATGCAAGCGCCCGGCCTCGCTCATTCCCGGCTCCGCCCTGACCTGCTGCGTCGGTCGCCGGGAGCCGCGCACAGCTGCGCCGTAGGCTTGCGCACAAGAGCCGGTGCAAGGCGCTGCTCCCTTGTTGCGCAGCAATGAAGCGCGCGCACGCCGGCGCGGCAGGTACCGCACGCCGGCGCTGACCGAGATCGACCAGGTGGGCATCCGCCCGGACGCGTCCTGCGCGCTAGGCCCGCAGGCGCCCGCCGGCATGCCCGTCAGCGCGGGCGCCGCCAGCACGGTCGCCGCCTCGCTTGTCGACGACGCGTGCATGGCCGTGGCCGAGGCGCTCATCGAGTCACGCCTGCCCGGGAGCGCGGCCGCCGCGCCGGCGCTCGTGCTGAGCCAGAAGTGATGCGCGGGCGCTCGCCCGGCGGCGCCCTTTGCGCTGCCGTGTGCGGACAGGACGGCTGCGCTGCGTCGGCGGGCGCTGCGCTGGACAGTGTGGTAGCTCGCGGACGGGCCTGGCAGTGGCTGAGGGCGTACGGAGACGTGCCCCGCTGGCGCTCGCGACTGGCCCGGGGCCTCTGCAGCTGCCTGCTGGTGCCGGCGCTGCTGCAGGTGGCGGGGTCGGCTGCGACCGGTTGAAGGTGGGGCGCCGATCGTGCCTAGCAACACCCTGCTACGGCATGCAGCCTGCGCTCTGCGGCAGCAGGGCCGCGCTTGGCAGGCCGCACGCCAGTCTGCCGCCTGTGTGTACTTGTATCGGTACAGGCTGCGCCCACCAGGTGTACGGGCTGCGCCACCAAGCACAGTGTATCAGGGGCGCTTGACGGATGTGCAGCTGGTTGGCGCGCGAGCTGGCGCAAGTTGTGGGCCGGGCTGAAGAAGCGGTGTTGAGGAAGTCGCGCGGCAGTGGTGCACGCGGCAGAACCCAGGTTGGCCAAAATAAGGTGTACATGTGCCGCTAGGGCCGGCTTGTGTATCATCGCCCAGCGCCGCCCGCTTTTGTGGCTGGCTGTATCCAGGACATGCAGGGGTGCGGGTCAGCGCCGAGCGAGCCGAGCCTGCATGCTAGGTAGGGCAAGGAACCCTCAGAATTGTGCCGGGGCCGGCGAGCCACGGCACGCGGCGAGCGCCGGGGGCTGGCCGCCTTGTTGCGCGGCCACCCTGTTACCCCGGGCCTCAGAGTCTGAAAGGAGCCTGCAAGCACCCGGTCTCCTGGGTTTGCAGCTGTTTTGAAAGCGGCGCTAATGTGGCAGCGCCGCACACCGGCGCGCGTGTTTTTTTATTGCGCGAGCGCGAACAACTGACAGAAGTGGAGATGTGTATGTGCGCCCGCTATGGTGTCGAGTCGGTTGCTCGAGTTGTAGGCAGCACGGACTGTGAAACAGGTGTGCCCTGGAGGCGTGTATGCGACAGTTGTGTGGGTGCATTGCGCTGAAGGCAGTATTGAGCGGGCGAACTGAGGCTGTGCGACTGTGACAGAAACTAAAAAGCGCATGTACTAGCGCGCTGCGTGTGCATGTGTGTAGGCTGTATCAGTGTATATTAGACGCCACTGTACGACGTCATGTGAATGCATGTTTGAGGTGCAAGGCGTCAGTGCATGCCAGGCGTGCAGGACATTGGTGTTGAGCAGCCAAGGACGAGCACAGTGTCTGGAAGACTGTGCTTGCAGACGGCAGCATGCAGCCGCCCGACAACCCAACTGTACACTGCGGCAGTTCACGGAACTGCGCTCTCCCTACCCTGAACTTCACAACAGAGCGGGCTAGCGCTTGCGCTTGCCACCAGCGGCCGCCGGGCGAGCCGCCTCCTGCGGCGGTGCGGCCGCGGCCGCGGCGGAGAACAGCGCGCGCTCCACGCCGCGCGCGGTCCAGGGGCGCTCTGCGCGCCGCGCGGCTTCAGCAACCTCCCCTGCCCGCGTTGGTGACGGCAGCGCGCGCAACGAGGCGCGCACCCGAGGTGCTGAGCGCGCGCGCCCGGGCCTGCAGAGCCGCGGCCAGCGCCGCGTACCGCCTCAGCGAGTACGCGTTGGAGCTGAGCCCGCTGCGCCCGCCAAGCCGGGTTTTAAGGTTTTTCAGAAAAAACCCTGTTGTGAACACCCTGGCGTGTGAAAACTTATCACACGCCACAGGCCTCGGCAGAGCCCCGCCGCAGGCCTGGGTGGCCGCCCGGGCTGGCGGCAGGGGCCGCGCCCTGTGGACGGACGGCGGCGCGGGCGCGCGTCCGGCTCTGACAGGGCTGCCACCAGGGCTGGCCCAGACGCTGCACACCAGCCTGGACATGCAGCACCAGCGCTGGACCTGACGTGGCAGGGGGCGTCGGAGAGGCTTAGATTAGGGTTAGGGTTAGGGTTGTGTCACCTTGATGTCAGGGCGTGTGCCAGGGCTGCGCACCTGTCGCCGAGCACGGCCAGCGCCTCGTCCGACATGAAGGGCGCCGCCGGGTCGCCCGCCGACAGCACCGCCGACGCGGTGGCGGGCCCGACGCCCTGCACGCGCGCTGCCTGGCCGTCTGTGCGCCCTTGCGAGGGTGGGCAGGGTCGCGCAACGCGCGACAGGCGCGCACTGGAAATGCCGTGGCGTTCAGGTCGCCCAGTGTGGGCCTACGGGCCGGACCTGCTCCGGCGAGCGCCTGCACAGAGCCAGGGCTGCCGCGCAGGGTCACCTTCAGGACCGTCAGCGCGTTCACGGCGGCGCGCAGGGCGGCCTCGGTCTCCGCGGACTCCTTGGCCAGGGCCGCGAACGCGGCCGTGCTGGCCTCCACAACAGCGTCACTCGGCAACTCGTCCACAAGCGCCTGCAGCCGCGGCCGCCACTTGCCGCGCTGGAGCTTCCACTTCATCTGCGCCGCGCGCGCACGCAAGCCTGAGCGGTTGACGCGCAACTTGCGCGCACTGTATACATCAAGATGCGTGCACTGGCAGCCGGGCGCCGCGGCCCCACCAGCTTTGCCAGCTCGGCACCGGTGATGTGCTTTTCCTCCCTGCCCTCGACTGTGGCCGGCAGCTCCTCCTGAAACCACCTGCGCTTGGCAGCGTGCGCGGCGAGCGTCGGCCTACCACATCGCGCTCGAGAGCACCCAGCTCAGGAACACGTCTCGCCCACCCACCTCTCAAGGTCTGGCAGGTCCGGGCGCTTGAGCGTCTCGATACGCTCGTACTCAGCATCTAGGTGCTGTGCCCATGTGTCTCGATCTGTGCTCTTCCACAATTCTTCCATGTTTCTCTGCGCTGCTCCGCTGGCAGTGTACGGCGTGTTGCCTGCCCCGCTTCTGCTGGCACCACAGTCTATGCTGCGGTGGCTGCGCGCAAGCCTGGCAGTCTATGCAGTCGCACTTGGCAAGGGGTGCTGCGTGCCTGGAGGTGCTTTGCGCAGGCGCAGGCTGCTGGCCTGCCTGCACCAAAGCTATGCAGGCGCGAGGGTGGGGCGCGAGTGACAAGACACCATGGGCGTATACGTGTTAATGCTTGTTTGGGGGGCCGTGTGCTTCCTGCTGCTCAGGCAGGCGTCTCAGCTTGCCTGGACTCCAGTACTGGTTATGCGCAACTAGTACTTTCCGTTGGCCAAGGTGCCAGCCCTCATCCCATTGTACACTGATGATGTTTTATCAACATCAGCAAAGACAGCTGAGACAGAGCCTTTCTTGCACGGGTAGCTCATTGCCTGCAACAGGCCCCAGGTCTTGCAGGTGATCGATGGCGCTCTGCTGTGCCAGCGGCGCCTGGGCGCTGCTGGCCCTGGGCCTGCTGCTGACCGTGCGCTTGCATGTCGCAGAGGCTGCCAGCAGCCCCTGGCTGTATCCCAGCGACCAGCCTCTCCTTGATCTGACGCCCGACAGCTTTGAGGCCGAGCTGATCAAGCCTGCGCCCTTCCTGGTAGTATACTCTGGGCCACGGTGCGCCCGGACGTTGCCTTCCCGTTGCAGTGATCCACGTGATGTTTGTG
>JAABUV010003969.1_pt1 | contig 18211 bp, 16 predicted proteins | sample 5559971 | NCBI WGS metagenome assembly JAABUV01 (sample SAMN10711881, study PRJNA513362) | rock metagenome | isolation source: Antarctica rocks | place: Antarctica: Victoria Land, Knobhead nord | collected 2015-12-19
CGTCGGATTTCCCGCGAGGCAAGGGTTGCTACCCACGCTCAGCCAGGCCAGCCGACCGCCAGGGCCTACCTGAACGGCCTTATCTCCAATCGTCTGCGCGGGACGCTCGGTTATTTCAAGATTCTAGGCCATGCGACGACCCCCTCTATTGACTCTCTCCCCCCAGGGGAGAGGGGGCCAGAATGACTCCCTCTCCCCTTGAATGACTCCCTCTCCCCTGGTGGGCTTTGCCGTTTTTTGCCCCGAAAGCTTTGAATAAATGTTCAGTTGGCAGTCCTGAACTTATTTGACCTCCGCATTCTATTCTTGCCGTATGGTAATTTCAACCGTATACTTGCCCGAGTACGAAACTCTTTCGTCGGCCGAAGGGGCAAGTATCATGGGCGAGAAGATCGATCCGAGCGCGGCTGCAAAGGCACTTGGCGAGTTGGGGGCCTCCAAGGGCGGAAAGGCCCGCGCGGAGAAGTTGACCCACGAGAGACGAAGCGAGATCGCCCGGGAGGCCGTCCGAGCACGTTGGGCCAAAGTCAGGGAGGGGAACATTCCGACCGCGATCCACGGATCGGCTGATCACCCCCTCCGTGTTGCCGGGTTCGAGATCCTCTGCGAGGCCGATTTGCAGGGCTGACCCGGGGCCATCCGACCGTCCCGCGACAGGGCCCGTCAGGCTCCGACTTGGTGCGTCAACCCCTTCCTTCTTAACGACTTGCGGGACGACCGAATCCCCGCCGGATCGCCCATCCGTCGCATCGGCCATCTCGCCAGCGTCCGACGCATCCCGCCCCGCCCCGTCCCCTCCGAAGGGAAAATAAAGGGAAGGACGGTTGCTCGCGTGTTTGCCATGCGTACCCGTCGCCGCCATCCTTGCGGCCTCGAACTTGGGCGCCTCGGGCGACGAGTCGGGCAGGGCGGCCACGGCCCCCTTGATGTCATGCAAGCTCGTCTTGGCGTAGATGCCGATGGTGAGGCCGGGGTCCGAATGGCGGGCCAGGACTTGGCACGTCTTCACTGATGCGCCCGAGGCCACGAGATTCGAGATGTAGGCCCCCCGCAGCGAATGGAAGTCGGCCTTCCCCGTGGGGGTCTCATAGTCGATCCCGGCGGCCCGAAGATCGACCCTCATCATCACGGCCGTCCGGGGGGTCAGGGTGAACACGGGGCGGCCGGCGGGCCGGGCGGCCAGCCAGGGGGCCAGGCGACCGGCCAGGGCGGGCGGGAGGGGCTGGACGGCTTCCCGACCGTTCTTCGTGTAGCATGCGGCCACGGTGGCGGTGGGGGGATCGCCGGCCAGGTCGAATCGCTCGGGGGTCAGGCTGGCCAGCTCGGAAGCACGGAATCCGGTCCCCAGCGCCAGGGCATAGAGCCGGGCGCGGTCCGGCCCGGCCATCCCCATCACGACCGGGCCACGCTCGGCGGCCCGGATCAGCCGGGCGGCTTCGTCGGGGGAGAGGACGCGCCGGCGGTGACGCCGGTCGGCCTCGGGGCTCTTGGTGGACAGGTGGGCCAGGTGATGCTCCCTGGCGCGCCCTTCCTTCGCGAGCCACGCGGCGAACCCCTTCACGGCCCGGATGTGATGGTTGATCGTCTCGGCCCCCAGGCCCTCGTTCCGGAGGCTTGCCAGGGCGTTCAGCGCCTTGGACGGGCACAAGTCGGAGACGCGGCGGATGCCGGCGAGGTCGATGACCCGTCCGGCCCGGTTCCTCGTCACGCTGGCATAGTTCGCCGCCCCCCCTTTGGCGATGATCGCCTTCCGGAAGTCGTCCAGGTGCTCGGAAAGGGGCCGGGCCTCGTGGTCCCGGTGGGCTCGAGACTTGGGGTCGATGTAGCCATGCCGGATGTTGGCAGCTTCGGCCTCGGCGGCGGAGGCCATCCCCTCCGTCTCGCGGCGGTCGGGGCATCCCTTCCGCTCGCGCTGCTTGCCGTCCCCGTCGGTGAAGCGATAGAACCAGTTTCGGCCGATCTTGCGGAACGATGCCATCGGTCTTCCCCCTACAAGGTTCGGCCCCCTACAGGCCGGACAGTTGTTGCCATTGTCGCATGCTGACGGCCCATGGCGCAATATGACGCTACGTCGATCCGTCCGGGCGGCCTCCAGCGCCCGCTCATTCGGCTTCGGCCCGGATCTCGGCGCTTTCCTCGGGATCGTCGAGAGATTCCAGGGCCAGCCGGCGGCGGTCCGGGTCGGGCCGGTCGATCACGATGCCGGGTTCGGGATCATCGGCGGCCGGTCCCCATCGCCGTCCGGCGAGGTCGTCCCATGCGAATAGCGGTGGGGCCTCGTCCCCCCCGAGGCGATCGGACCACCACCGGGACAGGTCTACCCCGCCTTGCCGGGCTTCGGTCCAGTCCTTGAACGGGGCGGGCGGCCGGGCCCTTCGCGATCGGGCGGGCCAGCGGCCGGCGGCCTTGTCCCCCGCGTCGTCGGCGTCGGTCGCGAGGAACCACCGGGGGGCGGCCAGCATGCTGGCGAAGATCCCGGGGTCGGGGCGGCCGGAGGCGCTCCCGAGGGTGACGACGGCGGCCAGCTCCCCCAGCTCCTGCCCGAGGATCAGGGCGTCGAAATCGCCTTCCACGACGATCAGCGGGCGGCCGGGCCGGATGGCCTGGCGCCCGGGGTAGAGGCCCGGGCGGTCCCGGTACGCTTCGACATACTTCGGACGGTAGCCGTCGGGCTGGCGGATCTTGGCGAGCGCCAGGCGGTCCCCGTCGAACCAGGGGATGACGATCCCCCGGGTTTCATAGGTCCCCCCGTCCCGCTTCGGTACGCGCGCCCCGGGCGTCCACCCCAGGCGGGCCGCCCGGATCGTCCCGGGGGCCAGGCATCGGGGGCCGGTCAGGTAGGCCAGGGCTTCCGCCCCCTCGGGGGTCCACAGCCGGGCCGACGACCCCGCCACGAGGGCCAGCGCATCGGCCACGGGCAGCCCCGAGGGGCCGGCCGGCGGCCTCGGATCGGGCCGGGCCGGCGGCCTCGGCCGGGGCCTTGGGACCGCAGCCGGGGCCGGGCTGCCGAGCAGATAAGTGAGGGCCTCGGGGAACGTCAAATGTTCCAACTTCATCACGAGCGAGGCGGCGTCGCCGTGCTCGCCGCAGCCGAAACAATGCCAGGTGGGCTTTCCCGGCTCGATGACGAACGACGGGTTCTGATCGCCGTGGAACGGGCAACGCCACCACAGCCGCCGGCCCCTCTCCCCGTTCCGCCCGGGGGGCGGGCCGAGCAGGCTCGTCGCGACGTCGGCCAGGTCGATCCGGTCCCGTTCGACCTGCCAGTCGATCCGGCCATTTGCCCTCGCTTGGGATGTCCAGTACACGCGTCGGTCCTCCTCGAATGGTGTGCGTCCCCCCGCCCCGAAACCGTCGGCCCCTTGGGGGTCGGAGGTTTCGGGAGAACCGGCTCACCGAATCCCGAAACCATCCGAAACCCGGTTTGGGGGAGTTTCGGGGAGCCCGACCTTCCGAACCCCCGAAACCCTCGGCCCCCTAGGGGCGAGGGGTTTCGGGGATCGAACTCGGAGGGCTCACGCGGGGTCGAGATTCGGCTCGGACTCGGGCAAGATCAGGTGCAAGATCACAGGCTTCCCCTCACAGGTCAGCTCTCCAGCCTTCACCAACACGTCCCGCGCACCCCAGAACGCCTTGTCGCTCTCCCCGGCCTCCTCCCATTCGGAGCAGATTTCCTTTGCCCTGCGGTCGTTCCGTCGGGTCAGGGCTTCGATGATGAAGAGCCGAGCCTTCTCGCGCTTCTCGGGCGGCCGTCCCCCCCGGTTTGGCTCGGCCTCGGTCGGGGGGCTGGTGTCGTACTCGTTCCCCGCGTCGCCCATCGTGATCCCGAGGGCCGGGGGGTTCACGGCGGCCGTCTTGTCTACCCACAACTTACGCCGGTTCGGCTGGCCGTCGGGGTCGGGTTGGGTCATCTTGGCGACCACCCGAGCCTTCTCCACGATTCGCCGCCCCAGGGCTTCCTTGTCCTTCGAGAGGTGGGTCAGCCCGAGGAAGGCCACCCCCGAGGACGCTGCCAGATCCATCAGGGGGCCGAAGTACGACCGGGCATCCTCGGGCCGGCAGAGGTTGCGGCCCGTGGTCATCCCCACGGTGTCGATGACGACGAGGGCCGGGGCGGCGGTCTTGATGCGTTCGGCCAGGGCGGCGAGCGTATCGGGGTCGTCCAGGTCGAGCGACCCCGTGGGGTCGTCGGGCGAGGATCCGAGGGCCACCGCCTCGTCGGGCAGGCCGAACGCCCGGGCCGCCTCCAGCATCTCGGGGAAGGCGCGATCCCCCTGGACCCAGAGGGTCCGTGTCCCCTCGGGCAGTTCGTTCGCCTGGCCGTCCGGCCAGGGCATCTTGAGCCACAGCCGGCGGGCCAGGTCGAGCCCGAACCGGGTCTTGCCCGTCCCCGGGTCGCTCGCTACGGCGTTGAAGACGCCCCGGGCGATCCACCCGTCCCACAACCAACGTTGTTCCTCAGCGATCCGAGCGTAATCGGCCAGGGTGGCGAAACGCCCATCCAGGACCGCCACGGGCGGCTCTCCCGGCCGCTCTGGTGGGGGCTCCATCAAATGCCGCCCATCGGGCCAGGACAGTTTCACCTTATGCAGTGTGACGGTCGCCTCGTGTCCTGTTTTCGCGGTGAAGTGGACGCTCGCCCTGTCCCCGAGGTCGGCGACCACTTCGCCGTAATTGTCACGATCGAGAGCCCTAACCCACGTCCCTTCGTGCAATGTGCGGTAATTCGACGAGGAGGGCTCTGGACCCGGCTTACCCGTCGCTGCCGATGCCTCCCCCGGGGCTGCCCCGGGCGGCGGCCCCTCCGGGTCGATCCCGGCCAGGGCCAGGATGATCTCATCCCGGTCGTCCCGGCCCTTCAAGAACTCTTCGAGGGCGGCCTGGCGGGCTTCCGGCGCCAGGCCGTTCAGTTGGGCCCCGATCGCCCGGAAGGGCTCGGAGAGGGCGTCCAGCTCGCCATTGACGGGAAGGCGAGCGTGGACCCGGGCGAACGTCCAGAGGTCGGATGGGGTGGGCTTCATCGGTGGCCGCCCCCATCGATCCACCGGCGGATCGTCTCGGGCTTCCAGAGCGGGGCCTTGCCGATGGACAGATCGGGGGCGGGGAATCGGCCGGCGGATCGCTCCCGTTCCAGGGTCCTGCGGGAGATCCCGAAGGACTCCGCCAGCTCGGCCAGGCGGTAGGTCAGGCGAACGGGAGCCGGGAACGCCGGCGCCTCGCCGAGGTCGGCAATGGTGGCGCTCCGGGCCGATGAGTCGTCACTTGCCCCGGGCACGATCGGCGGCGTGGCGTGGTTGGGACGGCGGCTCATTCGGCCACCGCCTTCCCGGACTCATGGCCCTGATCGGGCACGTCGTGGAGGGCGGACAAGACCTCGGACAGGTTGAACCGCAGGACCTTGGGAGAGAGCTTCCTTGCCGGGATTCGGCCCTTGCGGTGCCACTGGAGGATGGTCCCGGGCCGGACGCCAACGCGGGCGGCCAGCTCGGCGGCGGTCATCAGGTCGTCGGGCGATGCGGTCGGCATTCTTCGGATCTCCGGGTCGGGATCGCACCATGCGTCCTCACCCGGAGTGCCGGCTTATGCAGTTTCGAGCTTGCATTACGCCTGCATGCCCCGCCCATGACGATGCTTACGTCGTGCATAAAGTCATCGCGTGCGTCCACGGCCCGCTTGCCCCGGCCCCTTGTCAAGCTTGCTCGGGTCGGTAGTGTAGATTTTCGGCTTCGGCCTTTCGAGGTCAGGTAGGACGTTCCCGGCGCTAATCCAGTCGGACACCCTCCGCAGGTCGCGGGATACTTGGCTCTGTTTGCTTGCGTCGCCGTATACCTTCTTCGCGATGCTGGCCTGGGTCGATTCGTCCCCTTGGATGACCTTGATTCGATAGCACTGGAAGGCCTTCTCGGTGGGGGGGAGCTTCCCTTTCACGTTCGGGTCGAGGGTACTCCCGGCGTGGGCCGCGTCCCTCGGGCGGGGCATTGGATCCGGCTCCGGTTCAGGGGTTGGCCCACTTTGAGCATCCGGATGGGCTTCGAGCCGAGACTGGATCCAGTCGATCGCCCAAACCGAGGCCAGGAAGATATCGGGAATGTCGGAGAATAGCCGTACCGGCGGCTGGCTCAGTCGTCGGATGGCCGGGGAAAAAATGTGGTCTGAGCTGGAACATACCTCGGACATCCGGCGAAATTCGTCGGGGTCCCCGGGGAACGTCATGTCGTCTAGCCATGTATACAACTTGAGCTTCAGGATCGGATGGACCCTCTTGCGAGCTATCCAATTCACTGCGTGAGCGAATTTGTATGGATCCGTTCTCCAACTTGGGAGGACCGAGACGGCCAAGGGGAACTGTTCGGCTATTCTCGAAGAGACGTCGTCCGGCGCGGGGATGCCGACCGGGATTTCGAGAAGGAGTGAGCAGACGTCGTGCGCCAGTGTGGAGAAAGCCTCGAAAGGCTCCTTCACGTCGCCGGAGCTGTAAAATTCGCCCACCCAACCTTCATTCATGGGGAACAAGTACCCCTGGACCGTCGAAGGACACTCAAGTTCGGGATTCGCGAACTTGATCGTGTACAATGCCCCCAGGGCTTCTTGCTTGAAAAAGTCGTTCGGAGACCGGCCAGGCGGGAAGCTGAAGGCCACCTTCGAGTCGCCAGCATATTCGATTAGGCGATAAGAGAATTTGGCGTAGCGAGTTGCCCGTTCCTCGAACTGGGCCCGCAAAGTTGCGAGAGCCTTGAGGAAATAATGGGTTGTCACGTTCCGTCCCCTACCCGAGATACGGGCCGGACCCTGCGAGGCGACGGGTAGGGGTCCGCCATCCTCGCCGGGTCCGCTTGAACCGGCCGCTTCGAATCAGCCGGGTCCACCCGTACCCACCATCCTAACAGATCCCTCGGCGGTGGTGGACACCCGCAGGCTGTCGTCGGTGGACGCGAGGAAGATCGCCGGGACTCATCGATCGGCAATCATCCCCCGGTCCCATCGGGTCGCCGAGGCATGGGGGCTGTTGCCCGCTCGCCCGTTGCGTTCGCGTTCCAGTCGTCTATTCTGGGCAGTGCCACGCCCGGCCTGACGGTAAGGACCGGGGGCGATTCGCACGGGGTGGGTGGTTGAGCGGGCCCGACTCCCGCCCGGGCCGCGCCACCGTAGGCGAGATGCGGCCCCACGGCCTACTCGCTCTGGAGGCACCGGGGTCGAACTGCGGGTCGCTCGACGGGTTCAACTGGTTTTCCGTCTAAAAAATGGAGCAAGAAACCTTGGCCCTCAAAAGAAGCTGCGTGGATTTCCCCACGGGTTTTGTTGGATTTCCGTGCATCGCCCCCCTCGATCGCGACAATTGCATCATCACCGATTGGTCGGGCCACATCGCGGTCTTCAATCTGACCTCGCGAAAAGTCTTGGCTCGCACCTACGTCGGCGTGGAGGCCTTATCCGCATGCCAGAACCTGCAATCGCTCTGCGTGGAGCCCTCGGAATCGAAGACGGCCGCCGTCGCGACCCGGGGCGGATACGCCGTGGTGTACGACTCCGAACGTCATGATTTCCAACGCATACACCCCGAGCAGGGAGGGACGGTCAATTCGGTCGCCTTCGCTCCCGAGGGGAAGCTCCTGGCCATCGGGACGGGCTCCTACGCTCTCTCCGGTAGCCAGCAACCCGCGATGGTCGAGTTGTGGTCCCTGGAGGGTGAAACCCCCAAGTGCCTCGGATTCGTGGCCCTGCCCGGCGTCTGCGTCGATGCGATGACCTGGGACGCTTACGGCCAGGAGATCGCGGTCGCGACGGGCTTGCGCTCCCAGGATCGCGGGTTCGTCGCCAGGCTCGACGCCTCGGACCTTCGACCGCTCGCGTTCGCCGAGACTCCCTGGGCGATGTCCCGACGATTGGCCTTCGTGGATGGAGGGGGAGATTCCGGCGATCTCGTGATCGCCCACAACGGTACGATCCAACTCCTGGACCGACAGGACGGGAGCGAGGGGTGGAAGGTCGAATCGGGAGCCACGTTCGCGGACTTTGCTCATGACCCCGACGAGAATCTCGTGGTCTTGACGAACGGGGCCGTATTGGATGCGTCGGACGGGTCGGCCACCGATCAGTTGAAATCCATGACCGATTGCACATCGGTCGCCGTCCGCCCCGGGGGGGGCTATCTCGGGGCGTCGCGCGAGGGCAAGCTTTGCTGGTGGGGATGAAGCCGTCCTCTTGCCGGGCCGCGAATGGGAGGGACGGCCCCGCTCCGACGGTTCGGCTCTGAGCCGGGTATCCTGACGTGGCAGATCCTCGCCCCTGATTTTTGACCTTCCGACCACTAGCTTCCCCCGGGCCGCTCGGGCATGATGAGGGGCCGCGCCCAGGTGGACGCGCGGACAGACGAGGCGGGGCCCACGCGATGGCGATCAAGACCGAGCTGATCTGGGACGGGAAGTACGACGCCAACGGCAAGAAGGTGGCCCCCTCGCGGATCGCCCTCCCCTTCCAGACCATCGAGACGGTCAACGAATCGACGAAGGACCGCCAGCTCAACCTTTTTCAAGCCGCCTCGAAGGCCCAGCCCTGGCGCAACCGCCTCATCTGGGGCGACAAGAAATATGTCCTGCCCTCGCTCCTGCCGGAGTTCGCGGGGAAGGTCGATTTGATTTACATCGACCCGCCATTCGACATTGGAGCCGACTTTTCGTTCTCGGCCTCGTTGCCCGAGTGGGACGAAGATGCTAATTCTGAGTTGGTCTCATTCACAAAACAACCAAATCTCATTGAGCAAAAAGCCTATCGCGACACGTGGGGACGCGACTTGGATTCTTATGCCCATTGGCTTTACGAAACCTCTAGTTTGCTCTGTGAGCTGCTTTCACCGACGGGTAGTTTATTTGTTCATCTTGGATGGAACGTAGCATTTTTAGGCAGGTCGATACTTGATGAAATCTTTGGACGAGACAGATGCAAAAACGAAATAATTTGGAAAAGGACGACTGCTCACTCGGACGGCAAGCAAGGTTCAGTCAGATTTGGAAGTGTTCATGATGTAATATTGTATTATTCAAAAAGTGAAAAATGCACTTTTAATCCCGGATGGCAACCGTATGACCAGTCTTACATTGACAGTCACTACAGCCTTGTTGAAGAAGCTACGGGGCGGCGGTATCAGATGGATAATCTTACGGCAGGGAAGAAGGGCGGTGATACGTCTTACGATTGGAAAGGCGTAAGGCCATACCCTGGGCGATATTGGGCTTATTCAAAGACCAAAATGGAAGAATTTGAGAGGCAGGGACGCCTCGCATATACAAAAACTGGAATGCCCAGATACAAGAGATACTTGGATGAAATGCCCGGCCGGCCTATCCAGGATGTTTGGGACGATGTTTCGCCCGTTAATTCACAGGCTACAGAGCGACTGGGGTATCCAACTCAAAAGCCCGAGCCGTTGATCGAGCGGATAGTTAAAGTTGCTTCCAATGAGAATAACCTCGTTCTCGACTGTTTCATAGGCTCAGGTACTACTGCGGCGGTTTCCGAGAAATTAAACCGTCGGTGGATTGCCTGCGATCTCGGACGGTTCGCGATCCACACGACTCGCAAGCGACTTCTGGCAATCTCCGAAGTTCGTCCTTTTATGATACAGAACCTCGGCAAGTACGAACGTCAGGCATGGCAGGCCGGGACTTTTGAGGCCGGATCGGAGACGTCCGAGGCGGCGGCGCGTCGGCATCGGGCCTACATCGATTTCATCGTCGGTCTCTACCACGCTACCCCTTTGAGCGGCCATGCCTGGCTCCACGGAGTCAAGAAGGGTCGCATGATCCACGTAGGGGCGGTGGATGCTCCGGTGACGACCAGCGACGTCCGGCAGATCGCGACCGAGTTCCGCCGTGTCGTCGGTTCGGGGAAGGAAGCGCCGACAACGAACGGGGTGGACGTCCTCGGCTGGGATTTCGCCTTCGAGATCAACGAGGTCGCCAAGCAGCAGGCGATCGACGCCAACATCCAGATGCTTTTCAAGAAGATCCCTCGCGACGTGATGGACAAGAGGGCCGTCGAGCAGGGGGACATCCACTTCTTCGAGCTGGCCGCCCTGGCGGTGGACGCGAAGGCGAAGGGGCGGGACGTGACGCTCACCCTCTCCAATTTCGTGATCCACCCCGACGACGTGCCGGCCGACGTGATGGCCAAGGTCACCCACTGGTCCCAATGGATCGACTACTGGGCCGTCGACTGGGACCACAAGGGCGACACCTTCCACAACCAGTGGCAGGCGTTCCGGACCCGGAAGGAGCCGAAGCTCACCCCCTCGGCCACCCATCATTACGACGAGCCGGGGGAGTACCGGGTGGTCGTCAAGGTGATCGACATCCTCGGCAACGACACGACCAAGACGCTGAAAGTGGCCGTGGCCAAGTAGACCGGAGGCTCGGACGATGGGCCGCAAGAAGCACGACCCGACCGCGGCGCCCCTCTTCGATACCAAGACGACGTCGACGGCCCCGTGCGTCCCCGCGATCCGCGAGGCCGTCGACCGCTGGAGGGCCGGCGGGTATCGGGGCGCGACCGACACCACCCGGCGGCTCTTGCAGTGGTGGTTCCACACCGACCATCGGCTCGTCGACCGCCGCAAGTTCGCCTATCACTACTTCCAGCAGCACGCCGTCGAGACGCTGGTCTACCTCTACGAAATCGCCGAGATCCGCACGCAGAAGGGCCTGATCGAGACTTACGCGACCCGGCAGGACTTGAAGCTCCTCCAGGTCGACGACTTCGCCCGCTACTGCGTGAAGATGGCCACCGGGAGCGGCAAGACGAAGGTGATGTCCCTGGCCATCGCCTGGCAGTATTTCAACGCCGCCATCGAGGGCCACAGCGACTTCGCGAAGACCTTCCTCATCATCGCCCCCAACGTGATCGTCTTCGAGCGGCTGAGGTCCGACTTCGAGGGGGGGCGGATCTTCCAGCTCGACCCGATCATCCCCGACGACTTCCGGATCTTCTGGGATTTCCAGTGCTTCATGAAGGGCGAGGGGGAGCGGGGCGGCGCGATGGGTGCGCTCTACCTGGCCAACGTCCAGCAGCTCTACGCGCGGGCCGAGGCCGAAACCGATGAGCCCGACGTGATGACGGCGATGCTCGGCCCCAAGCCCTCGGCGCGGGGATCGGGCGTCGAGGACTTCGCCTCCCGGATCGCCTCCCGGGGCGGCCCGGTGGTCGTCGTCAACGACGAGGCCCACCACACGCACGACGAGGAGAGCGAGTGGAACAGGACGATCCGGGGCCTTCACGCCTCGGTCGAGGGCGGCCTGGCGGCCCAATTCGACTTCACGGCCACCCCGAGGCACACCAAGGGCCAACTCTTCTCCTGGACCGTCTTCGACTACCCGTTGAAGCAGGCGATGACGGACCGGGTCGTCAAGCGCCCGGTCAAGGGGCTCACGAAGGGCATCGCCGAGCAGCCCTCGGAGTACGCCAGCGTCCGCTATCAGGCGTATCTGACGGCCGGGGTCGAGCGCTGGAAGGAGTATCGGCAGAACCTCGCCCCGCTCGGCAAGAAGCCGATCCTGTTCATCATGCTCAACGTGACGGCCGAGGCCGAGGACGTGGGGGACTGGCTCAAGAAGAAATACCCTTCGGAATTCGGAGGGGATCAGCTCCTGGTCATCCACACCAACGGCTCGGGGGACGTGTCGCCGAAGGACCTGGACAAGGCCCGGGAGCTGGCCCGCGACGTCGATTCCGGCTCCAGCCCGGTGAATTGCATCGTGAGCGTGATGATGCTCCGCGAGGGCTGGGACGTCCAGAATGTGACCGTGATCGTCGGCCTCCGGCCCTACACCGCCAAGGCGGCCATCCTCCCCGAGCAGACGGTCGGCCGGGGGCTCCGGCTCATGTTTCGCGGCTCCGAATCCTACGACGAGCATGTGGACGTGATCGGTAACAAGAAGTTCATCGAGTTCGTCGAGCAGTTGGAGCGGGAAGAGGATCTGGAACTCGAAACGTTCGAGGTCGGCAAGGACAAGGTGGTCATCGTGACCATCCACCCCGACCCCGCCAAGCTCGCGATGGACATCGCACTTCCCGAGCTGAGCCCGATCCTCACCCGGAAGACGTCGCTGGAAGACGAGATCGCCGCCTTGAACGTCCCCGCGCCGGCCCATCCCCTCCCCCGGAAGGAGAACGACGCCGCGGCGCAGAGCTTCCATTATGAAGGTCACGACCTCCTGACCCTGAAAAAGATCATCGAAAGGGATTACACGATCCCCGCGCCCCAGACGGCCGAAGAGGTCATCGGCTATTACGCCCGGCGGATCGCCCAGGACGTCAAGCTCCCCTCCCAGTTCGCGGCGCTGGTGCCGAAGGTCCGGGAATTCCTGGAGGCGAAGGCGTTCGGCGGCCCGGTCGACCTGGACTCGCCCGAGATGGTCAAGGCGATCGGGAGTAACGTCGCCCAGTATGTGACGGTCAAGTCATTCGTCGCCGAGCTGCGCAAGCTCGTCGTCACCGAACTGGAGCCCGAGCTGATGAACGAGGGCCGAAGGCTCTCGGAGGTCCCCGGCTTCCCGTGGTCCCGTCCGACGCTTTCGGCGTCGAGGTGCGTCTTCAACCTCGTTCCATGCTCGAACGGCTTCGAGAAGGAGTTCGCCGGCTTCCTCCAGTCGGCCGAGGGCGTGGAACGGTTCTCGAAACTGCCCGAGCGCTTCGGCTTCGCCATCGAGTACATCGATCCGACCGGAAACCTGCGTTTCTACGAGCCGGATTTCGTCGCCGTGACCGACGACGGGGTGCATCATCTCATCGAGACGAAGGGCCAGGAAGACGTGAACGTCGCCAGCAAAGACCGTGCGGCCAAGCTCTGGTGCAGCAACGCCTCGGCCCTGACAATCCACGTCTGGTCCTATCTCAAGGTGCGTCAGCAGGAATACAACCAACTCCGGCCGACGACCTTCTCGGACTTGGTTGCCCTGCGCGAGCCCTGATCGCCCTGACCTCCCCTCGGCCGCTCAGGTATCCAGAGTCTCCCGCTGCCCCGTAAAGGGGCCCGCGGCAGGTTTATCCTCCCGCTGCCATCTCTCCCCCCGGCCACACCCCCGAGATCGCCTCCAGCTCGGCATCGCTCAGGTTCTCGACGGGTTGGGTCGCGGCTTCGAGCGCCCCCGCCTCCAGCTCGGAGGCAAGCCGGAGCATCTGGGCGGCCGTCAGGAAGGTCCACCGACCCGCCGACTTGACGGTGACGGACCCGTCGGGGCCGACGACCTCTTCGGTCACCGGCATGGCGAGCATCGCTTGGGCCTTCTCGCGGAGCCGCTGGCCGTCCTGGAAGACCTGCTCCAAGGCGGCCCAGCGGCGTAATTCCCACTTCCGGGCTTCGCGGGCCAGAGCGACTTCGCGGGCCGCCTGACGGATCGCTGCTAGGTGGTCGTCGTAGGCCACCGCCCTCTCGACCCAGCCGAAGCGGGCCGACCAACGCCTCAAAAGCGATACACTCTTGGTACACTCCCGGGCTACCGCCTCGATCGTTCGGCCTGGGCCGAGGGCGAAGTAGGCCGAGGCAGCGGCGAACGCCTCGGGTCCCTCTCCCGGCCTGCGATCCCACGAAGCATTTTCCTGGCTCGCCATGGCGAAGCCCCCAGCCTCTCGCCCGAGCATGCCAACCCGGCGGCCCGTACTTTTTATCTTAATCGTTACCCAACCGGACTTAAAGACTATCCCCGCCTCGCGGATGTCTCGCGGCCTCATCGCTTGGGAATCGGCTTCTTATGCCCGATCTGGCGGGCATAGGCGACGATCGCCCGGTCGATCAGCTCCGAGAGACTGACGGCGCGGTCGGCCTCGGCCAGTTCCTCGACCGCCCGCTTCCACTCGGGCGACGACCGGATCATCGTGGTGGTGACCCGGGCCCGGCCCGTCTCCCCCTTGGGCCCAACCTTGGGCTTGGGCCCTCGCTTCTTCGGCAATTCCTTCGTCGCGTCATCCAAGGCAATCCCTCCTCGACGGGGCAGAAGGCCGCCGCCCTCGTCATCGGAATCATACCGAAATCACTTGCCAACGGCAATAATTGGTAACCAAAATAGTCATGGAACATCCGCAAAATACGCCGGAAAATTAAGATAATGGGCTTGAAATAAAATACTTCCATTGGTATTATTTGATTGTCGGGGGGAAGGAACGGCCGACCCCAGACAAGAACACAAAGGGCCCCGGGGTGGTGAGACACCCCGAGGCCCGGTGAAAGCCCTGGAACTAGCAGGAGCCTTCGATGTCGATTCTCACCGCCCCCGCCCCGGTCGTCAACTTCGACTTCGCCGATGTCGCCCCCGAAGCCGAGGAATCCCGCCCGACCGCAGGGCCCGACTTCGCCCCCACGCCCGAGGAAGAGGCCGAGGCAGCCGAGCTGCTCAACGGCGACGAAGACGAGCCGGACGACGCCTATTGGGACTCGCGGGCGGACGACGCCGCCGCCCTCGACATGGTGTCCTCCGGCTACGCCTGGCTCTGAGCCGGACCCGGGGCGGGGCATCGGGCCCCGCCCCTGTCCCTCACCACTGATTGGAAGGCTCACTATGAGCTCGACGAGCAAGGCGACGACGAGGAAGACGACTCACGTGTGAGTCGTTACCCGGCCCGCCCTGTCTCGGGCAATTGGTTGCTGCTGGCATTCAGATGGAAGTTAATCGCCTGCACGTCGTGTTTCACCGACACAGCCTGGCAACGGGATCTCGGGGTGACGGCCGAGGGGTGGCCATCGACGCCCGGGGGCTGGTGTCGCAACCCGGCGCGGCGGTACGATGGATTTTTCCGGGGGAGGGCGCGATCGTCCATTGACCCCGGCCGGGTGGCCGGCTATCTTGCCGGCCTTCATGGAGGTGGGGGCCCGGCGAACTTTACCACGTAGCAGGGGCACCAGCGGCACCCCAGGACCAACCCCGACATCGAGGCTGGACCAGGAGGGTTGCCCGAGATGACTATCCGCCAAATGCTCACCAACAATCGACTACGACGATTCCGCAAGTTCAAGCCCGCCGCCCCATCCGCCGCCGTACCAGGGGCCCAAGAAGTCCCCGGGGGGGTCACCGTCCGACTCTCCCCGAAAGCCGTCGAGATGATCGCCGAGATGGCCAGGAGGACGGGCCGCGACGCGGAGGAGATCCTGATCGACTCGCTCAACTTTTATCAGGCGATCGTCGAGTCGGGCGAGCTCGACCCGGCCCACTCGCCGAATAAGGCTTGACCTTGGACCCCGACGGGCCGGACGGCCCCAGTAAGGTCGACGAGGTCAACAACCCGCCCCCCTCGCTTGGGCCCGACAAGGCGAAGCGGGGGCCGTCTAGCCAGTTCGAGATCGACAGGATACTCCAGTCAAAGAAGGGGCGAGACACCGTCAAGAAGATGGCGGCCACGCCAGAAGGCCGGCAGCATTTCGGCCTCGACGATATCGCCGTTAACGTCGACCAAGTCCCCTTCGAGAAGCAAGCCGAGATTCAGGAGAAGACGGACGACCACAGGCATGCCCGCCATAAGGAGTGGGCCATGTTCGGGTTCGCCGTCTCGCTCCATGTCATGCTAGTCTGCTTCCTGGGTTTCTATTGCCGGCACAACTCGCAGATCTCTTCGAACAAAAACATGAGCCCCGAGGAGCGGAAGCAGGCCGAGGCGAACATCGAGAAAGCGATCACCGGGGTCGCTGCATATGTGTTCGGCACAGTGGGCGGCTACTCCTTCAAAACGAAGTAGGATACCACTTCTGATCGCCCGTGCGCATGGTCGGCCCTCCTCAACTGCATGGAATCGGCCGCCCCAGAGAAAACCCAGAGCCTCTTGCCTGCCCACCATCCAGCGTTACGCTCCGTCCGCCGGCGAGCCTTTGTCCCGGAAAACTTTCTCGCCGCTGCGGCTACAGACGATCCAGTTAAGCCCGCCACCCTGCCCGGCAAAGGCGACAACGCTGATCGACCAGTTGGCCCGTGGAGTCGGATGCGCGCTTTCTCGGCTGCCGCGGGTAGGTAATCGTGATTGAATCAAATCATGGGGACGTTCGTGGCCGGGATCGAAAGACTCGTCGCCAGGCGGGACGGTCGCTCAACGCCCCCGCCTATGACTTCGCCGAGTCGTTCGAAGCCGGGGTGGACGCTGGGTCGGTCCTTCTTCGGCCCCATCCTTAGACCGAGACGGGGCTGAGCAGAAGGCCCCGCTTCCACCTCGCGAGGGCAAAGCGAGGCGCTTGCCACCGCGACGAGGGAGACGACCCCTGAACGAGGGGTCGCCACGAAGGCCAACCGTTCGCTCGGGGTTTTGAAGATGTGGAACAAGCCTCGAAGGAGGATTGGGGTTAATTTTGGGCTTGGCTTTCCCACGAATTAATACACGAATTGCGACACTCCTCGCTGAACACCACCACGAATAGAAGGCCAAGGGACTTGGACTTACGGCGAATCGCCGCAAATCTCCTTGAATTTGCCCGTCAAACTCACGTGAGCCCACCACCCATGCTCGCACGAATGTAGATTCACGACCCCCAAGCCCCCATTTCTCGGCGTAAAATCTGATCGGTACAGCGATTTAGCTCAAAATGTGGTGGTGTTCAGCGAGGAGTGTCCGAATTGCCGTCCGTCTTCGTCGAGACCGGCCGAGAACTCCTGGACGATCGTCGCGACCCCGCCGTGATCGCGAGCCACGGTCGGTAGGAGGATCTGACCGTAATACCCGTACTGCGGACCCTGATATTGCCCGAGATATTCCTGACGGTAGGAGGCGGCGACATCGGGATAGGATTCGCCGTCGACCTCATAGGTCCAGTCGTCTATCCCCCAGAGGGTCAGGACGACCCGGCCGCCGGAGAAGGTGACGTGGCCGATTTCGTCGGTCCGTTTTTCGATCATCCCTTTCTCACTTGAAAGAACTCGAAACGGCCGGGACCTCGTCGCTCCGCCCCTCCCTTCCAACTCACCGTCTGACTCAAGGTCGGCTCGACGGATCGCGGCTGGGGCAAGCCCGGCCAGAGAGAGGAAAGTCACGGTTGGGACGCCTCGAAGCCGGCCTGAAACATGAGCGTCAAGCCTCCTTGGCCTGCCTTGCTCTGCTTCAGGTGGACAGCATGCCAAGGAGGATGGCGGCGGAAAGGGTGGTCATAATTCCCCCCTTCCCGAGGCAGATCGGATCATCGCCAGGATCCCGGCCCGGATCGCCTCGGGCAACTCGGGCCAGGCGGCGACGACTTCGGCCAGATCGGGGGGCTTCTCGGAGGGTCCGAAGGGAAGGGGAAGGGATGGATGCCCGCCCATGCGACGTGATCCCACGACAGGACCACGATTTACGGCGGGAACGCCAAGGGATTCGAGATCCCTTGCTACGTTCTCGACGATTCCCGCCGTGTCCTGATCCAGAAGGGGTTGATCGACGCCCTCGACATGTCGCAGGGGACCGCTACCAAAGGGGAAGGTGATCGACTGGCCAAATTCGTCGGCACGAAGTCGGTTAACCCTTTTGTTAGCAAGGAGTTGTCCGATCTGATCATCGAGCCCATTCTGTTCAAGACTCCCAGCGGATCGCAAGCCTATGGGTACGAGGCAATCGTCCTCGCCGATCTCTGCGAGGCGGTGCTTCGGGCTCGCCGAGAGGGGAAGCTGAACTACCAGCAGGAGCACATTGCCAATCGATGCGAGATTCTGCTTGGTGGATTTGCCCGCGTCGGGATCATCGCACTTGTCGATGAGGCAACGGGATACCAGTACGACCGCGCCCGTCGCGCGCTCGAAGAGATCCTTGAGAAGTACATCTCGAAGGAATTGGCTAAATGGAGTCGGACTTTCGAGATGGACTTCTACGAAAACATGTTCAGACTTAAAGGTTGGACATATACCGAGGGATCGTCCAAACGTCCGGTCATGGCGGCGCAACTCACCCTGGATATCGTCTATCGCAGACTCGCCCCGGGTGTTTTGGAAGAACTCCAGCGGTTGTCCCCCAAGGACAGCCACGGCCGACGCAGGGTCAAGCTTTTTCAGCACCTCAATACGGAGTTCGGTCACCCAAAACTCAAGGAACATCTTGCTGCCGTGACGGCATTGATGAAGTCCACGGATGACGGCCAATACGAAGAGTTTAGTGCGGTTTTTCGTTGAGCGTGACGGTTGACGAGTCGGTCGGGTATCCGCTATGGGCGAACCATCCCCGGATGTCGCCCACCCGGATCGCCCGCAGGCCCTCCCCCATCGCCTCGATCAAGCCA
>JAABUV010003970.1_pt1 | contig 18209 bp, 17 predicted proteins | sample 5559971 | NCBI WGS metagenome assembly JAABUV01 (sample SAMN10711881, study PRJNA513362) | rock metagenome | isolation source: Antarctica rocks | place: Antarctica: Victoria Land, Knobhead nord | collected 2015-12-19
GACGACTAAAGTCGAGAATATATCTGAACATATGAACAAAACACTGAAGTTTGCTCGCGAGTCGCTAGTCAAAACATGAAAACAAATGATGAAACAAGTCAATAAGCATAGAAAAGAAGTTGATTACAAGATCGAATCAAAGATGTTTCTGAATGAAAGAAACATTATTACAGCGAGATCTTTCAAGAAGCTAGATGACAAAATGCTCGATTCTTTCACCAATCTAGATCTTGTTGACTCTTCATATAAACTGAAATTATCAGAGTCTATGCATGTTCATGATGTATTTCATTCTGATCTGCTTCGCTCTGTCGTCGACGATCTCTTGCTTGGTCAAAAGAATGAATTCTCAGATTCAATAGTGATAAACGACGAAAATGAGTGAAAAATCAATGATATATTAAATTCTCGTCAATATCAAAGATGACTTCAATATAGAGTTAAATGAAATGACTTTGACAATGATCTCAATTGATACAACGCTGATGACAACAAATTTATGAATGCTCAGAAGATTGTTGATGATTTTCATATTTGATACTCGAACAAATCGCGCTAATTGACAATTCAATCAATCAATTGACTCGAGCAGAAAATACATTCATGCAAACATGAATCGTCGAAGAAGAGAGATAATGTCACGATTCTAGCCTTGTCAGACTCAGTCTTCTAGCCTTGTCAGATCTATTCTCGCTTCGTCATCTTGACTAGTCTCTATTGAGCCTAGCGTCGGCTGAGAAACACATATATGTAGTCAGCTTCTTTTCTGTAGCTATCTTTCTTTCTTAGCATTTATCTTCTAGTTAAATGACATTCATATTGACTCGCTCTATGCTGATCTCTAACAATATTTCTTCTCTTGTCACATTTGTTCATGACATGATTTTCAATGAGAAACGCGTATTTTTCTGCATTTGTAACTGCTTGCTTAGCAGTTGAACTGATGTCTTCAGTTTTTATACATTCTTCGCGATGAATGCATCTTGAGTCACGTGATGTTTTTCTTCTGATTCGAGTCGAAGACAACGCATCAGCTTCAGTGCTATTTCTTTTCATGAATGATCTTTGCTCATCTTTTTCTCTAACGTTGATGTCTTTATTAGTAGATCAATAATTTTAGCTATCTTCTCTTCGTCGTTGTGTAAGCGTTGCAACTTCACGTCACTGTTTTCTTGTGACATGTCAATGTTGCTTGCAATCTTCTTTGAACTTGCATTGCTGCAACTTGTGCAATTCATCGTCGTTTGATTATTCTTTAGATTCGCTCTGTCTTATATATAGTGCTCTTTTTCAAAATTTGTTGTGCATGTGTTGTGATTGTTTTACATTTATCAATATACATTATCAATAACATTTTTGCTGCATGTTATAATTTATGATGTTTATCAAGAATAATGAGTTAGCGATGAAACTCATCTGTACGCGATGCTGATTACAAATCAAAAGAAGAAATTGACTGCAATACATATGCATATCGCTGATGAAACATCTGCAATTCATGCTTAAGAAGTAAACTGTTGAAATCTGAGCAGTGAAAGATTTTGCTTGTCTTGAACTGTGAATCTGTAACAAGAAAGACTATCTCTCGCTAAGAAAGAAATCAGCATAGAGATCATGTTTTATGTATGTTGCATGCAACGTATGCAACATATTTTCAATAAATGAATCACGTCACATGAATGCTAGCACTTAGTTGACTTGAAGTCTTCACATGAAAAGCAATCTTCACAAAAGCAAGACAAATATACTCAGCAGTAATAAGATCAGAAATTGCATTCAAAGTATCAGTCTGACATCAGCGAGAAAAAGAGAAAAAGCTGTCAGGCAAAGAACACAAACTTGAAACACTACAGAATCAAACTCTGTGTCACGTTGCAAAAATGTTCAAAAGAGTAAGCATTGAGACTCTGAAAGCAAAAATGTACACAAGTTCGCTGCATGTTCATCTGAACATATTGCAAGACAAGATCATGTTACACAGTTGAATCAATGATTGTATGCAGAAAATCAGACAAGCATGTAAATTGATACGCGTTCATCTGATGAATGTCAATCACATCATTTCTCGCTCTTTCATCATCAAGAAAGTGATGCTTCTGAACAACTCAATTCAAGAAGACGCGAAAATACAGTCAAGATGCAAGCGATTAACTCTTGCTGCAACGAATTCAACTAGTAACAGCATTGCAATAGCGCAGTATCACAGAAGTCAGTGAAAGCAATAATGAGAAAAATATAAAAAATGCATTGCAGATGTTTACATCATCTTGATACAAAGATCACATCTGTTCAACAAGATGATAAAGATGTGAAATGATTTTCAGAAAGTTGAAAGCACTTTCATTACTTACGTCAGAATCAAATGCATAAATCTGAATGTTTATTTGCACTTCAGAAACATTTCAGATGCAGATAGCATACAATGCAACTGCAACTGAGATCATCAAATGATGAAACATGTACTTATGCATTGTTTAAACTGATCGCATCTGCGATCAAGAATGCTATGAGACATCAACTTCTTGAACTATCAAATAATCATCATTATCACAAAGAGTCTCAAAACAACTGCAAGAATGATGATAAAAATGAAGCTTTTAAAGCAATTTAAAGTGACTAAGTCACTCATTTTTTAACATGCAATCAACGCAAACTAATTTGATACATAGTCTTATAATGATAGTTTTGACTGCGTGAAGCAGTTGTATAAACAGCGAGTGATTTTCTATCTCAGAGAGTTTTGTTCACTCGATATAAATAGCATAAAGTCTTTCATGAGTCGACTTAATCAATGTCACAAGAATGTATGAATTTATTATTATTATCAAAAATAATTAATTTGATTTATTAATTCTTAATTTTTGATAGTATTATTTTTTGAAACATCAATTACTAAAATGATTCAAGAAATACTGTGAAAAAAGTAAATAAAAAATTGAAAAAAAAATTGCAAAAAATATTAAATATGTGTTAAGAATAATAATTAAATTTTTCTCATTGCATTCAAATTTATTTCACTTAATTATTTTTTTTTTATTTTTTTTTATTTCTTCATTAAATGCATGCAGTTTATGACTATGATACTGTTTAGATGCTGTATATATGCTAAGTTACATGTAATCTGATCAAAGTCACTGCTTTATATTTTTTCTTTGATTAATCACATCAATAGTTTGCATATATAAATGCTTTCACTCAAACTTTCGTCTATTAAAAATATGCTGCATACGTTGTATGCAACATTCATAAGATACAATCTTTATGCTGATTTTCTCATGATTCAAGAAATTTTCTCTTTTCTTGTGATAGATTTACAATTCAAGATAAGCAAAATCTTTCATTGCTTAAATTTCAACAATTTACTTCTTAAGCATGAATTGCAGATGTTTCATCAATGATACACATGCATATTGCAATCAATTTCTTCTTTAATCATATCAATATATATTACTGTTCTTTTGAACTATACAGATGATATCTTTGATTAAAGATTGATTTTATCATCAAGACATTTAAAAGTCAGAACTTAGTAAAAAGATGAAATTCTTAAAATTGACAATTGTCATCATTGTATATCACGTCTTGCAGATGCTTGCTTCGCTTGTAAAGCGTGTGACTCATCTGTTTTGCATTATCTGTAAAGATCTTTCTCATGCAAATTAATTATGTTTTGCAAAAATATTCATCTGTTACACTTTTAATCAAACAGCATAATTCAATCATTCTTTATTAACTCACTTGTATTTCTTTTCTCTTAACAAAGTTTTTTTTTCATCAGCATATTGCTCAATTGATGATGAGATTCATTTGTACATGATGTCAATTACGAATCTTTTGATTCTATGTTTTGAATAAAAGTCAGAAGAATTAAGAAATCTCAATTCAATGCAATTTGAACGATGTTAGAATGTTGTATAAGCAAAAAAGTTGATCATGCAGAGTTTTCATCTACACGACAGCATCTTTTCTAACAGTCACAATCAATCTACAAAGAAGATTAATGACATGTTGATGTCAGTAAAAGATGAAAAGATATCTAGTGAAAAAGTCAATCTCAGTATGAGAGTCGTGATTACAAGTGATCAAAGAATTTGCAATTTGTTGATTGCGTTGATATATTGAAACATCTTCATCACATCAACAGTGTCGTTGAGTAATTAATGAAAAGATATCAAATAGAATAGTTGATCTTAATCTGAGAGTCGTGATTACAGTGCTTGAAGAAGTAGTGACTTGTCAATCACGCTGATATATTGAAAAGACTTGAGTTCATCTTCTTTACTTAATGTCAAGTTATACATCTATCTATGTGAAAAATTGAGAGCGCAGAAGAATGATCAGAATTCATTTTCTTTTATTGATCAGAGTCAATCATCAAACGATTGCGATCACATGTTTATACTAACAATTCATTCAACGTTTATGTGACACAAGTCAAATCAAGAGAAGAAAAGAGTTATTCAGTACAATTACACTTTATCTTCTCATTGTACATGTTTCTCTTTCATCACATATTTCTCTGCACAATGAATGATAATCATTGAGTAAAAGAATGCAGCTTTACATATGTTACAATCATGAGCATCATGAATGCAAAGAAAACGTCTTTCATCTTTGAATTAAGAATCAAATCGAGACATCGTTGTATAGAATATCATCAATGAAGAGCAAAGCAAAGACGATGCGTCATAAATGAACAACATAGACACTCATTAAGAGTTTACTTAAGCATCATGCGCTGAATAGAAGCTATAGATGCAAACTTGATACATAGTCTCATGATCATTGTTTCAATGATGTGAAGTCGTTGTATAAATGACAAGTGATTTTCTTTCTCAGAGAGTTTTGTTCACTCAATATAAATAGCATAGAGTTTCTCATGAGTCGAGTCTAAATTGATGTCATAAGAATGTATGAATTCAAATCAAATCAAATCAGCATATTGCTCATGTATAAAATGTTTGTATCTGAACGTCTGTTAAATAATATTAATGAGATTCTTAAGTTTGCTTATGTCAAACTTAATGAGACTCATAAGTTACTTATGTTGTATTAACAGACATGCAGTTTTAACAAGATTTATATGTAGTTAACATGTAAATTTAAAGAATATTTATGATTTAAGTTCTTTCTGCTAATCACTTTCAACAAATCAAACATAAAAGTATTCTGTTTCAGTTTTTGTTATCATGATGACAAGATATTGAATCAAATGATTTTCATAAGTGATTTTTCTTGTACTTTTGCATTCTATTTGACTTTCTCATTTGCATGCAAATTGTTTATAATATGCACATTGAGATTATTAAAGTCTGCGCGATCGCGAAAACTCTGCACATGATCAATGCATAACACTTCATCATCATGCAGCATTTCAATATCATTCAAACTTTTGATAATCTTTAAACTTTACTGTAGCTAAACAGTAGATTTGTAGTCAGCACGTAACAACAATGAGTAATTATTCTTTACTATGATTTCATTGAAATCATGATAGTTTATGCATAAACAAAGACTTTCATTCAATTTCTTTATAAACAACATAAGTGCTTTTGCAAAATTACTTAACAAACAAATTCATTTCTTCTTTAACACGTTAATTAAATAGTTTCATATTACAGTAAACTCATTTTATATCATTTTATAAATAAACTTGATGCAAAATATTTTGCTTTTCATTAAATCAATGAAATGTTTTATTTGATCATGCATGTTTAAACTATCAGAAAGAATTTCAGAAAACACTTTCTTGAAATCTTAAATAACAAAGAGTATCTTTGATTCTTTCACTTGAAGTGTATTGCATCTTGCAGTCTGTTGATCTGCGCTCTGTGATAATTTATCTGTAGATAGCAGCTAATATGACAGAGCTATATAAGTCTCTTTCTTTTTCTTAATTGCAAGCATTATCAGTTCAACAAATTTCAATGTCTTGCATAAATTAACTTGTACTTGCTTTGCATGCTGAGTGTTATTTTCTCAATACAATCAGCAATGCTTGCATTAATGAATATTTAAATTGATTTCATTTAATCATGAATAATCAAGAATCATATATATTCTTGCATGTTTACAACATGAAACTGAATGTTTTAGCTCTTGTGAACTTTCTTATGATTGATCAACTCAATATCAATCTGATACATATCATAGTAAAGAATTCAATGATCATTGATCATCTGAATCTGTTTCAGAGTTGCATGATTCTTCAATAGTTTATGCTCTTTTACTTATGATTGCAATATAAAGTTTTACTCAATTTCAGAGTTAATAAAACAGTAAGCTTTGCACATTTTTTCGAAGACATTTATCAGCATTGAGATCAGCATTGCATGTGATAATTATCTTTTCATAGTTATATTTAATGATTCAATAATGAACATCAGACTTTCTCTTTTTTTACTTCTTCATCATGATTGCAAGTCTCTTGTCTGAATACATAGTTGAAACATATTGAATTATCAATCTTGTATCTCAGCTTTTTACATGATTAGCATGTAAAATTGAGTGAAACAGCATTTTGCTTAAATTCATTGAACTTGATTGTTGCATCATCTTTAAACTGCATGCTTGAAGCAGAGAAATTTGAATTTTCTGTTGCAGTGATAAACTTCATTTTTTCATGCAAGAATCAAGAACTCTTCTGAAATGTTACACTTTCACTTTGCTGCAAATTTAACTTTGACAGAGCATTAATGTCTTGCAAATGCAAATCAATGTTTATAAAATGCTTTAGCAGATCAACATAATTAATAAAGATGTAAGAAATGCAAAGAAACTTATTCATGATGATTTTGTTAATCTTCATTTGCAAATACATCATGCAAGTCTTGTTAAATATATGATAGTTTAAATCTGCATATAGTTTGATGAAATACTGCTTAAAATTCACAATGCTTTGATTAACTTACTGCTTTACAGTCTCAAGTCAACATTCTGTTTGAAAGTTACAAATTTCAAAGTTGCTAAGTTTAATATGCAAGTATTCAATATAGTACTTTCAGTTGAGTTTCTTATCATGATTATGCATGTTCATCACATGATTTCATCATTGATTGCAAGACTTCTTTAACAAGTATGATGCAAATTATTGCAGCTTTTCTTTTTTCATGATGAAATCAACTGATGTCATGTTCATGAAATTTTTACAGTCTTGCAGTCAGAACATCAAGAAGTCATAGTTTATGATACTTTGCTTCTTGAGCTTGCGAGATTGATTAGCACGCTTATGTGCATCACTTCAATAGTGATTATTATTATGTTGACATTGATGATCAGATGTTGATCAAGTTTCTTGCTTGAGTTTTGATATGCAAAGTTGCAAGATAAGCAGCATATTTTGTGTCTTCAAATTCTTTAACTGTTAACGTACTTTACTTGTCAATTGATGAGAAATATGATCTGTTTATTCAGTAAATTCTTGTGACTTAAACTTCTCATCTGCATGATTCTTAAGCTTATTTTAATGAGATGATGAATTCTCAATGTGAAAGATATTATCACTTCTTTTAATCATGTGACTTTTAGTAAGTCACTGCACATTTAACATTTCTTACTGAGCAGCTTCATGCAAACGAAGCAATTAAAACTGTGAGATGCATGAGATTTTTTTGCGTAAAACTGTGTAGTAAAAGATAATAAGATAGCACTTTATTAATGATAAAACTAATTGCTAAGAAATGAATGTAAAAGCTGACAGAGTTTTCATCTTCAGTCAAGTCATTATCTTTATTCACTCATTAACTTCTTTTAATTTAATCTTGCAAGCTAGTCTTGCAAATATACATCATTCATAGTTAATGAAATGCGTTTTTACATGATCTTTCTACTGATCTTTTGATTAAGCTTTTTACTGATCTTTCTACTGATCTTTCTACTGATCTTTCTATTAAGCTTTCTACTGAGCTTTCAATCAATCTTTCTACTGATCTTTCTATCAAAAATTTTACATAGTCAACAATTCATTTAAATAAATAATTAAATAATTAGTTAAATAATAAATTCATTGATTTAATACTTTGCTTTTGCATGCGCTTGAACATATAAAATTGAGCATATAATTTATTTTTTTCTTCAAGTTTTATGTGTTTATGCAGTTTAAGATTATGAAACATGATGCTATTTATTTAAATAGTAGCATTGAAGTACTGTGTATATGCTAAAATACATGTAATTTAGTCAAAGTCAATGCAATATATCTTCTCATTAAGCAGTCAAATCGTTAGAATGCGCATATGAGCGCGTAAGCTGTTTATATAATCAAATGATTCTATAAATAACTCAAAATTGTGAAAGCTGATCACTTTGACATAAGCTTTCAACTTATTTATATGATCATTAAGCTAAGCGAGCTAAATAAGCTTTGATCTATGTAGATGAAAGTTGATCACTTCGATGTAAGCTTTCAAGTTCGCTGTATGATCATTCAGCTGAATGAACTAAATGAGTTTTGATTTATATATTTGCAACGCATGTAAATCAATCAGAAAATCGAAAAATTGATTGATTTACTGCGTCACATCGACGTGTATATGCACAAAAGCTGAGTTATGTCTTTGCAATGACTGTGTGAATGTTGTATATTAGTTGCAGCATGTACGCAAAGACGTTGCTGTCGTTCTGTGTATATAAGCAAAGACTGTGTCGTGTCTTTGCAATGTATGTGATTGCAATGCATGTAAATTGATCTAATAATGCGAAAAATCAATCAATTTACTGCATTATGCAAGCGTGTAGATGTGCAAAAGCTGAGTCGTGTCTTCATAATACATGTATGTGTGATGTATATGAGTTGCAATATGTGCATCAAGACGTTGCTGTTATTCTGTGTATATGAGCAAAGATTGTATCATGTCTTTGCAGTGTATGTGATTGCGATGCATGTACATTGATCTGATAAAGCGAAAAATCGATTGATTTACTGCATCATGCAGACGTGTAGATGTGCAAAAGCTGAGTCGTGCCTTTGCAATATATGTATGTATGTCATATATGAGTTCAACATGTGAATAAAGCGTTGTTACTGCTCTGTGTATGATTGCGCTGCATGTAAATCGATCTGAAAATGCGAAAAATCAATCGATTTACTGCATCACGTCTGTCTGTATGTGTGCAAAAGCTGAGTCGTGTCTTCGTAATATATGTGTGTATGTCATATATGAGTTTAATGTGTGAATAAAGCGCTGTTACTGCTTTGTATGTGATTGCGCTACATGTAAATCAGTCTGAAAATGCGAAAAATCAATCAATTTACTGCATCACATCTGTCTGTATATGCGCAAAAGCTGAATCGTGTCTTCGTAATATATGTGTATATGTTGTATATAAGTCGCAACATGTATGCTGCTGTCATTCTGTGTATATGCAAGCTTCAACGTGTTGATGACTGCGTTGTTATTGCTTCGCTTTTCGACTGTGTATGAGCTCAATGCATGAGTAAAGCGCTGTTACTGCTCTGTTGATGTTGATGAGATTATTCAGCTCTTCTGACAAGCATAGCTTGCAGAAGATTCGTAGTCAGCATCTTATACAGATAAATCTCATTGTCAATCTGAGCATATAAAACTGAGCATATAGAATCAGAATAATCATTGTCAGCAGTATCATTCATGTTATTTTGATGATTCATGTCATTTTGATGATTTATGTTATTTTGATAATTGATATCATTTAAGTTATTAAACATGCATTTGCAGTTAATCACGTCAAAGTGATCTTATAAGAAGAAAGATCAATCAAAATGATAAATCATTTAATTTATCATTTAATTATATAATTAAACACTTAATGAGATTTGTCAATGTATAATTGAATTAATGAAGAAAATTAGTTTTAATTAACATTTAATCACTCATTTGAGAAGCATATTGAAGAATGCATGATAAATGAATTATTCATGATTGTTTCAGTTAAAATGATGAAGATTAAAGTCTTTCAAAATGATGTATTTATCTGATTTATTCAGTAGTTTCTTGATGTGTAATAATTTCTTGATGAGTCAATGATGAGATTCATCTGTACATGATGTCGATTACGAATCTTTTGATTCTATGTTCTGAATAAAAGTCAGAAGAGTCAAGAGATCTCAATTTGATGCAATTCAAACAATGTTAGAATGTTGCATGAACAGAAAAGTCAATCATGCAGAGTTTTCATCTATGCGACAGCATCTTTTCTAACAGTCACAATCGATCTACAAAGAAGATTAATGACATGTCAATGTTAGTAAGAGATGAAAAGATATTTAGTGAAAAAGTCGATCTCAGTATGAAAGTCGTGATTACAAGTGATTGAAGAATTTGCAATTCATTGATCGCGTTAATATATTGAAATGTCTTCATCACATCAACAGTGTTATTAAGTAATTGATGAAAAGATATCAGATAAAATAGTTGATCTCAGTCTGAAAGTCGTGATTACAGTGCTTGAAGAAGTAGTGATTCATCGATCACGCTGATATACTGAAAAGACTTGAGTTCATCTTCTTTACTTGACATCAAGTCATACATTTATCTACGTGAAAAATTGAGAGCGCAAAAGAATGATCAGAACGCATTCTCTTTTATTGATCAGAGTCAATCATTAAACGATTGTGATCACATGTCTATACTAACAATTCATTCAATGTCTATGTGACATAAGTCAAATCAAGAGAAGAAAAGAATTATTCAGTATAATCATACTTTATCTTTTCATCATACATGTCTCTCTTTCATCACATATTTCTCTGCGCAATGAATGACAATCATTAAGTAAGAGAACGCAGCTTTATGTATGTTACAATCATGAGCATCACGAATGCAAAGAAAACGTCTTTCATCTTCGAATCAAGAATTGAATCGAGACATCATTGTATAAAATATCGTCAATGAAGAGCAAAGCAAAGACGATGTATCATAAATAAACAACACAGACACTCATTAAGAGTTTACTTGAGCATCATGCGCTGAATAGAAGCTATAGATGCAAACTTGATACATAGTTTCATGATCATTGTTTCGATGACGCGAAGTCGTCATATAAACGACGAGTGATTTTCTTTCTCAAAAAGTTTTGTTCACTCAATATAAATAGCATAAAGTCTCTCATGAGTCGAGTTTAAATCGATGTCATAAGAATGTATGAATTCAAATCAAATCAAAATCAAATCAAATTTCTTGATGTTTATTGAGCTGTTCAAGTTCAATAAATTATTGAGATTCAATAAACTCTGCAAAGAATCAATAAATTGAGAAAAAGATGAATCATTAATGTTTAAGAAAGAGAAATTATAAATGTTGTAAATTCATATGTTCAATTTCTTCTTTCTGCGCAGTTGCAAAGAGCAGCAGTCTTTACTTAAAAATTTAATGTATCAATCATTCACTTTCAGATGTTTGTTGATATAAAAGCAAATGTAAATGTTTTCTTTAATCTTGTGAAGCAGATGAAATCTGCTGAAGTTGAAATTATAGAAGAAGTTTGTTTTTTTGTTGAATCATGATTCTTGAATTGCAAGTACATTAATATTCTTTATCTCGTCATTCTTCAGTAAAGAAGTCATAATTTTAGTACATTCTTTTCATATGTTATACTGTAAAATTAATTAATTCTTGAATTTAATAATTTATTTAACAATGATGCTCAAAGTTAAAAGTGTTGCTAATGTAGTTATTTAATTGATCAGAGAAGTCAAAGCAATGATTAAAGATGTTGATTTATTAATAATGTCTGAATCACAGTTACACGCAGAAGTTTTTTCACAATATTATCAACATGCAACTTAAATTCAAATGATAACTTGAAAAAAGATTAAGCATTGAATATGAAAGATCAGCGTGATGAGAAATGAGAAAAAGATTACGACAAGCGCTCAGAAACAATCAGCGAAAGTACATTGACTTAATTCAATACTTTCACGTTATTTGAAAGAAAGAGGGCACGACAGCTGTGTACGATGACATGACAGCGCATCTTTTACGGGCGATGTTATCTACAGCTATTATTTTCGACATGTACGAGATTGTTCTTCGGCTTCTCGACAGTCATGAATCAATGTAATCATTTGACTTGATATTTGACAGCAAAGGCAAGTGACTTGATGGATCTTGAGAAAGCTTGTCGCTGTTCAGCCGTCGTTCTTCATCTTGCTCTGCCATCAAATATTACAGCTCACGGCAGGACTGGACCATGCACAGGAAGGATTGAACAGCAGCAAAGAGTGTCATACGAATTTCTACTACCGCCACTTGTTAGGTGAATTTGAAGCAGATCGAAAAATTTTCTACGCTCTTCAAACTCTCACAACCTCAAACCCCTCACGATCTCCCTTTCCCCCCTTTTCCCCACAACCACTCAGCAAAAAAAAAAAAAAAAAAAACCCCACGGTGCATCCCTTCCCGCCTTCCCAACCACACCTTTACCTCACTATTCCAAGAAAACCCAAAAAACCCGGGGATCCCCTGTTTCCCATCCGGCCAGAACACGACAAAGTGACGGAATTTTCGATAAACTGCGCGATAGAACCCTCTACTAATTACATAGAACACGCGAGAAGGAATGGGAATGGGAACGGGCGGGAGAATCTACAAGAGAAAAAAAGAAGCGCAAAGAGGAAAGACCGCACCGGGAAAAGGTAGGGGAAAAAAGGGCCGATGCTTGTACCGAACAAAGGTCTCTTTTGATGAACATGATCGCGTTTCTTGATTTGAATCTCGAATTTGAACTTGAATATGTCTAGGATAGCAAAGCGGACTGCAGGGGAATGGATGGAGGGATAGATGGATAGATAGATGGCGCGAAAGGGAAAGAAGCGTAGCGCGACGAGGGCGGGTGTGAAACTTGGGGATGGTTGGGTTTGGAATTGGGATTGGGGTGGTAGGGTAAATTTCGGTTGGTTTTCAATGATTGATGGCAAAAGACGTTACAATTCCATACGGTTTTTCCGTGAATCGTACACGTATCGAGGGAACCGAAATCTCTCTCCGTCGTCATCTCCCTCTTCGTCTCAGAAGCGGTCCTAACTCATACACACTGCCCCCCCCCTCCGACGCATGTGGGGATTTTTTGAATATTCGATAGGTAGGTAGCTGTTACTCCTTCCAGCTCGGGGATTACCATAGCACGGAGAGTCGAAGGGCTCGGATGATGGAAGATAGATATGCCTGGACGATCTTTATTTTTCGAAGAAGGAATTATTACTTGTTTTTTTGTGTGTGTAAAGAGAGAGAGGGGGGGAGGGGGGGGGGGGGCAGACAGACGAGCAAAGGCTGCAATCAATGTCTCAACAAAACAAAAAATCTTCGAAATTTTTATATATATACAAGTTTTCCTTTTAAAAAAAAAGATCTTTTCTATTATAATCGAATGAAAAGCATCGAGAGCGTTGGCTCGTATGAGATATTTTCTGGGGTGGGTTGAATATGGGGATTCTTTGGCTCTTTCTGGAGCGAGGGTGGGAAGGTTCGTAGCTAGTACCTTTATCACGGACCGGTGAGTCTCGTTGCTGGTCTATAAGGGTAGGGTAGCAGCGAGCGCTTCGTTTACCAAGATGTTAAAAATCTGCATCGACCTCGTTTTTCACAATCGAGAATGGGGGTGAGCGCGTGCCCTGTTGGCGTGTGACGAGGGTGATGCTGGGCGATGACAGTGAACATCTGCTCAGCTCTACTACGTGTCAGTTGTCATTTTCCGGTACATGGTCGACCGATAGCTTGGGAGTCCCAGCATGCCATCTAATTTTGTTCGAAGAGCGGCGTAAGATAGGTAACGTACATATATATATATATATAGCTATGTAGGCATAATGTTCATGTACGTTGTACGTAAAATTTCGTTATATGTACCCAGAACCCTACGGCCACATGCGTAAGTGATAACACGGTTGTAGAACATTTGCTAACGTTATCATCTGCGACGGTCGCAGTCGCATATTGCAGGTCTGAGGATCCAGTGCTGCTTTGAATGCCGACTTCGGACCACTATCGTTTAAAGTTCATCTTCATATGAACCCGTCCTTACCATCTTTACAAGACTGCTAAAAAGCGGCATGGTAGAGATCCCGGCAGATTTATTTTTCAGAATTCTGCTGACTGACTCTGCGCGATATCGCTGCCGCCTTCAGAGCTACATCGCAAAGATGCAGGTATGCCCTGTCATCACAGACAATCGTTACGCACCGTGGTGTTACGCTAGAGATACTGCGACGGATGGACGCCCCGGTAGATCGGATTCCTGGTCAAACATACGTCCAAAGACGGCATCGAGTCGTGGCGGACATCGACGAATACTTTCTGGATAGTTCGGGATTGGATAGTTCTCCTAGAGGTCTCCCCGGAATTTCCTGCTGTTCAGAACGTTGGCTGACCTAAGATGTGGGCGTCAATGAAACATACGCTCATTGCGGGCTGTACAACGACCATGGAAACGGAAACTCAGTCCTCACGGGGGACGGATGAATTTTCCTAGCATTAAGAAACAAGGGCGGGGGATTCGATAAGAGAATCTCGACATTCTTGGTCATAGAGCTCGCGTAGCTTCTTCCGCTTGTCCCGTACTCTATCCGTAAAAGGATGGACGGATTTTCTTAACAAGTAGGCAAGTTCATCGCAGGTGCTGATCGCGTCTTGAGTTTTCCATTGCTGCTCATAAAACTCCACGAAACAGAACATTGCGAAGATTCGGTCCGGATGGTCACCCTTGACGTGTCCCTCTTGCCGTGCCATCGTCGCATATCTACGGGGTTCAAGGATGTATCTGAAGATCTCTTCAGCTTCACTGTATCGCTTTTGGCCGGTAAGGACTTGTGCCAAACAAAGTCTTCCGGCAGTAACGCCGGCATGATCTTCACCCAGATTTCTCTCTGCGATCGGGATCGCCTCGCGTAACAGGCTTTCCGCTTCTTCCATTCTGTTCATTGCGTGCTTGACCCAGGCGAGGTTGCTCATCGCCATTAGAGTGTACGGCTGCTCCTTGCCGAGTGTGTCACGGCGTTGCTCGAGGACGTCTTCCATTAGCTTGTGCGCATCGTTCAAAAGCTCCCCCCCAATTTCGCGATACGTCCTTGCCAGGTTTTCTTTAGCAGACAGAGTTTTCTCATGCGTATGGCCCATTTTTGGATGATTTACCATGCCTGCTGTTGCCTTTAAATGTTGCTCTTTGGCCTCTTCATAGCGGAGAAGACTCCACAATGCTTGGCCGAGATTGTCCATTGCAAGCAAAGTGTCTTCATGGTCCGCTCCTAGCGTTTTAGTCATTCCATTAATAGCTTTCCGGTGGAGGTCCTCCGAATCACGATATCGACCCTGTATACGGCGAATTTCACCCAACTGGTCCATTACTTGAAGTGTTGTACGATGCTCTGGCCCCAAAGAATTCAGAGCAGCTTGTAAAACTTGATGGTTCAAGTCTGCTGCTTCATTAGCTCGCCCTTGACTTAAGTACGTAGTAGCCAGGAAACGTGAAATACGCATCGAGATAGGATGTTCAAATCCGAGCCTTGAGCAAAAATAGTTCTTCACCGCTAGCTGAAGCTGCTCTGCTTCTTTCCAAGCCCCGCACAGGAAGTATATCAAGCTGAACTTTGCCGATTGAATTGCCTGCCGTTGATCAAACCTAGGTGTGAGTGCCGGCCAAGGTCTTTTGCGCAACCTTTGGTTCTTGACGATCTTATCTCGAATTTCCGCTTGACGAGCACGCAAATGAATGACATGAAGTAAAAGACCTCTTTGCAAAGCCGCATCTTGTTTTGTAGGGCTGCCGGACCCGGATGGTAGCGAAATGGCCTGTGCCAAGGTCGTAGTCGCAGCTTGACACCAGACCGCCTGCTCTCCTGTGGTCATTTGGGGCCTCTCCCGTACCCATACATGAACCAAGGGGTGCGTTGAGTAAGTTTTAGTTTCATCATGGTGCGTGATCAATGACCATTGATTGAGCACATGCAAAGCAGCTCGTAGCCGGAATTCAAAGTCTTCACATGATGCTAATGACTCCACGTCGCGCAACATTGCAGGTAGAACTGGAGGACTCCGGTCCATCAATATCGTTTCTTGAATTCCAACACCCAACTCTTTGAGAAGTTGTATCCATGATTTAGATTTCGAAACCATTTTCGTGATCCTTTCCTCCTGTTCACCCTTCTCCTTTGCCTCGAATTCTAGCCACGGGTTCTTTGCTGCTGCTAACAAAACGTCGACGCGAACATTCTCACGGTGAAGAAATGAGAATACTTTGAGCAGCTCAATTGCGTCTTTGGCTTCTTGCGTTGTTCTTTTCTCGAGCGTCCGATAGATAACCTCGTAGCTGGAATAAACATTCATATTAGTATCATCGTCTACGGAATAGCCCGAAGCCTTCCGAGCTTGGCGAATCCTTTCCCAGTTCTTCTTATAAAAGTGCAGGTAATTTCCCACTTCACAAAGACGATTCACGATTGCCTTTCCTGCGAGTATAAGAGCAAGGGGTAAGTACCCTAGAGCGGACGCGACGAGAGCCGCTGATTCTCTAACAGACGAATCCCAAGGGTGTGTAATACCAGCTGCTTTTAGCAGGACATCGCTCGCGGCCTCTGCTTCTAGGCTTTCAAACTGATAAAATCCTGAGCCGATAGTACCATGCACTTTGTTTTCAGGGACACGGGTGGTCGCCAGTATGAAACCCCTTTCGCCCTCCGGGAAGAAGTCCTCGACAGAGATGTCCGGATCATCAGCGTTGTCAATAAGAAGTAACCAGGGGTGCTCAAGGTTCGAAAGCCAATTCTTAGCCGCGAGCTCATTTGTTTCGACTCCACCGATTTTGGCAATCTCCGAGAATGTATGTTTCGCACTTTCTCTAGAGCTTGCGTCAATCCAAAAGACACCCCAGAAGCTAAACATAACCATTAGACACGGTCAGGTTCGAAGAGATAGAATCTATGTCTTCTTACTTTTCTCGATTGTCTTGAGCAAACTTGCAACAAAATTGTGTCTTGCCTGCGCCACCGAGACCATATATGACGAAGCGTTTTTGTGCGTTTTTGTGCTCTGGGGATGACGAGTCGTCGAGCGAACTTCTAAGTTTCTTCAACAGTTCTTCCCGGCCAGTGTATATACTCGTGACACTCTGCGGAAGGGAAAAATGTTTGTTGAGGCGTACCGATGATGCGACCGACGATGCCACTGCTGCAGCGGAATTGATGGAGTTACGAAGCTACTTATAGTTAGGGAAAACGAGGCTAGTGCTGTAGATAATACTCACATTATCGTCATCAACCGAATCGACGCTCTTCCTTAGAGCATTTAGCAGATCTTGTAGCATGAAACTCTGCTGTTGGAGTTTGTCCGATAAATTACCAATGGCAAGATCGGTCGAGTCATGAGAGCTTCGAGTGTAGATACTATAGGAAATCAGAGTTGACAACTGTTGTTGAATCTTTTTACTCACACGTTGAGTGCGGCCAGCACCGTTTGAAGACTAGCCTGATATTTCGAAAGGCGATAGTGAATTTGTGCCAGACCTCCATCCTTGGACTGCCTTCTTACTTGCTTTCTGATGCCATCCAACTTGTTGACGACGTTGGGTCCATTTTTACCAATGATTTCTTTCAGCAACTCCTCCAATTTCTCCACCGTTGCTCTACAGCCTTCTATGTTTGTGTCGACCTCCTTCCATAGCTGTTTAACAAGAGGTTCATTATCTATTGAGGTACCTAGAACAGCTTTGTCGGCTGCTTCCTTGACTTCTTGTATCGATTTGTTGAGCGAGATTAGAGATGTGATCTCCCGCGATAAGGCTGCGATTTCTTTATCAACGTTACCAGCCGACCCCTCGACGTCTTTGAGGTAGCCACCCACTCTCCAGCAGACATCAAGCAATCCAACGGTCCCGACGATGATCGAGAGAGGGTCGACCATGGTGCGTCATCGGAGTTGAGGCTCAGGTGTTCACCGTGTGAATTGTGGAGATCGGATGGGTGGATGATACCTCTCGAGCTATTAAGGGTGTGTGCGAGGCTGTAGAGGTAACGATAAGCAGGATCACGTGAATCATTGCGTCCTACCTGACCTTGAATCTTGCCTCAGTGCCTCAGCCGCTGGCTTGCTTAGTCACAGCATCCGCGCCAGACACTTACTACGTATCCGGGGTTTTAATTGTTAACGCGATCTGCAAATACAGGGGGATTGATTGGTCAGCATAGCAAAATTAATCCCTGACTGTGGCTTCAGCGTTAACAATTAAAACCCCAAGTACCGTAG
>JAABUV010003971.1_pt1 | contig 18205 bp, 24 predicted proteins | sample 5559971 | NCBI WGS metagenome assembly JAABUV01 (sample SAMN10711881, study PRJNA513362) | rock metagenome | isolation source: Antarctica rocks | place: Antarctica: Victoria Land, Knobhead nord | collected 2015-12-19
GTGCTACAAGCAGGCACCTCTAGCGCGCGGATGAAGATGCACGCTTGGTTTTCGAGCCATGGATAGCTAGCTGAATACCCCGTTCTGTATCTGGGACGCGATCGGCGCAGTGCGCACCTCCGCCTCAGCATCCACCGCATCTGGCCTTGAGCGCCGCTTTGCAGATGCCGGCGATGCAAGCAGCGCAGCAGCTAACAGCAGGATCACAAGCGGCCTGGCGCCCCTCGCAGCAGACTGCCTGCCCATCCTCGCCAGCCTATGCACCGCAAGCGGTCACCGTTCTATCCTCATCATACGCTGTGTGCGTTTGCTAGCCCAAGGATACAGGAGTTGGACAGACAGGCGACTCTGCACCTTGCCTTTTATCAGGGGTGGAGACTGCAGCTCTTGGACTCGAATGTGTTTCTTTCTTTTTTACATCAACCCTGAGCTGGGGGCTACAGTGTCTTTACAGACACTTGCACACATGCACGAGTCTCTGCAACACCCGCCTCCCAGCTTTAACAGCTACGCCACAAGCACGTCGCTCGTCGACACAGTCAGCTTGGACCACCAGTTTGCCGCTAGTGCACGATGACCATATGCTCTGCAAACGCACTGATCTACTCACTGTCACCGCGCTCCAGCCACATGCATTTCAGGCACATTCAGACAACCAGGGCCTCACCAGACGCCCACAGCGCCCTCGACACGCTCAAGTCCATCTTGCCTCGCAATTGTCACATAGTCTACACTCCCTGAACGCTCCTAGGTTTCAGTCCCAGCAGCGCTGGTGTACACTTGCATGCATTTCGGGGGTATGGTACACCCAGGCTGCAACGAAAGCCCGCAACAGCATCCATACGCTCGATCATACTGGAGCTCACTATCACCTGCCACACTCTACATCCCTTTGAAGGCAGCCAGCCAGGGTACAAGCATGGTGTACAGCCACACGGCGCTCTCTGGCTACAAATTGGCAGATGCCGCAAACTTGGGACTCCGTGCAGCCTCCTCTGACTCAGCAGCCGCCCACGCTTGCAACATTTCTCCACAGGCACCCCTTGGCAGCAGTCGTGGTCTCTTTGTTATGCCTCCAAGGGGAGCCCGGCAGCCGCACGGGGCCCGCGCAGTGGCCCCTGCAGGGGCGCCCTGTCCAGCTGCGGGCCCGGCGAGCGCAGCGGGATGGCCAGCGGTGCCACGTCCTCCTCCTCCTCATCCTCCTGCTCCAGCCTGAGCCACGCCCGCGCGCCTCAGCAGCATGCTTTTGGCCAGCGTAGCGTCATTGCTGCAAACATGTGGCATATTGCGAGTATCCACCGTCCCTGCAGAGCTGCTGCAGCCAGAGCGCTGCCGGCACCTTGGCGCCCCAAGAACATGACCCCAGGACCGCACACGAGCCGTGCTCAGGCGGACATCCTGAACGCATGACACCAGGGACAGTGCCCGCACTGACCACCAAATCATTGCTTCTGGCGGAGCGCAGAAGTGAGAGCCAAGAGTCACGAAGCACCGGAGCATGCGCAGAGCCTGGCCGGTGGCAGGTGGCAAGGTGGTGTGAGGACAGCAGGAGTGCAAGCAGCGGGGTCGCCCCCGGCGCGCGCGCCTGGCCAGGTCCTTGGCCACGAACAGCGCGGCGCCGGCCTGCAGCGCCAGCGCGATCGAGTCGGACGGCCGGCTGTCCACGCTGACCAGGCGGCGCGGCGCGGCCGCGCCGCCGCCCGGCAGCGCGAGCACGATGCGCGCATAGTATGTGCCGCCGCCGCCGCCGACGCGCCGCGTGATGACCACGCGCTCCACGCCCGCGCCCGCTGCCTGCCGCAGGGTTGTGGTAGGGTTAGGGTAGGGCATGCGCCGCCCAGCAGCATGCGCCCTGTCCTCGGCGCACCCGCGCATGCGCCGCCGCGTCGGCCGGCGCTGCAGCAGGGCCCCGGCCATGTCTGGACTGCGTGTCGCATGTGCCGCCCGCCACAGACACCAGAAATGTGAACGACAGAAGCTACTCCAGCCGGCGCACAGCTCCAGGCACGCGCCCCTCATGCGCACTCGCGTGGCGTCCGTTGCCCGTTGACCGGTCGACAGAGGCGCACAGGGATCAGGAAATGTGACCCCGCGTGCTTTTGCGGGCGCTCCAGGCACTGCACTGCATGGGCGGGCGAGCACGGGCGGGCGCAGGGGTGAGGCGCGCACCGCCAGGCAGTGCCGCCAGGTGGCGAGCGTGGACGGGCGGCGCAGGTCGGCGCCGGCCGAGTGCAGCAGCGCGAGCGCCTCGGCCTGGCCCACCAGGATGGCCAGCGGGCGCTGGAAGCCGCTGATGCTCAGCGACACGATGCCGCCGTCCTCGGCGATCAGCACCGCGTCCAGCTGGCGCCCCGGCGGACAGCGCGCTCAGGATGCGCAGCATAGGGTAGGTTTAGGCCACCCTACCTGTACGCAGCCGCTCAGCCAGTCCGACGCGACGGGCAGCTGCTGGCGTTCGGTGCACAGGCGCACATGCCGCGGTCCTGCAGGGCATGCGCTGTGGCGCTCTTGCCGAACCCCGGGCCGTACAAGCAGGCGCCAGTGTTCGAGCCGCTCACCAGGCAGAGCAGAGCACACTCTGCACCGTCAAGCATGACACCGTAGCCTGCGGCACGCGCGGCAGAGCGGCGGGAGCACCTCTGCGGGCGCGTACGCCTCCTCGCTGCGGCCGATGCCGTCAAAGCCCTCGAATGTGTCTGGCTCAGCAGCGGCGGCGCCGAGCGGCGTGGGCGCGGCGGCCGTGCCGGAGACGCTCGTGCCGACGCGGAACGTCTGCGCGTGCCCCCACAGCATGCAATACGTGTGCATACTAAAAGGTCTCGGTGCGCATAGAGCACTTCAGTGCCTGCCACCAGCCCCTGTGCATATAAAACACACCTGCACGCCGCGCGCCGCCACAAACTCGCTGACGATGTCGCCGCTGTCCGCGGACAGCACGCGCCAGGGGTGCGTCTGCAACGGCGTCTGCCTTTATAATATCATGCTAGAAGAGCAGGGGTGCGCAGAGAGAGCAAGTCAGTTGGTAGCGCTGCTGTGTATGGCTTGCAAGCGATGCCCGGGAGCACCTCGAAGGTGTCCGCGGTGAACAGGCCCCCGGGCGGGATTTTGGCGAAGTACTCCTGGTCACCTGCGCAAGTGCTTTGAGTAGTCAGCGGTGCCAAACTCAGCCGAACGGTGCGTAGCAGTTGCAGCGTTCCGCAGCAGCATACCGTCATAGTTGAGCCAGTAGAGCTTGACCCACTCGCCGCTGGCGTTCACCAGCCGCAAGACGCAGGGCACGTCGGACGCGCGGCTCTTCAGCCTCCCCGCCGCGCATGCGCGGGGCGGGCCAAGCAGCTCGAGCGGGGAGCAGACCAGCAGCGCCAGGCCCCCCAGCAGGCAGCGGCGCGTGCCGCGAGCGCCGCTCCCGCCGGCGCACACAGACTGCGCGCCGCTGCAGAGCGCGTACAGCCGCTGCGCTCGTGCAGGCCCTGCTGGACAAGCCGCCCTGTTGCGTATCAGCTGCCTGTATCTGCAGGCAAACGTTTGTGGAACGGCGAACTGATGCGGCTTCAGTAGAAAGGCGGACCTGTGTGGATATGCTGGGCCAGGGCGCGCCACGCACACGGATGTGCGGCCAGCATGCTGAGAACGCTTCGGACTGCTTTGCTCCTCAGCTGTCGAAGCTCTCATTTCCGGTGCGCACTGTTCAGGCTTGTGTCCTTGCTGCACCCCCCACATACAGGGCCACAGAGTGCTTGCATGTTGCATCAATTGTTGGCTTGCTGGCACCATTATACATGCGTTCTTTACACCCCATGCGTGTTATACCCATGCATTAAGCCAATGCATCAGCGCTCCAGAGTGTGGCACCGATTGATCACGCATATCTTCCCCCCCCCGCTAACAACACCATGCAGATGTGCGGCAGTGCCATATATCTTCCAAAACACTCCGCTGCTTTCCTCAGCTGATAAACTTGCTCAAGTCCTTGCAAATTCTCCAATCCTTGCAAATAATCGTCAAACGTACCCAGTGTAGCTGCTAAGCCCTACACACGCAATCAGTCACTCAGCATGCATTCTGATGACCAAGCACGGAACTGACGTAGCAAGCAGCATTGAGGCTTCCAGCCTCCCAAAGCTGGCCTCAGACGGCAGCGCCACGGCCCCGGCTGCCCCCCTGGCGCTGCGTGGCGGGCCATTCAAGGCTGTAAGCCCCCTCCACGTCCCTTTCGCAGGCAGTGCCTGTAATCATGCGTTGATCAGGCATTTGGGGCAACCAAGCCTTGCCGCACCCCACCGGCAAGCACGCTAACCCGGCACCTCAGCAGCACGCAGCGTGCGCCCGGCTCCTACATCCGCAGGACGGCGTTGCTGGCGTCGCGCAGCGTGGACGTCATGCGCCCTGCCGCCCAGCCGTTGCTCCAGGTCGCGGCGTCCGGCTTGGCGCTGGCCGCGCCGCCCGCGACGGCGCTCTTCCGCGCGGCCTTGCGCTGCGCCAGCTCTGCGCGCAGCCACCTGCCGCGCCCAGCCAGTCGCCACGTGAGCTGCAAATCTAAGCCTAACATACCATAAATCTACCCTACCCAGCCGGCTGCCACCCTGCGCCGCGACTTGGCATGACGAGCGCCTTTCGCTTGCGCTGGCTCCGCGCGGAGCCGCCCGCCGCGTCCAGCCGCCCGCTGCGCCTGGCCGCGTGTCTGCGGACGGCGGCAGCGCGGGCTGCCGGCCGCAGAGCGTCTGCAGCGCAGCCAGGCGGTTGGAGGCAGCATGCGAAGACCCAACACCGGCTGGCGCTGCTGTGGGGCGCACACAGTCTGACAGCCTGTGCGCCTCTCAGACTGCCACGTGAGGGCCGGCAACAACGGGCGGGCGCCGCGCACCGCTCGACCAGCGCCAGCAGCCGCCCGCCCGCGAGCTCGGGGATGTCCGCCGCAGCGGAGAGGCGCTCCAGGCGCCCGCCCGCCAGGAACGCCACGTGCGTCGGCCAGCTCTCCAGGCCATCAAAGATGTGCGTCGCCTACGCGCGCGCCGGCCTGGGCGAGCCGCCCCAGGGCCCAACAGCTGTGGGGTATAGGGTACCCCTACCCTACCCCTCTCCAGGCCGTCGAAGATGTGCGTCGCCTGCGTGCGCGCCGGCCCTGGGCGAGCCGCCCCGGCGCCCCGCGGCGTGCAGCGGGCGGTGCGCCCCGAGTCTGGCACAGGCCCAGGCAGGGTGGCGCACGTATATGATGGTGGCGCCCCGCTCCTCGCACTCCTGGCGCAGGAAGGCCAGCAGGTCCGCGCGGCCCAGCACGTCCAGGTCCACCGTGATCTCGTCCAGCAGCAGCACCTGCGCGGCGCGCGGCCCGCAGGGTGTGAACAACACTAAATCCTAACCTTGACCCTGAATCTCACCCTATCAGGGTGGCGGCAGCGCCGGCGGCACAACGACCTGATCGCACGCGCCGGCCTTGCCACGCACCAGTGCACACGTGTCGGCGTTGCCAGGCGGGCCAGGCGCCTTGCTATGCAGTCCGCCCGCCGAACGGCGGCTGCCGCATGCTTGGCGATTGGGCGACCGAGCACGGCAGCGCGCTGTGCCACGTCACTCCCATCCCGGGCCCTGGTCGCCCCCCGCTCCGTGGGTCCCGCGCCCTGACTGGCCCCTGTTCTGCGGCACGCGCCCTGGTTGGCCCCGCTCTGCGGGTGGCGGCGGGGGGGGGGCCGGCCTGGAAGGGGTGCAGGAGGCCGAGGCAGATCTGCACGCGGCGGCGCTGGCCGTCGGACACGCGGTGCATGCGCCACTCGGGGTCGATGTCCAGCACGCGCATCAGGCGCGCGCGGCGCGCCGCGCACACGCCCGTCACCGACTCGATCATGCGCTTCGCCGGGAAGTCCCCCTGCCCGCCCCGCGCGCGCGCAGCCGCTTTCCTCCGCGCCCATGCACACAGGCAGGAGCTCTGCGGTGGACAGACGCACACCTCATCTCGTCTCACTGCAGACATACATGGAATGTAGGTCTCGCTCTGATTCACGCCCGATGGCATGACAGGGAAAGGGCGCCCCGCCCTTCCCAGAGCCCTCTGGAATGCGCGCGAGGCATGCAGGCATGCAGCCGATCCGGCGCCGCGCCTGCAGCGGGATGCTGTAGCCGGCGAAAGCGATGTCGCGCTCCCAGTTGCCGCCCAGGTGGGACAGGCGCCCGCTGGCGGTCAGGCTGGTGTCGTGGAACGGCGAGGCGCCCAGCACGCGCACCGCGCCCTCGCCGACCATGTGCTTGCCGCCCAGCACCTTGAGCAGCGTCGTCTTGCCCGCGCCTGCGCGCCGCCGCCCCCGCCTTAGAACGCTTGCGCCTGTCCACTGGCCCAGCGGCCGACATCCGGTGTGACCGTTGTCAACACCTACGTGCCTTTTGTGGGACCGCCCAAGATAGCGCCTGCGACGACTGTGGAGGCCGGTCGCCTGAGACCTGGTGTCCGAGGTGGTGTACAGGCGGACAGCGCTCGCAAGGCCCGTCACATATTGGCCGCAGTCGCACGCAGCTGTGCACGTGCAGTGGGCCGGTGCAGTGACAGCTCCCTGTTGCAACGAGGACCGGCCGAGCAGAGGCGCCTCGGGCGCTGAGCGGCGCACCGTTGGGGCCTATGAGCAGGCACCGCGCCCCCGGCGGCAGCTGTATGCTCATGTTGCGCACCACGGGCGGCACGCCGGGCAGCGGCCGGCCGTCTGCCGGGCACACAAGGTGTATGGTTCAGTGCGCGTGCACGTCCACAGCCTCTTGGTTTTACAACCTCTGCGCCGAGCCTGCATGTGTATTGCAGAGCTGCAGAAGCGCACCAATGCCCGGGTACGAGAAGCTCAGGTCGTTGGTCTCGAGCACTGCATTGCCGCTCTCGGCCGCGCGTGCCTCCCCCGGCGGCGCCTGCGCCTCCTGTTCGGTAGCGTGCGGGCCGCTGTCGGCGGCGCTGCTGCATCCCTCCCTGGCTGCGGGCTGCGGTGGCTGCGTGTGCGCTTGCTGCCGCGCGAACGGCCCCGCGGTGTTCAGCATGGCGTTCGTGTGCTGCCCGAGCGGGACGGGCGGGCCCGTGTACACAGGCATTACAGGCAGCAGGTGCCTGGCCCAGCTTTGTGTTTAAATATATATAACTCACTGATGGTGTTGATCAGGTGCGTGAGCGCTTGTCACCGCACTCCGTATGCAAGTGTTCGCACAACAGAAGCAGCTCCGCAGGACTCGAGGCTCTAAGTCCTGAGCAATCAAAGGAATGGCGCTCACCACAAAAAATGGAGCCACGACACAGACTGTTCCGCGAGTGCTGGTGTTACACAGGGCTCAGGAGGGCTCTCTCGAGCAGCGAGCGAACTGCTTACTTCGCTTGCGTACTTCGCAGGTTTTGCGCTTCGCAAGCGCGGGGAGCTTGCCAGCATGCGGGGCTGCCTGGCTGCAGCTGCCACCTTGGTCCTGGGCCTGGGGCAGCTGTGCCTGGCAGCGCGGCCTGCCAGCCCGCCCACACCAGCGCTCGCAGAAAGCGGGTCGCGCGTGGACGTGACGTACAGGTACTGCTACCGCGCGCCTGCATGGTGCTGCTGGAATGGGCGAAAGATCCGAGCGGGGTGCCCTGACCGGGGTTGGGGGGTGAGCGCAGGTGGGTGTATAGCAACCCTGAGGCCGCAGGGGATGCTGCGGCTGCTGGCGCCGCCCCGCTGCTGTACAGCCACATGGGCATGCTGCAAGTCTTGCCGAACGGGACCCTGGCCGCTGCGTGGCAGGCGCGCCAGCCCGCAGCGCGGCCACCTCCCCGCCTGCATAGCCTGCATAGGCTCGTATGGCTGGCTGCAGGCAGATGGTAGCTGCGAGAGCCGCCGCACTCCCTGGCCTCATGGGCGTCTGCCGCTCATTGCATGGCAGCTTCCCGCCATTGCAGCCTGCTCAGACGGCGCGGCTGCGCGCGCGCAGGCTGCGCCGGTGTGGTATGAGGGCGCCGCCTCTCAGGAGATCGTCTGGGCGGTGTCGGAGGACCGCGGCCTGACCTGGGGGCCGCACCGCACGCTGGTCTCTCCGGCGTTCGACCTCCCTGTTTGGGCGCCGGTGCTGCACGTGCAGGTGTGCAAACCTATCGCACGCCTCTGGGGCAAGCTCGTCTCACATTGTCAAGCCTTCTGCCTGTGGACTAACGTACGAGAGTGCAAGCGGAGCTGGCCTCGAGGCGCGCTGCGCGGACGCGCAGGGCAACAAGACGTTTCTATTCTACTCCGCGAGCCGCGCGCCGTGCTGGACCAAGGGCGAGGGCGGCCAGATGTGGTCGCCCGGCGGCGACATATACATGCAGAGCTCGAGCGACTCCGGGGCGACATGGGCTAAGCCGCAGGTGCGTCTGCGCCGCGATGGAGATGGCTAGGTGCAAGTGTCTGCCTGTGTGCGATGCCTGCAATGGACAGCACAGGCAGAGTGCGCGCGCCGCTGGGTGCGCGTTGCGACATGGAGCAGGCGGCTGCAGCCCTGAGCGGCTCCGAGGCTCTGCCGCGCCTCGCGGCAGATGGTGCTGGCCTACGACGACGAGGGCGGCATCGCGAAGATGATCGCCAACAAGCTGACGCGCGCGCGCAACGGCTCCTGGGTGCTGCCCTTCTGGCGCGAGATGGGCGGCCCGGCGGCGTGCCGGCAGCGGCCCGAGCTGCACGGCGAGGCAGGCGTGCTGCTGACGCGCGACCAGGCGCGCTCCGCCGGCAGTGTGTGCTCGCCGCTTCCAGCCTATGCAGGCGCTGTGCGCGCGGGCGCGCTCATCCGGTGTTCGAGCGCTGTGAGTGTGCCTGCATCAACCTGAAGCTGTCCCTGTGCTGCATGTATGGAGCGGCGTAGCGTCAGACGTGTGCTGCATGTTTGACGCGTTGCCGAGGATGGCTGTGCTGTGCAGGGCCACAGCTGGGGCATGGCCAACGTGTCGCGCTCCAACGACTCGGCCGCGACGTGGCTCATCGAGGCGGCGGTGGCGCCCGCGGGCGACGGCGGCGAGCGGCTGCTGCAGGCGCGCCCCCTTCCTGGGTGCACCAAGCGCGCGGCGTGCTTGCAGCAAGCGCCCTGTGGATCCCGGGCACTCGGCCCTGCGGCTTGCCGCCATGCAGCACCTCTGCGTACCACCAGGCACGTCAGACGTGCTGGTGCTGCCGGGCCGCTTGTGCTGTCTGGCCATTCTGATATGGCCGACGGGGTCCAGCTGTGGTTTGCTGCGCAGTGGGCGCGCCCGTGCTCTGCACGCGGACGCTCCCGCACAGCAGGGCTGTGCTGCCGGGCGGCATTGCAGTCGATTGCACAGCCGCCAAGCGTGACGGGTAGGGATGGGGTATTCTAATCCTACCCTACCCAACATGCGCAGGTATTCCGGACGTCGGTGGGCGTGCTGTATTCGAGCGCGTCCACCGATGGCGCCGGGCGGCAGTGGTCGCCAGCGGCGCCAATGAGGTTACCAAACCCCAACAGCAAGGTGCGGAGGCGGCGGTGGGCCGGAGAGGCGGTGGGCCGGAAAGGCGGTGGGCCGGAGAGGGCAGTGGACCGGAGAGGGCAGAGGCAGAGCGGTGGCACTGGGCTAGCCTCTTACAAGTGCGTGCGCATGCTGGTGACTGCGCTCAGGTGGCTGCGCGGCATCACTTCATGCTGTAAGCGGAGCCAGGGCATGCTTTGGCTGGTAGTGCACCGCCCATGCGCAACACCGCTTCAATGCTGCTCGTGACGCTCTCCACCGGGCGGGCGCGTCCGGCGCCCGAGCCCGGCGTCATGCTCAAGCCCCCCCTCGGCGGCGCGCCGGCAGGTGGACCTGACCGCGCTGCCAGACGGCACGCTGCTGCTTGCGCTCAACCCCAACGCGACCGCGCGCAGCCCGCTCGCGCTGGCCGCTTCGCGCGACGGCGGCGCCACCTGGCGCCGCGTCGCGGTGCTCGAGGATGACCCGCTGGGCAATTTTCATTATCCTACGGCAATTTTCCTGCCCGGCCGCGGTGGCGCGCGGGTGCGCGCGCCCCCCCCCCGCAGGCGTCTTCATGCGCAGCCGCGGCGGGCTGGGGCATTTTACGCATTGCGGGCTGTGTGTGCAGATGCAAGGTTGCAGCTGTATTGGCCAGCATCTGTACATTGGGTGTATGCTGGTATTTCGCACTGCATGTCATACAATCGTCATACAATCGGATCAAATAGGGGCGGTTCAGCTGTTGCGAGGCAAGGCCACCGGCGTGCTTACAGAGCTGCGCCCGCGCGTCGCAGGACCAGGTGGCTGTCATCTACAGCGTGGACCTGCTGCCCGGCCACCAATACAAGGAGCACACCGGGAGCCTTGTCGAGGCGCTCGCGCCTGCGGCCGCGCTGCCAGCGTCCACAGCTGCGGCCGCGGCGCATGCGCCTGTAGCCGCGGCGCACCCTGTCCCGCCCCTAGCTACGTCCCCTGCGCGCCGGCCGCGCCGCCGGCGCGCCTGCCCGCGCATATCACCCACGGGGCCGTCTTCACGGCCGACCGATCGCTGGGTGGCCGGCGAAGGCTGCTGGCGCGCGCGCCGGCGCCCGCGCCGGGCGCGGCGGCGGGGCCTGACCTGGCGGCGGCGGCGCTCGGCCTGGCCGCGGCGGCGCCCGGCGCTGGACCGCACCGCACGCGCTCCTCGCAGGCGGTCGTTGTGCCGGGCAAGTCGGTCAAGGCGACGATCCAGGAGGAGAAGGCGGTGGGCAAGGCGCAGGTGGAGGCCTGGGGCAAGGTGCGGGCCCTACCCTAACCCTGTAGCTGACGCGCAGTGGGGTCACGGGCCGCGTCCAGTGACGAGCAGCGAGCGCGCGGCGTCTGGCGGCGCGGGCAGCGGCGCGCCGCTGACCGCTGCGCGCCGGCAGGTGTCCTGGGGCATGCGTATCGCCGTGATGGACGCCGCCAGCGTCATGGAGGCGGCGCGGAGCGTGGCGCTGGACGATTTGCTAGCGTGAGGGCTGGTCGGCGCGTGGCTGCGCCGGGGCTGCATGTCCATGCTGCCCAGCGGCACGGCGACGGCGGTAGGCGAGGCGTTGTGTTGGGGTGGGGGTCCGGTGTCGGTGGGGCGCTGTGCTGTGCGCGCGCTGTGGTGCGGCAGGGCAGGGTTGGTCACTCTTTGTGCGGATCTGGGTCGTGTTCATGTCAATTCTGGTTCTGCTAGCTCTTTGTGACACACGGGCGGCTTGCGGCTGCCCATGCAGCCTGCTGTCTGCTTGCGTGTTGTACCACTGTGGGCCTAGCTATGCGGTGTGCGAGCGGCCTGTCCCCGGCTGGGGCTCTGCCGTGCTCTCGGCCTGTTTTGTGTAACCAGGCAACACGCTGTGTGCAAGGCCGACGAGACAGAGCGCCTGGCAAGCAGAGGCGCTGCGTCAGGCAGGAACAGTCCAGGCACCAAAGGGGGCCGCCAGGCACCGCGGGCAAAGGACGGTGTGTGCAGTGCACAGCACTGGCAGACGGGTGGTCTACCTGGGCTGCCCTGGCGTGCTGCGCCTCGGCCAGCCAGGCGCGCGCGTCGCTCCTGCCCACGGTTTGCACGAGGTACCGCTGAGAGTATAGCGGGTGCAGCGCGCGCATCCGCCGCTGCATATCACGCCTTTGCCAATGTCGCTCATTCACCTGACCTTGGCAAGGCAGCGCTCGGGCAAGGGGTGCATATCAAGCAGCTAGGTACACTTCATAGCCACGCCCACGCCAGCTGACGGGCCTCGCACTGACAGGGACCGTGCACGGCGCTGCAGGTGGCCCAGGAACGCACTGCGCTGGGCAGGCTGCTGTCGGCGCCGGTGGTTGCGCTGCTGCTGGGGCTGGGCGGGGCAGCTGCCGGCCTGCTCCCCGCAGCGTCTGCAGCCTATGACGCGGTGTGGCAGTTTCTCATGCCGCTCGCGGCCGCGCTCATCCTGCTGGAGGCCGACCTCCGCGGGCAAGCACCTGAACACAGCGCTTCCTCAAACAGAAGTGTAGCCTGCTCTTCTGCTCACGCCTGAGCGCTGCCGTGCAGGCTGTCTGGAACGGACGCGCACGTGCTGGTGGGCTTTGGGCTGGCCTCGCTCGGGACCGTGCTCGGCACGTTTGTCGCGTGGGCGGCCTTCGGGCCCCAGCTGGGCAGCGAGGGCTGGAAGGCGCGCCCCCCGGGCGGGCGCGCCCGAGCCGCGGTGCTGCAGGGCGGCGGGAACGAGGCCGGGCCGCCTGAATGCCTCCCTGCGGGCCCCACGCTGAGCGCCCCGGTCGCAGGCGCGCCGCTCAGCGGTAGGGCTAGGGCCAGGGCTCCTCCAGCGCGCGCGGCCGGCGCGCAGGTGGCGGCCGCGCTGTGCGCCAGCTACGTGGGCGGCAGCGTCAACTTTGCGGCCGTGGCCGCCTCGCTGGGCCTCGCGCCGGGCCCGCTGCTGGTCGCCGCGATGGCCGCCGACAACATCTGCATGGCGGGCTTCTTCGCGCTCGTCGGCCTGTGCCCCGCCGCGCCGCCGGCCGGCCCTGCGCCGGCTCTGCCGGCGCCCGGTGCGGCGCGCCGCGCCGTCCGACCTAGCCGCATGTCAGAATTCATGTGTCTGCATGCTGGCATGAGGGCACGTGCATGTTGGTCCAGGGCTGCGTGCAAGCGCGCAAGTGACGCGGACCGCTCTGTGCAGCTCTCTGCTCCCAGCCCCATGGACACATGCAGTGTGCTTTGCATCAAACGTTCAGGCCCGCTTGACCCCAAGCCGACGAGCGTGGCATGCTGTGCCCCAACCCCCCACAACCCAGGCTTCACCTGCACCGATACTGCAAACGGGGCACGCTCTGTCCTCCGCCCTCCGCCCGGCCTCCGCCCTTGACAAGCAGGGGCACCGGCGAAAGCGCGGGCTGACCGGCTGCCCCTGGGATGCCGCAGGCGCGGGCGCGCCGCCCTCCGCGGAGAGCATGGGCCTGGCGCTGGCCGCCGCGGCCGCCGCGTGCGCGCTGGGCGCCCCGCTGGCGGCGCTCGCCGGCGCGCCCAGCGCCGGGCTGGGCTTCACGGCGCTGCTGGCGTCCGCGCTCGCGCTCGGCGCGGCCGCGCTGGGGCGGCGCGGGCCGGGCGGCGGCGCGGCGTCGCCGTTCCGGGGTGCTGCCCGGCCCGCGCTCCGCGCAGTGCCGGCGCTGTCTCCAAGCACTGTCTCGCCAGCCGAGTGCCATGGCCTCCGACCGTGACAGCATGACCTCCCCATTTGCTTGGAGTGGGAGGCAGAATGCGTCGGGGGACGACTTGTTATCATGGCGACTGCCCGGGTGTACATGTAAACTTCTGATACATGACAGTGTTCTGAGACACCGGACCCTCACAGCTCGCAGACGGCGTCGGGCTCCAGAGGGCCTCACGGCCGGGCGCCGCGCAGGCGCGGACGCGCTGGGCTCCGCGCTGATGCTGCTCTTCTTCGCCAGCATCGGCGCCGGCGCGGGCGGCCTGCAGACTCTGGCGGGCACCGGCACGCTGGCCGCCTTCATCGGCACGCTGCTGGCCGTGCACCTGGGCGTCGCGCTGGCCGGCGGCGCGCTGCTGCGCCTGGACCTCGCGGCCGTGCTGGTCGCGTCCAACGCGGCGGCGGGCGGGCCGGGCACCGCCTGCGCTATGGCAGCCGGCCGCGGTGCGGCGCGCCCCGGCGGCCTGCGCGCATGCCGGGCGGCTTGCATGCACAGAGCGTGGGACATGGCCGCGTGCGGACGGCTGAGCGGCCGGGCAGCAGCGCCTGCGTTGAGGAGCAGCAACGCCTGCTTCGAGGAAGCCCCGTATGTGCCTCAGGGACCCACACAGACTGCCACCAAGCACGAGCAGATGCATGCATGCTTGCTGCCGCCCGCCAGTGATGCCCTAGTACTGTATCCGTAGCGCTTACCGCAAGCGCGCAGGCTGGCGCGGCCTCGTACAGCCTGCCATCTTTACTGGGTCGCTCGGCTATGCGATTGGCACCGGCGTCGGCCTGGCCGTGGGCGGCGTGCTGCGGCCATAGGATGTTGCATGCAGGCATGCAAACATGCCTACAGCATTCCACCCCTCTGCTGCTGCTGCTGCTGCCGCCACCTGGCAAGGGAGATGCAACAATGAAGCAGTGTCCAAGTAGCCTCGTCACAATATTCACAGAAGCTCTGCCACGATCTGCCCCTATCAAGTGATCAAGAGACACCCCCTCATAGCTGATACGCGCTCCTGTTGGCAAGCACGTAGTCACACTCGCGCCAAGCTAGTCACCGCAAGCGCAAGTCAGGTGCCTACCCGCGCTCTTTCCGCGCCATGCATGCACTTGGGAAGCACACGCGGCTGAGTGGGGGGTGGCTGTTAGACCTTGCTGCTTGTCACTGCCAGTGTCATGCCATTATATGGGGCCTCGGGGCGTCAGGCTGTGAGAGCTGAGTGTTGGGTGGTCGTTGACGGCGTATTGCAGGTCGGGCACGCGCTGCTGCCTTTGGAACACATGGCTGACCCCCTTCGCGTTTGGCGAGCAGAGACGCGTCACATCGCTTACCTTATTTCCGAGAAGCTCTCGCCCGAGCAGCATGCAGACGTTCCTGCTCGTCCTGCTCGCCTGCTTGCTGGCGGTGGCCAGTGCTCGCCCACTCATCGAGGCAAACAGTGCGCACCCATCGGGGTTGTTCACCCAACCGCCTTTTTTGCGGAATGACGGGCGTCCAGGTCTAGGCAGAAGAGCGGTGCCCCTTTCCCTTGACAGGGAGGGGGCAAGGGGATGCGGCGCTTGTTGATCATGTCTTTGTGAGACCGCTCCTGTAGGAAGGTTCCATGCAGGTGACGGTGCACTTGCATGCCGCTTGCGCTGTACTGGATCTGTGCAGCACGCAGTTCCTCCTGGTTCCGTGCTGTTGTCAGCCTGCCTGAGTCTGCTGACGCAATGTGTTGCGGCGTACAGATGGCCGGAATAACCTCACAACCAACCTGGGTGCTGGCTTTGCGGTTGGAGAGGCTGGCCTGATGTGCCCGGACGTGTGCGTGCTGAAGCAGCAGCGCAGCCTGCTGTTCAAGGTGAGCATTAGCAATGGGTGTTTGCAGTTTGCTGGCTGCACGCGTGCAGCCTGCCAGGCCTGAGCCCGCGTGTGAGTAATATCTGCCTGGGAAGTATATGGTAAGCAAGGCGTCTGCGGTTCTGGTCTGAAGCTGCGCGCCAACACCTGCCTGACCAAGGCCTGTGCCGGCCGTATACCTGCCTGACCAAGGCCTGTGCCGGCCGTATACCTGCCTGACCAAGGCCTGTGCCGGCCGGCAGGAGTTTGGCGGCAACTTGACCACGGCCCTGTGCGCGGTGGACGTGCCTGGCGCGGGCTGGGTGTCCGGCTACCAGCTGTCCGCTGGCGCGGCCGCCTGCACAGATGCGGTGGACGGCGCGGCGCAGATCTCCACGACCTACGCGTGCGGCTGCATGGCGAGCGGCGAGGTGCAGGGTCTGGCGCCGCCTGACGCGTCCAAGGGCGAGACGTGCGAGGCTGCCTGCGCCCAGGCGCGTGCCTGCTGCTCACCAGCTGGTGCCTATGGTGTTTTGCGTGGGTGTGTGGTGTATGCGCTGCCATGCGCTGTTTTGCATAGAAAGCTGGGTATATCTGTGCCTTGTTGCACTGAGCCTGGCACTGCGTGCGTATGCAGTTCTTTTGGAATATTATGGGTCTCTGACTGTGCCCCTGCATGCAGGGCTTCGAGGGCATGGTGGGCGTCGGCGCGAAGAGCGACAAGGCCGCGGACGCTCGCGCCGCGCACGCCTGCGTCCCGCGCGATGAGCAGGGCGCCTTCAACCGCTTTGGCTACACGTCGCCGGCCGTGTCCGGGCGCGAGCTGGTCTGCAACACCGTGCAGGGCGCCGTGGTCAGCTCGCTTACGGACTTCAGCTGCGTCTGCCTGTTCAGCCAGCCGCCGCGCCTGGCGTTGGCGCCGGCGCCCGCCGTCAGCCGGCCGCTCGTCACGCAGAGCCTGCCCTGAGCGAGGATGCCGCAAACGGGGGGGTCTGGGGAACGGGGCTGCGCTTGACCGCCGCGAACAGCTTGACCGCTGCGAACTGAGCGGGAACTCATTTTGGAATTGTTTGACGACAGAGGGCTGTGTTTCATGACCAGGCGCGGCCGCCGGCCGCGCCCCTCATTTAATTCGTCCGCAAGCAGCGGGGCGCAGCTGGGGCCTTGAGCACTGACTGGCAGCGGCAGCTCGGGCGCCGCGGCGGACAGGGGGCACAGTCCCAGCGCGGCGCTGCTTGCTTGTAGACTAGCGTCGCAGTTGCAAACCGGGCGCTTTGCTCTTAGAACAGATATGTGGTGGGCGAGGAACTGCTTGTCGGGCCGTTCCTGGTAATGGCGCCGCGAACTGGTTGAAAACATGTCGAGGAAATGTGTTTCGGACAGAATTGGGGTGGCTGCTGGTCTGGGCTGCTGGCGGGGTGCGAACAGCCGCTTGCAAGCGGCAGAATTGCAGGAACTGTGCACGTGTGCGTGTGACGTTCTCAGCTTGTTGCCTTCCCCCACCTGCTGCGTGTTGTTGATAGCCAGCCGCGCCTGTTGGGGCCGCGCTTGCCGTGCTCGTTGCGTACTGTCATCCCCAGCGCTTTGCGCCAATTTTCGCATGTAGCCCTGGCAGTACTGTAGTGATACTTGCACCTGTTATAGCGGGCGTGTCAAGGCGAAGCTTGTCAATAATGTGGGGGCTGTGCCCAGCATTGGCAAGGAGAGGATGGACTGGGATGTAATGTGGGTTGACGTTTGTGATGCCCCTGCAATGTATGCAAATAACCAAAGTGCATACTGCCATTACACAGATCAGCGCATAAGTAGTGTTTGCAACATCTTGCACAGACTGCGAGAACGAGCTTGCAACGGAGTAGCACTGCGGAAAACGAGCTTGCAACGGAGTAGCGCTGCGGAAAAAAATAGAAAGGCTGAGTGCGCTGTTTACAGGGGGGGTTTGGAGAACCGCCCACGAACGCGACAGCAATCTTTTGTTCTTTTGTTCTCGCAAATTGAGCTGTTTCAAGGCACCAGACGGAGCAGCCACCACCACAGGAGTGTTTCTTTACTTCATACAGACCAAACTGGCCCGTGATGCGGTGCGATTGCGTCTACCAACCTTGCATCCCGAGTACACGACCCCGCGCAGTAAGGTCACCGAAATAGGCTAGAGGTGATGCTGGCTATACAATAGGGCGCCGGCGGGCCCGGCCAGGCTCACATGTGCCATCCGCTGCGCATGCGCATCTGGAGCTGCACCGCAGAGAGGGCCCAGGCGGCCTGTGGTGTTCTCTTAGCTTCCAGCAAGACCCGCACAAGTGTTACCACAGGGCGCAGGCGTCGCACGTTGCAACGGGCCTGTGAGTGCCTCAGGTGGTGCGCATCGGCTTGCTGGGGCCCCGGTTGGCCGGTGCACCGGGCATCAGCGACCGCAAATCAGCTCAGGTGACTTGTGACAGGTCACAGCGGGCCGGGCAGGCCCCGGTACGCTGCCACGGGGCTGTCCGATCATCGATGTCAGGCATGAGGCTGACCCGTGCCTCATCCCGCTACCAGCGGCCGCCTGGGCATATAGTAACACCAATGCAAGCGTCAAATCGGCTGCGGAGCGGCTACCGGGCTGAAACTGGCGATGTCGCGCTCGTGGGCGGTTCTCCAAAATCCCCCTTCTCCAAAACCCCCCTGATTATATAATCATTCATTTCCACAGATCTGAAACCCTATAGAGCTAGCATTAACCCTGCAACGTTGAGATGAACGCGGACCCGGTCCGTTACGCGGTAGTGCACTGGCAGTGCACGCATATCCAGAGAGTGCGCTTGCGCCGCGGCTGCGTCTGCCGGGTGTCCCACAGCCTGGCAGCAAGGACGGCCAGGTTGCGAGACGCTGAGCCTTGCGAGAGGCTGCCGGGAACGGCAAGATGGGAGTGGGGCCGTGCTTTGGCACGCCTGGTGGACCTGCATTGGCCTCCTGCTCGGAGGGGAGCAGCTCAGGACCGCAGGCGCGCCATCCTGTATCAACATGGCTCTGGTTGCCCTGCTGGGCGCCCGCTCGCTGGTGCGGGCAACTGACGTGGGTGCGCGCGGCGCTCGACACCAGGGTGGGGACGTACGCCCGTGTGCGGGTAAAGCTCCGGACACATGTGCAAAGCCCGGCCAGCGCGCGCCCGCGAGCCACGGCCAATCGGCCGTGGGCGGGTCCCAGCCCGCCGAGGTCCAGGCGAGCGCGTTCGCGGACGCGGCGGTCGCGCTGCCGGCGCGCCCGCCGGCGCGCCCGCCGGCCGCGCCGCCCCCG
>JAABUV010003974.1_pt1 | contig 18195 bp, 18 predicted proteins | sample 5559971 | NCBI WGS metagenome assembly JAABUV01 (sample SAMN10711881, study PRJNA513362) | rock metagenome | isolation source: Antarctica rocks | place: Antarctica: Victoria Land, Knobhead nord | collected 2015-12-19
GTTGACCCCGGGCGCGCCCCCCCCCCCCCCCCCGCCGACGCACGCCAGCACAGCGCCCCCTGCTGCACCAGCGGGTTCGCGCCTTGCAGCAGGTAGCCGAGGCGGTTTGGCATGCTCGCGCCCGTTTGCGGCGTGAGACGCGAGCCAGGCTGCTAAGCAAATTTATTTTGCTGCAACTTTCTCGAAGGCCTGCCGAAGAGACGGAAGATGGCGAGGATCTGGAAAAAATATGTTCTTGTGCAATTCTAGGGAAAAAAACCACATACACGTTCGATTTTCTCACGTTCAATTTTATCATGAGTCGGCCGATCTACTGGGAGACTTACTGGACAGCAACGCAGCACAGGTCAGGCGACGGCCATGCCCTCCCCGGCGCTGCGCGGCGGCGCGGGCAGCTCGTCCCAGAAGGCTGGCACCTGCGCGCGCAACGCTCCTCCTCAGCCAGCCTGCTGTGTCGACAACAGCGCGAAGGCCGGCGCATCAAGGGAGGTCAGGGCGTGCGGCGCGCTGTGCGCCGCCCGCCAGCTCTCGCGGAGACCGCGGCCGGTTCAGGCGGGGAGCGGGCAGGCAGCCGTGCGTCGCGGCCCCATGTGCCACATTGGCCTTTCGCCGGGCGCCGCTAGGTTCGTCAGCGCCCGGGGGGAGCGTGCCGGGCGCCGCACCTGGTCCCCGGGGATAAGTCGCCGCTCGCAGCCAGCAGCTGACACGGTGACCAGGCGCAGCAGGCCGCCCGAGGAGCCATCACGCGCGGCGGCCAGCGCGAGCGCGGTTGCGACCAGCTCCTCCGCGTCCGCGCGGCCCAGGCCCTCCCTGGCGCCCGGCGGCCCGCCCCCTTAGTGGCAGGGTAGGGTAGGTTCAGGGCCTGCAGCGCGCTCCCGGCGCCCCACCGGTGGGCTCCAAAGCGCGGCGGGCCGGCGCCTGTCGCCCCATTGTTACGCACGAGCGATACGCCAGCGCGCTTGCCCAAAGCGCAAGCCGCGAGCAAAATGTGGCGTTCAACCAGGCCCTGCAAGAGGCAGCTGGCGATACCGCCGCTCACCCTCCGCGTCGTCCAACAAAGGGTGTCTGCGCGGGTGACGTCAGGAGCCTGGCACGCGACGCCAAGAGCAATGTCCGTGGCTGATAGCAGTTCACCCGTGCCGGCAGGCGCTGCGCGCCCCCGGCCATCGCGCCGCCGCAAGCAGGCCGCGTGGGACCTGCCGCAGCGCGGCGCCTGCCACGCAACCGCCGCCAGGGGTTGGGGTGAGGCGCGTCACGCCCGGGGTCAGGGTTGGGCGCGACGCGGGGCGCGCTTGTACTCCGCATCCAGGTAGCCCCAGAGGTAGGTGCTGCCGGAGCCGTCGGTGGTCCAGCGCTGGCGCACGAGCGTGCCGCCGATCGGCACGCCGTACACCTGCCCGCCGCGCGCTGCGTCCCAGCCGGCCACGATCAGCGCGCCCACCAGCATCGCCTTGTTCGCATAGTTGATCTGCGCGCCCGCGCGCCGCGCGGCCCTGTGGGAGCCCATCCAACTCGCACACCAGCGTACCACTGCAAAGCAGCACATGCTCGCGTCCGCCAGACCGTGCAGGGCCGTGCCAGAAGGTGTGCTGGCAGGCACGGACAAAGAGGTGAGGGTACAGAGTCTCCACCAAAGCAGGGAGAGATCAATGAGCTGCAGCCCGGCATGTAAGAGCTCCAGCAACCCCGTCAAACGGCTATTCCGGGAGCACGGCAGAGCAGACGGCGCGCCTGCGCGACCAGCTTGGCCAGCGTATGGACGGAGGGCTCGCGGTCGAGCTCGATGGCGTGCTGCGCTGCGTAGTGGCGCACTGCGCACCGCGCGCCACCCGCGTCAGCGCGCCATCCGCGTCAGAGCCCCGCGCCACAGGCACAGACGCAGGGCGAGCACGCCGCGCACGAAAGGCAACGCGCTGCACCTGTGCCACTGTCTGGAGGCAGCAGTGCGGAAAGAAAGCACGGCGAGCGCCAGGCCATCAGTGCGGCGTATGGTGTGCAGGCACACGCCTTGGGAAGCACAATGCTCACCCTTGAACAGGTCCAGGATAGCATAAGCTGCAGAGCAGCAGATGGGACTTGCGCGTGAAGCATGGCGCACAGTGCTGGAGAGAGGCTGCATCTTGGCAGCGGCGCGCGAGTGCAGCACACAGGTCTTATAGCTGGCGACCGCTCTCAACCAGTGCGCTTGCGCGGAGGCTGCGGGCTGAGGCGCGACTGCGCCAAGATCGGCCAGCAGGCGCACCATAGTCGGCCACCAGCTGCGTGTCGGCGGCGGAGCCCGAGCGCAGCAGCCACACATGGTCGTGCAGCGGCGTCAGCTTGTCGGACGCGCGGTTGGACACGTAGCGGCCCGTGCTCACGCGCGAGTCGGCGCCGAGCACCACGCCGCCGTCGTACTGCACCGCCACGATCGTGGTCCCGGTGTGCGGCGCGCCCCCCGTGTCCCGCCCGCTCGTCTCCATGCCGCTGCGCGGCAGGCAGGGAGGTGGCGCTCTTGCACTGCAAGCTACCGCAAGCTCCAGTGGCTGTGGTCGTTGCCTCCTCTGCTTGTAGCGACGCCCAGGTGTGCACTGACTGACTGTTGCCCTTGGGCTTGTTGCAGCTCAGCAATCAGCGGAAGAGCCAATCTTGGCGTCTACAGGCCTTGGGATCTTCTCAAGCAAGGCTGAGCACCATTGAACGTGAGACATTGGGCTCTACAGGAGGAAAATACAGACACCAGCCACACATAATGCCATCGCAAAAGTCAATCTGACGCACCAGTCACACGGCCATGTCTTACCTCTTGACACACGTAAGGCTTGCTTGGATCACATTTGCATGAATAAAGGACTGCAGCTCATCATCAGACCAATACAACACAAGCAAACGCGACAACGATGGGCGCAGAAGGGCCGCATCGGTGAAAGCCACTCCTTGACAGCAGGAAAACTTGACGTGCATACGTGCAAGCACTGCCTGCTTTGACAGCAACATGCGCTTTGCCATGCACAAACGCATCGGCAAACCACTACTTTATAGCGTGGACAAGTAGCCTGCTCACTTGTGAGCACTCTCTGGTTTGGCAAAAAATGTGAAGTCTGCCGTTCACAACAAGTCACCCGTCCTGCAGACTGCCACACACTCAGGGCCATGGACAGTGCATGCGACAACTAACATCTACCATGGCAGCCCAGGTTGGTCGAACCACCCAAGCAGCCCGCTCTTCTCTTCTCTCTGTAAAGCTGTGCCGCGCCCCAGCGGCCTGCATCGCGCACCCGCGCACGCCGCGCGCCGACCAGGAAGCCCTGCCGGGAAGCCTCGCACCGCGCGGCGAGCGCCGGGTCCAGCATCACCGGCCGGCACAGGAGCCGTCCAGAGACCCCGCAACAACCCTCTTTCACAGCTCGCCCAGCGCGGTGTCCAGCGCGTCGACCAGGAAGTCAGCGTCGGCGCGCGACAGGCACATGGGCGGCTTGATGCGGAACACGTTGCCGTGCAGGCCGCCCTTGCCGATCAGCACGCCCAGGTCGCGCAGGCGCTCCATGACCTGCGCGGCACAGGTAGGGTTAGGGCTTGTGCCCGGCCAGCGCCTGCCGCTTGGCACCCCGCGGCGCCCCTGGCCCAGAGGGTACGCTCATGAGCCACTTGATTAGCTGCAACATCGCTTCCACTTGCTGATATCTGCCGGGTAACCCGCTCCTGATTGGGGCATGCCCTGGTCGCCCATGCCGCGACATGTCCAGCCTTGCTAGTGCGCCACAGCGTTTAACCCCGAGTGCCTCAGCCGGCCATGCGCATCCGGCCCGCGCCTGGCCGGTCTCGGCGGTCGCGGGCGCCTTGGTGGCGCGGTCGGTCACCATCTCGATGCCCAGCATCAGCCCGCGGCCGCGCACGTCGCCGATAACGTCGTGGCGCGCCTGCAGCTCGCGCAGGCGCTCCAGCAGGTGGCCGCCAATCTGGGCGCGGCCACGAGCGCGTGTTAGAGCATGCAGAGGCGCCGCTGCGAGCGGCAGCCGCAGGTGTGCCGGCAGGCGCCCGCCGCACCGCACGCCCCTCCAATGCGCCCTTTGGACGGCATGCGCCACCGCGCACTTGCCTGCGGGGGCGCACCACGCAGGCCTGCATAGGCGTGACAATCACTTCACGCAGGCTTGCATGGTGCGTGCCGCCATAAGCGTGCACGGCGGCGCGGGCGCTGAAGCACAAGCGATGCGCTGAGCACACAGACCCGTCTCACGAGCATGGGCGACGCCAGCAGCTCATGACAGCCAGCGCATGCATTGTTCGGCAGCCAGCGCAGGCATCATTCGGAGCTGCACAGCTCACGCGGCGCACGCACAGCGGGCCGCGGCTGTTTGCAGCGCCCGCGCGGGGGTGGATCGCGCACCGCGTGCGCGTTGGCCTGGATGCCCTCGTCGTCGATGACGCGCAGCACCTCGCGCCCGCCTGCGCAGCACACTGGGTTGCCGCCGAACGTGTTGAAGTGCAACCGCGTCGCGAGCGCAGCCGCGATCTCGGGCGTCGTCACCACCGCCGCGAGCGGCAGCCCGTTGCCGATGCCCTGCGCGCGGCGCGCGCACGTTCAGGCACGCGCCGCTTACGAGGATGGTACGGGCCGCGCAAGGTGTGGCAGAGCACAGGACACAGAAGGGTGCTGCATGGCTGTCCTGTCGCTGGGCAGTGCTCAGAGACGTCGGCAGGAGCGCGGGCCCTGATCAGGGCGCTCAAGTCCCATGCGCGCGCAGGCACGCCAGGGCCGCCTCGTCGTGCATGGCAGTTGCGGGGCCAGACGCTGCGGCGGCTCGTCACCACAGCGCCTTGCGCTGGGAGCCGTCGGTGCGCGTCTGGCGCAGGGTTCAGGCGAGCGATTAGGGTCTCAGGCGGGCGGCGCCGCGCCTTGGCCATGGTCACGATGTCCGGCACCACGCCCTGGTTCTCAAAGCCCCAGAAGTGCGTCCCAGTGCGCCCGAAGCCCGTCTGTACCTCGTCTGCGATGCACAGGCCGCCCGCCTCGCGCACGGTCTGCCGCGTGCACGGGCGCTCAGGCTGGTAGCATTCGCGCCCCGCACACCAGCCGACCCCCCTCTGCATGCGCTGCAGCCGGTGGAGCACGCCCACAGACAGCGGCCACAGACTGCACCGCCCTGGCCGGCGCGCAGCCAGTGGCACGGCCGCAAGTCGCTGCATCGCGCGCTAAACGAGGCAGACTTGCACCAGGGCTGTCGATCGCGCCCGCGCCGCAACGAGACGCCGCGCGCCGCGCTCGCGAGCGGACGGTGCGGCCCCGCGCGCCCGCCCCTGGAGCAGCGCTGCATGCTGGCCGGGCCGCCGGGGGGTCAAGCTGGGGGGCCGCGCCGGGGAGTTAGGGTAGGTAGCGAGCAGAAACCGGTGGGCGCGCCTTGTACACGGCGGGCAGGTAGCCGTCGGCCAGCGGCACGCTGCCGCCCACGCCCTGGATCGCCTCGGCGATGAAGCCGGCCACGCGGCCGGGCGTGCACGTGGCCACAACCTCGGCCACGTCCTCCGCGTAGCGCGCGCCGTCGTTGCCGAACGCGCCGGTGTACGGGTTGGGGTTGATGCTGTGCCGCACGCCAAAGCCCTGCGCGCGCGCGGCGCCCGCTCGGCTCCGGCCTCCATACCCGTACAAGGGGTTTCCAACCCCTTGGCAATCCCAGCGCTGCCGGACGCAGCGCGTTCTCTGCCAACACCCTTCCTGCCTTGTGCGCGCGGCGCGAGACGCGCGTCACGCCGCGCGCGCGACGCCTCTGGCGGACGGCCTCAGGCACGCGCAGCAGCCAAACGCTGTGCGGCAGCGAGGCGCGCTGTAACAGAGGTTCGCTCTGTGACAACTATTGGCGCTGTGCGCATTGCGCGGCGCACCTGGGGCACAGGCTGCTTCCAGGTGGCATGGCCGAGCATGCCCATGGTGCCCTCGCTGACGCCATGGTAGCAGTTGCGCAGCGCGATCATGTCGTAGTTACCGCTGTACAGGCGCGCCATGAGCAGCGCCAGGTCGTTCGCCTCGCTGCCGCTGTTCACAAAGTAGGCCACCTGCGCCGCCAGGGTACAATAGGGTATCGGCCGATCTGCGGGCATCTGCCGGGCCCCGTGCACGCCTGACGCCCGCCGCCGCCGCGCGCGGAGCGCGCCCCCGGGCGCGCCGCCCAGCGCCAGCCGCCGTGGCACACTCCCACCTGTGACAAACCATCACAACGCTGCTGCCTTCCTCTGCCAAAAGCCGAGCAAGCGTCTCCGGAAGAACCCGCCACCCAAGAGTCTGTGTGCGGTCACGTGCGGCCCACGGCAGTGCTACCCCGGGGCGCGCGCGCGCCTTGAGGTCGCCTGGCAGCCGCGCGGTGAGCTCCTGCGCGTACTGCGCGATCTGGTGGTTGAGGTAGATGGTCGTCGTGTGCTGCAGGCGGTGGTTCTGTGCGTCGATCGCCGCCACGACGCGCGGGTGGCAGTGACCGACGCTAACTGTCACGATGCCCGCAAACGCCTGGCGGCACGCGCATAGGGCGCGGCGTCAATTCTGCGCCGGGCCCTGCGCCGGGCCCGGCGTCAGTGCAGCCTGCCCGGCGGAGTGACGAGCGGCGCCGGCGCGCTCGCCGCAGCCGCACGAGCGAGGCGCGCCTCGGCGCGCCGTGCAGGTCCAGGCCTCGGGTTTCGGGCGCGCTCGCCCGGACGGAAGAGCACGCTGCATGCAGGCGGAGAAGCTGGAAGCGAAGAGGAAGAGGAGGGAGGGGAGCATCACAGCGCGTGCAGGGTCAGGCATGCGCTAGCCGCTGCCCGTGCGCGCTCACGACGCGCTGCCCCGCGCGACGCATCGCCGGCGGGCGGAGCCACATGAACAGGGGCAGGGCAGGCTACGCGGGCTGCAGCGGGCGCACGTCCAGGTAGCGGCGCCCCCGCTCGTCGTACAGGTACTGCATGCGGCCCTCCGTGATCATGATGGGGTCCTTGAAGTGGTGGAAGAGCGCTGCGCCGCGCCGGCGCCGCTGAGTGCGGGGGAGGCAGGGCGTGGTAAGCAGGCGCGGCGAGTTGCAAGCCGTGCCTGTCTGCGAGGCGCCTGCTCAGGCACGGGCGCCGGGGCAGGCGCGCGTGTGAGCGCGTCCGTTGTCCCCCGGCAGGCAGTGTGTCCCAGCAAGCCCCGCAGTCCTGTTACTTGTTCACTCTAAAAAAATATCATTTTGCGAACAGACTCGTCTACTTGAAGAGCAGGGGGGCCAGTATGGCCTCGCCACACACTGCGGCCTACGAACAGGCTACAAAGACGGGTGAAAAGCCTCCAACCCGGCGCCGGGCCTGCTCACAGCTCCCCACCAGCGGGCCGCGGGCGCGGCGGACGCACCCGGGCTTAGAAAGCGCTTGCGCAGCGCCAGCACCTCCTCCTTGGGCGGCCCGTCGTACGGCGCGGGCGTGTGCTCAAAGGGCGGCAGCTGCGGCAGGTCCACGGGCGCCGGCGCGGGCGCGGTGGCCATGTTGCGCAGTGCGGCCGCGGCCGCGGCCAAGTCCGGCGCTGCCGCGCCTGCGCTTGGGCTAGGCAAGGGTGAGCTGCGGGACACTGGGGTGGACGTGCGCGGCTGCGTGCCGACGTGCTGTGCACGTCAGAGCGGCTGCTTAGCTGCCCTGCATGCAGCTGCCAGGCGGCCAGAGCTTATGGCGGGCGGCACGGAATTCAGTCGCGGTTGACCACCGGGCGCCGCTCACACTTGCAGGCACTGTCTCACACGATGTGCATAGTGCCACTCTGTGAAGGCAAGGCTCGCTGTGCGCTGACAACATGAGTAACACCCGCGTGCGGTGCCAAGCTTGCAAATGTGCGGCCCCCCTGGGCGCACCGGACACCAGCCGCGTCCTCAGGCAGCGGGCCAACATGGCTCAAGGCTGCACCCCTGGCGTGGCGTTCAAAACTTTTCGGCAGTAATGCTGGAGCGGTGCTCGACACTGCGCGTTCAGGATGACACTGTTACAAGTGTTTCAGAGCTGCTGCTGTAGCTCTGACGCTGTCCGAGTCTGACGCCGCTGAATGGCAAGCTCGCCGGTGACAGCAGGGAACGCAGCGGCGGCAAACCCCATCAGCACAGCAGGCAAAGGGCGGTGCTCCAGATCGGCATGCTCCAGATATCACAGGGCGGCAGGCTGGGAGGCAGCATGGCCCACGGCCCAGCCGGGCCCTCCGCCTAGCGAGGTACCAGCCCTGCTGTGCGCGCTGTGCACTACAAGAGTGTGGACTCGGGGGCGACGTTCGGCGGGGCGCCTGCATGGCTGGGGCCGTGAGCGGCCGTGCTCAGACATGCTTCGGACGGGAGCGCACGCGCGCCCTTCGCCTGCCCGTGCGCGCAACGCGGCGTGCGCAGGTGCGGCCGCAAACATACATCTGAGAGTGCGGCTTGTCGGCGGGGTGGGCCGCTCACATGCAGGGGGTACGTGCGCGGCTCGCTGTGGCAGCACCACTGCATTCTCCCGTGCTCCTGTGCAGCGCCCTGCAAGCCCCAACGCTGCGGCAGGCGCCTGCCGCCCTGCCGCAGCGTGCGCGCTTGCGCGCCGGCCGGGCCACGCAGCTGTCGCGCGCCCTGCGTGCGTTGTTGGCTGTCCCAGCGGCTCCTGGCCTCAGCTGTTTGGAGGGAAGGCCGCACAGGCCGACGCACGATGGGGTTGTGCGAGGTACAGACTCTGTGGCAAGAGCCCTGCAGCGCTGTGCATGCTTCAGGCGGACTGTGCCCGAGCTTGTGGCAATGCAGCTGACGTTTGCTCCTCTGCAGACAGTGAGTGCGCCCGGCGGTGTGTGCCGTAGGTGGGCTCGACTGTTGTATGCGTGCTGCGGCAGCCGGCGTGCAGACCACGCGAGGGCCTCGAGCGAGAGACGATCCTCTGCGGCCATCTGAAAGGACACACAGCGGCTGTGACCGCGGCGCTGGTGAAGGTCGACGTCGGTGAGCCGCCCAGACCAACTCAGAGGGCCCCTGCAGGCCTGCTCCGTGACCGACCGCTGATAAGCCGTGCTCTGGTCCCGCTGGTAGGCGTGCCTCCTACTGTAGCGTCTCGAGTGCTGGGCGTGCCGCTGTGCGCTTCATTTGCGCTTTGGATGCGCCTGTGTTGGCCCTGCTGTGAAAGTGCCGAATTGCTGCTGACCGTGTCACGGGCAGCAGCGTGACCTGTCCTGGGGTCGCGCAGATGGTAAGAAGGAGATTATCACTGCGTCCCTCGATAAGACGATGGCGCTTTGGCGGCTGGAGGTGCGTACTTTGCTTAGCGCTCCTCCAGCAGCTCGCGCCAAACCTGTCTCCTGTGAAAGGATAGGGAGGGCCGTGCGTGTGCCAGCTCAGCTTGTCCCGCCTGTCCATGCGCTGTGGCGGCGTCTCAGTTCGTCTGCGCTTTGTGTTGTCGAGGCTGTGGGCGACGCGCCATACCTTGCTGGGAGCGTGAGCAGGTCGCTGTCGGCGCCGCGCAGGCCGAGGAGGAGGGCGGCGAGCTGCTGGGGGTGAAGCCGGTGGAGGTGGCGCGCCTCAACCCCGCGGGCGCCCCCATCTTCTCGCTGGCGGTGGACGGCGCGGCGCCGGACCCCAGCGCCGCGCTGCCCGACGCGCGGCAGCAGGCGCGCCGGCCCTCATGGCTGAGTCCGCAGCCTGCCGTGCAGCATGCGTCGGCCGGCGCCCCGAGCGTGTGCCGAGTGAAGCGAGGCCGACAGGTGCTTGCCGCCAGGTCGCGTGTTCAGAGCAGCGCGCGGTAGCTGCTGCGTGCCGTCAGCTCATGGACGTTTGGGTGGCCGCACTGCGCTCGACGGCTGCGTCAAGAGGCAGGCGCTGGGAGGCGGGCGCGTATGAGCCGGGGCGGGGCCGAGCGGAGCGCCGGGCGCAGGTGTTCTGCGGAAACGCGGCCAAGAGCATTGCGGTGTGGGAGCCGCCGGCCGCGGAGATGCAGGACAAGGTGGTCCTGAACGGGCACTCGGGTTGGGTGCGCGCGCTGGCGGTGGACGGCCGGTGGCTGTTTAGGTGCGCCGGCTGCGCGCGCACGGCGCGCTGCTGAAGCTAGACAGGGAGGGCTGTTTCCATCGGGCTGCTGACCATGCCACGCTGTTTGGCTGGTCTCTTGAGACACCGTGGCCTTGCGTGGTAGTCAAAAAAATGGGGCCCACCCAGAAGCCAGGTTGTGGTGAGCCTGCATGAAAAGCACTTTGCGGCGGTCGCGGGCGACGTGTTCAGCGCTACAGAGCACACTGCTTGATTTAGGTTTATGACCATCGGCATGACACGGCCCTTGTGTATTGGTTGCTGAATTTACTGCCTGTCTGCGACGCAAACATGACAGCCTACTGCGGCAGCGGCGGGCAGCCAGCGTGTGCGTGCTTGCTGTGCAGTGGTGACGCCGCGCAACACACCCCTGTGCTGCATACAAAGGGTCGTCAGTGGTGCTGATCGACAGCTCGCCCGGGCGCGCAGCGCGGGCTGCAGCACGCTGCGGCAGTGGGACCTGGCGCGCGCGGTGCCGCGGCACATGCGCGACGTGGCGCTGGTCAAGGGCGACATCCTGGGCCTGGCGTGCGCGGCCGGCCGCGTGTTCACCGCCGGCGCCGACGGCGCCATCAGGCGCGCCAGCTTTTGCAGGATTTTCCCTCGTCGCTGTCATGAAGAGTCGAGAAGCAGGCACTGGTGTATCCAGGCCACGCCAAGATGCCCGTGCGAGGCACGCGCGTGATGTATGTGACAGGGGGCCGCTGTCTATCGTGGGTTGGCAGGCGCCTGCTAGTCACGGTGATGTCGGCCTGTCTCCTCAAAGCAGCTGCTTGTGTCCTACGCTGTCACGTCTTGTTCTGCATACAAGATGACCGAGCATGCTGTGCATGCCTGGCGCTGCGGTGCCGCGGTTGGCTGAGCGCGGCGGCGGTCCGAGGCTCTGTGCTGTGGGCGCCCAGCAAGACTTTGGGGCTGCGCAGGGCCTGGGCGGTCGGCAAGAAGGGCGAGCTGGAGCCGGCCGGCGCGCGCGGAAAGGCGCACCGCGACCGCGTGACGGCGCTCGCGGCGGCCGGCGGCTTCCTGTACAGCGTTTCGTATGACGGCACGGTCAAGATGTGGGACGCCGCGTCGCTGGAGCTGGTCATGGAGGAGCGCGGCGCGCACGCGGGCGGCCGCCTGCACTGCGCCGCCGCGGCCGCCGACGGGCACCTGTACACGGGCGGCGACGACAAGGCGCGCCCCGCCGCTAGGGCCTTATGCTTGCGACTGCGGCATCGACCGCCGCCCTCATGTTTGCGGCGGCAGCATTGACCGCCGCTTTCTTAGGTTTTGCGTGGGAGGGTCTTTTTTCTCACAACAGCAGCAACTGCTGCCGCCTTTAGGGTTCTGCGTGGGAGGCAGGGGGGCGCCGGCGGCGGCTGCGTGGGCCGGGCGCGCGCAGGGCTTCACCGAACGCCATGTAGGCGGCCTGCCGTGTTAGCGGCGAGTGCGGGGCCGCCTGCGCTGTGTGCGCGAGTGCGCAGGGCAGGAGAGCAGGAGGTTGATGACTCATGCAGCCCTCCGAGTGTGATTGATATGGAGACTGAGGCAGCCGCGTCGCGCGCGCAGCTGGTGCGGCGGTGGCGGCTGGGCAGCCTGGCGCCCGCGCGCGCGCCCGCGCTGCACTGCCACCACCACAGCGTACGCACGCTGGCGGCCGGGCCGTGCGAGACGCTCGTGTCCGGCGACGCGGCGGGCGGCCTGGCGCTGTGGACTGTGTGAGCCGCCGCCGGCGCTGCCGCCCGCATCCGAGCCTGGCAGGCGCGCGTGTGCCTGGCGGCGCCGGCGCGGGCTGAGCGTGCAGCCCGCGGAGCTGCGCGGAGTCGGCCGGGAAGCTGGGCGAGTGGAGCGCGTGGCGAGTGCTGCGAGCGGGGCGGGCGCGGCGGCGTGCGCAGGCCGCCGCATGGCCATGCCTGTGCCAGGAGGTGGCCCGACTCGGGCGATGTTGCGAGGGGCGCCGCTTTGTGGGTGTCTGAGCAGGTGTCGCCGCCAGCAGCCAGCGGAGCCGGGGGGGCATGACGTGTGGTGAACAAGTATGACAAGATTGCCGTGCGCGAGGGCGCGCACCGGCTGCCCCATGGACACGCGGGTCGGGAGAGGGAAAAGGTCATGCAGCCGCCAGGTCACTGTGGGGGTCGCTTGTGGTCGCGGTCGTCGCGGTGGGTCGCTTCTCCGCCAATTTTTTTCCCGCCGGGCAGGGCGGCCCGTTTGAGCGCCTGCTGCACGAGGCGTGGGCGCTCGTCGCCACTTAGTCGCGGTAGCCGCACACATAGCTTCCCCCCCGGCACCATGTAGAGTAGCGGGTCGGCTGTTTCTGTGTGTCCCTGTCCATCCCAGGCGTTCCCTGCCGACCCCCCTCGGGCGCCTGGCGGCTGCCGACGTTTCCCAACCCGAGTTGAAGTTGGGCTGGCGTGCTGGCGACATGCACGGCACGACCGGGCTGCAGTGGCTCGCAGGCGGCAAGCGCGGGGCCTGCAGTATAGGTCAGACCCACTTTTTTCTCCACACCGCGCGGCCGCAAGCACGCCGCGGCGGCAGGGGTCGGGCCGCAGGGGCCGGAAATGGGCATACATTCGATCGCACTGACGGGAAGGGGGGGCACTGGCGTGGCGCGCCCAGGGTGTGGCTATAGCGCAAGGGTTTGACGAGTGGGTTTTGGGGCTGGGCTGTAGGCACGCGCTGTAGGCCCTGTGGGAGGGGGGTGTACAATAAGGCCTCGTAAGGCAAGGCTGCGCCCTTGGCCCGGGTCTGACCAGAACCCTCCGCTGTGTTCCCAGCTCCTAGCCCTTGGCTCTGATCTCCCTGCATGTGCAGCCTCACAAGCAGCCCTGCTCGTGTGGCACCGACGGTGCTGCTGCGCTCTTGCGCCTTCCGCATGTTGGCTTTCTGGTGTCGCGACAATGATGGCGAGTGTGTAAAGTGCTATCGCTGCCGTGCTGTGCAGGTTGTTACAGGCTCCGCTTGTGCGCTTGGTGCAGCGACAGCAAGCTCGTATGCCAGACCGCGCGTGCCGGCCTCCTCGCCAGGCACCCGCGGCGCCACAGTGTACAAGAGAGCAGAAGAGGCAGCAGAACACGCAAGTTCAGCTGGAATGACCATGGGCGTGCAACCCCACAGGCATACAGGCAGGCTTGCGCTGCTTATGCTGGCAACCGCAAAAGCAGACATCCCCCAATGCAGCCAAGCTGCGTCAAAACGTCATGTCAGGCAAATGCATGTGCATTGCAGAAAGGCGTGCAATCGCCTTGCTGCAACACCGTCACACACTTTCAGTCACCCTGATGGTACAGACGTGCTGTGTGCGCCCAGACCTTTCTATCTGTCGACGGCTAGCACTGGTGACGCCCCAGCTTGATGTGGGCGCCCGCCAACAGGGCCCAAAACCTACCCCATTCACGATGTCGCTCGCACACAAGCGGGGTGAGAGCGGGGCAAAAAGGCGGGCCTGCCGCTGGCGGCGCTCGCAGGCCTCTGTGTGTCGCGCGCCCCCGCGACAACGTCAGGTGAAAGAGAAGGAGGAGTGATGCGGCGGGCCGCGCCCGCCGGCGTCAGCTGTCAGGGCGCGCCGGGCGCGTGGACCCACCCCTGCAAAGCGCAGCCATGTGTGCGTCAGGGCGACGGCAGCAGCCAGTCATGCGCCGCGCCCGGCCGCGGGGCCGCAGGCCGCCCCGCGAGCGAGCGCTGCGAGCGCGCAGGCTTGGACGGGCGCGCGCGCGGGCGGCGTCACCCGTCGATGCTGCCGTGCACGGCCACGGGCGCGCGGTCGCGCCACTGGAAGGTGATACGGCGGATGGGCGCGCGCGTGGTCTGCAGCCAGCGCGCCTGCGCGCGGCCGCGCCCGGGGGCTGCTAAGGCGGGCCGCGCGTGCGCAGCGGCGCGGCGGCGCGGCGCGCACCGCGCGGGCGTGACACAGTGCACGCCGAGCTCCTCTATCCACACTCAACATGCAAATGTGCCTTCGCACCTTCATGCGGGGACAGCGTGGTCTACCACGGATGAGCGCGTGCGAGCAGACAGTGTAAGTCATCGAGCACCGCCCAGGGCGCCAGTCGCCATCTGCCGTACTCGCTGGCCAGAGGCCGAGCGGGATGGCCGGCGAGTCACCTGCGCCCTGGTCAGCGGCGCGTCGAACGCCAGCCGCAGCGGGCGGCTGGCGAAGTGCGCGCGCCAGGCGCGGCAGACGCCGCAGTAGCTGGCCCACTCGCGCAGCTCCGTGGCCGCGCACGGCGCGTCCGGGCGCGCGTCCCACGCCGCGCCCACCAGCCGTAGCACCTCCAGCTGCAGGTCTGCGCGGCGCGCGCAGCCTGCGTGAGGCAAGGCGCCAGCACCCGCCGCAGGAGCACCGGCTGCAGGCCTGCACAGCGCACGCAGGCTGCGCGGCACCCAACAGGCACAGCGTTTCTCGGTCCGTGGGGCAAGCGCTGGACGGCTGCATGCTCGACGCGTAGTGCAACCACGCCATGCCATGCAGGCAGTTTCCCAGCCTCTGGGCGCGGCCGGCGCGTCCAACGCTGCCTACTCGCTCGGGTTCCTGCTCTCTCTGTGCTCGCTGAGGACCACAGCAGTGCCGCAGCCATGCCGCAACGCAAGCAGTTTCAGGCGACTGGCGCCGCCAAGTGTCGTGCTCTGCGTATGTCAACAGCTCCGCTAAGGGTGCATGCGAGGGCTATTGGCAGCGTAGCCTGCCATCACGACCCCCATGGCTCACGTGGTCGTGCTGCGCCCGCAAACCTGCATTCTGACGTCGCTCTGTGTTGTGGCGGCGAGCATTGGCTCTGTAAAGGCAACTTCATGATGCCAGCAGGGCCACCTGCAGCAAAGTAGCTGTGCGCTGGTGAATGTGTGCAAGCTCGGGCCGGCAGGACCGCCGCACCCAGTGGCAACTCTGGCAGCTCCGGGGTCCGCCCCCGCTTCGGGTCGGCCACTGCGGGCGTGCAGCAGCAGGGCTTCACGGGCGGCGGCCCCGCTCCTGGCCCGGCCTCGGCGAGCTGTCCAGCCGCTTCAGCTGCTGCCCCGCCCACTTCGCTCAGCTCTGCAGCCGGCAGCAGCCGTGCACCCGGGGACACTGCCTAGTGGCCTGCACACTAGCCTGACGCCCTGGACGCAGGCGGCCAACGCCTCTCTAGTCACGCTGCTGAACGCTCACACAGCTGCTCTAGACCAGGCCTACCAGGCTGCTGAGTGCTATGCACGCGCCAGACGCTCCTTCTTCTTAAAGACCTCAAGCTGATAGACACATACACCGACTGGGGCCTCACCTTCAGGTGCGCACTCCAGGCGCTCGGCCAGGACGGCGCAGCTCGGCAGGCAGGCGCCCGCAAGCGCGGTGAGCGACATGCAGCAGCGTCAGGCGAGCGCCCGCTCCGCCGCCCGCTACTCGGTGCCCTGTGGAGCAATACGCAGGTGTGAGGGTTCACAGCTCCCACGCTGCGCCATAGCCCGCTGTGCTCGGACCGCTGGGCAGTTGTTGCAGACCGCCCTTGACCAGAGGAGCGCTGTATGGCCAGAGCCTTTGGGGCGCTTGCTCAGCATCGGTGCCTGCGCTTGAGCCTACCTGAGGCGGGCCTGCAGCAGCGCACAACACACCTGGTAAAGGGGCCCAGTGTCCTTCCTGCCACGGCTGCTGAGGTGGGCGCAGCCCAACCCTTGCTGGACGCTTTTTTCAGTTGATGCATAAGCCGATGCCGCGCCAGAACTCGGCAGCTTTGGTCCGCGCCATGCGTTTCAGTGCCTGGACAGCGTTCCGGGAAACAGGGCAGGCCCGCGGCTGCGCGGACGCTGCCGGCGCTCGGCTAGCTCGAGCTAGTTCACGCAGGGCCGGCGCCTCAGCCAGTGGCACATATGGAGACCTGCACCAGCACCCCAGCAGCCTCCAGACTCAAGCTGGCCGTGCCCAGACCAAACTGGCTGACGACTCGTCAGGCGGGAGCGTACGATGAGCGAGGCCCCCCGCTCGTGTACCCTAGCATAAGGGTGTGTAGGGCAAAATACACCGTTTGAGCTCAGGCCACCGCAATCTACAGGAACAGTGGCCTTCAGGATTGCTCTGTCCTGCTACGATGACCACGCTGCACACCAGTGCACAATGCAGGGCTGGCCAGGCGCAGGCGTTCAGGCAGGGAGCTCGCGCGCCACCAGCACCTCATGTGAGGTGTTGCGCGCGCCACACGGTCTGCCGAGCGCAGCATGCACAGGCGCGCTACGAGCTGCGCCTTGCCCTTAGCTGTGGAAGCTGGCCGAACGTCTGCTGAACCCATGCATAGCAGCGGAGCAGAAAGGAAGCGTGCAATGCATCCGAACCTTGCTCGTGCTTGCTGTAAGACAGTGAAAAGCAACGCTTCTCGTTGATGGAGTGGAGCAGTGTGCTTCTTGCTAGCCTGTGCTCCGTGAGATAAGCAGCAGTAACACATCAACGTCACGCCACATTTGGGGCACGCGTGCAGAGCGAGCACAGCCACGCGCAGCAAGCAGCCTCGAGGTTTGCAGCGGTGAAGGCCCTGGCCTGGCGGTGAAGCCTGACACCTTGTGGAGCAGCAAGCGCCAAACAAGCATGTTTGCAGTGCACCACACTGATGGCACCAAACCAGACACTAGGGACGTCCCGCCTCTTGCAAAGAGCCTGTTGTCACCTGCCCTGACACCGGTCCTGGGAGCCTCTGCTGTGTGCACCTGAAAGTGCCGAGCACGCGCCTGCCTCCCTTGGCGTTGCGCTGCTTCCCGGGCCGGCCACACAGGAGGCAGCGGGCGCTGCGCAGGCGGGCGCCGCGGCGCTGCTGGCGCTGGCGCCGGCGGGCGCGGCGCTGGCGAACGAGTTTGACCTGCTCAGCGAGCCGCGGCCGACGACCAACTATGTGCTGGACGACGCGGGCGTGCTGAACAAGACCACCAAAAAGTCGCTCAACTACGACCTGCAGACCCTGGAGGTTGGTATCACGCCCTGCCCAGAGCCTCGCATACCCTCAAGATACGCACTCGCAGAGTCACATACCCTCAGAATGCGCAGTTGCATAGTGCTGAACAAGACCACCAAGAAGTCGCTGAAATACGACCTGCAGACCCTGGAGGTCCGTGTCACACCCTGCCTAGGGCCTCGCATGCCCCCAGGATACGCACTCGCAGCGTGCTGGCACAAGGTGAACAAGACTGCGCTCAAGTGTAAATTGCAGACCCTGGAGGTTCGTATGCATTGCTCAGAGCGCCGCACACCCCCAGAACAGGCACCGCCAGCCTGCCACGCAGGCGCCTGGCGCGGCGCAAGCGCGGAAGGGGTCAGTCAGGCTGCGCGGCAGCCTCGAGGCAGCCTCCGACGCTGCTGCGCGGTGTTCCTGGAGCGCGGTCCTGGAGCGCGCGGCATGGCGCTCGCAAATCTGCAAGTGTTCGCAAGCTCTCGCCTCGCCTCATGCTCTGCGTTCACCAGCAGCCGCCCTGATGTGCGGCTGGGGCGCGGCGCAGTCGCAGACGGGCTACCGGCTGGAGGCGGTGACCGTGCGAAAGCTGGAGTTTGAGAACGACGCGTTCGCGTTCGGCGACAAGCTGGTCGAGAAGTGGTACGAGACGGTGGAGCAGGGCGGCAAGAAGGGCGTGCTGGTGGTGGTCACCACCGGCAAGGACGGCGCGCTGACCGGCGGCCCCGACTTTATGAAGGCGCGCCTGGGGCGCAGGGCGCAGTGGGCGCCGCGCCGCCAGGCCTGCTCGGCGGCATCGCCAGACCTGGTTGTCGCCATAGACAGTCAAATTTTACGGGGGCAGATGTTGGCCGCGTAGGAAGGCGGCTGTGCATGCAGCAGACGTGGAAAGGGCCCCGGTGATGCTTGCCTCTCTTGCTGTGCTTGGAGCGTCCTGCTCATCAGGACACGCCGCTGTGTGGGGTGGTGTCCGTCGGGCCTGCGGCGCTCCGGCCGGGCGCAGGAGGAGGGCGACGATCTGGTGGACAGCAGAGCCCCGTCCCAACCTCTGCGCTGTTTTGTCGTAGGCCGGCCAGGCGCAGGCAGTGGGCGGCGCCCTGGTAACCACAGCAGAGCCCTGGCCTCGACCCTGCGCTGCTCTGCCTGGGAACCCCAACTCTGGGCCGGCGCCGCGCAGGCGGTGGGCGACGACCTGGTGGACAGCATCGTCAGCGACAACATCCCGATCCTGACCGAGGCCGAGAAGTTCAACGAGACCCTGATCTCCTCCGTCAAGCGCGTGCGGGCGCACCTGCTGGGTGCGCGCCGGGCAG
>JAABUV010003975.1_pt1 | contig 18184 bp, 10 predicted proteins | sample 5559971 | NCBI WGS metagenome assembly JAABUV01 (sample SAMN10711881, study PRJNA513362) | rock metagenome | isolation source: Antarctica rocks | place: Antarctica: Victoria Land, Knobhead nord | collected 2015-12-19
TCGCACAAAAAAGGCCCGGACGGACCATCTACCCACCGGTTTCTGGGGCCAACGGCGACCGCGCGCGGCCCCAGAAACCCCTGCTCCGCTTGACCTAGCCGCCTGATTCAGCGGAAACTAGAGTTGACGATATCTTGGTTAACGCTTGCCGCGGACGATCGTCTGCCGCGGTTCCAAAGGGGCGCGTCACATGTGAGGATCTACAACATATCGCTCACCCGTTCTGATCCCTGACACAACCGCGCTTACAGCTTCCTGACATAGGCGTGAGCCATTTCGTGCGCGAAAAGCACCGATACCACCTCAGGCTTGTCCGCCAGAAATTGGTCCACCGCCGGCTGGACGCCTGGATTTGGATTGTGTAACCCATCATGCAGACCCGGTTTCCAGTAGTCGATCAGCGAGCAGATAGCGCCCGGCGAGAGGCGCGGATACACATGCCCAAGGATATGGCGCATGACCGCGCTGTGCTCCTCGGGCGGCCCGTCGTACCCACAGTCAATATTGATGAAGCTGATCGCGTCCGGGAGCAGCGCGGGAATAGTTGCCTCGAACTGGCCTTTATGGATCACAGGCAACGTCCCACAATACTCCTGGACGTTGCGCTTCAGCTCATCCAACGGGTCTGGCGCGCCCCAGGATTTTTCGAAGCTGTCGTAGACGTGCAACCGCTGCCCTTGGCCTTCGCCATCGATCACCCACTGGATAAGGGACGCCGTCGATCCGATGTATGTCCCAACCTCCATCAGGTCTCCTGGGACGCGGTACGCCAGCACCTGGCTTACCAGGTGATAAAGATTGATCCGCTGCTCGATATTGGTCATGAAGCCGGTCGAGCCGGGTTGCCGCAGCCTGGACGTGAACCCCGCTTTGCCAAGCATGCGATTCGTCCAACGTAGTCGGGGCGAGCCGCTCGTTTGCCAGTCGAAGAAATCGCCGTTGACGAATAGGTTGTGCATGGAATACTCCTTTTGGCTCCTGTAGGATCACGCGCGCACGGGGAGCGCCGCCAGCCCTCGGAACGTGACGGTTGACTGCCATGTGAGAATGTCCGTCGTTGGCGTCAGGCTAGGAAACCGCCGCGCCAGCGTCGCGAGCGCGATTTCTCCCTCCAAACGAGCTAAGGGCGCTCCCAGGCATATATGCGCGCCGTGACCGAAGGCGAGCGGTCGGGCGTCCTGCCGCGCGATATCAAGCGTGTCGGGGTCGGTGAACGTACGCGGGTCGCGATTGGCGGCCGCGAGCATCAGCAGGACGCGTTCGCCGCGGCATATCCGCGCATCACCGAGCGCGACATCGTCGCGCGCCTCGCGCGCTATGAACTGCACCGGCCCGTCGTAGCGCAACAATTCGTTCAGCGCTGCGGGCGCGCGTTGCGGCTCTCGCGCCAGGATGTCGCGTTGATCCGGGTGCCGGAAGAGAGCCAGCAGGGCGTTCCCTAACATATGCGTCGATGTCTCGTGTCCCGCCGTGAGCAAAATAATGCAGTTCGCCAGGAACTCGCGCTCACTCGTGACACGCCCGTCGTCCTGCGCCCGTACCAGGTCTGAGAGCAAATCGTCGCGGGGCGCGGAGCGGCGCGCGACGACAAGATCCCGAAAGTAGTCCATCATCGCCGTCGCGCTCGTGGCCGCCTGTATTAGCTCCGCGTCCGACAGCCCCGTCGTGGCCACGAATTTGATGAAATCGTCGCACCAGCCCTTAAAGAGGTGGCGGTCTTCCGCCGGCGCGCCGAGAAGCTCGGCGATAACGATGGCGGGCAGGGGGTAGGCGAGATCGGTCACGATGTCGAGCTCCGCGCCATCGGACAGGGGCGCCACGAGCTCGTCGACGACGGCCGAGATGCGCGCGCTCATCTGAGCGGCGCGTCGGGGCGTGAACGCCTTGGCGACGACGCTACGGATACGCCCGTGGTCCGGCTCATCCTGGAAGAGCATCTGCGCGACGGCCAGGTCGACCAAGGGACCCATCGTGGCGCGGTACGCCGCGGGCAGCGCCGTCAACTCCGGGATGCGGCGCGCCGAAAGACGTTGCTCTAACAGTCCCCTCACGGTCTCCGCGTAGCCCGTGACCATCCAGTGTCCGAGCACCGGATCCCGCAAGACCGGGGCGGCCTCGCGCAAGCGGTGGTAGAAGGGGTGGGGATCAGCCAACACAGCGGGGTCGTACAGCATATAGAGAGACAATATTGGATCCATGGCGCCATCCTTGATCATCAACGCACACCTATCAGGCCGACGCCCGTTGCAAAAATCCGCCCCTATCTGACGCGCGCCTGGCCCGATCCAGACACGTCGAAAGCTGTCGCGCCAGGACGTGGACGTAGGGATCGTGGAGCATCGAATGGTGACTGCCCGGTACCACGTTGATCTCCACGCCCCCGCCAGCCACGCCGTCCCAGCCCATGGCGGGATCGTGCGCGCAGAAGAGGGGCTGCCGTCGCGCGCGAAAGAGCGTTATGCGGCCGGGGTACGTATCCGGGACGTAGTCCAGCATGGCCTGGTGCTGCGCCTCCACGACTCTGACGCGATGCCACGGCCATTCGGAGATATAGTCCAATCCGGGAGTATCCTTGAGTGACGCGAGATAATCGGGCGGAGCCGGGCGCCTCTGGCTGTTCCGCCCCGTCGCTTTGGCGTTAAGAGCCCGCAGCGCGGACCGTGCCCTGTGGCGGATGAGCAGGCGCTGTCCCTTGAGGCCACCCCGCAGGAAAGTGTCCGACCAGTAGCCCATGTTGACGAAGATATTCGTGGCGCACTTGGCGCCATAGGTCGGGCTCCACATCGCCGTGTCGTAATCCGATCGAGGATTGGAGTGATCGAATATAACCAGAAGGGCCACCTCCTGGCCCTTCGCGCGAAGCTGCCGGGCCATTTCTAACGCGACGCTGGCCCCGGATGAATAGCCCCCGAGGTAATAGGGACCACGGGGCTGGAAGGCGCGCAGCTCCTCGATATAGTGTGTCGCCATCGACTCGATCCGCGTCACGGGCTCCGTGACGCCGTCGAGCCCGCGCGCTTGCAACCCGTACACCGGTTGATCCGCGCCGAGGTAACGCGCCAAATCGGCGTAGAAGAGCACATCACCGAAGATGCCGTGGACGCAAAAGAAGGGCGGCTTCGACCCTTGGGGCTGAATAGGCGTGAGTGACGGCCAGGGCGCCGCCGGCTGAGATTGACCGAGCTTGTCGGCGAGGCGCTCGATGGTAGCGCCCTGTAAAAACATCGACAACGGTAAATTCTGGCCGAATGCCTTCTGGATGCGCGCCATGAGGCGCACGGCGAGGAGAGAATGGCCACCCAGGTCGAAGAAGTCGTCCCTGACGCCGATGGGTTGGATGCCCAGCAGTTCAGCCCAGATGCCCGCGAGTTGCGTTTCCACCGCGGTCCTCGGGGCCAGGTAGCCCTCGTCCTCGTCGACGCCGTGGCCGGGACGGCCGGGCGCCGGCAGCGCCTGGCGGTCGATTTTGCCGTTGGGGGTCAAGGGCAGGGCGTCGAGGCACACGAACGACGACGGTATCATGTAGTCGGGCAACAGGGCCTCCAGGAAGCGGCGCAGCGCGCTACTCTCAGACACCGGTTGCTCCTGGGCCTCTCGGGTTGCGTCGAGCGCGACGTAGGCGACGAGGCGCTTGTCGCCGGGCGCATCCTCGCGCGCCAGGACCGCGACCTCCCGGACGGCGGGATGTTGACCTAGCACGGCCTCGATTTCCCCCAACTCGATGCGGTAGCCGCGGATCTTGACCTGGTCGTCGCCGCGCCCCACGAGCATGATGTGGCCGTCCGGCAGGTAGCGCGCCAGGTCGCCCGTCCTGTACAGGCGCGCTCCCGGCTCATCACTGAAAGGATCGGGGATGAATTTTTCCGCCGTCAAGTCCGGGCGATTGAGGTAGCCGCGGGCCACGCCCACGCCGCCGACGTGCAACTCCCCCAGCACCCCCACCGGCGCCGGCTGCTGGCAGCGGTCGAGGATATACAGCCGCGTGTTGGCGATGGGCCGCCCGATCGGGAGCGCGCCGCTGCGCGGTGTGTCGGCGGACACCGTGTAGACACAGCAGCCGACCACGGTCTCGGTCGGGCCGTATTCGTTGACGAGCATCGTCTCGGGCGCGGCATCGCGCCAGAAGGCGATACTCTCCGCACGCAGATTCTCGCCGCCGATGATGAATGAGCGCGTCCGACCGGCGGCCCGCGCCGGTTCCAGTTGCTGGCCCAACAACTCCAGATGCGCGGGCGTGAGCTTCACCAAGCTGTAGTCGGACGCCCCGCGCAGCGCCTCCGTGAGAGTCTCCACGCCCGGCCGCTCGGGCAGCAGATGCGCGGCGCGTCCGGTGAGCAGCGGCGCGAACAGGGCCGTGATCGTCAAATCGAACGAAAGCGATGAATGCACCGGCGCGCCCTGCCCCTCGGCGACAGGGTAGGCCCGCACGGCCCAGCTCAGATAGTTGGTCAGGCCGCGATGGACGATCATCGCCCCCTTGGGCCGCCCGGTTGAACCGGAGGTGTAGATGACGTAGGCCAGGTTTTCCGGCGTTGCCCCACCCACGGGCGCCTCGGCGCTCTCCTCGGCAATCCGCGCCCAGTCCGTATCCAGACAAACCACCTGTGTCTCATGCGCGGACAGGCGCGCGAACAGACGTTGGCGCGTCAGGAGCACCGGCGCCCGCGTATCCCGCAGCATGTAGGCTAGGCGCTCGGCGGGGTAAGCGGGATCGAGGGGAACATAGGCGCCGCCCGCCTTGAGCACGCCCAGCAAGCCTACCACCATGTCAGTCGAGCGATCCAGGCACAAGCCCACCAACGTTTCGAGCCCAACGCCGCGCCTCCTGAGATAGTGCGCGAGCTTGTTGGCCCGCTGCTCCAACTCACGGTAGGTGAGCCGGCCATCAGGGGCGACCACCGCCACCGCGTCGGGTGTCCGCGCGGCCTGTGCGGCGATGAGGTCGTGGATGCACCGATCGTCCGGCAACGCCTGACGTGTGTCGTTCCAGGCCACGAGCATCTGACGCCGCTCGGCCTCGCTGAGGAGCGGCAGGACGACGAGGCGCTGGGTGGGATCGGCCACGACCCCGGCGAGCAGCGTGCGGTAGTGGCCGAGCCAGCGCTCGATCGTTTCCTCGTCGAAGAGGTCGGCGTTATAGTCGCAGTCGACGACGAGTCCGGTCGGGGTTTCCACAATATTCAGCGAGAGGTCGAAAGTGACGAACTCCTTGGGGCACGGAGCGAACGCCGCGTCGAGGCCCTCGAAGCGCGCGTTGGCCCCGATCTTTTCCAGGTTGAACTGCGCCTCGATCAAGGGCTGGCGGCTGGGGTCACGCCGGGCGCCCAACCTTCGCACCAGCGTGCCATATGTATAGCTCTGATGCTCATACGCGTCCAGCAGCGTCTTCTGTGTCTCCGTGAGAAAATCGGCGGCCGTGGCGCCCTCGGTGAAGCGCCCGCGCAGCGCCAGGAAGTTGACGCAGTGCCCCACCAGCGCCGGCCCTTCGAGGAGCGCCTGGGCGGCCACCGGGATCCCGACCACCACGTCCTGCTGGCCGCTCAAGCGGCACAGCAGCGCCTCAAAACCGGCGAGGAGCGTGGCGAACAACGTGCAGCCTTGCTGGGCGGCGGCGCGCTTCAGCGCCTGTTGCAGTTCGGGCTCGATCGTGCGCCGCACCGTCGCGCCGCGCCACGATTTCACCGCGGGGCGCGGCCGGTCCGTCGGGAGGTCGAGCGCGGGCGCCGACTCGGCGAACCGCGCGAGCCAATACTGCTCCACGGCGGACGCTTTCGCCGACGTGGACGCGGACTCCGCGTGTTGTGTCTCGGCGTACGCGCGGAAGCTCGCGGGCGCGGGAAGATCGGCCGTTTCATGGCGGCAATACGCGGAATACAGGGCCCCCAGCTCCTCGATAATGACGTTCGTGGACCACCCATCACAGATGATGTGATGCGACGTGAACAGGAGCGTGTGGCGCTGGGGGGCGAGGCGCGCCAGCATCACCCGCACGAGCGGCCCCTGTACGAGATCGAAAGGCGTCCGTGCATTCTCCCGGATAAGATCCCGCAACGCGTCATCCGGCGCATCGGCGGACGCAAGGTCTACCAGTGGGATGTCGATCTCGAGCCGCGGCTTGAAGCGAACCGTGCCGCCGTCCGGATCAAACGTAGCGCGCAAGGCATCGTGACGAGACACAATGGCCTGGATCGCGGCCCTGAGCGCCGGCTCGTTTAGAGCGCCCGTCAAGCTTACGGTGAAGGCTTCGTTGTAGGCGCATGACGCGTCGGGACTCAGTTGGGCGGAGACCCATATCTCCACTTGAGGCTCGGTCGGGGACGCTTCCCGCGCCGCCTCCGCGGAGATGGCGCTGGGCGGTCGCGCCTCCGCCGGGGTCGCGCGCGACCCCGGCGGAGGCGGCAAGAGCTCTCCGTCCCGCATCTCCGCGACGCTCGCGGCGAAGGCGGCATAGACACGCTCGACATCCTCCTCGCTATGCGCCGTCGATAGGAAGCAGGGGAATCCCTCCTGGATGTGGATGCCCTTCTCGCGCAGGAGGTAATACAAGATACTCCCGAAACGGACATCGCTCGGGAAGGTAAAATAGAACACGCTGCTAAAGGTCTCGATCCGCGTGGGCATGCTGTAGCGATCGAAGAGATCATTCAAGCGCGCGACGAGCGTCGCCGTCCGCGCGGCGACGCGTTCCTGTAACGCGGGGCCTTGTTCGTCCAGGTGTTCCAGCACAGCTTTCGCGGCGGCGAGCGCGAGGGGGTGGCGGACGAAGGTGCCGGCGAAGAACGTGACGCCAACCTCCGGATACGAGTCATCCCCGTACTGCCACATCCCGCCGTCGAGCGCATCCATGAACGCCGCTTTGCCGGCCAGCACGCCGATGGGCATGCCGCCGCCCAGCACTTTGCCATACGTCACCAGGTCCGCGCGCACGTCGAAGAGCGCTTGTATCCCGCCGGGATGCACGCGGAAACCGGTGACGATTTCGTCGATGATCAGCGCGCACCCGGCCTCGGCCGTGATCCGTCGCATCTCATGTAAGAACGCGCGGGGCTGCAACGCGGGGTGGCGGCTCTGCACGGGTTCCACCAGGACAGCCGCCAACTCGCGCGCGTGGGCGCGCACCCATTCCAGGGATTCGGGCGCGCCATAGTCCAGGACCACAATGTTTTGTACGTTGTCTTGGGGAATCCCCGGCGCGATCGGGCTTGTCCGCGCCGCGTCCGCTTTCCCTATCCGCTTGACAAGCACTTCGTCGAAGGTCCCGTGGTAGGCGCCGGAGAAGAACACCACCTTCTTCCGTCCGGTCACCGTGCGCGCGACGCGCAGCGCCGCCATGACGGCCTCCGAGCCGGTGTTGCAGAAGGTCACCCGCTCGACCCCGGTCAGCTTACAGATGAGCTTGGCCACGTCGCCGGCAAGGGGAGTCTGCGGGCCGATTTCGATCCCTTCGTCAAGCTGCGCCCGGATGGCCTTGGTGACGAAGTCCGGGCGATGCCCCAGGCCGATCGGGCCGAAGCCGTTGACGAGGTCGATATACTCGTTCCCATCGACGTCCCACAGCTTCGAGCCTTTCGACCTGTTGGTCACGATCGGATAGACCATCTCTTTCCACTGCGCGCGGAAACCGGCCGCGGCGCGGGGATCAGCGAGGTACGGGCGATACTCCTGCGTCAATTGTTTCGATCGTGCGGTCTTCCTCGTGTAACGCTCAATGAGCGCGCCTAAAAAGGCCTCCTGCCGGGGCGTGAGCTCGCCCGTCGCGCCCTTCTGAATCGGTTTGTAGGGGCCGAATGGCTTGAACTCCGCGTCCCCTGGCGGGTCGATCCGGTCTCCTCGCGGGGTAGCGCGCGGCGCTGTGGGCTCGGCCTTCGTCGATGGAGCGGCGTCTGAGCGTTGCGCCGTCGGCGGCGCCGGGACCGGCAAGGCTCGTGGGAGAGCGACGCCCGACGCGGCGCCTAGAACCTGGAGTTGCTGTGCCATCACCCCCGCCATCGTCCGCAACTGCTGCTGGAAGATCCTTTCCAGCGCCGTCGCGCCATCAGGCTGGCCCGGCGTATCATAGTCGTCTGTCGTTAGTGTTTTCTCCGAGAGGTTACTTTGCAGCGAGGCGTACCCCCTGGGACCGCCGGCATCCTGCCGGCAACGGTAGGCCGGCAGGATGCCGGCGGTCCCAGGGGGCGCCACGTCAAACAAAGCTCCCTGATTCTGCACTAGGCGCGCGGGCATGAGCGCCGGGAGGCTCGCCAACTCGGTCGTGGGCGGAGGCGCCGCTGGTCCGCTATCGGCGCTCGGCGGCGCCTCGTCCCTGAACGCGCTCGGCGGCGCCTGCTGATCCAGGTATCCGGCCAGCGCGAGGAGCGACGGCGTGTCGAGCAAGAGCTGGCGGAAGGAGACCGTCACGTCAAACGCGGTATGGATCTCCTGAGCCACCTGCGTCAGGAACAGCGAATCGAACCCCAACTCCAGGAAGCTTGCCGACGGGTCGATATCTTCCGCCTCCAGGCCGGACAGGTCTTGAAAGACCTGGACCAGCTTCGACATAATGCGACCCGTTCGATCGCTCGCGGCGGCTTGATTGGTGGGCATGTCGTAGTCCTCAGTGTAAGGTTCGTTCTCGCGCGGGCCCTGGGCCGGAACGGCCACAGTGTCGACAACGGCCGAGGCGTCGACGAGCCGCGTCGCTACGGGCTCTTGGCGCCGCTCAGGCTCAACCCAATAGCGCTTGCGCTCGAATGGATACGTGGGCAGCGGCACGCGCCGGCGCGTCTCGCCGGCGTAGAACGCGGCCCAACTCACGTCCACCCCAGCTTCCCACAGCCGGCCGAGCGCTTCATACGCCGCGGCGGCGGCGCCTTGCCGCGACCCCGCGGCGGCCAGCGACGACAGGACGAGCTGTCCGGCCTCCCCAGGCGTGGGATGCTGGCGCGCCAGGGTTTGTAGTGTCGTTCCGGGCCCGCTTTCGACGAGTATCATCTCCGGCGCGTTCCGCACGACCTGAACGGCCTGTGAGAAGCGCACCGGCTGCCGCAGATGGCTGGCCCAATAGATGGGGTCCGTGGCCTGTTCGTCCGTGATCCAATCGCCGGTGACACAGGAGACAAAGGGAATACGCGGAGGATGCAGCGTGACCGCCCGGACGCGCGCGGCGAAGGCGCCGACGATCGGCTCCATCATGGGCGAGTGGAACGCGTGCGAGGTGTGGAGGCGGCGGTGCGGGACGCGCCGCGCGTCGAGCAGTTGTGCGAGCTCGTCGATCGCGCCATAGGGACCGGCGACCACGCTCAGAGCAGGCCCGTTGCTCGCGGCCAGCGACACGTCGTCGTTCAGGTAGGGGCGTAGCTCGTCCTCGGGGAGCCGCACGGACAACATGGCCCCGCCCGGCAACTCGTTCATCATCTTGCCCCGCGCGGCGACCAGGTCCAGGGCCTCCTCAAGCGACAAGACCCCGGCCAGGCACGCCGCGACAAACTCGCCGATGCTGTGCCCCACCATCGCCTGGGGCTGGACGCCCCACGACGCCCACAGTCGCGCCATGGCGTAGGTGACGGCGAAGATGGCCGGTTGAGCCAGCGCCGTCTGGTTGAGCGCGTCTGGAGCCGCGTCGGCGGACGATGGGTCCGGATAAAGGACGCGTAGGAGGTCCAGCCCCAGATGGGGCCTGAGCAACTCGGCGCAGCGTTGCAACTGCGCGCGGAAGACGGGTTCCGTCTCGAAGAGATCGCGCCCCATGAAAACATGCTGCGCGCCTTGACCCGGAAAAAGGAAGCAGACTTGCGGCGTTTCACGGCGCGCGGCGGGCGGCGGACCTGCCGGCGCCTTCTTGAGCGCCTGGATTGCCTCGGGCACATCGCGGCACACCGCGCTCCACCTGTGTTCGAACCCGTGCCGGCCCGTGCTCAAGGTGTAGGCGACATCGGCCAGGCTCTCGCCGGGACACCGCTCGAGGCGCTCCGCCAGCGCCGTCTTCGCCCTCTCGACGGCCCCTACGGAGCGCGCGGATAGGGTGAGCACTTGACACGTCCGCTCGCTCCGCGTAGACACGGCGCGCGGCGCCTCCTCGAGCACGACGTGCGCGTTCGTACCACCGACCCCGAAGGCGCTGACTCCGGCGCGGAGCGGGCCGCCATCGGAAGATTCCCACGCGCGTAACGCGGCGGTGATATAGAACGGACTGTGCTCCAGGTCGATGTGAGGATTGGGCGCGCGAAAGTGCAAGAGCGGCGGGATTTGGCGGTGTGTCAACGACAAGACCGTTTTGATCAGGCCGATAACGCCCGAGGCGACGTCGAGATGCCCGATGTTCGTCTTGGCCGTGCCGAGCGCGCAGTAGCCCGTGTGGTCCGTAGCCGCGCGAAAAGCTTGGGTCAGCGCCGCGAATTCGATGGGGTCGCCCAAGGGCGTCCCGGTTCCATGCGCTTCGACGTAGCTGATCGAGGCCGGATCGACACCGGCGGACGCATGCGCCATAGCGATGACCCGCGCTTGCCCTTCCACGCTCGGCGCGGTGAAGCCGACCTTCAGCGAGCCGTCGTTGTTCAGCGCCGCGCCCTTGAGCACGGCGTAGATGTGATCGCCGTCGGCCAGCGCTTCGTCCAATCGTTTCAGCGCCACAACCCCGGCGCCATCGCCGAAGACCGTCCCTTGGGCATCGGCGTCGAAGGCGCGGCAATGGCCGTCGGGGGACACCATGCCCCCCGGTTGGTAGAGGTATCCCCTCCGCTGCGGGAATGTGATCGAGACCCCGCCGGCGAGCGCGAGATCGCATTCGTACATGAGGAGGCTTTTCACGGCCTGGCAGACGGCGACGAGCGCGGTGGAACAGCCGCATTGCACGGTAAAGCTGGGGCCCTTGAGATTGAGCTTGTACGACACACGCGTCGCCAGCATGTCGGCGTTCGTCCCCAACAAAGTGGGGTAGAAGCCAACCTGATACGCCTCCGTGTAATCACGCAGGAAATCCCTGGTCTGGCAGATATGACGCAGGAAATAGGTGTTCGCGCTGGCCCCGGCGAACACAGCGGTGGTCGACGGATCGCTCGTCGGATCGTAGCCGGCGTCCTCCAGCGCCTGCCAGCAACATTCGAGGAAAACGCGGTGCTGCGGATCTATCACACGCGCTTCGTTGGGGTAGATGCCGAACAAAGCCGCATCGAACAGATCCACGTCTTCCAGAATCGATCGCGCGCGTACATAGGCCGGGTCCGCGCACTGGGCGGGGGCGTCCCTTAGATCCAACTCATCCGCGCGGAAATGAGAGATCGACTCCACCCCGTCTCTCAGGTTGCGCCAGAAATCGTCGTAGTTGCGTGCGCCGGGCACGCGGCACGCCAGCCCAATGATTGCAATGTCCGTCATCGTTCACCCCCGCTGCGCCGGCCTGAGCGTCTCGAGCGCCCCCCGGCCTTTGAGCGCGCGCGCGCGCGCGTCATCCGCCGCTAGGGGCGCCGTGGGCCGGTTCATGCCCGCCACGAGACTAGCGGTAAACGAACGAATGGTGGGGTATCGGAATAGATCGACGATCGAGAATGGCATGGGCAGGACCTCCTTCAGCTTAGACGCCACGAGGGACAGGCGCAGTGAGTCTCCACCGAGGTCGAAGAAATTCTGATCCAGCCCGATCGTGTCGATCGCGAGCACGCTCCGCCAGACCGCGGCGACGGTTTGCTGCACGTCTGACATAGGGGCGACCGTCGCCTCCGCGCGCCACGCCGCCGCTACCGCGGACGTCGGGAGCGCGCGCCGGTCAATCTTGCCGTTCGGCGTGAGCGGGAGCCTCTTGAGAAAAAAGATCGAGGCGGGCAGCATGAACGCGGGGAGAGTTCCCGCGAGGAATCGCTTGAGTTCTTCTCCATCGGGGCGCCGTCCCGGCGCGGCGACCACGTAGGCCGCCAACCGCTTCCCGGACACCGCGTCATCCTCCGCCACGACAACGCCATCCCGTACGTGTGGGTGGGCCTTGAGCGCCCCCTCTATCTCGCCCAACGCGATGCGGAAGCCCCGGATTTTGACCTGGTCGTCGGTGCGGCCGAGACATTCGATCACGCCGTCCCCTCGAAATCGCGCGATATCCCCCGTCCGATACAGGCGCTTGCCGGAGTCGGGATGGAATGGATCGGGGATGAATGCCTCCGCCGTCAACGCGGGACAGTTGAGGTACCCATGGGCTAATCCGTCACCGCCAAGGTATAAATGGCCCCTCACGCCGATCGGCGCGGGCTGTAAGCGTGCATCGAGGATGTAGGCCTGGGTGTTCGCGATCGGGCGTCCGATCGGGACCAGAGACGCGTCGTCGGGCACGTCCTCGATAGCGTGCGTTATCGCGAACGTCGTGGACTCCGTCGGGCCATACCCGTTGATCAAGTAGCGTGGCCGCCCGCCCTGCAACACCGCCCGCGCCCAGCGCGGGTCGACCGCGTCGCCGCCGACGATGAGATAACGCAGCGTGGCGAAGGTGTCCGGCCGCTGCATAGCCACGAGATTGAACAGCGCGCTCGTCAGGAACAGCGCGCTGATCTTGTGCCGGCGTATGGCGTCCGCGAACGCGTCGGGGGAGAGGATGATATCGGAGGCCAAAATCACGAGCCGCGCCCCATTGAGCAGCGCCCCCCACACCTCGAACGTCGCGGCGTCGAATGCTATGTTCGCGACGTGACCGACGATGTCGGTCGGGCCGATATCGACGTAGTTTGTGTTTCTCACCAACCGCACGACGGCGCGCTGCGGCGTCTCCACACCTTTTGGTTGCCCGGTGGAGCCCGACGTATACATCACGTAGCCAATCGAGGCGCCGGTAGCGTGATCAGGAAGATTATGCGCGCTCTCCTGGCTGATGCCGGAGCGTTCATCATCCACATCCACACAAACGGTCCGCGTCGCCACCGCGAGGCGCTGCCGCCCCGCTCCGTCGGTGACCACGGTCGCGAGGGCGCTGTCTTCGATCATAAAGCGGATACGCTCCGGCGGATACGCCATATCGAGTGGCACATAGGCGGCGCCAGCTTTCAACACCGCCAGCATGGCGATGATCGCGGATGCGGATCGCTCCAAGGCCAGCCCGACCCGCACGCCCGGCCCGACGCCATTGGAGATGAGGCGCCGCGCGAGTTGATTCGCGCGCTGGTTCAATTGCCGGTAGGTCAGGCGCGCGTCGCCGTCGATCAGCGCGACGGCCTCCGGCCCCGCGGCGACGATGCCCTCGAAGAGGCTCATCAACGAACGCTCCCGCGGATAGTCGGACGACGTATCGTTCCAGCCCGCTACGACCTGCCTCCGTTCCGGCGCGGAGAGTATGTCGTGCCGTGAGATGGGGTGTCTAGGGCTGTACAGCACGCCATGCAGCAGCCGTTGAAAATGCCCGTCGATCCGCAGGACCGTCTCCCGATCGAAGATGTCATCACGATAACGCCAGACACCCGGGGCCGCGTGACCGTCTCCCGCAAGCACAAAGGCGATATCCGCCCCTTCCGGCGTGGCGGAGTGGAAACCGACGCCAACGTGATAGCCGGACATCCCATCCCTGGCGCGCGCCCCCTCGTCGGACGCAGTCGCGGACAGGAGGTCAAAGAAAGTCGGCGACGAGGCTTCATCGGCGACAGCGCCCAGATAGCGGTAGAGTAAGGCGTGCAACGCCGCGATGAGAACCACGGACGAATCGACGTGGTTCTCCTCTGAAAAAGCCCGTACCACGTCCAGTTCATGGGCCGAAATGGCGCTAGAGATAGAGCTATAGGCGGCGCGTTCGCCGTAGCCCGCGTCTCGCTTTCTAGGCCGGTCGCTTGGCAATGACGCGGTGTCAAACAAGCGCCCCCACGCCCCACGTTTCACGATTATGACCACGTCGGCAGTGGCGCCGCGCGTCTCCTGTTCTACCCTTGACGCGCGCGCTCCTTCAAGCATATAAATCACTCCGCGCTACCCTTCCAACGGCGACGATAAGGGCGCGCATGACGCCGCCGCCACACAGTCCCTACTACTGTTATCGGCCAGGGCTCCTCACAATAGTAGGCAGGGCTCGTTTTATGCTTGGGAAATAGGGTAACAATGCGTACGAGATACGACTGCCGACGTCAACGCGGCTACGCGGGTGTTGTTTGCGAGGTGCGGGGCGTACTGCGCCTCCGCCCCCTCTCGGATGCGGCGAATCGCCTCGGACACGGGCAGCGCCCGTCGGTAGGTGCGTGAACTGATCATGGCGTGGAAGCTGTCGGCCACGGCCAGGATCGCCGCATCGGGCGGGATATCGTCTCCCGCGAGGCCATCGGGGTAGCCGTGCCCATCCCAACGCCGCTGTGTGTACGCCGCCCATGCCTGCCTAGACGCTGAGGCGCAGGATCATTCGTTGGCGCGAGTGGTCATCGGATCGTCACGGTGGCCGCGAGCGGGCTCGGGCAGGCGCGACGATGTTGCTCACCCGGCTGTCGCTCTTCCCCTACGTCGGCAAGTTGGCGCACGCATGCCGCTCCGTTCATGGTGCACCTTCACGGCGAGTCATGAAATAGTTGCGCCGAAGTATTGCGACGCCCCGAGAAGCCAAGGCAATGCACTCCTTCGGGGCGGGGATAACGCACGAGCCCGATGCTGACGAGCACTGGTGAGCCGCAGTGCGTGGCGGTCGCGCTCGGCCTTGACGCGCGCGATCTCGCGGTCGGTGAAGGTCCAGCGGCCGTCGATTTTGCGCCCGATCTCGCCAGCGCGGGCCAACTCCTGCACGCGGGCGGGGCTCAGGTCCAGGCGGCGGGCGGCCTCGTCGGTCGTGAGGCAGCGGCGCCGCGCTGTGGGGGGTGTCGTTGCCTGGACCGTTGGGGCGCGCGGCGCCGCTGCCTTCGCCCCTTTGGGGAGGGTCGGGCGCAGTTGCGCGACCACGCTCTGCAGGACGGTGGCGAGGCGTCCCTCGGGCAGCGGCGCCTCGTCGAGCCAGGCGACGAGGCGGCGGCGGTCGGCGGGCGTGAGGGCGAGCGTGACGACCTCGCCGGCGAGCAGCGCGTCGATGAGCCGGCTGGCACTGCCCTCCCCCGTGTGCGGCCCCCGCGCGGCATAGAAGCCATGGCGTTCGGCGATGCCCCGTAGCGTGGCTTCATCCTCAGCCGTGAGTGGCTGCATACGTCCCTCCTCGCTGCACAGGCGTGTCGAAACTACCTAGTTTAGTAGCACTGCACCGCTAACCGTGTCAAGGACGAGAGGACAACGAGGGCGCTCGTGGGCGGGGCGGTCGGCAGCCGTGGGTCGGGACGGGACCAGTCGCAGCCCTGCGTCACCCCGCGCCGACTGCCCCATCCTCACGCGGTCAGAGTGTGGTGTGCTGGGTGTAGAGGGCGCCACGGCCGAGCCCGCGCCGGTCGAGGAGCCCACGGACTATCAGCTCCTCCAACTCGCCCTGCACCGTGTCGCCGTCGAGGCCGAGCCCGATGGTGCGGGCGACCTGATCGGCGGTCGCGCCGTGGGGTTCCTCCACCGCGATGACCGCCAGGATCTCCTCGGTGGTGCTCGACGCGTCGGTCGCCGACGCGGGGTTTGAGTGCTCTGCCATGGCGCTGCCTGCCTTTCGCTTAGAGGGTGGTTGTAACGTGCAACACTAAGGTAACCGTTAACGGAGAGAGTGTTATAGACAGGAGTGCGGGCGCGGCCCATACGTGAGCGAGTGGGGATGGTTGCAACGTGCAACCACACCCTCAGTCGCTCGACGGGAGCCCTGCTAGCTCTCCTGGTTAACGTGATCGGTCGCGGTTTGCGCAGCCCTCTTGCCCGCTTGGATACCTGTCGTCGTCGCCGACGTCGCATGGACGGTGATGCCGGCGACGTCCGGTTGTACGGTTGGGTAGCCCTCAATCAGTACCTTGTCGGCCGGGTCTGCGGCAAGGGCCTCGGCGACCTTGACCCACTGCTTGCGGCCCACGAGCACCATGTAGTCTGTCTGCGGCGATAGCGGCGCCGGCACGCCTTTAGGGAGCGAGGGCGCTTTCTCACTGCGCATGCCCACGCGCACGACGTCGCCGCGCTCCACAATCTTGCCCGGACGCCCGATCACGGTCAGCTTCACCGTCGTTGCCTCCCCTGGTTGTTCCATCGCCTCTGCCGCGCTCGCGCTACAGGTCGTCCAGTCAAACGGCGGCGCCACTGCGGCCGGTTCCTTGGGAGTTCCACGCCCGCTACCATGCGGTCGAAAGATCTTGTACGCGGCTTTGCGGCCGGTCTCGTCGTGCATGAGTTCGTCGCGCATGACGTGGAAGAAGACGCCCCCAACTGAACGACGCCGGCGGCCGTCGCCGCGCATCATCCCGCCGGCGGCCTCGACCGCGAGCGCCTGGGCGACGAAAGCCCGTACGCGTTCCTCGCCCAGGATGCGCACCGCTCGCGCGATCTGGCGGCGCGGCGCGGACTCATTTTCGGCGACCCGCGCGGCGATCTCGTCGGCAACGGACGCGAGAGCCGTCATCGCCGGCTGGGGGGGCGTCGCTCCTGACTGTGTGGACGCTGTCACCATCATCGCTTCCTATCTATGCGATACCTCTGCATGCACCCTATCACAGGATGCGTCATCGGGGAGCCGGCGTCGTGGCCACGATACAGGTCCCTGCGCGGTTGGATGATCGGGGGCGGTCGCCCGGCCGTCCTTGATCTCCCGGATGTGCTCCATCAGCAGCAGGGCGCGACCAGCGCCTCTTCTATCAGCCGGCGCGCCCTGCTGCTGACGGCCCGATCCTCTGCCGCGGCGAGCTCGCCAACGGGCGCACGCGATGCTACGACTTTCCAGCAGGGGGGTGGTGCCGATGCGCCAGGGCGTGCCGGACCCTATCGAGCGCCGTGTGGTCATGCAACGACCGTCTGAACCGCGTGAGTTCAGGCCAGTAGCCGAGGATGGCCGCAGCGACCATCAAGGCACCGTACACGGTCAGTTGCGGCAGCAGCGCTGTGTCCATGGTTAGACAGTATAGTCCTGTCGCCTAGGGGGCTGTCATTCCCCCGTACACTGGACCGGACGGGAGCCAAACAATCTAGGCGAACAACCGTTCGTCCTGTCTATAGCGGGACGATGCGCATGCGCCTTGCCGGGGACGACAACGCCGGCGATGACGGCAGCCTCGTCGACGCCGCCGATCACGACAACGAGCACGCGAGCGACGACGAGCACGGCATCATCGGCGAGGACACGACATGCACGACCTCGCGCAACGAGCGCTCCGGCCTGCACGCGGTCAGGAAGCCAAGCGTCATGGCAAACCGCGCGCTGTTCCGGCGGTTATTGGCTTGTGGTCGTGAAGTTGCGGCCGCAGCCGAAGCAGCGCCACTGGCTGTTCATGGGGACACTCACTCTGATCCCATCAACCTCTTTGATCCCCTGGTTGCGCTTGAGCAAGGTGCGCCCCACGGTGCTGCCACAGTGGGGGCACACCTCTTCGCGCGGGGCCGGGACAGGGACACTGGCGGGAACGATAGCGGGCATGAGATCTAGTCCTCTCGGACGCCGTGCGCGTCCCTCTATCTATTCGTTGGCGGACAGCGACGCCGTGCGTGGACAGCAGTAAGAGCCACATGGGATGACTGAACCGGGCGGTTTGTTACCGGGGCTGGTTTTTCGAGGAGTGGACGACAGCCTTGGGCGGGAGCGCCAGACGCATGTCCACCGCGCGTGGACCCTTTCCCCGCAGGTCATGCACGACGCTAAACGTGACGCGATCGCCCGCGTGTAGGTGCGCCGCCGTCACATCGACGCGCGCCGACGGGAGGAAGGAGCTATCGTCGCGCCTGTGTGCGGGCCGAATGAAGCCGCAGCCGTCATCGGGGATGAGTGTGATCGTGCCGCTGTCCATGGATGCTCCTCGTCGAGGGACGCACACACGACACAGCGTGGCGCATGGTGTAGACAGACCAAGCCAGCACATGATCGGGCACGGGCATCGCGCCCACGATACCGTCATCCTTATGCACGCTCGACACTCTCAGTGTACCACCGCAGGCGGGAGACGGGAGGCGACGGGCGTAAGGGGCCGCGCGAGGGAGCCAAACCATCTCGTTAGCGTGCCCAGGCCACGTCTTAGGGCACGCTGATCGTGAACATAGAGTCGGCTAGCAGTCTGTCGGAGAGAACGAAGCAATGGTGTGCATAACCGGGGGCCGCTGTCGGGGTGGGGCGTTCCGCCTCTGGTCACGCGTGATCGACGCGTGGCTGCGGGCAGGACACGGCGGTGGA
>JAABUV010003976.1_pt1 | contig 18184 bp, 24 predicted proteins | sample 5559971 | NCBI WGS metagenome assembly JAABUV01 (sample SAMN10711881, study PRJNA513362) | rock metagenome | isolation source: Antarctica rocks | place: Antarctica: Victoria Land, Knobhead nord | collected 2015-12-19
GCGTTGGCAGGCGCCGGCCAGCTCGCTGATCCTGCGGCTGGCTGCCAAGTTCGGAGGGGAGCAGAGGGGAAGGTGGTGGCGTGCTCCTTGGCCCGCACGTGCTTGCACGCACCAGCGTGCGCTGCCGCGCGAGGAGGTGCCTGGTTCGCTGAGAGGGCGGGCGGTCGCTGCAGCGGGGTGTTCTGGTGCAGGTGGCGTGGACGCGCGGTTGCACGGCATGCTTCACCTCCGCGCGCAGCCCTGCAGCGCGCGGTCAGCGCCGGGCGCCCGCCGCGCGCAGGGCGTGTCGTTCGGCGTCTTTGGCCTGGGCAACAAGCAGTACGAGCACTTCTGCGCGGTGGGCAAGCGGATGCACCGCGCGCTCGCGTCGCTGGGCGCCACGGCGCTGGTGCCGAAGGGCGAGGGCAACGACGACGACGACATCGAGGCCGACTTTGAGCTGTGGCGGACCGAACTGTACCAGGCGCTGGACAAGGCCACGGTGCTGGCCAAGTCGCAGGCACGCGCGGAGGGCGCCCGGCCTCCTGCGCGTGTGTGGGAATGCTGCGCGGTGCCGTGCGCGCACGCTCCCCGTGCAAGCCTTACTGGAGCGGACGCCAGGCCGCCGCGGCGGTGTACAGGCGGCCAGCTGCGTGCGTGTGCGGGGGTGCTGCCGCGCGGGAAGGAGCCCGCGCGGGCGTTGCGTGCCGGGCGCTTTGGCGAGCTGTGCGAGGTCTGGGCGGATGGCCTTGTGGCCGCCGCCTCGCCGCTCGCTGTTTAGGGGGAGGCCTTGCTCGATGCTGCAAAAGCGAGAACGTTCTGAGCGCCGAGTGTTGCGCCTCTGCTGCTCTGGCAGATGGGCTGCTGCGTTGCGTGGCGCAGGCCACGCGCACGGCAAGGACGGAGCCCTGAGGTGCGCGCGCGCAGGGCCCGCCGGGGGTCACGCAGGTTGTGGCTGCCGCGGACAGCGTGCCCGGGTACGACGTGGAGATCCTGACTGGCGGCGACGCCGACGCTGCGGCCGCGGACGCCGCGCTGTCCGGCGCGGCCGCGGCGGGCGACGGCACGGCGGCGGGCGCGCCGTTTGGCGCGCGCGTCGCGGTCGTGCGCGAGCTGCATGGGCCCGCGTCGTCGCGCTCGTGCCTGCACGTGGAGCTGGACGTGTCCGGGTCGGCCATCACCTACGAGGCGGGCGACCACGTGCGCCGCCCCGCGCGCCCCGCGCCCCAGCCCCAGCCCACGTCGAGACAGAGGCGCGGGTGCTGTCGGCTGCCGGGCGATTCTTAATTTTGGCGAGGCCAAGCTGTGGCCTGCGCTAGGCGCTGCCCTGCCTGGCGTCATGCGCAGCGCAGCGGCACGCGTTGCGAGCGCGGCGCGTGGCCAGGGAGCCATGCAGCACGCGGCGGCGAGCCCGGCGGCGCGCCGCGGCCAGCCCGGCAGCCGCCGCAGCACGTCCCACCGCGGCCGGCGCGGCCGGCCCAGCGGCCGCCTGCGCCATGCGCGCAGGTGGGCGTGAGCCCGGAGAACGGCCCGGACGTGGTGGAGCGCGCGGCGCGCGCGTTGGGCTTCCCGCTGGACACCGTGTTCCGGCTGCGCGTGCCGGACGGCAACCCGCACCAGCTGGCCGCGCCGCCCGCCCGTGCGCGCCCCCGCCGAGCAGCGGGCAGGACGGCGCCGCGCGCAGGGGCGCGTGAGCGCCTGCGGTTGCTCATGCTGCGTTTGGCGTGGAGTGGAGGCATGGAGCGAGGGGAGGCGTGGAGGCACAAACATGGCATGCCATTGTGGACCGCATAAAGGCAGTGGCGCGGCGGGGGTGCGGTGGTAGCGTGACGCGCCGCCTGCGCCAGGCCAGCGGCCCATTGCCGCTGCCCGCGGCTGTGGCGAGGCTTCGCGCGCCGGCGCGGCGGCGCCGGGCCGCGCGCTGCATGCTCTGCTGCCGCCGTGCGTGCTGTGGCGCCATGGTGACCGGGGGCGGCGCCGCGCGCGCAGGCGCCGTGACGCTGGGCGCGGCGCTGGCGCGGCACGCGGACCTGCTGGGCCCGGTGAACAGGGCGGCGCTGCAGGCGCTGGCCGCGTTTGCGGGCGGCGCGGAGGCGGCGCGCCTGCGGCGGCTGGTCTCGCCCGACGGCGCGGCCGAGTACAAGGCCTGGCACTGCCAGAGCCGCTGCCTGCTGGAGGTGCTGGAGGAGTTCCCGGGCGTGCGGCCGCCGCTGGGTGCGCCGCGCCTTCTTTCTCTCCATTCCCTTCCCCTTCCCCATCCCCTTGTGGCTGACGCGCCGCTGCTGCGCTGCTGCCTGGCGGTGCCTGCTCGGTGTGATGGAGCTGGAGGGGCGGGCGGAAGGGGTTTGGATGGCAAGCGCCTGACCCGCGCGTCTGCGACCGGCTTGCAAGCACGAGCCACCGGCTGCTGGTGATGGACAGTCAAGAGCGCAACTGCGCAGTGACGCAGCATCTAAGCTGCCTGGAACGCGCGCTCAGACGCGTGCGCATGCGCGTTGCCTCCTCCCTACGTGTTGCTTTCGAGCGCAAAGCGCCACTCCCGCACGTGGTCTCTGATGCACGGCGTGTTGCGGCACGGCGCCGGAGCCTCAGCGGGAATACGGCACTGCGCGCGCAGGCGCGTTCTTCGGTGCGATCTGCGGCAAGCTGCAGACGCGCTTCTACTCCATCTCGTCCTCGCCGCTGGCGCACCCGGCCGCGGTGCACATCACCTGCGCGGTGGTCGACGACGCGACGCCGACCGGCCGGCGCCACGCCGGCATCTGCTCGCACTTCTTCAAGCGCTGCGAGGTCGGCGCGCGCGTGCCGGTGCGGCCCAAGTTCCGTTGTATCATTATGCGGCCGAAGCAGGATTTAGGTTTTTGTCGTCGCGTGGGCGCCGCAGCGCCCTGACCGTAGGCATGTGGCTGTGCGCTGGGCTGCTGCCTCCCTGTCTGCCATGCTTCACAGTGCTGCGCTGTGAGCTGCGCTCGGCGCTCGGAACAGTGCGTGGAGGCCGCGGGCGTCGTGCGCTGCGGGGGCGCCGACGGGCGGCGCGGCCCGGCCGCGCGCAGGTGTGGGTGCGGCGCAGCGCCTTCCGGCTGCCGCGGGAGCCGGGCGCGCCGCTGGTGATGGTGGGCCCGGGCACCGGCCTGGCGCCCTTCCGCGGCTTCCTGCAGGAGCGCGAGGCGCTGCGGCAACAGGGTGCGCGCCTGCGCCCCTGCGTGCCCGGGCGGGCGCCCCGCCGGCAGCCAGTGCTGCCGCTGGGCGCCGGTCATGCTTCCTGCATGGCCTGCTGGCTCTGCCGGCCGGGCGCATCGTGCGCAGTGCCTTACAGAGCGGCCATTCGCAGAGCGACCACCCGTTACAGCGCACACATGTACATGATGTGTGTCCTTTCATCAGGCGCACTATCTGTGGTCGCCTGTCACTCAGCAGTGGCGCCGCGTGCAGGCACAGCGCTGGGCCCGGCCACGCTGTTCTTCGGCTGCCGCGCGCGCGAGCAGGACTACATCTACGCGGCTGAGCTGGCGGGCTTCCTGCGCAGCGGCGCGCTGTCCGCGCTGCACGTGGCCTTCAGCCGCGAGGGCGCTGATAAGGACTATGTGCAGCACCACATGGCGCGCGACGCGGCCGCGCTGGCGGATTTGCTGCAGGCGCGCCCCGGCCCGCCGGTCACCGCGGCGCCTGTGCGTGCTCACGGTGCCGGTCATTCACTCATTGTTTGCGTGGCCGCATGGCTGGCTGTTGCTCGGCCAGACAGTGTCGCCCCGCGTGGCCTTGCCCCCAAGACTGGCCATGTGCGCGGGTGTGAGGCACCAGCTGCAGCCGGCGCGGCGCATGCGCTGCCGGCCGCGCAGCGCTGCTCGCGATGCGTCAGCCTGCGCTCGTTGCGCAGTTATGTGTCTGCAATAGGACAGTGCCAGGCCATGCTATGCTGCGCCTCTCTGCTGGCCGAGCGCACACATCTTGCGTGCACCGCTCTGAGAGATGCCAGTGTGGTGCGCAGGAGCAGGGCGACGGCCACCTGTACGTCTGCGGTGACGCCAAGCACATGGCGAGGGACGTGCAGCGCGAGCTGGCCAGCATCGTCGCCAAGAAGCGCGGCCTGTCCGCGGGCGAGGCCGAGGCCGTGCTGTCGCGCTTGGCCGCCGCGGGGCGCATCCAGAAGGACATCTGGTGATGCGGGCGCGAGGTGTGCGCGCGGGTGTGCCATGCAGGCGCACCGGGCAGCCGTGCGCGGGCTGCGCCCAAGGGGTAACGGCGCGGGGGCGCGGATGCGATGGTGCTGCGCGGGGGCAAGGGTTTCCAGGGCCCAGTGCTGAGACCCGAGTGCGGATGAGCCATGGGGGGGCAAGCGCCGCGCGGGGTGCTCGCCGGGCGATGTCATGGGCAGGATGCAGGCAAGGGTGTGGACACATTTGTGCATGGCTTGCGTGCGGTGGAGCTCGCGTGTGGCCAGGAGGGCTGTCCATCTGGGCATGCGCGGGCAGGCGTGCTAGCTATCTGGCCCGCGCAACCGGGGCTTACTGTGACTTGGATGCTGGGTATGCCAGGGGCGGGCACACGTATAGAGGGCTGTACGCTTATTGCCAGCAGGCTCTGGTGGCACGCTGTAGCAAGTACCTGTAAGAAGGCACGCTGCAGGCCGATCGAGTCTTTATAACCCAGTCAGTGTCGGGCGCCGCACATGCGGCCTGACATTGGACAGGTACTTTATAGGCAGCTTTGTCGCACTGCAGGCTGCGATGCCGACTGGGGTCTGGCAGCGCGTTTAGCGGGGGTGGCAGGGGCCGTTGCCAGCGAGCTGCGCCCTTGCCCTGTGGACTTGGCTCGGGTCAGAGCCGGGTCCTGGATACTGTGGGAGACCACGGGCAAATCTCTATGTGTTCTATGTGCTGTGCTTTGCATGCCTGGTAGCCCGACGTAGCAAGGATGTGTTGGCCACAGTTGTGTGACTTGTGCTCGAAGTGCGCACCAAAGCCAAAGCGCGCAGCTGTGCCGCACGGCGACTAGGCCGTCTTGTTGCGAGTGCGACGGGCACGCGCGCGGCAGGCTCGCAGGTGGCTCATTGATTGCCGGGGTAACTCTCAGGCCGGTTTTAGCTGGCGTGCGCGCCTTGGCCAAGCATTTCAGGTTGCGCTGTTGTGGGGTGTGCCAGCGTCTTGGCGCCCCAGGCCTCTTTTTTCCGTCTCCGGGCAAGATGCAGAGGCAGCGCACTATCTAGCTACGGCTGTAGGAATATCTGTGCTGCGGAAACGGCCGCACTGGCCTGCCCTGCTTATCAGGTCGGTGCTGCTGCAGCTGCTGTAATCTCCAGGAAGTATGCTCCAGTGTTGCATGGCGCGCTCACACACCCTTCTCTTTGCGTGAGTGGCCTGGGCATCATCCTCGAACCATGAAGCAGCCCAGGCGTGCTGTATGCATGCACACATGCGTACCTGTGTTGTGGACACACCCTGCTCTTTGCATGAGTGGCCTGGGCATCATCCTCAAACTATGAAGCGGCCCAGGCGTGTTGTATGCATGCACACATACGCCACTGTGTTGTGGACTCCTGGGGTCCAGCAAGGCTTAAGTCCAATTGCATCATGTGATGACCTATGCGTGAGCCACATGCGCATGCAGCGATGCACATGTGCACCCATTCACCTTCAAGCGCACTGATATTCACTCGTATGGCAACCCCGAACACGTGCATAAAGCACTACGCAACTTTTGTGCTTCATAGCCGTAATGTGTTATCTTGTGTGCACGCACTGTATGACATGCGGCATGCTCCACGAAAGGAAGTTCGCTGCTACGCGTCACACAGACACCACATGAACATATGCATGCAGCTTGAAACTGGAGAGAACGCATGTTGTCCCCCCAAGGTCCTAAGTCTCTCCAGCAACACAAGTGCTAATTGCGTCGCAGACGTGCTCCAAGACGTGAAACTCTCTTCAGGAAAGTCTTTCCTGATAACAAGTCTATCATGATGTTGCTGGTGAAAGTCTGCAACTGATTGCTGCACGGTCACTGGGCCTGCCTCAGACCTCTATGTGCTGGGCTCATGGTCTGGCGGATCCCCGACACTAGAGGCCGCCGTTGCTCCTGCAAGGATGCCCGCCGCCAGTATACTACCTGTAGATTGCACCTGCATGCATGCATACGCTACATGCATGCATGTAGAATTCTCTCATAGAATGTACATATAGCAATCAGCAGCCTGCAGCCACCTTACCCCGGCCTGCAATCGTTTGAACATGGACAGCAAAAATAAACATCGCTCGTCGGCGTAGCTGGGGCTGCGCATCCAAGCCTACCTCATTATTGGCCGGGGTGTCTCAGCGGAGCTTACAACGAGCTGTGCCACGTGATACTGAGCTCGCTGGCAAGCCCTGCCGGCCAGGGCCGCTGCGCGGGTCATGGCACTGAACGCTGGGGCTCCAGAGCTGGCAGCCGCCGCCACTGGCCCTCTGCACAAGGCCGACTTGCTGGACCCCAGTGCAGCAGCTTTGCTGTCCTCCCTGGCTATCCCTGACCTCTTGCACGTTGATGCGTTGCAGAAGAGCCTGACGCTGCGCGAGGCCAGGCTTGTTTACAAAGACACGACTGCTGTGGTCGCCACGCTGGCCAGTGTAATCAGGCGCATCGTATGGCGGGACATTTTCGCTGAGCCTGCGGTAAACGCGAAAGCGGATTGCGCCATAGTGGAGCTACTTGGTACCGCGCTGCAGACGCTGTGTTTAATGCGAGCCCCGGCCTGCGCACCGCTGCCTCCTTGTGCCTTTTTTAAGATGTATGTTCAAATACTAAACTGTGCTGGCGCGCTGTGCAAGGCAGGCTGACCTGTCCCTTCCTAGTGGCAGACGGGCCTGACCGCAAGGCGGCCGTCCGCGAAGCTGCCAAGAGGTGAGCCTGCACGAGCACAGGCACCCCCACCTGCAGCTCGTGCGCCTGCAGCTGCCTGAGCTGCCAGTGTTGGCCGCACTCCCGTCCCCAGCTCACGCGGCACGCCTGTCGCTTCCAGGTATGCCGCGTACGACGTGTATGGCTTCGTTGCTGGCGTGGCCACGTCGTGGGCAGTGCTGGCCGCAAGCAGCCCGGACACTTTGATAATCGCCTTGGTCTATGCCATGTTGGAGAGGGTGAGTCTCTCACCTGCACACCTTCGCAGCAGGCCACTCTGTCCAGGCTGCTCTTAACTAGGCTGCGCAACACGCTGGTGGTTCGGCTCTGGTGTGAGGTCGATGAGACGGACGCGTGGGGCAAGGCCGCCACGTCTGCTGTCCTGACAAAGTACTTCCCAGGCTTCTCAGCGGTGCTCCTGTGGCTCTCCAGCGCTCCAGCAGCCCTGCCGTCCAGCTTTGACATGGCGGGGGGCCCAGCCGTTGCAGCGCTTGTGAGCCACGTCCATCTCGCATGCGCCGCCCAGGCGCGTTCTGCCGCGCGCCGCAGTCCCTGCAGCTCTTGCAGCCAGCGACCTGGCTGACCCACTCCGTTCTGCCGCAGCACCTGTGGAGCTCAACGGAGCTGTACACTAGGCTGTGCCTGGCTGGCAGGGCACCACACGCCGCATACCTGAAGGGCTTCTGCAGCACCGCTGGGGGCGAACTCCTCATCAGCGTCATGCAGCAGGCGCTGCCCGAGAGCTGCGGCGCAAACATGGCGCATCCGACACACGGTGCGGCCCCTGCCTTGGCAGGGTCGGGGCGCACGCGCATGCGCGCGCCTGGCGCAAGCCTGGTTGCACGCCTGCAGGCGACCGCAGTGCAGACTGCCACGCGCTTTCGAAGGCCCTTCACCGCATAGAGTGCGCGTTCACGGCTTACAACGCGCTGCGCGAGCACGACCCGGGCGCGCTCAGCCCGCACACGGAGGAGCGGCTGCAGGCCCTGCTGGTAGACCGCGCAATGCCGCTGCTGCTGCGCTGCCTGCAGATGCGCAAGGGCGGTGCGCGTCGCACCATGCACACAGCATGTGACGCCTGCTTGGCTGCATCACTGCTTGCGCTCATGCGCGGGCTTCCTGAGCAGGCCGGATGCCGCCCTGCTGGGGCGTTGGCTGCTCGGACCCTGCATGCCTTGTGGCTCGACGTGCCGCGTGTTGCAGCCAGCTGCTGCTGCTCGTGGTCCCCGCAGTCGCGCAGCCGGTCGCGTGTTTTGGCACTTGGGGATGGCCTCGCCACCTGTCATGCCCAGGCGCAGGGTTTTTGTCGCGCAGGTTGAGTGGGCGAGGTGCGGTCCCAGCGCAGGCGTCGCATGCAGCAGCCTGCTGACCAGGCCCGCTGGCTGCAGGCCCGCACCAGTGCTCGGCTGCCGACGCATGCTTCGGCAGCAGCGTGCTGACCAAGCTGCTGAGCTTCGAGGAGATGTGCAAGCGCATGCCGCAGAGGGCCCTCGTTCGCAGCATGCACTGCCTGTACACCATGCTGCTGTGGGCGTTGCAGCGCATTGCGGAGCTGGTGCGCGCACGCGAGCGCACCTCCCTTTGGCAGTGCAGGAGCAGGGGCCCGGTCTCGCCAGTCGCACCTGTGCCGATCGCCAGCTTGCGCGGCACCCCTGGCCTGCCGCCGCTGCATGCTGTGACCAGTCAGCGCATGCATCGCTGCGCCCTGTGCCTCAGATCATCTGTTGCTGGGATCGTGCGCCTCGATGCCTGTGTGCACGGCAGTGCTAGCAGCCATCAGGGCAATGATTTATACAGTACCTCACTGAGGCCCATACAAGATGTTTGGCGGCCGCGCTGGCAGCCTGTGCTCAAACTTTGTCGGCAGTCGCACATCTCATAGCAGCTCCCTGGTGCAGGACGCCGACCAGGACAGCGCTAGTGTAAACATGTTGCTGGGCACGCGCGAACATGATGTTCAGATGCTGCAGCACACCTGCGACGACATTGCCGCCTGCCGCGCGCCCTGGCTAGTTCTGGTGCGACCTCGGTCGGCGCCCAACAGTACTGCATGCGCGTGGGGGGCGGGCGCCGCCGCCGCTGCTGACATGGCTGCAAGGTGTGTGTGTGGGGCACATCTGCATCCAGCGCTCCATGCCAGGCGCATGCAGCTTGAAGACGTGGCTCGCTGCTGTGCCGTGCTATGTAGCGGGTTTGTGGACCTCCAGAAGCTCTTCATGACCTGCGCTTGCGGCAGTGCGCCACAGCCCCTTGCCCGTACAGGCCGCTAAGGAGGGCTCGCGCGAGGATGCCGTGCGACTCGAGGGCCTGCTCCCCCTGGCCCTGTCGGCGTTGGAGGCCGCATTGAGGCGCGGGCCAGAGGTTCTGGGCAGGACGATGCTGAGCGACGCCGACAGCGCTGTGGTGCAGGCGCGGTCACGAATTCGCTCCAAGCGCCTGCAGTGCTCTGACGGCTGTGCAGGGGTTGCGCCCAAAGCAGTCGCCAGGCAGCCGGTGCTCGGCAGGGGGTTGTTGAGAGTGCGGCAGGTCTGCCCGGCGTGACCATCAGCCCTTGACGTGTGCCCAGCGTGCAGGCGGTCATGGCTGCGGCTGATGCGCTGCTGGCGGTGGGCTCCTGCGAGGACCTGCTGCCGGCCGCAAAGGCGCTGCTCGCCACGCTGGCCAAGCTGCTGGCACTGGCGCATTTGCCAGGCGCCGCCGTGCCGGCCGGGCTCTCGGTGAGCTGCAGCGGCCCCTGCCGCCACCACCTGCCGCCGCTGCAGCCGGCGGATGCGCAGCTCCCGCGTGTCACACATCCCCTGTGCAAGCACGTGAGCGCACGCGCTCGACCTGCTGCATGGGGCGCGCCAGGACGCGCTGATGGTCTCGGTCCCGGTCCTGCTGTACCCATACCCGCACGAGCGGGGCGGCGCGCGCGCCCTGCCGGCCGCGCTGCTGCCGTACGCGGCGGCGCAGCTGCTGCCGCTCCTGTTCCTGCCGCCCGAGCGCGTGCGCACGCTGGACGCCGCGCAGGTCCGGCGCGTCCACGACCGCGCCGGCGGCGTGTCAATGTTCCTCTCGGGCAGGATGGTCCGCAGCCCCCCCGCTGACCACCCGCGCGAGCCCCGCGCACTGTGCGCCGTGCTGCCATGCGACGCCGGACTGAGCGCGGCAGCCTGACCCTGCGTGCGTGCAGGGCGTCGTCTGCGTCCTGGTGGACGGGTGCGCGGAGGGCAGGGCGGTCGCGCAGGCGTGCCCAGGCGTGGTGCCCTTCATCGTGGCGGCGCTGCACAAGGTGGCCGACATCTGTGCGCGCCCCCCTGCTGCGCGTGGAGCGTGACCTGCCAGGGTGTCCGACAGAGCTGTGTGACGCCTCCGCAGCAGCCCGGCGCTTCTGCACAGCAGTGCGTGGGGTGCATGCTTGAGCGGCTTGGCATGGCTCACACGACCTGCACGCCGCAGCAGTGCCTGCGAAACGCGCGGCCCTGAGCCAGCGGGCTTCTCCCGCCCAGGTCCTGCGGGCGGGGGGCCGTGCCTGGCTCCCCCGACTCTCAGACCTTTCCCCCCGTGCATGCTGTGCCGGTGTCACGTCAACCCCGCGCAACCTCGCAGATGCTGACCGGCTGGGCGCGCTCACGAAGGGCCGCGGGAGGGCCCACAGCGCCGACGACACTGGCAGCGCCTGGGAGAACTGGGCCAGGGACGCGGAGGTGGGCGCCATAGCTGGTGTGGCCAGCGCCGCGAGGATGTCTGACGCGTCGCGCGCCCTGGCCCTGGCGCTCGCGCGCGCCGGCGCGCTGGGCGCAGCCGCGCGCCTGGCGCAGCACTGGGTGGCCGCGTGCGAGGAGCCGCAGCGCGAGGTCAAGGCCCTCGCAGCAGCGAGCTGCCTGCAGAGCCTGCTGCAGGCGGTCGAGCAGCACCTGCCCGAGGTGTGCGCGGGATCTGCGCCGCCCAGGCTCTCAGCGCATGCAGGCAGAAGCCGATCCGCTGACGCTGCGCGGGCGGCGTGGCAGGGTTGCCAGCTGCTGGCTGACGGCACGCCGCCAGTCGAGCCCGGCAACAACCGATACCAGGGCGGTTTGACCGCCCTGGCGGCCCTTGTTGCGCGCTTTGAGGCTGAGACCGCGCAGCGCATCCCCGCGGACACGCCGCCGGAGGCCAGCCTGGAGGACCTACGCCTGCAGACGCCCGCGCTGTGCCCCGTGGGCTGCTGGTGGTCCGGGTGCGCGCAGCTCGCCGCCGCGCGTGCCACGTGCGGGTGCATTGATGCTGGCTGAAGCGCGTGTTGCCGCTACATGCCCCGAGTCACCAGCGCCCATCACGCTCGCAGGTGCCGCAACCTGACCGGCGCGACGGAGGCGGGCTTGCGGCTGCAGCGGTGCTCTGGCTGCGACACCGCGCGCTACTGCTCAGAGGCATGCCACAAGGCGGCCTGGCGCGCAGGGCACAAGGGTGCGTGCCGAGGCGCCTGCAAGCGCGCTCCCGAGCGGCGTGCCGGCACAGGCGCCCCGTGTTGAGCAAGTCCATGTCTACTCGAGGCAGAGGCCATGCATGCAGGCCCATGTAGTGTGCGACTTCTGTGTGCCTGATATTTCATTTGTAATGCGGTTTTTTTCTGCGTTTTGTCGTGAAGGGGCAGGTGAAAGCACCAGGCCTGCTGCCAAGGCACTGCCCTGCAGACTCTGCAGTGCAGAGCTTGACAGTGCCTGCAAACCTGCATTATGCGCTCCCTGTGTGGGTCCGCGAATTTTTTTAGTCCTGCCCCGGCACAAATAGGCCGCTGCGCGTGGTCCAAATCGCGGCACAGCACCACCAGAGCAGGCTCTTACTTGTAAAAACCAATCATTGAAAGGTGCCGACTTTGTAATAATGTGTATAGCGTTGCTATCCCTTGCCTGTGGAGCACTTGCCCGATGAGGGCGATGTGGAAGTTGATTTGCTTGCATTATCTGCTATGGATGTACATGTGACCTAATGCAGGAGTGCGCTTGGCGCAAAGCTTGATTGAACGAGACTGCACGGTCATTGGGGCGACATCGACGGGTGCATGGTTGCATGACACATGTATGCATGCATGTGTATGGGTACTTTGACTGTCATCTCTTGTGCTCCAGACGGACCTGCGAATCAGAACTCAATAATGGGTGCAAGAGCCCCTACACCTCACTTGCGTCACTTTACTGCGCCCCATGCACACAGCCCACATGCTGGCCGAAGGGCATGCCCATGTGCAGCGAGGTTGTATATTGATACTGCCTACAACTTCAGCGCCATCCAGTACTTCCTATTTTCTGCAACATCAGGCATGATAAGGGGTCACCTAGGGTGTCAAAGGCACCGAAGCGAAGCATGGAGGCCGCGACATAAGGGGTAGCTGAGTTGTTTGCATACTCTGGTATACCATAGGACTTGTAAAAGCAGGCCGTGTAACGCGCTGCTGAGTGGCCCGGCACGCTGTTGCTGAGCTGGTGCGCCTCGCCGGCGTGTCTCCATGGCGAACATCGCCGGGCAGCTGCCGCGGCGCATAGTCAAGGCGCGCGCCAGCTCTCTGAAGCATTCCTGATTGCGCTGGCGCCGCGTGAGCAGGTCGGGACTGACACATTTGCGTTGCCTGCGGCAGGAGACCACGCGCCTGATAAGTGAACCAGGTGCCCACCCGGGCGAAGCTCTGGAGCAAGAACCGTCACAATTAATGCCGCTCACGGGGAGCTCGCAGCTTGCACGCGTGTCTGGTCATCAGCAATAACTTATAACAGCACAGTGCTGGGACGGACCGTGCTGGGGCACAACGTTGCAGTGCGGCAACCCGCTGCAACGCGCGCAGCCCCGGGCATCAGCGCCCACCCCTCCGAGGAGAACCTGCGCTACTTCAACGTCATGATCCTGGGCCCCCAGCAGTCGCCGTATGAGGGCGCGTGCCCAGCCGCCTCAGCAGTAGTGCCTGCCCGTGACCGCCACGCGGTCTGCTGGCACCCGCCGCACTTGCGGGGCGCGGCTGACGGGTGCCAAGTGGAGCGCGGTAGACAGAGTTCTGGAGCAAACGTGTGCCTTGGGGTTCCAGTGCACCGGTGCTTGGCGACCATCGTGTGTGCCTCGGCTATGCAGTGTGCCCTGCCCGCGCCCAAGTCGTGCACTTAGCCGCGGTGGCTGCGCCTTTGCCAGAGGCCTCAGCGCGCGCAGGCGGCGTGTTCAAGCTCGAGCTTTTTTTGCCCGAGGACTACCCCATGGCCGCCCCCAAGGCGCGTCGCGCCTTTGCCCGCCTCAGTCAAGCTCCGAGGCGGCAGCCACGCACGCGGCGGAGTGGTGGTAGCGTCCGCCTCAAGTGGGACGTGCGTCCGAGCGTCAGCTCACGCTGGCCGTAGGCTGCAGCGGTGCTGTGGGGCGCGCAGGTCCGCTTCCTGACAAAGATATACCACCCCAACATCGACAAGCTGGGCCGCATCTGCCTGGACATTCTGAAGGACAAATGGAGCCCCGCCCTGCAGATTCGCACGGTCCTGATCAGGCGCGCCGCTTCAGCAACAGCGCCCCTCCACCGCTCTGTGCTGCAGCGGCAATGTGTGCCTGCGTTTGGCCAAGGGCTTTTCAGCGTGGCGGCTGATAAGCCGTCACGCCGCGCCTTTCCCACCTGAAGCAGGACGGGTGCGGCGTGACTGCTTATGTGTCTGTGGTGTGTCTTTGGCGCCCAACAGCGCCGCTGACTCGCGTGGGCGTGGCGGGCGCGCAGCATCCAGGCGCTGCTGAGCGCGCCCAACCCCGACGACCCGCTGGCGGAGAACGTGGCGCGTCACTGGAAGGACAACGAGGCGGAGGCCGTTGCGACCGGTGCGCCGCCGGTCGCCAGCTCTGCGGGCGCTGTGGTCAAGAGCGCCTGCGGCGCACCGCGAGGGTGTCAGTGCTTGCGCGCATGCTGTCTAGCCGCGAGTGCAGCGCAGCAGGGCGCGGCTGCACGCCCTGACGCAGCCTTAAGGGTAGGGTATGGGTACTGCCTCACAGCTGCCCGCTCACACCGTTTGGGATGGCGCGCAGCCAAGGAGTGGACGCGCCTGTACGCGGCGCAGTAGGCGGGAGCGGCGCCGGGGGCCTTGGCATGCGCGGGGCCGCCTGCGGCCAAGGCCGCCGCGCCCGTTGCGACCTGATGGCCCGCCGCGGCTGATGCCGCGCTGCTGGCAGCGTGTGTCGCGCGGTCAATGCAGCAGGAAAAGGCCGAGGCTGACATATCCGTGCTCAGCGGGGGCGCGCGCACGGTGGGGGCCCCGCAGGTCTGAACTGATCCATCTGAATTGCCTGCTTCATCGCAGGTGCCCGAACGCTCTCTGCCGTTCCAGCTCAGGTGTACACTAAGTCAACGCGGTGTGCGATCGCATGTGAGCGTGAGCGGGGTTGGTGGCAGGTTCTGTGCTGTGCCTGGTGCATGTCTAAGCGGTGGTATTGCAGCGGAGAAAGGTTGGCGTGCACACGCCCCGTATGCAAAAGGGACCAGCAGCGAAGAGGAGCATGCCAGACTACCTCCCGCGCTGAATCTGATCACGCTCGCCACACGTGCGCTGCTCACAAGCTCCGAGAGCTGCCAGGCAGTTTGCGAGGAGGCACTGCACAGTATCAGCACTGTCATTATACCCCCAAGACTGTCTTCTTGCCCTGTTGCATGCAGCGCCATGCACGACAGCACACAGGGCGGCCCCATCCTGCAGCACAGTGTCCTCCCAGACGACCAGAGCTGCCCTGGTGATGTGCATGGGTCGTACAAGCAGGGGTGACCATGAAATGAAGACGTGTTAGACGCGTCAGCCGCAGCTGCGAAGGGGCTTGTCCTATTAGAAAGGCTGCCTTATCAGCCTCGGTGCGGGGCGATCAGAAGGAGCAGGAGCCCGCTTGCATCCCTTTTGCAGGGTGTGACAGCAGCAAGAAGCGCTGCACATGCACCTGGGGCTGACCCATACTGGCCTCGCCCCCAAGATGGACTTCAGGCTGCACACCTGCCGCCGCCGCTGCCGCCGCCGCTGCCATCTGCAGCGCAAGGGCATAGCTACAAGCAGCGTGCGCCGTAACACGCCGCACACCATGACATGGTAAAAGTCAGACACAGGGCCAGCAAGGCGCAACATGCATGCTCGCCCGCATGTTGCCTCCTCGGAAGGCCGCAAGACCGCTGCCTGCACTACTGTTGTTTCCAAGCGCTGCGTGCGCACAGGCCGCAGCGCATGGCAGCGCGGGCGTGGTGCGCGCAGGACAGGGTCAGGGGTCAGGGTCAGGGTCTGGTTCAGGGTCAAGGCAGGGCAGCTCAGCCGTCCTCGTCCTCCCAGACGGGCCGCCGGCGCTGGATGGTCACGCGCGGCTGCGCGCGCCCGCCGCCCTGCGCGTTGATCTGCTCCAGCAGGCTGATCAGGCGCTCCTCGGTCACCTGCCGCCCCCGCCCGCCGCGCCTCAGCGCTCCTCCGCCCGCGCTACAGGGAAATCCAGGTGGCGGGGTGCAGGGCCGCGCCACATTGCGGCGTTGCGCCTGGGCGGATGAAGCGGCGTGCGCTGTCATCAGGCCGCAGCACCCAGGTCCAGAATGCGTGATTGCACCCGTTCATGTTCGCTTGTCGAACTTGTCAAAAGGGAGAGGGCGCGCGGGGCCGCGCCCGCTCGACGATCTGCCCGCGCTGCGCGGCCTGCAGCACCAGGTCCTCCACGCCGCGCGCCTTGTCGGGCTTGACCAGCGCAATGCGCGCCAGCCGCTCGCGCGCCGCCGGCAGCAGCACCTGCCCCGCGCGCGCGCCGCCGGGCCTGGTCGGCGCGCGAATCGCCCCGGTGCTGCAATGCGTAAGGACGCGAGCCGGCCACACCCAGGCTCGCAGGCGGCACCGTCTGCACACAACGCCTGCATGCTGGGAGCGCGCTGCGCCTGGCTCGCCCGCGCCGGCGGCGCTCGCTGCACTCCCCGCCAGCGGGCCTGGGCACTAGCATTGGAGTCGTGTGGCCCCGCATTTTGCACAACGGAGCAAGGAGCGGCCAGGCGGGCGGGCACATGCGACAGCATGGCGCCACGCCGCTCCTCGGCGGCCTGCGCTGCCGCGGCCCGCTCCTCCGCGGCCTCGGGCGTCATCTCGCTCCCGCCAGCCCCCGCCCCGCCGCCAGCCTGCTGTCAATGAACGAGCGGGGGTCAGGCCACATCAGTGACTGAGGCAGGCTCGGCACCTCCTGTGCTTGTGCCTTGCCAGTGCTCCTCGCAAGAGCCAGTGAGCCGCCTGCCACACAAGAGGCTCGGGCAGCTGCAGCAGCTACACAAGCAAGGTGTGCTTCACGGCCTTAGATCGAGCCCAACATGTGCAGGACACAAGCATGGTTGCAGCCTGTGCAAAAGGCCTGAGCCTTGCCAGCAGCCACGTTTGCAGTCGCAGTGGTCCCAAGCGCTAAGTGCAAGCCGGTTGGTCAAGGCGATGACCACCTAGTCCCTCTATACGGCACGCTCCTAGCCGTGGCATGCGCTGCGTGCGCACAGTGCAGGGGCAGGCCGCACACCCCGCCGCCGTGCTGCGCCAGCAGCTCCTGCATGCGGCGTTGCCTGATTGCTTCCAGCTCGGGGTCGTCCTGCGGTCCGCCACAGGGGCCATGATGAGTTGTAACATACACGCAGCAATATATACTTGGTCGATCAACCAGCAGGCAAGCGGAACAACTGTGAGCTCCGCACCATCTCTTTACAGAGCAGAGAGCCGCCACAGCAGTCGCGTATCAGGGAAGTGGCACTGTCAGCAGGTCATGATGCCTTTGTCTGCCTGCTCTGATCAGCTGGCAGATAAGTACGTACAGCCTGCTCAGCAAGGAGTCCAATCAACCTTCCAGGCGCTGTGTCAAGTGTCGAGTTTCCTGCTTGCCAAGTTGCACTCGAGTCTGAGGCGCGACCCTCCAGACCCTAGGACGGCGGGCACTTGGCTGGGCTGGCTGGCGGGGGAGTGGTCTGACACTTCCCTCGTCCCCAAGCCCACCCCTGACGCGCAGAGTCTGAGCGGCGTCCCGCGCCGACCAGCCGCCGGAGCGCCGCTGCGCGCCCCTGGGGTTCAGGCCGCCGCGCGCGGTGCGAGGGGCAGCGGCGCCGCGATGTCGGTCTCCAAAACTAGCAAGTTGCTCAACTACATCAACTTCCGTGCGCGCCCATGACCGCTGCAGCATGCTCGCAGAGACGTCCATGCATAGCTGAGCGCACGCGGCGCACGGTGCCGCCTCGCGTTGTGCCACACTGAGCAGGGATGCGCGTGCGCCGGCAGGGATGCGCGTGACGATCACAGATGGGCGCCACATGGTGGGCAGGTGCGCGCGCCGTCCTGCAGCCCTGGTCGCATGTGTTCACAGCTCTTTGCGCCTGCTGCAAACATGCGGTGCGCGAGCCTGGTTGTGAGCTGGCGCCTGAGGCCGCCGCGGCGCCGCGCGCGCAGGTTCATGGCCTTTGACCGCCACATGAACCTGGTCCTGGGCGACGCCGAGGAGTACCGCACGCTGCCGCCCAAGAAGGGCCGGTCTGAGGAGGACGTGCGCCGCCCGCCCGGCCCGCGCCTGCCCGCGCCCGCCCTGCGGCCCCGCAAGCAGCGCCCTGGACCTGCGCCTCAGTTTGCCCTTCTGCCACTGTTTGCCTGTGCGGACTGCGCGCGCCAGCAGGAGACGCACCAGCGCACAGCCCTGCGCCGGCTCGCGGGGCGGGCATACTGATAAGAGGTGCCGCGGCGGGCATGCTGCTGAGAGGTGCCGCGGCGGGCATGCTGCTGAGGCGCGCCGCGCGACGCGCAGCGCGAGCAGCGGCGCGTGCTGGGGCTGGTGCTGCTGCGCGGGGACGAGGTCATCTCCATCTGCATCGAAGGCCCGCCGCCTGCGGACACCATCCGCCCGGCCAAGAGCGCTGCGCAGGCTGGCCCCGGCGTCGGCCGCGCCGCCGGCCGCGGCCTGCCCGCTGCCGCGCCCGGCCAGGCTCCTGCGGCGCGCGCCCCCCTACGCGCGTGCTCTGATGTGCCCGGAGTGAGCGAAGCACACTGGGCTTTCGGTAGCAGTGAGATGTCAGTAGCCCACCACCTTAGATCCTCATTTCTTAGTTGCCGCAGTGCATGCTTGAGGTGCCAGTGTGCAGCCGCGCTGCGTGCCAGACCTACAACATCTGCTACTCCGTGCGGGAAACCTGGTAAGGACAAAGTGCGGACTGCTAGTCATGCTGTGCCCGCCATGCCTGCCGCACCTTCGTGTGGAGTCGTTCTTCGAGGGGTCTCGCTGACAGTCGTGCCGGGACTGCCGCTCGCAGGGCCTGGCGGGCCCCGCGCGCGGCATCGGCGGGCCCGCGCCCGGCCAGATGCTGCCGCGGCCGCAGGTGAGCGCGGCCGCC